>Ga0209369_1001132_pt1 | contig 15587 bp, 15 predicted proteins | sample EBPBio142010_DNA_FD_185865 | JGI IMG/M metagenome (GOLD analysis project Ga0209369, IMG submission 185865) | Wastewater treatment Type I Accumulibacter community from EBPR Bioreactor in Madison, WI, USA - Reactor 1_10/4/2010_ DNA (SPAdes)... | ecosystem: Engineered > Bioreactor > EBPR >... | reverse complement strand
GCCGGCGACACGATGACGACAGGCCACCCCAGGCGGACATCCACATGCTCACCGTCAGTGACGTTCAGGCCCTCATCGTCATCACCCTGGGCGACGCCTTCGTCCTCAACCGACGCGTCCGTCAACACCGGTGGGCCTGGCGGTTGACCGATAGCTCTGCAGCGAAGTTGCCCATCCCAACAACTGACAGGCCGAACCCCGCAAACATGACCAGTGCCCCCCACTCTCGCATGAGGTCAGAATGCCATCTCGCTCGGACCCTGCGAGTGACACGGGCCACCGATCCGATTTGCGGTCTGGGCTTTTTGTGCGGCAGCTGGTGGGACGCAGCTCCGCTGCACGTGGAGGCTATCCCGCGGATCCGCGTGTTCAGTGAGGCACCTGCTCGGCGAGGTGCTGTCGTAGACCTCGTCACACGGCTCTGCCCCGCTGTCGACACCCGCCGGGGTAGCGCGACGAACTTGGGCGCCGCGCCCCAGAGCGGGGCAGTCGGCGGCGCAGTCGGTGTCAACCCGACACAATGGCCTGATGCGCCCATTACCCGTAACAGCAGTGGGGGACACGGCGTCTCCTCGTAGATCGCGCCGCCCGTGGAAGCGGGGGACCCTTGCTACGGCTCGATACCTATCCTCATCGCGTACGCGGGCTGAGGGCTCAGCTGAACAAGGCGGGATGTAGTGGCTCTTCCTATGGCGCAACCTCATACGAATCTGGACTACGCCTCAGTCGAGCTTTCCCTGAGAGCACCTCGAGTCGCCGTACTCGTGGAGGTCGACTCCGAAGAGTGGATGTTCACTGCGCGAATCGCTATCCGCCAGTCCACCTTGACATGGGGCGGCGCCGGGTTTGTCCTCGTACCCCATCGCGGCGGAAAAATTGATCCGTTCCTGCTCCAAGCCGTCCGCGCCTATGACCCGGATTACGTTGCAACTTCGGCGCGCACGGCTGCTCAGCAGGACTTTGCCTCTCCCGGGACGTTGGTGATCACCGGATCAGACGGCGATCCACTCGCAGGCCCGGAAGTGGCCGAGGTGCTCAAGAGGGTGGGCGAGCGGGAGGTGTTCCATGGGGTCTCAGACGACGCCCGCGACGTGGTGGTGGCGGCATGCAGTCCGCATCGAATGCTCGATGACGTGGACGACCCGGGGTCGGCTTGGGACGTCGACTACGCCGCATTGGGCGACGACCAGCCCTCCGGGATGGGGTTGACCCCTACGACGGCTGTCCCGAAGTACGCGGAGGTCCCGTGTCTGGCCGCTCACCCCGGGTGGGGTGGAGCTTTGGGATTGCTCGCTGCTGCGAAGGTGGGCGCTCTGCAGAGGCCGGAGCCGGGAGCCAATGCTGAGCCAGCCAAAGAGCTCGCCGTCGAGGTCGCCTCTTGGCTTCAGGGGTACTCCCAGAGTGCTCCCTCGGCGTTGAGCGCGCTCATTTACAGTCCGAGCGGTGTGGGACTCTCGATGCTGCCTCAAGACCTCGGGTGGGCCTGGACTAACTCCCGTCGTGGGCTGATCGAGGTGAGCACCGGGAGTACTCGAGTATCGCCCGCGTTCCTCGTCGTCGGTGACAGTCCCGAGGACTTCGCTCTGTGGATGATCCTGGACCGGTTGTACGGTCGAGCGACCTGGCTGCACTCGGATTGGTTCGGTGCCGCGCACTCAGGTCGGCAAGCGCACCTAACCGCCCTCCACCGAAAGCAGTCGTCAGCCAGGAATGGCTTCCGAGTCTGCAGCGTGAGTGAGCCTGAGGCATCTCGCGAGGCAGTGGCCGAGGAGCTCAGAACGGCCTACGATTCAGCGGTCCGGAGGCCCGACGAGACTCGTCGCAATCGCATCTCGGCTGAGCCGCTTGAGTGGCCGACTCGAGGGATGCTAACGCTAGCGGCTCGCGAATACTTCAGCCTAGACCTCCCGATGCCCGTCACCAAAGATGACAACGGCGGGGTCGCTTTGGCGGCCAAGCCGCCGGCCCTTTCGATGGTCCAGGCGGGCACACAGTCCGCCAGTGAGATGTCGTGGCAGGTCGATGCCACCATCGAGGGCTCATCGATGCCCACGGGTCGGGGACTCGGTGGGCATCACCTATGTGCGCCTGGGCAAGATCCAATGCATACCTGGATCAGGTCGAGTCGGAGCGGAATTACATGGCATGCGCGTCGCTATGACTTCGTGCTTGGCGGAGTGGCGGCTGACCAGCAGGTTGCGCGGCCGAAGATCCGCGCACTGGGTCTGGCGGATTGGACCGCAGCGATGGCGCAGCAGCGGGGTTTCGCGGTGCAGTACTCCTCGGCGGGTTTGAGGGCTCGCGTGCTCGAGGCGTTATGGGGTGATCGAGGCACGATGCTTGCCGACTTCGCCGGTCCATGGGGCAGAGTCTTTGAGCGCTTTGGCCCGGTTGGGGCGCCGGGAAACAAGGGCAGCAGCGACAAGTTTGCACCTGGCGATGGTGCTGTCATCGCCGGTCACGGGGCGCTTATGACGTTCGCCGGGATCGCGCGATCCTGGCCCATCGGAACTGACATCGGCGATGTGCGTTCTCACGTCGACAGGCTGGTCGGTGCTCGCGTGCTGCGCCGCGGACTCGCGCTGATCTGCTCGGAGTGCCACAAGGCTGCCTTCAAGTCGCTCGATGACCTTGGTCAGTCCAACACCTGCTCTCGGTGCTCGGCGGTCACGGAACTAACCAAGGCGGCCTGGAAGACACCTGTCGAGGAGCCGCTCTGGTTCTACGACCTGCATCCGGTCGCCCGAGAGTTGGTCCAAGACCACGGGGACACCTCTCTCGTTGCAGCTCAGCGGCTCAGCTTAGAAAGCAGTGCCTTTGTTGATGTCGCGGAGATGGAGCTTGTGCGCGACGGCAAGCCCGTTGCCGAGGCGGATCTGCTGGCGCACGCCGATGGGGAGCTCGTCACTGGGGAGGTCAAGACCGGCAACGAGCTGCACGCCAATACCGCGGGACGCAAGGCCGCCGCCTACAAGCGGGTGCTGTGGGCTGACGTGACGCGTGCCGACCGCATCCTGCTCGCAACGACACAGGCGACGTGGGCCCCATCCTCAATCGAGGCGATGAGGAACACGATGGGTAGGCACCCGTGGGCGCCGGGCCACCACCCCCGGCTCTCCGCGCTGACTGGGCTCGGCACGGCGCAGTGTAAACAGACTGAAGTTGAGTGGTGACGTGCGTGGCTCCGGACACGGGCTTTGACGGATACCGAAAGCAACCGTTCAGCCGACGTTGACATTCGCGGCGTCGCAGGCGACGGAAACCCATCTGCAGGCGAAAGCCGATCGACTCGCGGCGAGTGTGCGGCGCCTTGCGGCGATTGAACGACGACGATCAGCCGTGCTCGCACTTCGCTAGTTGAGACTGCAGGCTGGCCAACTGGCCGAGATCGAGGCGCGCCCCGCAGATGCGACCTAAATCAAGCTCGCGTTCCACGCCTACACCGCCGACAGCACCTCCAACCGCGAGAGGATGGCGGTCGGCAGTTCCAGAGGCTCCAGTCTGTACTGACGCCATTGGTCAGCTGAGCCATCCTTCAGCGATGCGACGAACCTGTACTTGCCCCGGACGTTGGCCTTCGGTACGACAGCGGAGAAGGCTGGGCTCGGGATTAGCCAAGCCCTCTGGACGGCTCCACGTTCCACATCGATCGCCACGAAGAGAAGGTCAAGATCGCTGCGTGGACGAAAGGTTGACGCCTGCACCTGCGCGATGAACTTGCCTTGCTGGACACCCTTGGTGTCAGACATCCGCGCCTTCACCTGAACTCCCAACGTTGCGGTCCCATCACGTAGGTGGAATACCAAATCGACACCCTCGTCGTCGACGAGGGATGTTGACACGTTCAGTCGTGCCCGAGTGGCCAGAATGCAGAAGGCCGCGACAAGGAACTCGGCCGCCTTGCCCATCCGAGGCGAGTCGCCGCTCTTCTCAAGGTAGGAATCGTCAGTCATGATCTCAGGTTAGGGGTTTACGGAGAAACGCCGTCGAGCACTTGATCGCCTCTGGGCGGGCGGCTCGACCCTCGGGTTTCGGCGGACCCGGTTCTCTCACCACTCATGTCTCCCTTCCCGGACGCGGCGATGGCCGTCCCCTGGTGACCGCCAGTGTCGGTGCGGCCGAGCGGACCGATCTACCGGTGGATTCCGAGACCCAGCCGGAGCAGATCCGTCGGTGTCCGTCGACCGTGTCGGCCACCTCAGGCTTGCTTCAGCGCAACTGATGGCGCAACTGGACAGAAGCCCTGCGGCTACGACTTTAGATGTGACCCGAGCGCCAGCTGCTGCGATAGGCGGCGGAATGGCGCGCTGCCTTCGAGGACCCGAACCCGGCAACCTGCCAATGCTCAGCATCCCCGGCCAACGTCCGCCAACGCAATGATGCCATCGGCAGTGAACCTCCTAGTCCACGATTTCCGCCTGCGAGAGATCGAGCTGATCCAGTCCATACAGTTGGATCTGCAGGTCGCTCGGCGCCACGTCAATCTCCATTGGCACTTCGGCCACAATCACGGGTTCGCGAACCTTCCACACTATGAAGTCTTCCTTTTCCTGCTCTTGCGCATTGATCAGAACTGAGCGCGGAAGAGTGGCGATCTTGGCCCGTCGGCCGACAGTGACGTTGTGCTCAGCCTCGTCTCTGAGGTAGGCAAGAAAGATGTTGGCCAGGACATCAGGAGTAACGGGCTCCTGCAGAATCGAGCTAAGATCTTGGTGGAGTTGCTTGTCTCTTGAAGGGTCGAGTTGGCCAGTTGCTACCCACCCACCAGCTGTGGGTAGTATGCGCCATGCGTGTCGAAATGAAGCGAGTCGCTCGAAGGTTCGCGGCTCCTGGTTTGTGACCGTCGCAACAATCGGCGTCAAAGTGTCTACGTCGTCGACTGCCCAGCCCGCAATCGTGACCGTGAGTGTGTGGCCACGGTACTGCGACCGCTCGACCCTCCCGTCCAATTCCTTTGCCAGCTCTTCAAGTGCGGTGTCCAAGTCGGATACTGACTTCGCGAACCTCTTATGGAGCCACTCTATAGTCGGGATACGAGCGAACCGGGCAACGCCTGCAAAGCAGACTAGGAGCCCATTAACGTGTTCGATCTTTACGGCGTCGTCGGAGAACGGCGAGTATCGGCCTGACTGGTCCAATACACAGATACGGGTATCCCCGACCATGAGCGCATAGTCACGCGACATGAAGGTAAGCACGAGTGTCACGAGTGCCACCACCCCTTTCTTATCTGCTTCATATGCCCCGACAGATTTCACGCTATCAGCATCTCGTCGTCACAGTCTTCCGAAGGGATTCCGCACCGCGCAGGAGCTATGGTTCAAGCGCATTCGCAGCTCTGCAGAGTCTGCCGCTGCCACTAGGTTTCCGCCGCCTGTACTGGGCCACCCGAAGTAGCGGCGCGACGCTGGCGGGATCGTGCTCGTGCAGGAGTACGCACTGAACGGTCACCGAGTGACTGCCGAGCAACGAACGCGAACGGAGAGCCGCACAAGCTGAGCGTGCCTGATGGATCGCCGGAGGCTTGCGGCCCCCGACGGGGGGCGGTGAGCACGAGTGGCAGCCGGCGCAGAGCCGACGTAATGTGTCTTGGTCCGGCAGCGTCGGTTCTCAGTAACCCGAGGCCGAAGGGTCCTAGCGGCGCTAAGAGCGATGGGAACACTATGAGGAAGTTGAGCTACGAGTGAGCCTGATAGTGGCTGGCATCAGCGACTCAGGCGGGATTCACTTGGTGGCGGAGACCAAGATCACCTGGGCTGGCGACCCACTGCGAACCAGCCAAGTGTGGGCCAACCCGTGGCGCAAGTTGCTCATTCTGCGATCGGATCTGGCGGTAGGTATCACCGGAGCAGGTTACGAAGAGGCGTGCCAGCACCTTGTTACCGCGGCACGGCACGGCAGTGCCGATCACGTCGCATGGGCCGCTTCCGACCTCGCTGATTCAGACGTCCTTGTGGCATCACTGGATCCCACGCGCCTGGTGCGGACTCGGTTCGGAAATCGACGCGACGAAACGGCATCTCGCCGCGCATGGGCGGGGGATGAATCCGCATACGACAAGTTTCAAATATGGGAGAGCCCATACTTCGGGGGCGTGGAGGATTTGGGGCTTCAAGCGCCGATGCAGACCTTAGCCAATCTTGGGGCGCACGGCTCCGTGGGTGGCTACACGTTGCGCGTAGACACCCACGACAACGCCTTCCAGTTCACCCCTACCCCGATGGTTGTACCGGGCGCCTTCGAGGCTTGTGTCCTGGCCGGAGCCCGTTCGACGCCGGGTGCTCTTGGTATCCACCTTCCGCGTTGCGGAACGGGATACCTATACAGCCAGGAGCAGCCGTGGGAGCCAATCGAAGTCAGTGCGGAAAGGTGCGAAGATCTGGTCGGTGCTGCAGCTGATGTGTTGGGCCAAGCACTCGCGCTCGGTGGAGGATGCCGCCCGATGGGAACTGTTCCGTAGAGGCGGGGCAATGCCGCCTCCCTTCGAAAGCCGCGTCGACAGCGTTTCGACGTTTCAGGATGAGGTCTGTTGGCGATCGCCCGAAGATCAGACTTCGCGCTCGGGGATGTGCTCGTCCGTCAAGGTGCAGTCGCGGCCCGCGCCGGTTCTGTCGGTCGGTGAGGTTTTCGGCGCCGGCGCGCAGGATGTTTCGGATCCGGTGCCGCGGGTCGTGCTTGCGACCGCGCTGCCCGTGGATGTCCTGCTGGACCAGGCGGCGGACCTCGTCGACGACACCGGAGGCGAGTTTGACCTGACTTGGCTCACGATCGGGGCTGGACGGGGTGGGCGGCTCGCTGACCGCACGAACCGGTGGGGGTTGGGGACGCCGCGCCAGTGGACTTCGGCCGACGCTTGTGGACGTGGTCGTTCGTTGCGATGGGGAGGTGTTGCGCACGTCCTCTGGTGGTTTGGGCTGCGCCGGACGAGGACGCGCGGGACCAAGGCGACTCCTCGGGATCCCGACCTACCTCGGCTGGACCCCAGATTCGTACCGCAGAAAAGTACTGCAGTGAGGGACGAAAATGGCGTGATCGTGTACCCCACCGCGGCTCCGCTTGTGCTCAATCACCCTGTCGCGGAGCTCATTCGGGGATTTTGCAAGCAGGGGTTTAGGGGTTCGAGTCCCCTTGGCTCCACCGCAGGTCAGAGGCCCTCTCCGTTCGGCGGGAGGGGCCTCCGTCGCGTCCATACCCCAGATATGCGGCCTGTGCCTCGGCGACCCCACCGCCTAGAACTGAACCCCCGACGATCTTACGGCCGTGACCACTGGTGCGCGCTACATCGTCCGTGCCGCGTGGGCGAACTGAGTGGCACACTCCCTCACATCCCCCGACACCCGACCAGAGCTCCTGCCGAATTCACCTCTATGAGATCAAGGCCTCGCTCCGCTCGCGCCAGCGCCTGCGGGCGGCGCTGGCGCGCCGTCCTCGCCGCGCGCGCCCAGTCTCCGGGTTGATTGCACATGGCCGGCCGCAGATCATAGCGTTGAGGCGTAAGACTGCCTGCTCCGTCATGAGCTGCCGCCACCTCAGTTGCACAACTCTTGGATGATCCGAATCACCCAATAGGTACACGCGAGGGTCGCGACGAGGTACCGCGGGCGGCGATCGGGACTGCCCGGCGCACCTGGAGGTTGGTCACTTGGTCTGGTCATTGCTCATACCTCAGTCCATGGGGGATGCCCTCTGGTTTGATGGCACCTCTAGTTGGTAGAGGTCGAGCGCATGGAGTTTGTTCGGGTGGAGCCTCCAAAGATCTTGTCGGCCGTGCAGCAGCGCACCGCTGACGATCTCGCGTTCGATCTGATGCTTCTGGCGCCCGCGATGCTCCGGTACGCGGTAGGCATCACACGCTCACGGCAACTGGCCGAAGATGCTGTCAGCGGAGCGTTCGAGTCTGTGGTCAAGCGCTTCGTCATCCACGACTTCGAACCGAGCAACTTGGAGGCATACGTGACTGTTGCGGTCCGACACGAAGCGGGACGCCTAGCGAGACGCTCGACCGCTGAGGTGCTGTTCGGCTTCGCGACCGAACTCGAGCAGCTCTCATCCGAAGCGGATGCGCCGCGAGACCTCGTCGAGTTGGCAGACGTGCTGCAGGACCTTCCCAAGCGACTCGTCGATGCGCTCTACTGTATTGAGATTGTCGGCATGTCATACGAGGAGGCCTCGCGAGTGCTCAAGGTGGCGAAGTCCACCGTTCACGAGCGTCACAAGGTCGCTCTCCGCACGCTGCGGTCGGCGTTAGGAGGTCTCGATGGTGAGTGATGAAGTGATCCGGGCAGGGTTGCGCGAGCTGGGCAAGTTCACTGGCGAGCGGACCGACGTCTCAGACTCTGTGGAGGCGGTGTCTCGGAGGTTGAGTGCCGGGCTCACGGCGGCACAATCTCAACGTGCTGCCTTGGATCACGCGGCCAAGAGGCTGGGCGTCTCTCGTTCCGAGGTGCTCTGCTTTCAGTTGCTGCGTCAGGGCCACCCTGTTGGCGACGTCAGTGAGTACCTCAAGCTGTCCCGCAGAGAGGTCGAGGCGAACTCAACTCTTGTCCGCGACAAGATTCTCGAACTGTTCCCAGCAACGCCTCTGCCCGATTTGGGCATCGACTTGTCCCGACGCTCCGAGCGAAGCAACCTGCTTGGCACGGAACCCCCGGGTTGAACCAGGACCGACGCGACTGAACCGTCCTGAGTTTCCCGGAGGGCTGGTTAGTTACGCGACGTCCGGGATCGGGCTCACGGGTTGAGCCTGCCGGTAGGCGTGCTCGAACTCAAGAGGCGGCAGGTCGCCGATGGAGGAGTGGAGCCTCTGGTGGTTGTACCAGTGGACCCAGCGGGCGACCTGCCATTCCACGGCTCGGCGGTCGGTCCAGGTGGGCCCGCCGTCGTTGATGGCTTCGGTCTTGAACAGTCCGATGGTGGATTCGCACAACGCGTTGTCCAGGGCGTCGCCGACGGTGCCGATGGAGCCGGCCATGCCGTGCTCGAGGAGCTCAGCGGTGAACGACACCGACGTGTATTGACTTCCTGCGTCCGAGTGATGGATCAATCCGGCTGCGTCCCAGCCGGATTCGCGGATCTTACGGGTTGTGAGGGCTTGGTGCGGCGCGTCGGTGACCAACGGGGTGTGTTTTGACGTGGCCACCCGCCAGCCCAGGATCCGGCGGGAGATCACGTCGACGACGAACGCGACGTACACGAACCCGGTCAACGTCCACACGTACGAGAAGTCGGCCACCCACAACTGGTCGATGCCGGTGGGGGTGTCCCAACCGCGCTTGACCAAGTCCGGGTGTCGCGGCGCCCCCACCTCCCGCACGGTGGTGGCAGTGGTGTGCCTGCCGCGGACCGCGCCGGCGATCCCAGCGATCCGCATCAGCCGCCCGACCCGGTCCCGACCGACGTCCAGACCCGCCCGGCGGGCCGCGTGCCACAACTTCCGAACGCCGTACACGCCCCAGTTCTCCCGATGCAGGGTCACCACGGCGTTGGCCAGGTAGGCCTCCTGAAGCGCTGCCGGGGAGACCGGGCACGCCTGGTGCGCGTGATACGTGGACGGCGCGATCGTGATGCCCTGCTGGGACAGCTCGGCACAGACCGGCTCGACGCCGTGTCGCTTCTTGACGGGGTCGATGTAGGCCACGATCACTTGAGTCGGCGGTCGAGCTCCGCCCTGGCGAAAACGCTGACGCGGTCGTGAGGATGTCGTTGGCCCGCTCCAGCTCAGCCACCCGCTGCTTCAGCGACCGCACCTCCTCAGAATCCGCCGCCCGCGGCGCTGCCGTCGGCGGCCGCACACCATTGCGGCGTTCCTCGTCCTCGACCCAGTTCCGCAGCGTCGCCGGGTTCAGGTCCAACAACGACCCAACATGCCGGCGAGCACCCAACTTGGAATCGCCACCCTCAGCGAGCCGGTCGCGGTACATCCGCACCGTCCGCTCCCGAACTCCTTGTCGTACTTCTTCGGCGCACCCATAAGGAAAGTCTCCCTTGCTAGATCGACACCCTCCGGGAAGCTCAGGACGGTCCACGCCAGGAGACGGGATAGCAAGATCTTCACGCACTAACGGAATGAGCCAAGTCAGGTCAACACCGGCGAGCCTCAGCTACGAATGGCGAGGCGCCCGTCAAGTTCGATGAGTCGGCATTCCGCGATTGCGGGTCTACCCCAACAGCCGCCATGCGGTCTACTGCGTGGCGTTGAGCTTCAGCTGGGGAAGCGAGATGGTCCACCGCATGGCCAGGAAGAACCAATCCGATGAGCTTCGTGGCTCTGCGCCGTGCTCACCCCACACTCATCGGCGAAGAGCCCCCTTTGGAACTGGCGCCTCTTCTGCTGTTCCAGCGAACCACGCGGCCGTGATGCTGAGCCCCTCGTCCAAACCAACCACCGGCGCCCAACCAAGCTCCTTGCGCACCAGCGTTGTGTCCGGACGCCGCATCATAGGGTCGTCGTCGGGACGAGCCACAAAGTTGATACTGGAGATGGATCCAGTGATTTTGATAACTCGCCGGGCTAGCTCAAGGAGGCTCATCTCGTCCGAACTGCCGAGATTGACCGGTCCCGCAAGATCGCTGCGCAGGACCGCCAGTACGCCGGTCACCATGTCTTCGACGAAGCAGATCGAGCGGGTTTGTCGCCCATCGCCCGAAACAGTCAGCGGCTGCCCCGCCAGCGCTTGTCGCACGAAGGTCGGAATGGCTCGCCCATCGTCGGGGCGCATCCGCGGTCCGTAGGTATTGAAGATCCGCACGATGGCTGTGTCAACCGCATGACTGGTGCGGTAGGCCGTGGTCAGTGCCTCCGAGAAGCGCTTCGCCTCGTCGTATACACCGCGTGGCCCGACGGGATTGACATGACCCCAATAGGCCTCTGGCTGCGGATGGACCTTCGGGTCGCCGTAGACCTCTGAAGTTGAGGCAAGAAGGAACCGCGCCCGCTTTTCCATAGCCAGTCCTAGGCTGTGGAGCGTCCCGATGCTCCCGGCTTTCAGAGTTTCGATCGGCAGCCTGAGATAATCGCGCGGTGAGGCAGGCGATGCGAAGTGCAACACCGCATCTATCGGCCCATCAACGTGAATGAAGTCCGTGACATCGCACTTCGTGAAGCAGAAACCCGGGTGTGCCTGTAGGTGGTTCACATTGCCCGCCCGCCCAGTCACCAGGTTGTCCAAACACACAACCTCCACGCCTTCGCTCACCAGACGCGAGCAAATGTGCGATCCCAGAAAGCCGGCACCGCCTGTGACCACGGCGCGCGCAATGTTGCGCTTGCTCATATTTGCCCCTGCCGGGTGGCGGACCTACGCGTCCGTAGGGGCGATTTGCGCTTCTGCGGTTCGGACCAATTGCGAGCGCACAGCCTCTGCTGAGTTGATGGTGCCGCGCTCTGGCAACTGCTAGACAACCCGTCGCAGCTCAGTACGGCAAGGAACAACGTCGACTCCCTCTTGCGGTAGACGGCCCACCGACCCCGCACCCAGCGGTTCGACTTGTGCCGACGCGATCCCACTGCCGGCCTCGAGCAGGACGGACGCCAACCGTTGTGGTTCATGCGGCCTTGATCACCGCTCATCGCTCCCCGCGCGAAGCGTCGAGACCCTGCCCTCACGACTACTGTCTCCTTGCGATCGATCACCGACTCTAATGCAGCTCTCTAAGTGTGCCGACGGCCAGCCGAGGCGGATGCCCCGAGTAACAACGTCTCACAGCCCGTGCCGGGCCGCTGCAACCGCTGCCCTCAGTGCCTCAGCAAGGATTTCACTGGCGCTTCCGCAAGCGTCAACAACCATTAGAGAGCCTGTGAGGTACTCATCAGGGTTCATTCCTCCATACGATGCATAACGACGTCTTGTGAGCTCAAGAACGTTGTCCAGCCGGTCTGCCAGCTTTACCAGGCGCGAACCGCGGTCCGCCGAACTCAACTGTTCCAAGTATTCCTGCCACGTCTGGCCGTCACGATGCGTCACCCCGTCCACGATGGCCGCGGTCTCGGCCCCAAACGCTTCACTGATCTCTTCCAAGCTCGTGTCAGTATCCTCGACTAGGTCGTGGAGCAGAGACGCCTTCTGCGCCTCCAAGCTTGCAGTGGGCTCGAACTCCACGAGTGTGGTGAGCACCCGCGCCGGATGTACCCAATATGGCGTGACACCATCTTCGCGTGTCTGCCCTGCGCGATTGTGGCGTCCAATCGCCCATTCGAGCGCCCCAGCTATCGCTTCGCTCCCAGCCCCGCGACCGCCGGTGTCGTCCCTGCTAAGCCACTGAATTGCGACGTCTAGCCGCTCAATCGCGTCGCGCTTCGCGTCCATCTTGCGCGCGCCAAGAGTCTCGCCACTCGGCAGAAAGCCCTCAAAGTCAGCATCGAAGAGCCGCGCCTGACGCGCAACAGATCCGGAGTCACGCGAAACTAGGACCCTATGAATCGACAAGTCGGTAGCTCCCCGGTAACCGACGAGCGCAGCTCGCTCGTCGAGTATCATCTCGTTCATACCGAAGTGATGTGGTGCAGCAACTACCTCAACCTGCTCAGCAAGACTCGTGAGGTTGTCTCTGAGAGTCTCGAGTCTCCACAGCGCCGCGGCGCGCTTGTACTTGCGGTTGAGGAACTGAACATCCACGTTGATCATCATCCGCACCCGATTGCCCTGGTCAGCAGCCAGAAACTCCCGCACCAATTCGGACATGCGGAATTCCTCGGCATCTTGTTCGGCACTCCCATAGACAACCCGGTCTGGGTCAGGTCGGGGGTTCGACAACCACCCGAGTTGCCCACGCATTCGAAGCGTCCCCCGTGGACGGCCCTCACTGATAGTGCGTTCGAGTTCTCTGTTCACGAGACGGGCGCGCTCAAGGTTTGATCCTGATGCCGAAACCGCCGTTGCCGACATCGCCGTCAGCAATTCCATCGTCGCTTGGCCAGGGTCCCATTGATTCTCCGACTGCTCTAACGGCAGAACGCTCAAACCAAGCCTCCGCCACTCCGCCTCTAGAGGCGAATGAGGCGGGGCAACAATCCAGTGCTGTTTTGTGAAGGTGCCGAACCGACTTCGAATGCGCGATAGGAGTTCAAGAATATTGGGGTCACCCAGGCCATAGCCAATGAAAATCGCGTGATGGGTTGAGAGAATTGTACTGGTCAGTTCGATTAATGGCTGATGTTCGCGGATATATTCGTCATACTGACTTGCCCTAAAAACTAGCGATCGGGGGCTTTCAATGCTTCCATGGAGCTTTACAATGTTGACACCCGACCGCACATCGTACGTAGGCACGTCATCATTTCGATACACAACCCTTGTTCGGTCGCCATTCTCGCGAAAACCACGTTCCAGCAAGGTGTCCCAGTTCGTCGTCAGAATCGTTCTGAAATTCAGTTGGGAGAGCAACTGATGATACTTGGATGGCTCGAGGCGCGGGTCATCTAGCTTTGATACAAAGAACTGGGTGGCCCTTTCGCTGCTGTACCCGAGCCGGTCGAGCACCTCTGCCACGTCAGGCAATGGACGCTGCCCTAGCGCACTTACCTGCAGGAGCCCGTCTGACTCCTGCTCCGCTACCATCTGATGAATCATGGTTGGCCAGCTGGGACAACCCGATGGAACCGAGAACCCTGCGCCCACAAATGGAACCAGGGTTCCTTGGAGGAGGGCGTCGACGAGTTGACCAGGCAGCTTCATGGACCAACTCTAGCGGTGACCGCCTCCCGTCACCGACGGCGTCTTCGCGTTGAGCGGAGTCGCCTCGATGATCCTCCCGTGGTGGTGACCGTCGTTCGAGGTGGAGTGCAGTCGGCCCCAAAAGCCCTCAGCCAATTCAGCGCGATCTTCCCTGTCGCCGGATCTCAAGTCGGATCAAGGGGCGCATACATCCAGGCAGCACTGGATGATATGAGTCGATTTCTACTGAGTCAGAGCACGGTCTCGGCCACGCTATGCATAGTCGTGAACGGCAGGCGAGACGAGGTCATGAGCATTGATTGGATTGACGCCGCTTGGGAGGCGGTCATATTGATCCAGCTTTCGGGTCAGGACAAAATTGACGCGGTCAACACTGGGATCGAATGGGCTCGCACCGCCGGATTTCAATCACTCTGCGTCGTAGATAACGACATTCGCATCCCCGTCCGAACCCTCGACGCCATGACCTCCCGCTTCGTTGAGACAGCCGGATTGCTCCCCGTGACATGCGACAAGTATCCCTTGGTTCCTACGGACGCGACTATGTTTCAGAGGTCGTACTCGAGATTCGCCCTCGTACTACTAGAGCACAAGTTGATTCAGAATTGGCGCCCGACTGGCTCGCTCTACTTCTTGAACCTGAACCAATTCGATCGGTTTCCGTCCGGGTGCAACGAGGGGGACTATCTCTACCTTCGTGGATTCCATCACACGTGGGAAAAGGTATATTCTGAGTACCCGCGCGAGCTGAACACTGAACTCGCGCGTAGGGGCCGGTTGGCCGCGGCTTCAGCGCGGCTCGATTTTGAGCGAGAGATGCAGTCCCCAGAAGCATTCGTAGACTGGTTTGCACATGGACCAACTCAGGATCTCGTTAGACAAGCAGGAGCACAAAAGGGAATGCTTCTATTCGGGTCAGCCCTCGGGCTGGGTGTGCTAGAACTGTGAGTTCACACAGTGGAGCGTAGAGCCTGAGGCTTCAGGCCCCTGCGAGAACCATTCCCAACATCCCCCGGACGCGAAATCGACGTGCCGGAACTTGGTGATGGGCGGCGTATGGCCGATGCGCACGGCCATCGTGCCTCCAGCGCGGTTCGAGTACAGACCTAACCCGGCTCATCCCAAATGTGGGTGTAGCAGCTGAACCGCCCCGGCGAGTCCGGAGACTCAGCTTCGTGGCTCTTCACCGATGAGTGTGGGGTGAGCACGACGCGCCGGGGTGTGGGCTGAGGCTGGGAAGGGGTCGAGGTCCCCGAGGAACAGAGGACTTCTACACCGGGATCGGGACGGGTTACGCGGAGGCATTGGACTACCCAAGTTCAGGCGGTCTCTGCGAGGCCGTTAGACGACTGCTTCGATCCGCACCGTAGTCTTTGCGGGTGCTTCTTGAGGTTAGTCGAAGTGGCTGCCCGGCTAGGAGCGTGGGTCAGTAACACGCCAGTCGGGTTCCGCTGCTGAAGTGGGCGCTTGGGGGAGAATCTGGCGTGCCTGATGATGACGCGCGGGTGTTGTTCGAGTTGTGCGATGAGTCGACTGGTCGGGGCTCGGCGCCGGCGGAGCCGGCGGCGGGAGTGCCGGTGAGCAAGACGTTCCGGGTGTTCGCGCCGGAGCAGGACCTGTTGTTGCCGCCGTCGCTGGATGACTGGCTGCCGTCCGAGCACCTGGCTCGGTTCATCGCCGAGCTGGTTGATGAGCACCTGGACTTGTCCCGGATTCACGCCTCGTACACCAAGGCCAAGGGCGCCCCACCGTACGACCCACGGTTGATGGTGCGGATCCTGCTGTACGGGTACACCACCGGGGTGCGCTCCTCACGCCAGTTGGAGGCGTCGTGTCAGGACGTGGTCGCGTTCCGGTGGCTCGCGGCCGGGGCGGGCCCGGACTTCCGGTCGATCGCGCGGTTTCGCAAGCGGC
>Ga0209369_1001130_pt1 | contig 15657 bp, 15 predicted proteins | sample EBPBio142010_DNA_FD_185865 | JGI IMG/M metagenome (GOLD analysis project Ga0209369, IMG submission 185865) | Wastewater treatment Type I Accumulibacter community from EBPR Bioreactor in Madison, WI, USA - Reactor 1_10/4/2010_ DNA (SPAdes)... | ecosystem: Engineered > Bioreactor > EBPR >... | reverse complement strand
ATCCGTTAAAAGTAGCACTACAGCTAACATAGGTTTTGCAAAATGCGGGGTTAAAGTCTAAGTTGAGATATTTTAGATATTTATCCGCAAATTGGCTTTTCATATTGCTTTTTTTTATTAATTTAACAATCTGAAAAAGCCATTTGCTACGCTTCGTTCTGAATTGAACTTTTAGTTAAATCCAGCCCGCACTTCGCAAAGCCTTTTTCCGTTGTCTGCAATTTTATAAAACACACCACTAAAACAACTATTCTATGAATGAAAATTTAAAAATGGGATTTATTGTAGCAATAATTTTAATTGTTTGTTGGGGAATTTTTGGATTAATTGATGGCAAAGGTTTCTTTGACCCAACAATTGAAATTATTGACGAAGTTGGAAATACTATAAGTTTTTTAATTAAAGTCGCTTTAGTTGGCGGAATAATTTGGTTTTTAATATCTATTTTCAAAAAAAAATCTTAAAATAATGAAAAAAATTTTTACACTTTTAACCTTTGCGACTTTTGCAATCGGCTTTTCTCAATGCAATTATAAAACTCTCTATCAAAACGGAGTTTCTGTTAAGCAATTTAATCCAATGCCAATTGGTAATGATAATAATAAACAAGTTGCTTTAAGCATTTCAAATATAAATGGGAATAATAATTTAATGGTTACAATCCGTTTTAGAGAAAGGACAGAAATTAACAAAAAAATAAAATTTTCTTTTTCTGATGGAACTTCCATAATTTTAACTGCTCAAAGAGTTGGAGAAGATTTTATCGGAGGCAGTCCAATTTCACATTTAATATTTAATTTGGACGAAATTTCACAGAATAAATTTGAAAATAACGAAATTTCAAGTGTTACCTTAAATGGTGTAAATAAAATCACCGCAAAAATGTACAAAAGTTATGTATCTGAAAATTTAAAATGTTTTAACCAATGAAAAAAAATTTATTGTTATTTTTATTATCACTATCAAGTTTTTTAAGTGCACAAATATCAAAAGAAGATGTAATTTTAAAAATCAATGGAGACAGTCTAAGAGTAAATATTATTTCCGTTGATGAAAAAATTAGTTTTAATTATCCTAATGAAAAAATAATTAGTTCATTATCAAAAAATTGCATTAGTAAAATAATTTTCAGTTCAGGACGGACAGAAAATTTTTCAGAAAAAATTATTGTAAATGGTGTTCAAGATTGGGAAAAAGTTCTAATAACAACAAACCCTGAAGATGTTAAATGTTTAGTAAGGAAAGGAGAAGTTAGAGCAAGTGCAAATAATACTTGGAATTTTGATAATGCAATGACAGTTGAAAAAAAATCTATGGAAAAATTTAAAAAAGAAGCAACTAAACTCAAAGCACATATAATTTTAATTGAAGACCAATTTAAAAAAGGGACAACATATTGGGAAGGAGATGTAAGTTCAAAATATGGAATTGCGTATGGCTATGAATAAAAAAACTGCAGACAACAAGGGTTTTGCAAGATGCGGGGTTGAAGGAAATCTTAGAAAAATTCTATAAAATACCCGCAAAAAACTTTTCCATTTTTTAGTTTTTTTGTAATTTTAAAAAATGGAAAAAGTTTTTGCTAGCGTTCGGTCACCTCTTGAAATTTCGGTTGCAGTAGCCCGCACCTCGCAAAGCCCCTTCCCGTTATCTGTCATTTTAAAAAAACCGCGTATGAAGAAGAGAATATTACATTTAAGTTTTTTATTCGTCTTTCTATTCTTGAACTGCACAAATTCAAACCCGAAAGACCCAATTCCTGCTCACGACACTTTTAAAATCGCATCAAAAATTATTGGTGAAACGAGAGTCATAAATGTTTGGACACCAGAAAATTACAAAAGTTCAACCGAAAAGTTTCCGGTTTTGTATATGGCGGATGGTGGAATTGAGGAAGATTTCCCACATATTGCAAATACAATCTCTAAACTGATAAAATCTAATAAAATCACCCCTATTATTCTCGTGGGAATTGAAAACACTCAGCGAAGAAGAGATTTAACAGGTTTTACGGAGGTTGCAGAAGACAAAAAAATCGCACCTGTTGTAGGTGGTTCAGAAAAATTCCGAGCATTTATCAATGATGAATTGTTTCCTGAAATTGAGAAAAAATATAGAACCGATGGAAAAAAAGGAATAATTGGAGAATCTGCTTCGGGACTTTTTGTAACAGAAACCCTATTTTTAAAGCCCGAAATGTTTGATTTCTATATTGCCTTTGACCCTTCATTGTGGTGGAACAACAGTTACTTAGTAAGGAACGCCAAAGAAAATTTGAAAAATCTTCCACAAAAAGAGTTTAAATTTTGGTTTGCAGGTTCGAATGCTAAAGATGTTTCGCCTTACACTAATGATTTAGCAAAAATTTTAAAATCTCAAAACTTTACAAATTTGAAATGGGAATATTCTGATGAGCCTAAAGAAAAGCATACTACTATTTTTAGGGCGACAAAAGAAAAAGCATTAATTTGGACACTAAAGAAAAACGACAGATAACATGGGTTTTGCAAGATGCGGGGTTGAAGGAAATCTCAGAAAATTTGTAAGCAGTACCCGCAAAAAACTTTCCATTTTTTAGTTTTTTCGTAATTTTAAAAAATGAAAAATTTTTTGCTAGCGTTCGGTTATACTCTCCACTTACGGTTTGCAGTAGTCCGCACCTCGCAAAGCCCTTTTCCGTTGTACGCAATTTCCCAAAACACCGCAAAATAATGAGCTTTTTAAAAAAAATATTTGGGTCAAAATCTGAACCTAAAAATGAAAAAAATCCAGAATTTATTGTAGTAACTTTAAATGATAAAATTCAACCAATTGATCGTGGAGATTATTATGAAGATCCATTAGATGAATATATACAACAAAATCAAATTGGAGCGGTAACAGGCGGCGGAACAATGCAAGCTGAAGATGGAGAAATTGAATTTGTAGATATTGAAATTCAACTAAATGAAGGAGTTGAGCCTAAAGATGCCGCATCTAAAATTATTGAGTTTGTTAATAATAAAAACGCACCAAAAAATTCTAAATTAAGAATAGAAAATACCAAAGAAGAAATTTTATTTGGCGAAAAAGAAGGTTTAGCAATTTATTTAGATGGTCAAAATTTAGAACCAGAAGTTTATGAAAATTCTGATATAAATTTCGTTGTTTCAGAAGTAAAAAAACTAATTGGAGATGAAACAGAAATTGTAAGATTTTGGGAGTTTCCTGATAAAACCGCTTTATACTTTTATGGTAACTCATTCGTTGAAATGAAAGAACAAATCAAGAATTTTATGGGTGAATATCCATTATGCAAAAATGCTGAAATAATACAAATCGCTTAATATAAAACTGCGTACAACAAGGGTTTGGCGCAATGGCGGGTTAAGGCTAAAATTGAAGTTTAGGCTTTCTATTCCGCAAAAAGCCAATTATATTGACTTTTTTCTTAAATTTATTCAATTAATTGGCTTTTGCTTACCGTGTCGCTAAATTGAAACTTATCGCTTCAATTTCCGCCACTGACGCCAAGCCCCGAAACGTTGTACGACATTTTACAAAAAACATACATAAACAAATGAATGATACATTACAAAAACTTTATAAAAGTAATTGGAATATTTTCTCGAAGGAATTAATGGAAATCATTAATGATGATGAAAAAGAAAATAAACCAACGAATCCTTTACTACTTTATATTGATGAAAAAAAATATGAAAATGCGGATATAAAAGTTATGATATTTGGACAAGAGACAAACGATTGGGAAGGTGATTTTCAAAATAATCCAAATCTTTCATTAGAAACTTATGATGATTTCTATAATTCAAATGACTGTTTTGGTTATGCAGGTCAATTTTGGAATGGCTACAATAGATTTCTTACACTTTTAAGCGATAAGTTTCCAGAAAAATCAATCGCAAGCATATGGAATAACGTAATTAAAGTTGGAAACTCTGGAAGAAACAAAAATTATCCACCGGAATATATTTATAATATTGAGAAAGATTATTTCAATGTTATCAGTGATGAAATAGAAATATTAAATCCCGATGTAATATTATTTGTTTCAGGTCCTTATTATGACAATGAAATAAGAAACTCTCTTAAAAACATTTCTTTTCAATCATTTTCAAAAAAATATAACGAAAGAGCACTTGCAAAAGTAAATTATCTAAATCGACAAAATATCTACAGAACATATCATCCAAAATATCTGTGGATGAATAATATAAATGATTTTTTTGAAGAAATTATTAAGGATATAAAATTGTAAAAAAATAATAATCATTATGAATAAAAAGCAAGTTTTTGCAATACTGGGTGCTTTTTTTATTTTAGTACTCATAATTACAAATCCATCTGAAGAAACACACATTGAAAAAGTCAAATCAAAATTAAAGATTGCTTTAAAAAAAAGTATGGCTAAAGAATTAGAAAACAAAAATTCAAATGTTTTTGAATCAATCGGAAACGGAATCGGATTTTTATTAGCTGATACAATGATTGATAAAATGACTGACGGATTTGTAACAAGAAAAAATTATTTGTTGTTTTCTGCAACAAATGTTGAATATAAAGGAGAAAACAAAATCATAGGTATAGGATTTTTGGGTAGCATATATTTATCAGATAAAATTGATGAATTATTTGAAAAACCTCAAAGTAAGCAGGATACAAATGATAATGTTGTGGAATCACCAATTTTTGAAAAGAAAAATGTAGAACGTGATATATCAAATATAAATATGAGCAACTTTTCAAGATTAGATTCATTGTTAATTCAACAAATTAATTTACCAGAAACGGCAACACCTTCCCTACAATGTTCGAATGAAAATTATTTTTGTAATGTAGCATACGAATGGAGTAATTTCTATGATGAAATTCCTGATACTTATAAAAAAAATGTTATTACAGCAGAAAATGATAAGTATCCTATGGATATGAATGACTTTTATGGCTTAAACAAAGGGTTTTATTGGTCTAGTAAATATGAAAATTTGAGTAAAGTTGGGGAAGAAATCCAAAATATTGGATTTGACAATGAAAATGTTTCATTCAAGGCAGGAATGGTTTATTTTTATGTTAGATATGCACTCTTGAAAGAAAAAGATTAACTCATAAAAAAACGTCGTACAACATTGTATTGGCAAAATGCGGGGTGAAGTAATAATAGAAAATTTTGTCCTTTTTAGCCGCCGCTGCTTTTTCGTATTATTATTTTTTGTAATTTAACAATCCGAAAAAAGCATCGGCTTCGCGCAGTCGAAATTGAACTTTCAGTTCCATTTAGCCCGCACTTCGCCAATACTTTTCCCGTTAGCGGCAATGCTACACAAAAAATCGCATAAAATGAGACAATTTGTAATATTTTTATTATTTATTTCCACTTTCACAAGTTGCTCAAAAAAACCTGTTGAAGAAATACCAAAAAAATCCGAAATGCAGATTTCTGAAGATTTCATTTATGATTTCGTAAATCAAATTCTACCACATAATGAAAATTCTGAATTTTGTAAAAATGTAATTGATAGAAGAAGTTTTGTTGAATATAACGACGATAGCATTTTAATGAAAAAAATTGACACGATTTTTTCTAAAAACGATTTAATTTTTGCAAAAAAACAATATTTGAAAGGGGATAATTTTATTTGGAAAAATAAATTAAAGGGTGTGAAAATAATAAAATTGGACACAACAGTTAATGACCGAAAATCTTCTGAAAAATTTTGGAATAAAATTATTGAGGAGGAAAAATGTATCACTTATATTGATATGCCAATTTTTAATCGTGAAAAGAATATTGCGGTTGTGAGAATGGGATATAACTGCGGAATGCTTTGTGGTTCAGGCGGAACCTATATTTATAAACTTGACAAGAATAAAAAATGGAAATTATATTTAACATTAGATGCCTGGATAAGTTAAAAAGCACTGCCGCTAACATAGTATTTGCAAAAGGCGGGGTTGAAAACATAATTGAACTATTTGTGGCATTTAGTCGCGCCTGCTTTTCCACTTCACATTTTTTTAGTAATTTAGTTTCGTAGAAAAAGCATTCGCTTCGTTCGGTCGAAATTGAACCTTTCGTCCAATTTAGCCCGCCCTTCGCAAATACTTTTTCCGTTAGCCGTAATTTTATGACCATCTACCTCGATTTAAACATTTTTGATAGAATTGAAAAAATAGAATCTCTTGATGGACAAATTAAAGAGGAATTTCTAAATTTATTAAAACTAATTTCAAAGGATAATATTGACCTACCTTATTCAAATGCTCATTTAAACGATTTGTTTAGAGGTTGGAAGAAAAACCCAAATTACATTGATGGACATTTACAAAATATTAAAAAATTAACAAAAGATCTTTGCATTTGTCAATATTGGGGTGAAAAAAATATTTGGTGGCATAGAAGAGATATTAATGAATTTTTCGAATCAAAAAAAGACGAATTTGACATCTTTGATGAAACTTTAGATGAATTATTTGATTTTGGACTTGGAGAAAAAAGTCCAATTCATTTAATTAAAAAAATCCCACTTCCTACTGAATGGATTTCAAAAATGTCTAAGGACAAATTTGCACAAGTAATGTTCCCCTTAACAATTGAAAATAATACTCTGTATAATTTATTTTCTGATTTATATAGTTTTCAAATTAAGTTGAAATCTGATTATAGTTTTTACAAAATGTTTAAAGCCCAATTATCAAAAAATATTTCAACATTAAAAGGGAATAAAGATGTTGTTAATTACATAAGAAAAAATGACGAACAACCGAAACATCTAAAACCTGACTTTTCATCAATTATAGATAGGTTCAAACCAAATTTCGAAATCAAAGAAAATGATAATGAACTTTATTATAAAGTAGTTGAAACTTTTTATAAATATGACTTGGAAGGATATAAAACTGACTCAAATTTTAATAATATGTTTGATGATGGATTACATACTTTCTATGCTGCTCATTGTGATGTTTTTATAACAAACGATGACAGATGTAAATATAAAGCGGAAAAAACTTATGATAAATTACACATTAAAACTCTTGTAATAAAGTCAAATGAAATTGAAAAAATAAAAAACTACGGCTAACATGGGTTTTGCAAAAGCGGGGCTGAAGTTCCCTTGCGTTGAAGATTTTCGCAATTTTAGGCGCAAAAACCTTTTCGTTTTTTATTTTTTTGTAAGTTTGAAAAACGAAAATGGTTTTTGCTCGGTTCAGTTTTTAATAGAACTTTTAGTTTGTAAAATCCCCGCCTTCGCAAAGCCCTAAACCGTTAGCGGTCACCCTATGAACGACCATGATGAAATTAAACAGACAGACAATTGAACAGAAAAGCCAACGCTTCGGCAAAATCAAAAAAGGTGCAGCCAACCGCTCCACGCCAACGCATTACACCACATTTGCTTTTAACCGACAGCACAACTAAAATCAACCTATATTTAGTAAAATTATGTTTGAAATAGGACACCGCATTTGCTTAATTGGCGACAAAAATAAAAGAGGACGAGTAAACGATATTCCTACGATAGGCATTTACGAAATTATTTGGGACAATGGCGATATTGAAACAGTAAGAGAAAACACTCTACAAAACGAAATAATAACTCAAACACCTTGGGAAAGACTATCAAAAAATGAATTTGACGATTATAGAAATTTCACTATTTCATCGATAATCAACAAAGTTAGAAACACAAGTGCAAATACTATTTCAACTTTAAAAGCTTCTAAAATCATTTTTAAACCATATCAATTTATTCCATTATTAAAGCTCTTAAACTCAGAAAATAAAAGAATTATTGTTGCAGATGAAGTTGGTTTAGGTAAAACTATTTCCGCAGGGCACATAGTTTTAGAACTTGCAGCAAGAGGAGAATTAAATAGTTTATTGGTTGTATGTTTAAATTCAATTCAAGAAAAATGGATTGACGAATTACAAAACAAATTTAACGTTCGTGTTGAAAGATTTGAAAGAATCCAGGACTTTAAAACCGCATTAAAAAATGCACAAGAACACAACGACAAATTTTTCGGAGTAATTAACTACGACAAATTTAGACAAAAACAAAATGTTGAATACTTTGAAAACAACGCAATCAGCTTTGATTTGATAATTTTTGATGAAGTTCACACTTTACGGAATGATACGAATGCTCGGAAATCGTTAAAATCATTCACAGAATTAGCAAACTCAATCGTGATGCTTACAGCGACACCCATTATGACGAGTTTGGAAAATCTTTATAGTTTGGTAAGACTTTTAGACGAAAATAATTATTCAAACTATCAAATTTTTCAAAATGCTATCAATATCAACAAACCATTTATAAGAGCATACAATCAACTTAAATCAGGGGTTTCAACAAAAGAAATTGCGGAAGAATTAAAAAATGTTAAGGTGGAGAATGTGTTTAAATATGGAAAATTTGAATCTATCTCAAATGTTCCATTAAATGAAGTTTTAGCTGATGACGATTTATATCATCGCATTATTCAAGAATTGAATAGTACTGAACCTTTAACGGTTTCCAAAAAAGTTCATTTGCAAGAAATGCTTATCAATTTAAACTCACTCAATCATTTCTACACTAGAACAAGAAAAAGCGAAGTTTTAACAGAGGGAAATATTGTCAGAAGAAATGCAAATGTGGTTGAAATTGAAATGAATGACGATGAACAAAAAATCTATGATGCTGTAATCAATACTGTTGCAGAAGATATTGGAGGAATACAAACCAAAAGAAAATATGCAAGTTCGTTATTTGCTGACAATTATACCGAAGAGCAATATTCCAAAGGGGTAAACGATATTAATTTCAATGATAAAAAATATAAAGCGTTACTTGAAATAATAAGTAAGCAAGAAAATAACAAAATAATCATTTTTGCATTTTTCCGGAAAACCTTATTGTATTTGAAAAATCGCCTTCAAAATGACGGACTTAAAGCAGGTTTAATTTTTGGCGGAATTGATATGATAGAAAGAAATAAGATTATAGACAGTTTCAAAAATAATGAATTTCACATACTCTTATCGTCAGAAGTAGGTAGCACTGGTCTAGATATGCAGTTTTGCGACAGAATGGTCAATTATGATTTGCCTTGGAATCCAATGGTTGTCGAGCAAAGAATTGGGCGTATTGATAGAATTGGGCAACAATCAGAAATTATCAATATTTTCAATTTCATCTATAAAGACACTATTGAAGAACAGATTTACACAAGACTCTTTAACAGAATAGGCTTGTTTAAAGAAGCACTTGGAAATTTAGACGAAATTTTGGGTGAAACTGAAAAGTATATTGAAGGAGAAATCCAAAAAATATACAAAGAGAATTTATCAAAAATTGAAATTAACGAACGATTAGATAGAATAGCTGCAGCATATGAACGAAACAAATTAGACATGCACAAAATTGATGAAGGCTTGAAGGATTCGTTTTCAAATGATTTGTATTTTGAAATTGAAATTAGAGCCATTGAAAAAAATAAACAATATCTTACTGAAATAGATTTAGCGGAATTTATTGAGCGAGTAATTGCCAACAAACTAACAACTTTGACTTTTATTCAAAGCAATGATAATAGGTTCATTTTTGAAATCAATCAACCAAAGGACGACACCATTTTTGAATTTATTGAAGAATATTACGATAAGCAAAATATCGAATTAGCCAATATTTTCAAATCATTCAAAACAAAAAACAGAGGGAAATTGATTAAATTCACTTTTAATCAAGATTTTGCGTTTAACAATAAAAAAGTTGAATACATTTCTGCATATCACCCTTTCATAAATGCTATTTCAAACTATTTCCATAAAGAAAAATTAGACCGAAATAACATATTTAGATATGCTTTAAACAGAAATTATATTACTGAAACAAACTTCAACAACAAATTTATAAATGGGTTTTATTTTTTGATTAAATACGATTTTGAGATAGAGAAAACCATAAACGGCAAATTATCAATTTTCACACATCTAAAATCATTAGCATTAGATTTAAACGGTAGTGAATTCACAGCTTTCGAAAATGATAAAAGCGATTATTTTGCTTCAATTTGTCAGCAATTCAAATCTTATCTTCCCGAAGAAGGTATAATACCATTTAACGAAGAATTGATTAACGAAATCAAGAAAATATTTACCGAATTCGTACTGAAAGAAAAGGATATTTTAGAAGAAAATGAAAGAGTGAAATTTGACTCGGAATTGGCACGAAAAACCAAACAGGAAATTTACGACATTGACAAAAAAATTGTGAGGGAAACAGAACGTCTTGAAAAAGAAAAATTAAGAGCAGGGCAACTATCAGAGAAAAAAAACAGAAACTTAGTTGGTGCAATTACAGCAACAATTGAAGAATTGAAAAAAAAGAAAGAAAAATTAGAGAAGTTAAATCAAGAATCAAAAATCTCAGTTAAGAGTAAATTGATTTCGCTAAATTTTATTTACTTGTATGGCTGATTATCACATAGGACTTGATTTTGGAACTTCACAAACCAAAGTATGTTTGCTTAACAAAGATTCTGGCGTTCGTGAGTTTATCAGATTTGACAATGGCAAATACTTTCTTCCAAGTTTAATTGTAAAGAATGTAAACAATACCTTTTCTTATGGGAAGGAAGATGAAAACGGAACTAAATACCGATATTTCAAAATGGCTGCTGCTGAGGATGAAGATTTGATTCAAGTTACAAATGAGGATTTAGAAGGTAATTTACAAAATGGAACTGTTGATGACTTTAGGAAATATTCAACTGATTATCAAATAAAATCCGAAATTTTAGTCGTTCTTTATTTTACCTACACTTATCTATTTATCAAAAAAGAAAAAACCAAAAAAAATACACAAAATGTAGCTGGACTATTAGGAAGATTAGCAGGGAATAACACAACGACACAAAACATATTTTCTATCAACTTGGGAATACCAACCGAATGGAATAACCCTAACCACATCAAAAGAAAAATCAAGTTTCAAAGCTTATTAATTACTGCAGTTGAACTTGCAAATCAATTCGATAATTTAGATTCTTATCTCAAAGAGAATGATACAGGCTTATTGAGATATATTTCAAAAATAAATAAAAAACATCTAAATGAATTAGAAGGGAAAAACGAAAACCAAAAAGCAGAAAAGATTAAAGAATGGCTTAAAGAATATAATTTATCCGTTTTCCCAGAATCAGCAGCCGGAGTTAACTATTTACTAAAAACTGGACGTTTAGCAAACGGTTCTTATGCTACACTTGATATTGGAGCAGGTACTTCTGATATTGCCATTTTTAAGGTTCAAAATAATGTATTAAGAAGATATTACTGTTCTGAATCTGTAGAAATTGCTTCCAATGATTTTTATAGAGAATATGCTAAACAATTATATCAAAAGGAATCAGTAACGTTTGAGGAGATTAGGAATGTCGAAAATATTATTAGAAGTAATCATAACTTAAAAGATATTTTCTATAATAATGCTAGAAGAAATGTAAGAGGGTTTCTAAATGGCAAAGGGATTGAATTTGCAATAAGGAAAACATTTTATCGGAAATATTACAAACCTTTACACCAACAAAATCAAATTAAAGCATACAAAGTAAAAAATGAAGTCTTACATGAAAAACCGATAATCGTATTTGGCGGCGGTGCAAATCTTGAAGGTTTTTGCGATGGATATTATTGTTTTTATCGAGGCAATAATCCTTTTGGATATCATGACCGTTACTTTGATTCTAAACGAATTACAGACTTTGTAAATCAAGTTGATATTGTTGATGAAGAAAAGGTTAAACCTTTTATCAATCTATTAATTTTAGCATTAGGTCTAACTTATACTGTTTTAAATGATGATGATAATAATTCTTTCCCTTTTGTAATTCCAGAAAATGATTTTCCTCCGTCTGAACCTCAAAATAATGACAGATATTTCTACTATGATTTACAGGATGCAGTTTATAAATAAAAGACAAGCTAACAGCTAGTATATTGGTAGTACATTTGCATTTTTGCCGACACATAAATCTGAAACGAAAATGCATAAGAGCCACCAAACCAACACACCACGACAAACGAAATGAAGGGTCAAACAACATATAAACAAAAAGGGCGAACCGCTAACAAGGTATTGCCTAAAGCGGGGCTGACGTGCTTCTATGACACTTTTGTGCTTATCCGAACTTTATTTTTTGAAATCAACAGTAGTACTGAATCGCCCCGCCTTCGGCAATACCCAAACCGTTATGCCCAATTTTAAACCGAAACGCAGAATGAAAACGATTTTGACAAATATTTTAATATTAATTTCCATTGTATCTTTTGGACAAGAAATAACAACAATCAAGGTTTCTGTTCCAAACAAAACAGACGATGTATATATTGTAGGTAATCAAGAAAACTTAGGTAATTGGCAACCTGACAAAATAAAACTGAATAAAATTTCTGAATATGAGAGAGAAATCTCATTGAACTTGACTTTTCCCGCTGAATTCAAATTCACAAGAGGTAAGTGGGATAGCGAAGCTATTATTAATCAACTTTCAGGACAACCAAATTTTATTTTGAAAAACAAACCAATTCAAGATGAATATTATAAAATACAAGGTTGGACTGACCAAATAAACAAATTCTCAACTTATAGTGATTTTCAAATAGTTGAAATAAACTCAAAAGTATTAGACCAAAAACGAAAACTTTACATTTCATTGCCCGAGAATTATAATCAGCAAATTAAATATCCTGTAATTTATGTTACCGATGCTCACAATTTACACCATTTTGAAATTGTATCACAAACCATTAGGCAACAGTCAAATTTTTCAAATTTTCCTGAATGTATTGTTATTGGTATTTATCATATTGGAGAAAATAGAAACGATGAATTAGATATAACTTACAGTGAGAAAGGACAAAAATTTAAAAACTATATTTTTGATGAAGTAATCCCATTTGTTGATGAAAACTATTCTACAAGTTCTTTTAAAGCAATTTTTGGACACTCAAATGGTGCTGAATACAACCATTATTTAATGTTTGAAAAAAACAATCCATTTGATGCGTTTATCAATGTTAGTGAAAATTTAATTGACTTAGAAAACGGCAATATTGACCCAATTAAAAATAAATTTATTGAATTCTTAAATCATAATAAAAAGCCTATTAAATATTTTGTTGCAAGCTCAAAATATGATAATCCAAATCGTTATCCGAGCGGTTTGGAAATTGAAAAAATTATCAAAAGTGTTCCGAATGAAAATCTATTTTTTCAACAAAAATTTTATAAAAGTGGACACGAAGATTTAATTGCTTCATCAGTTTTAGATGCTTTCCAATTCATTTTCTCTGATTATCAAGATTTTAGTTTGTTTGAAACTTGTTTTACAGAAGACACCTTTAACTATGAAAAAACAAAATTGAGATTCATTAGACAAAATGAAGAATACATACAGCCCTATTCAGAAAATGAAAAGACAAGTTTGATAACTGAAATTGTAATGAAATCCAAGAAAGTTGATGTTCTCTATCAAATGCTTGAATTTGAAGACCCAGAATTTGAAATATTTGATTACTATGCAAGAGCAAATATGTTTGCAGGATTTAACGACTATAATACTTCTGTAAAGTATTGGGAAAAAGTAATAGATGAAAATAAGGAACAAAACATACGAGCCATCATTTTTACATATGCCAAATATTTATTTGAAACGTATGAAAATATAAACAAAAAAGAACAAGCATATCGGAATCTTGAAATTTTGCTTCTAAAAAATCCCAAATATGAATTAGAATTTAAATATCTATTAGCTAAAATTGGGATTGAAAATAATATTCAGATTGAAAAAAGCAAAAAGTATTTAAAGCAAGTTGAAAAGACATTTAAAGTAAATAAATTGTTTAACAAGGGCGATTTAGAAAAGCTTAGAAAGCAATAAAAACTGGGCATAACAGCACCTACCCAAAAGTGGCGGTTCAGTGGTTAAATCAAGCTTTGTACTTCTATCAAAGTTTCTGCTTGGTTGACAGTGAAGTGCTCCGAAATCGCCACCTTCGGGTAGCTGCAAACCGTTAGCAGAAAGTTTATGAAAATATTACGCATTAAAATTTTACTAATTCTTTTACTTCCCTTTTTTTCATTTGCACAAAGTTTAAATGAAGAAAATGAATTGATTAAATCAATGTGTGAAGAATTTCAAAAAACTAAGAATTTATCTGATTCGATAAGAGTTGAAAATACTTATTCAAAATATTTATATCCATACTTGAGTAAATTTGAACAACCAAAAATTGATTCTATTGGAAACTCAATTTATTTTCGCTTTCAAAGAGAATGTGAAACTTTCAGGAAATTTTTGGACAGAGTTGATCCATTGGACAATTGGGAAGAATTAAAAGAAATGCCCAAAAGTATATTAACAAAAACTGAACGTCAAGATTTCGAGAAAACTAATAACTTTTACTATTTGGAAGGAAATAATCAAATTACGAATGTATTAATCGAAAAAGGAATATGGAAAGACATTTTTCCTGACCAAACTTATTCAATCAATAACTTCAAGTGGTTCGGAAATGAAAATCAATTCGAACTTGAATTCATTGAAAGCACAAATTTGAATAGAAAAGGATACAGCAGAAAAGGTGACAAATATTCTTACAAAGTAATTAGGAAAGTTGAAAATTTTTATGAAATTGCGGCTCAAATCCCTAACCAAAACCAGATTTTACTTTTTAAACTTTATGTAAAGTAAAACCTTCTGCTAACATGGTATTCATGAAAAGCGGGGTTGAATTCATAATTTGAAGATTGGTCTTTTTTAGTCGCGAAAAACCATTTTCTTTTACTTTTTTTTGTATTTTAGCAAAAGGAAAATGGTTTTTGCTTAGTGTTGTCAAAGTTGGAAATTTCGTCCAAAAAAGCCCGCTCTTCATGAATACCTTTTCCGTTGTATGCAATTCTATGAAGACCGCAATAAAAACGAACGTTGTGAACAAAATTTTCACTTTTTTTCTTACAGTAATTTTGACTGTAGTTTCTTGCGGAAAAATTTCGCACGAAAAATTTGACTCTGAAAAATGGAAAACTTCAGATTTAAATGCTGAAGAAAATTGGAATTTAAGATGGGATATGATGAATGATTTGCGAAACAAACATAAACTAGTTGGATTAACAAAAAACGAAGCGCTAAAACTTCTCGGAAAACCTGACTCTGAAAATAATTATGAAATGAATTATTACTTGGGATTTTCAGGACGCGGAATAAATACAGGAAGATTGACCTTAATTCTTGACAAAAATGGAATTGTAAAAAATATTAAAGTTTGGCAAGGCTAACGTAGTATTAAAAAAGAACTGCATACAACAGTGTATTGGCAAAAAACGGGGTGAATACTGTCTTTGAGAACTCATTTAGCAGTATCCGCAAAAAATTTTTCCGCTAACTTATTTTTTGTAATTTAGTCAGCGGAAAAAATTTTTGCTCAGGTTCGGTTTTCCTTTGAAAATGTGTGCAAAGTAGCCCGTTCTTCGCCAATACTTTTTCCGTTAGCAGAAAGTTTATGAAAATATTACGCATTAAAATTTTACTAATTCTTTTACTTCCCTTTTTTTCATTTGCACAAAGTTTAAATGAAGAAAATGAATTGATTAAATCAATGTGTGAAGAATT
>Ga0209369_1001127_pt1 | contig 15671 bp, 17 predicted proteins | sample EBPBio142010_DNA_FD_185865 | JGI IMG/M metagenome (GOLD analysis project Ga0209369, IMG submission 185865) | Wastewater treatment Type I Accumulibacter community from EBPR Bioreactor in Madison, WI, USA - Reactor 1_10/4/2010_ DNA (SPAdes)... | ecosystem: Engineered > Bioreactor > EBPR >... | reverse complement strand
CGCGGCAGATGCGGATCATCGCCCGCGCATAGGGCGCATAGCTGCAGCGGCAGATCGGCACCTGGTTCATGATGGCCGCGCCGTCCACCAGCCAGCCAATGGTGCCGACGTCGGCCCAGGTCAGCGTGGGGTAGTTGAAGATGCTGCTGTACTTGGCGCGGCCGGTGTGCAGCGCGTCGAGCATCTGGTCGCGGCTCTGGCCCAGCGTCTCGGCTGCGGCATAAAGATACAGGCCGTGCCCGCCTTCGTCCTGCACCTTGGCCAGCAGGATGGCCTTGCGCTTCAGCGTCGGCGCGCGGGTGATCCAGTTGCCCTCGGGCAGCATGCCGACGATTTCGGAATGCGCGTGCTGGCTGATCTGGCGCAGCAGCGTCTTGCGGTAGTTGTCGGGCATCCAGTCCTTGGCTTCGATGAAGTCGCCGGCGTCGATGCGGGCGTCGAAGCGCTCCTGCAGCGCCTGCTCGTCGGCGCTGAGCACCTTCTCGAGCTTGGGCGCGCCTTCCCGCGCCATCGTGTCCATTGCCTGGGTGTACATGCGGGGCTCCTTACTTCGGCCGTTTGTCGATGACGCGGCGTGCCTTGCCGACCAGCGTGCGCTCGATCGAATCCGGCGCGCCCACGCTGACCGTGGTGCTGACGCCAATCAAGGTCTTGATGCGGTGCTGCAGGTCGTGGGCGATGCCGTCGCGCTGCGCGCCGGCGTGGTGCGGCAGCAGTTCCACCAGCACCTGCAGTTCGTCCAGCGCGCCGGAGCGCGTGACCACCATCTGGTACTGCCCCGACAGCGCGCCATGCTGCAGCACCAGTTCCTCGATCTGCGTGGGGAAGACGTTGACGCCGCGGATGATCAGCATGTCGTCGCTGCGGCCGACGATCTTGCCCATGCGCCGCATGCTGCGCGCGGTGGGCGGCAGCAGCCTCGTCAGGTCGCGCGTGCGGTAGCGGATGACCGGCAGCGCCTCTTTCGTCAGCGTGGTGAAGACCAGTTCGCCTTCTTCGCCGTCGGGCAGCACCTCGCCAGTCTCGGGGTCGATGATCTCGGGGTAGAAGTGGTCCTCCCAGATCACCGGGCCGTCCTTGGTTTCGATGCACTCGTTGGCCACGCCGGGGCCCATCACTTCGCTGAGGCCATAGATGTCCACTGCGTCCAGGCCGGCGCGCACCTCGATGTCGTGGCGCATCGCCTCGGTCCAGGGCTCGGCGCCGAAGATGCCCACCTTCAGCGAGCTGGCGCGCGGGTCCAGGCCCTGGCGGATCATCTCCTCCACGATCACCTGCATGTAGCTGGGCGTGACCATGATGATGTCGGGCCGGAAGTCGGTGATCAGCTGCACCTGCTTCTCGGTCTGGCCGCCGCTCATCGGGATGACGGTGCAGCCCAGCCGCTCGCCGCCGTAGTGCGCGCCCAGGCCGCCGGTGAACAGGCCGTAGCCATAGGCCACGTGCAGGATGTCGCCGGGCCGGCCGCCGCTGGCGCGGATGCTGCGCGCCACCAGGTCGGCCCAGGTGTCGATGTCCTTGCGCGTGTAGCCCACCACCGTGGGCTTGCCGGTGGTGCCGCTGCTGGCGTGCACGCGCACCACCTGCTCGCGCGGCACCGCAAACATGCCGAAGGGATAGTTCTCGCGCAGGTCGTGCTTGCTGGTGAAGGGGAACTTCGCCAGGTCGGCCAGCGATTGGCAGTCGGACGGGTGCACGCCCTTGGCATCGAAGGCCTTGCGGTAGTGGGGCACGTGGTCGTAGGCGTGCTGCAGGCTCCAGCGCAGCCGCTGCAGTTGCAGCGCCGCCAGTTCGTCGCGGCTGGCGGTCTCGATCGGCTCCAGGTCGCCGGGGGCGGGTTGCTTGACGGGCATGGGGGCTTGTCTCCGTTCGGGGTTCAGTCGCGCACCGCGGGCTTGCCGCGGGCGGTGTACGAGCGGCCGCGGAAGATGGCGACGCGCTCGCCGCGCTGGTTGCGCACCTCGCAGTCGTAGACGCCCGTGCGGCCGGCCTTCGACACCTCGGTGCAGGTGGCGGTGAGCACGTCGCCCAGCCTGCCCGGGGCCAGCAGGTCCACCGTGAAGCCGGAGGCCACGGTCAGCTCGTTGTAGGCGTTGCAGGCAAAGGCGAAGGCCGAATCGGCCAGCGTGGTGATCAGCCCGCCGTGGCAGATGTCGTGGCCGTTCAGCATCTCGTCGCGGATGGTCATCGTCAGCACCGCGCGGCCGGGCGCGATCTCGACCACCGTCATGCCCAGCCAGCGCGTGGCGCGGTCGTTGGCCAGCATGCCGTCGCGCACGTATTCGGCGGTCTGCTGCGGCGTGCGTTCGCTCATCGTGTCTCCTGCGGGGCGGTGGGTCGGTCGGGATCTGGGTTTATTTTCTACCGACCGGTCGGTTAATCTTAAGCAAGGCCGCCGCTTGATGCAACGCAAACTGCTTGGTGGAAACCCTAGGCCGGCCGTCACACCCGAAAACGCACCGCGGCTTGAATCGGCCGCAACCATGCCCAACTGCCGACGATGCCTGCCGAAGCCGCCCCCAGCGCCTGGCCCCTGGCGCTGCTGGCCGGCGGGCTGGCGGCCGGCGGGCTGGCGCTGCTGGCGGGCCCCTGGTGGGCGGCGCGGCGCCGGGCGCGGCTGCGGCGCGGGCCCTTCCCGCGCGCCTGGCAGCGCATCCTGCAGCGCCGCGTGCCGCTGGCGCAGCAGTTGCCGGCGCCGCTGCAGCAGCGGCTGCGCGGGCTGGTGCAGGTGTTCCTGGCCGACAAGCCCTTCATCGGCTGCGATGGGCAAACCATCGACGACGAGGTGCGCGTGACCATCGCAGCCCAGTCCTGCCTACTGCTGCTGGGCCAGGAGGGCGACGCCTGCTACCCGCAGCTGCGCCAGGTGCTGGTGTACCCGGCGGCCTTCCTGGCGCCGCAGCGCCGGCTGCTGCCCGGCGGCGTGGTCAGCGAAGAGCCGCAGGCCCTGGCCGGCGAAAGCTGGCAGCAGGGCCAGGTGATCCTGGCCTGGAGCGAGGTGCTGGCCGGCGCCGCCGACCCCACCGACGGCCGCAACGTGGTGCTGCACGAATTTGCCCACCAGATCGACCAGGACGGCGGCCCGGCCGACGGCCTGCCCTGGCGCGCCGACGGCGGGCAGCGGCAGCGCTTTGCCGAAGTGATGGCGGGGGCCTATGCCCAGCATCAGCAGCAACCCTCGGCCCTGCTGGACGCCTATGGCGCCACCGCGCCCGAGGAATTCCTGGCCGTGGCCACCGAAGTGTTCTTCGAGCGGCCGCAGGCGCTGGCCGACGAGGCGCCGGCAGTGTACGAACAGCTGGCCGCGCTGTACCGGCTGGACCCGGCGCGCTGGCCGGGCCACTGAGCCAGCGGCCGAGCCTGGGCTTTCAGGGCCGCGCCGCAGGCGCCGGCACCGGCTGCACCCGCGGTGCGCCCTTGTCGACCACCAGGCTGTTCAACAACCGGGCCGGCGCATCGCCGGCGTTGCGAAAGCCATGCACCTTGCCGCGCGGGTTGGCATAGGTGTCGCCGGCGGCCACCCGGCGCGGCGGCTGGCCTTCGACCAGCAGTTCCACCGTGCCTTCGATCACCGAGCCGACGCAATCGCCCGGGTGGGTGTGCATCGGCACCGCGCCGCTGGGCTGCAGGGCCACCGACATCAGCACGATCTCTTTCTTGTCGTCGCCGGTGACGGGGCTGGCGATCAACGGCTTGGTCGCCACCAGCGGCGCAGCCGGCGCCGAAGCCTGCTGCGCCCAGGCCGGCGTGGTGGCCAGCAAGCACAGCGACAAAACGGGAACGAAACGCAAACCAGAGGTGCTCAAGTTCAACTCCTGCGGACGGGTGATGGCCGCAGTGTGGGCGCGGCCCGGGCCCGCCGGATTGAGGCGCGTCAGCTTTCCAGCGCGCGCACCACCCGGCAGGGGTTGCCCACCGCCAGCACGCCTGCCGGCAGGCTGTGCACCACCACGCTGCCGGCCCCGACCACCGTGTTCTCGCCAATGCTGACGCCCGGGCACACCACGGTGCGGCCGCCGAGCCAGACGCCCGCGCCGATGGACACCGGCCGCGCCAGTTCCACACCCGCGCGGCGGGCCCGCGCTTCCAGCGGGTGCGTGGCGGTGTAGACATGCACGCCCGGGCCGAACAGCACGTCGTCACCGATGTCGATGCGGTTGCAGTCCAGCAGCACGCAGTCGAAGTTGAAGAACGCGTTGCGGCCGACCGAGATGTTGAAGCCGTAGTCGCACTGGAAAGTCGGCGTGACGACCGAGCCCTCGCCGAAGGCCGCGAACAGCTGCTGCAGCAGCGCCTGCCGCTCGTCGAAGGCCTCTGGCCCCGTGCGGTTGAAGCGCGCCAGCAGGCCCCGCGCGCGCTGGCGCTGGGCGCTCAGTTCCGCATCGTCGGCGCGGTAGGGCTGGCCGGCCAGCATCAGCTGGCGCGCGGTGGTGTTTGGATGCATGGCGCAGTCTCCGCTATCGCCAGGCCAGGTAGGCCGCCAAGGCCAGGAAGCCCAGGCCGAAGGCGAACCAGTAGCCCGCATCGGCGCGGGCGGTGTTGTCGAGCACGGCCGACGCCGGGTCGCGCGGGTTGTAGTACACGGTGACGGTGCTGCCCTGCGGGTAGGGCTGGATCAGCCCGTCCATCGCGCGGCGGCTGATCCCGTAGCCCGCGAAGGCCACGCGAAAGCCCACATGGCTTTGGCCGCCCACCTGGTAGCGGTAGCGCAGCACGGGCTTGGTCATCTCCAGGTGCGCGTCGTCGACCCGCGACTCGATCACCAAACCGGTCACGCTGGGCCAATGCCGGCATTGCCGCGAGCGCAGCGCGAGCCACCCGGCCAGGCCGAGCAGGGCGATGCTGGTCAGGAGCGAGAGGGCGGCGAAGACCATCTGCGCAGTATGCGGGGACCGCCCGTAGCTGGCGGGGCGGTGCCCAGGGAGACCTCAGGCAGCGCCGCTTGTCATGGCAAACGGCTGCGCGCGCCCGCCACCACTCAATAGGCCGGCGACAGTTGCACCCGATACGCCTCAGGCGCGAAAGGCGCGCCGAGCGTATGGATCTCTGCCGACGGGCTTGCTTGTATCTGGTGCCTCGGAAGGTCGGCTCGAGGGCTTAGGCCGCATCGTGCCGAGCTGGCCAATAGAGATGGCCGATAAACCTACGGTACGGATGTGACCCAAGTCCAAGGGCTGTCTCGATCGCGGAATGCGCGCCGCGCCACTCAGCAGCGGACGCGGGCGCGGGGACATCTGGTGCGTCAGTGATGCAGACGAAGAGAAGATGGGCGTCTGCGCCAAGAAGACTGCGAAGATAGTAGAGGTGGGCCAGGCGGTTGGCGTACTGGTAGAAGGGCCTGATCCAAACGGCATCGGGTCTGGATCGATAGGCGGCCTTGGCCTGAGCAAGCGAATGTTCGATGAGCTGAAGTGAGGCTTCGCTGGCCTTGCTGCCGAAGTCGACGGCCTCGGCAATGTAGGCCTTGGCTTCTACAAGAATGAGTTTGCCTCCCGAAGTTCTTGCAAGCCCATCCCATCTGGGCCCGCTCAACGGCCAGAACGTTTGCAAAGGTGCTTTGGAGTCGTCGACTCCAAGAAGGCGCAGGAACGACTGGTCGTAGTACTCGGCGTACTCATCAGCGGCCACAGGCGACAACCACTGGATCGACTCGTCGGTCGGGAAGCCCAGAGTCTCCCGGACCTTCGCGTTGAAGGCGTCCGTCTGCTCGTTCACCGCTACGCGCAGCCAGTGCTCGCTGCGGCTAGTCTTTTGCGGGCGTGGGCGACGTGGCATCTCGTATGCGGCCTAACACAGAGGCAACCGGTCCGCGGAGGCGAGGCACTCGGGCTGCGACGCGGATGATGAGCCAAAACCGCCTCGCAGCCAGAGTGCCTTGCCGTAGCGGGTCCGGTTGACCGACCTGTTAGGTCTCATCGGTCACTCGTCGCGGCTCTTCCCGCCTTCAAGTGCAGTAAGCCGACCACGGAGCTTCTTTCTGAGGTCCTCTTCGGTTGACCACTGTATGAAGCGGTGTCCCGCAAGGTCAAAGTGGATCTTCTCCTTCTTGTTTGCAAGCAAGATAACGTCTTTACCGAGAGCGTGGGCAAATCCAGTTTCATAGTAACAATTTGGCCGCGCGCCTGTGAGATCGCAGATTACATACTTGCTCTCCGCGATTTGCTCAAGCATTTGATCCGTGATCTTGCCAGAGTTCTCAACTTCGTCGATGCGCACGCACTTAAGTGCGAACTCAGTTGCGACTGTCTTGTATGCGCCCGCATATGCAGAGTCCAGCATTTCATCGCCAAACTTCATTACAACAAAAACTTGTTGTTTAGGAGGCTGAAGAGCCTTCTGGATTAGGGAGTTCAGGCCCCTATCGGCGTTACGACCTTGAATCTCGCCGAGAATCTCATCTGTGCAATCATTCTGTTTGAAGACGTCCTCCTTCATCTTGTCGATGATGCTCTTGTCCTCTGCGGCCTTTAGTACATCCTTTGTCTTGTAGAGCTTCAGAAGATTGGCGCTCTTCATGTTGAAGAGCTTCGTCCCTTCACGTGTCGTCAATCGAACTACCTGTCCATTCACAAACGGCAGTACCACCTCGTCAATCAGTGACTCCTTTGAGTAGTTGTGAAAGTAGTGGTTCAAGGTTTCGTACTGAAGTTTGGCGTGATACTTCATTCCGTGCTTTCCGGCATCCGATGTTCGTTGGACTGGTCGCGTTGCTCAGGGCGTGCGAGTTGTTCTAAAGCCGACCGTGTTTTCCCCCGCTCGATTGCAGCACATGCGCCGTCGAGGCGGCAAGTCGCGCCGTTGGGGTGGTTCGGGGCGCAATTTGACGGGCAACCGTTTAGGGGCACGCAGCGCCGCACGGCCGTGCGGCCCACTCACTAGCCCCAAACAACAAGGGGCCGCCTCCGCGACCCCTTGCAAGTTCAAAGCCTCACCCGCCTCAACGGCACTCCAACGCCAAGGTCCCCGCCGCGGTGTTGCTGATCGGAATGTGATAGTTCCGATGCACCTGCCGCACCGCATCGCCCAGCGCGCCGCGCGTGGCCAGCCACATCAGCAGTTCCACGCCCTGCGTGCCGGTCAGTTCCACCAGGTCGGTGATCGAATACTTGGTGGCCCAGGCCGGGTCGCTGAGCAGGCTGTCCATGAACTTCAGGTCGAAGTCCTTGTTGATGAAGCCGGCCCGCTCGCCGTCCAGCTGGTGCGACAGGCCGCCCGTGCCCACCACCACCACGCGCTGGTCGGCGTCCCAGCTGCGGATGGCGCGGCCGATGGCCTGGCCTAATCTGTACACGCGCGCCGCCGAAGGCAGCGGGAACTGCACGGTGTTGACGCACACCGGCACCACCTTCACCGGCCAGGCCTCGCTGCCCGGCCACAGCAGCGCCATCGGCAGCGTGAAGGCATGGTCCACCAGCATCTCCTGGCAGGTGGTCAGGTCGAAGTCCTCGCCGATCAGCGATTCGATCAGGTGCCAGCTCAAGCCCTGCTCGCCCTGGAAGGGCGGCACCACGGGGATGCCCCAGCCTTCGTCGGCATTGCGGTACTCGGGCGCGGCGCCCACCGCGAAGGTGGGCATCTTGTCCAAGAAGAAGTTCAGCCCGTGGTCGTTGTAGATCACCACCGCCACGTCGGGCTGGGCAGTGGCCAGCCAGTCGTGGATGGGCGGAAAGCCGTCGAAGAAGGGCTTGAAGTACTCGTCGGCCTGCAGGTTGCGGGCGATGGCGCGGCCGATGGCCGGCACGTGCGATGTGGTGATGCCACCGATCAGGTTTGCCATGTCAGTGCCTCCCCGCGGCCAGCAGCTTGGCCTTGAACTGGTCCTTGGTCAGGCCGGTCTGCTGGGCGCCCAGGTCCTGCACGTCCAGGCCAAAGATGCCGGCAAACTTGGCCAGGTAGTACACGTTGCCGCCGGCGGCAATCAGCTGCAGCACGTTGCGCGCCTTGATGGCCGCGCGCTGCGGCTCGGTCAGGCCGTAGCGGCTGCAGTAGCCGTCTTCGTCGGCCTGGAAGGCCGCGCGGTTGGCGGCGTCGTTGAAGCTGAAGCACATCTTGTTCAGCGCGTAGCCCTTGCGGGCCTGCGCGCCGTCGAACAGCGTGGTGCCCGGTATCTGTCGGCTGGCAGCCATGGTTTGTCTCCGGTCAATGGTTGGGGGTGCCGGCAGTGTCCGGCGCGCGCTGCCGCAGATAAACGGGCCTATGCTGATGCCACCCATGAGCGCAATCGATCATTCGGACATCGACGGCCGCCTGCTGCAGGTGCTGCTGGCGGTGCTGGACGAGCGCTCGGTCACGCGCGCCGCGGCGCGGCTGGACGTCACGCAGTCGGCCGTCAGCCACCAGCTGGACCGGCTGCGCGCCATCACCGGCGATGCGCTGTTCGTCAAGTCGGGCCGCGGCATCGTGCCCACCGCGCGGGCCCAGGCCTTGGCCGGCCAGGCCCGGCACCTGCTGGACGAACTGCGCGCCTTCGCCCAGGGCGGCAGCTTCGACCCGGCGTCTTTCGAAGGCAGCGTGACCATCGCCGCCAACGACCTGCAGCGCGACCTGCTGCTGCCGCTGCTGCTGCACCATGCGCGCGTGCGCGCGCCGCGGCTGGCGCTGCGCATCGTGCCTTCGGGCGTGCCCAGCGCCGAGATGCTGCGCGACGGCGATTGCCTGCTGGCCATCACCCCGCGCCCGCCCGATGCTGCCGACGTGGTGCAGCGCCGCCTGTTCGACGACCACTACCTCGTCTACTACGACCCGGCGGCACGCGCCGCGCCGCAGTCGCTGGCCGACTACCTGGACGCCGAGCACGTGGCCGTGCACCACGAAACCCGCGGCCGGCTCGACATCGACCGCTTCATCGACGAGCGCGGCCTGCGCCGCCGCTGGGCCGTCACGGTGGCCGGCTTCTCCGGCGTGGCGCCCTTCCTGCGCGGCACGCCCTTCCTGGCCACGCTGCCGGGGCTGCTGCGCGCCAGCCTGCTGCGCGGCCTGGCCACTGCGCCACCGCCCTTCCCCACGCCGCCGATGCCGATGTTCATGCTGTGGCACCAGCGCCACCAGGCAGACCCGATGCACCAGTGGCTGCGCGAAGAACTGCTGGCCGTGGTGGCACCGGCCCTGGCCGCGGCCGAGATCGCGCCGGCGCGGTAGCGCCGGCTCAGTGCCGCGCGTAGAAGATCGCGGCCAGCACGAAGGCGGCGATCCAGATGGTTTCGATGGCGATCAACGCCATGGGCCGCCAGCCGGTGCGCATCAGTTCGGCAAAGCTGGTCTTCAGGCCCAGCGCGGCGATGGCCACCACCAAGCAGGCGCGCGCCGCGGTGTCCAGCCCGGTGCGCAGCGCCATCGGCAGCAGGCCCATCGAGTTCAACAACACCATGCCGATGAACAGCCACAGAAACCAGGGCACCAGGGCCTGGCGCGGGGCGCCCGGCGCTTGCGCGGCATCCGCCGCGGTCTCGCGCCGGGCCTGCCGGCAGGCGGCCGACACCGCCAGCACCACCACCGCTAGCAAGGCCACGCGGAACAGCTTGACCACAGTGGCCACGTCGCCGGTCTCTGGGCCCAGCATGTAGCCGGCGCCCACCACCTGGGCCACGTCGTGGATGGTGGCACCCAGGAACAGCCCCGCCTGCGCCGGCGGCAGCGCCAGCCAGCGCGCCAGCAGCGGGTAGACGATCATTGCCATCGTGGACAGCACGGTGACCGCTACCACCACCAGCAGGGTGAAGCGTTCGCTGCCCGGCCGGCGCGGCAGCACTGCGGCGATGGCCAGCGCGGCCGACGCGCCGCAGATGCCCACCGCCCCGCCCGAAAGCACGCCCTGCGCTCGGCTCAGGCCCAGCCAACGGCCGACCAGCACGCCGCAGGCCAGGGTGGTGGCGGTGGCTGCCACCACGGTGGTTGCCGTGGGCCAGCCCAGGGCGGCAATCTGCGTGGCGGTGATGCGCGCGCCCAGCAGCCCCACGCCCAGCCGCAGCACGGTGCGGCCCGCGAATTCGATGCCCGGCCGGGTGCGGGCGTCCTCGCTCAGATAGTTGAAGGCCACGCCAAACAGCAGCGCATACAGCAGCTGCGGGCCGCCATACGAGGTGGCGACGAAGCTGGCGGCGAGCGCGATCAGCCCGGCCAGCGCGATGCCGGGCACTTGGCCCAGCCCACGCTGCCACGCGGGGGCGTTCTGGCCCGGCGGCAGCCGCCACGGTGTTGTCTCGGGCATCGTCAGCGGGCGGGCCGGCGTCGCCGGCGTGATGGCGCGGTGGTTTCTCCCTGCAGCAGTTCGAAGCTGCGCTGCAGCGTGTCGCCCTTGTCGCCTGAGGTCAGCGCAAAGTAGACGACGATGTCCATCCGCACCGGCCGGCCCAGTCGACCCAGGGGCAGCAACGCACGGCGCTCCAGGTCGCCCTGGATCAGCGAGGCCGGCAGCCACGCGGCGCCCTGGCCGACCAGCGCCAGCTCGCGCAGGCCCATCGCGAACTCGCTCACGCAGCGCACCACCACCTGCTGGCGGCGCATCAACTCGGGCATGGCTTCCACACGCACCGCCTGGCCGAAGAAGCTATCCGGCGGGAAGCACAGCATCGGCACGCGGTCGCCTTCGGCCACCCGGCTCAGTTGCCGGTGCAGCGCCGGGTTGGCCACCAGCATCAGGTCGTCCTGGCCCAGCACCAGGCGGCGCGCCAGTTGCTCCGGCACGTTGCAGGGCGATTGCGGCGTGTCGTAGGTGATCAGGATCTCGGCCTCGCCGCGCATCAGCATGGCCACGCTGTCGGCGCGGTTCTCCGAGCGGATGCGGAAGTTCTGGTCGGGCTCCAATTGCCGCAGCCGCGCCAGCAGCGTGGGCACGTAGGACGCCGCCAGCGTGTGTTGCGCCGTGATGGTGATACCGGCACTGTCCAGCGATTCGGACTTGAGCGCCGCGCGGAACTCGTAGATGCGGGCCACCAGGCTGCGGAAAGCCAGCTGGTTGTCCCGCGCCACCGGCGTCAGCTGCAGCGGCTTGCGCGTGCGGTCGATCAGGGTCACGCCCAGCCAGTCCTCCAGCATCTGGATGCGGCGCGAGAACGCCGGCTGCGACACATGGCGGCGGGCGGCAGCCGCCGAGAAGCTGCCGGCCTCGATGAGTGCGATGTAGTCGTCAAGCCATTTCAGTTCCATCGGCGCTGCCCCCCAGGTGCGGGCATTGTCGGAGGCCACGCGCCGCGCGGCGCCGGGTGTCGGGCTCATGGACTGGCAAGCCGGCGCAGCGGCTACTTCATGGCCGCGGGCAGCCAGGTTGCGGTCTCGGGCATGGCGATCAGAAGCGCGATCAGCACGCACATGCTGCCGATGAAGGGCAGGCAACCCACGATCACCTCGCCGATCGAGATCGTGCCGCGGCTGATGCCCTGGATCACGTACAGGTTCAGGCCCACCGGCGGGGTGAGCACAGCCACTTCCATCGTGATGGTGTAGACGATGCCGAACCAGATCATGTCGAAGCCGGCCGCCTGCATCAGCGGAAAGATGGTGGGCAGGGTGATGAAGGTCATCGACACCGGCTCGAGGAACATGCCCAGCACCAAGTAGAAGACGATGACGATGCTCAGCACCACATAGGGACTGAGCTGGTACGACATGAACAGCTCGGTGAACTGCTGCGGCACCCGGTAGTAGGTCATGACGAAGCCGAACAGCACGCCCGCCGACAACAGCAGTCCCAGGTAGCCCATGGTGCGCATGGTGGCCATCAACGCGGCCTTGAAGCCGGCAAAGTTCAGCCCGCCCACGGCAAAGGCCAGGATCACCGTGAGCAACGCCGCCACCGCGGCCGCTTCGGTGGGTGTGGCGATGCCGGTGTAGATGGACAGCGTGATCACCAGGCCGATGATGAAGATCGGCCCCACTGAGACCAGCATGTCGCGCACGCTGCTGCGCGCCGTCTTGTCGACCTCGGGGATGTGCGACGGATGCAGCCGGCCCCAGATGAAGACCACCACGCAGAACAGTAGCACCAGCACCACGCCGGGCACGATGCCGGCGATGAACAGCTCGCCGATCGAGGTGTCGGTGACGATGCCGTAGAACAGCAGGATCAGGCTAGGCGGGATCAGCACGCTCAGCGTGCCGCCGGCGGCCAGCACGCCGCTGGACAGGCGGTTGTCGTAGCCCAGCTTCTTCATCTCGGGCAGGGCCACGCCGCCGATGGTGAGCGAGCCCACCATCGACGAGCCGCACACCGCGCCGAAGCCGGCGCACGCGGCGATGCTGCCGTAGGCGGCCGAGCCGCGCACACGCACGCCGCGGTGCATGAACTGGTACAGGTTCGGCCCGATGCTGGAGCGGCCGATCAGCTCGCCCAGGAACACAAACAGCGGCACCGCCAGCAGCACGTAGTCGATCCACACGCCCCACAGCTTCAGCTCGCTGCTGACCAGCGCCGTCGACCAGCCCTGGATGTACAGCAGGAAGGGCAGCGACGCGGCCGCCAGCGCGAACGGGATCGAAAGGCCGATGCCGATGAACAGCACCAGCAGCAGCAGCAGGCCGCCCCCGACGTGATACCACTCCATGGACGCTCCAGGTTCAGCGGCTGCGGGCCGCCTCGGGTGCCGGTGCCGCCAGCAGTACCGCCAGCTTGAGCACCACGTAGAGACTGAAGACCAGCAGCGCCAGCGCGCTGGGCGCCCAGAACAAGTAGCGCGGCCAGAGCAGGATCTCCGACGCTGCGCCCGAGCGGTACGAGTTCAGCGTGGCATCGACCGCGGCCACCGCGAAGAAGCCGCCGATCACGACCATCAGCACCAGGTTCAGTGCTTCCAGCCACCGCCGGCCGCGCGGGCCCAGCGCGTCGGGCAGGAAGGTCACCTTCGGGTAGGCATCCTCCTTCAGGGCATAAGCCAGCCCCAGGAACGCCGCCGGGAACAACAGCAACGCGGTGGCTTCGGTGACCGTGCCGTCCGGGCTGGACAGCACGTAGCGCATGAAGACGCCGTAGCTGATCCACAGCATCTGGACCACGATGATCAGCGCGCCGAGCCCGGCCAGCACGACGGCGAGCTGCTCGACACGGCGCAATAGCAGCGCCTGCATGGCCGACTACAGCGCGTTCTTGGCGAACAGCGCGCGCACCTTGTTTGCCATGTCGGCGCCGCAGGCCGTGTCGACCTCGGGCTTCCACTTGACGGCGATCGGGTCGACCATGGCCTTGCGTTTGGCGGGCGCCATGGCGGTGACGGTGCCGCCCTGCTTGACGGCATCGGCGATGCTGGCATCGACCGACTTCTCGTACTCGGGTTTCAGCCAGATTTCCGACTCACGCGCAGCCGCCATCACCGCGGCCTGGTCGGCCGGGCTCAGGGTCTCGAGCTTGCGCTTGTTGATCATGTAGATGATGTTGCCGTAGAACATGTTGGACTTGACCATGTGCGGCATCACGCCCCACAGCTTCCAGGCGCTGTAGGTGGCCACGCCCATGTTGATGCCGTCGACCACGCCGCGCTCGGCCGATTGGAAGACTTCCTTCGGCGCGATGAACACCGGCTTGCCGCCCCAGGTCTCGATCATCATCGACACCAGCGGCCCGATGGAGCGCACCAGCTTGCCGTCCAGCTTGGCCAGGTCGACGTCCTTGGTCTTGAACCACCATTCCTGGTCGTAGGAGTAGTTGGAGTTGATCAGCGGCACCAGGCCCGCCTTGGCGGCCTCGTCCTTCATCAGAGCGGCATAGGCGGCATCGAGCTCGATCTGCTTGCTCATGTCGACCACCATCGGGTACAGCGAGGTCACCCGGTAGCACGGCAGGCGCTTGTCGGCTGGCATCCAGCTGATGTCGGACACCCCGCCGAGCACGGCATCGATGCCTTCGCTCCAGCCGTGCAGCGTGGACGACGGGAAGACCTCGACCTTGACACGGCCAGAGGTCTTGGCCGCCGTCAGTTCGGCGAACTTCTTGAAGCCCTGGTAGCGGATGTCGACCTCGTTGACATAGGTGGACAGCCGCAACGTGGTCTGGGCCAGGGCAGGGCTGGCCAGGGTCGCCGCCGCCAGCGGCAGCAGGCACAGACGAACCAGGGGGAGTGAACGCAAGCTGGACATGGGTTTCTCCAAAGAGTGAGGGGGTCGGGAATCAGGAGGTCGGAATGCCGAGCGACGCGGGATAGCCGAACAGCGCGGCCGATCCGCCGGTGTGCAGGAAGACGATGTTCTGGTCGCGGGTGAAGCGGCCCTTGCGCACCAGGTCGATGAGACCGGCCATGCCCTTGCCGGAATACACCGGGTCGAGCAGGATGCCTTCGGTACGCGCCAGCAGGGACACCGCTTCGACCATGCCTGGTGTGGGCTTGCCGTAGCCGGCGCCCACGTAGTCGCAATTGGCCTGTACCGAGGCGCGCGGCAACTCGCCTCGCAGGCCCAGCAGGCTCCAGGTGCGGCAGGCCAGGTCGTAGACCATGCCTTCCTGTTTGTCCCGAGGCGCGCGCACACCGATGCCCAGCAGCTCGACGCGGCTGTTCATGGCCTGCAAGCCGGCCACCAGGCCGGCCTGCGTGCCGGCGCTGCCGGTGGCATGCACCAGCACATCGATGCGCAGCCCGGCCTGCGTCGACTGGTTCAGCAGCTCGAGCGCTGCATTGGCATAACCCAGCGCGCCCAGCGGGGTGGAGCCACCCCCCGGGATCACGTAGGGCCGGCGACCCGCCTGGGCCAGCTGCGCCGCCACGGCCTCCATCTCGGCCTGCATGTTCGTGCCACCGGGGCGGCGCTCGACCGTGGCCCCGTGCAGACGATCCAGCAACACGTTGCCGTTGTCGGTGTAGGGCGCATCATTGAAGGCGGTGCGGTCTTCCAGCAGGATGTGGCAGTCCATGCCCAGCCGAGCGGCCGCCGCGGCAGTCTGCCGGGCGTGATTGGACTGCGTGGCACCCTGGGTGATCACCAAGTCGGCCTTGCGGGCTACGGCTTCGGCCATCAGGAACTCGAGCTTGCGCGTCTTGTTGCCGCCGGTGGACAGGCCGGTGCAATCGTCGCGCTTGATCCACAACCGCGGGCCGCCCAGCAGCTGCGTCAGTCGGTCCATCGGCTCCAGCGGGGTTGGGAAGTGTCCAAGGCTGATGCGGGGGAATCGGGCTAGGTCCACGGCTGAGTCCTGAAAGCGATGCCGTGAATGTTGCGGCGCAGCGGCACTCGCAGTCCAATCGTTTTGTTGGCGCCTATTTTTCGTTTCCTGCATACCAGCGCGGCCGGGCCGCGAGGGCCACCCGGCGAGCCCGTGCTTCCTACAATCTCGCGCTACTTGCCAACCTCCTCCTGCCCTTGAGCGACGCCGCCTGGCCCGATTTGCCGCTGCCCGAGGGCGTGCGCAGCCGCCGCGTGCCCAGCGTCAACGGGCTCGACCTGCATGTGCTGGAGGCCGGCGACCCGGCCGCGCCCTGCCTGCTGCTGCTGCACGGCTTCCCCGAGCTGGCCTACAGCTGGCGCCACCAGATGCAACCGCTGGCCGACGCCGGCTACCACGTGCTGGCGCCCGACCAGCGCGGCTACGGCCGCAGCACCGGCTGGCCCGCCGACTACGACACCGACCTGCGGCCCTTCGGCATGCTGAACCTGGCGCGCGATGCGCTGGGCCTGGTGGCTGCCACCGGCCACCGCGAGGTGGCGGCGGTGATAGGCCACGATTTCGGCTCGCCGGTGGCAGCCTGGTGCGC
>Ga0209369_1001119_pt1 | contig 15770 bp, 17 predicted proteins | sample EBPBio142010_DNA_FD_185865 | JGI IMG/M metagenome (GOLD analysis project Ga0209369, IMG submission 185865) | Wastewater treatment Type I Accumulibacter community from EBPR Bioreactor in Madison, WI, USA - Reactor 1_10/4/2010_ DNA (SPAdes)... | ecosystem: Engineered > Bioreactor > EBPR >... | reverse complement strand
AAGGCGGGGGTGGAATATCCTGATATCCAGTACCATTTCCTGCCCATCGCCGTGCGCTACGACGGCAAGGCGGTCGCGGAAGGCCACGGGTTTCAGGCGCATGTCGGGCCGATGCGGTCGAAGTCGCGCGGCTCGGTGACGCTGCGGTCGGGCAACCCGACGGATGCGCCGGTGATCCGCTTCAATTACATGTCGGACCCTTCGGACTGGGAGGATTTCCGCAGCTGCATCCGCCTGACCCGCGAGATCTTCGGGCAGGAGGCGTTCAAACCCTACCTGAAGGCCGAATTGCAGCCGGGGCCGGGCGTCGAGACCGACGATCAGCTGGACGATTTCCTGCGCGAGCATGTGGAAAGCGCCTATCACCCCTGCGGCACGGCGCGGATGGGACGGGCCAGCGATCCGATGGCGGTGGTCGACCCGGAATGCCGGGTGATCGGGGTGGAAGGTCTGCGGGTCGCCGATTCGTCGATCTTCCCGCAGGTGACGAACGGCAACCTGAACGGGCCGTCGATCATGACCGGCGAGAAGGCGGCGGATCACATCCTGGGGCGCACGCCCTTGCCGGCCTCAAACCTGGAGCCCTGGATCAACCCGGACTGGCGCACCGCACAACGCTGATTTTTCCGGCACTTGATCCCGGTCAAGGCCTGGCGGGTCAGGGTGCCCATAAACTGCGTCTGACAGTCAAGAAGGAGACAGGCATGTCGAACACCCCGCACACGCTGCAAGAGGAGTTTCCGGCAGATGCGCAGAAGATCAGTGCCCTGAAGGCATCGGACGCGCATTTCGCGAAACTTCTGGTCGAGTATGACGACGTGAACGACAAGGTGCATCGTTCGGAGACCCGCCTGGACCTGTTGACCGAGGAAGAGGAAGAGCATCTGCGCAAGGCGCGGACGCGGCTGAAGGACCAGATCGCAGCGGCGCTGCGGAAATAGGCGGCTCGTCGTGCGCCTTCGGCTTCTCCTCGCGGTTGTCCGCCGAGGGGGGGCCGAAGGGAACGACGAGGGTCAGCCGATCTCGTAGGGCAGCACATCGCGGGCGTTGGGGTTGATCCTCAACCGCCCCTCCAGCGGCGGGACCGAGCGCTGGTGGCAATTCACCCGCTCGCAGATCCGGCAGGAAATGCCGATGGGCTCGAACCTTCCTTTCAGGTCGAGCCCATCGGAATAGACCAGCTGCGGCGCATGCTGCACCTCGCAGCCAAGGCCGATGGCATAGCGGCGCACGGGGGCAAGGAAGGCCCCGGCGGGTTTCGACACATCGCGGGCAAGGCAGAGGTAGCGCACGCCGTCCGGCGTCTCGCACAATTGCCGCAGGAATTGGCCCGGCGTTTCAAAGGCCTGATGGACGTTCCACAGGGGGCAGGCCCCGCCGAAACGGGCGAATTGCAGGCGCGTGGAGGAATGGCGCTTGGTGATCGTGCCCGCCTGATCGACGCGGACGAAGAAAAACGGGATGCCCTTGGCGCCCGGCCGCTGCATCGTCGACAGCCGGTGGCCGACCTGCTCGATGCTGGCACCGAAGATGTCGGCCAGCCGTTCGAGGTCATGCCGCACCTCTTGCGCGGCGGTCAGGAAGGCGCGGTAGGGCAGCAGCGCGGCCCCGGCGAAATAGTTGGCAAGGCCGATCTTGGCGATGTCGCGCGCTTCCGGCGTGGAGAAGCGGGCGAGGTCGAGCGTGGCCTCCAACAGGTCGTTCTGGGTGAGAAGCGCGACCTGGTGCAGAAGCTGGAAGCGTTGCGAGGGGCCCTGCGCACGGGCGGAAATGTCGAGCCGCTTTGCGGCAGGGTCATAGTGGCGCAGCGGCGCAGTGCTGGAATAGTGCAAGCTGATGCCTGCGCGTTTCAAGAGATCCTGTGCCAGGATTTCGACGGGTTTTCCGCTGGTTGACGAAGTCACGAAATGCTCTGCCGCGCGGTCGATGGCATCCAGGTAATTGTCGCAATAGTGAAAGAAGTCGCGCACCTCCTCCCAGGCGGACGGGCGAAGTGAGGCGTCCTCGCGGCCCAGTGCCTCGTCCAGCGAGGCGAGGCGTTCATGGGTCTGACGGTAGGCGCGGTGCAGGTCGAGGAAAGCACGCGCCAGCGCCGGGGCGTTCGAGGCGGCGAGGCGCAGGTCGGCCAGGGGCGGCGTGGCGGTGGTGAAGACCGGGTCGGCCAGGGCCTCGCGCATGTCGGTCACCAGGCGCTCGCTTTCGCCGACGGTCAGTTCGGTGACGTCGAGGCCGAATTCCTGCGCCAGGGCCAGCACGACCGCCGCCGAAACGGGCCGGTGGTTGTTCTCCATCTGGTTCAGATACGGGAGCGAGACCGACAGCTTGTCGGCGAAGACCTTCTGGGTCAGCGCCAGCCGCCCGCGGATCTCGCGCAGCTTGACCCCGGCGTAAAGTTTCTGGGTGGCCATGTCTGCTCCCCCTGTTTGCAAAGCCATGCAATGCTTTGCAAAGCGCCGTCAACCGTCAAGTCAGGCCGCGAGCTGTCGCGCCCGGCGGATGACGAAGAGGATCGCCACCACCGAGGCGACGGAAGAGGCGAGCATCAGCAGGATCAGCGGCATTTCCGAGGAGCCGGGGCCGAGAAGCACACCCGCGAAGGCCGCCAGCCCCGCGCCGCCGCCGATCAGGATCGCCCCGCCGAGGCCGGAGGCTGTGCCCGCAAGCTCGGGCCGGACGGAGAGCAGCCCGGCATTGGCGTTGGGCAGGCAGATGCCGTTGCCGAGGCCCATGAAGATGGTGAGTCCGAAGAAGGTGGTCGGGCCGGAAAGGCCGACGAGGGTGAGAAGCGCGAGAAGCGCCATGCCGAGGGTGGTGACGAGGCAGCCGAGCAGGATCATCCTGTTCATGCCGAGCCGTACCGAATAGCGCCCGGCGAAGAAATTGCCGGCGGCATAGCCGATGGCGGTGAGGGCGAAGAGCGCGCCGACATGGGTGGAGGACAGGCCGAAGATCTTGTCGCCGACATAGGGCGCGCCGCCGAGATAGGCGAAGAAGCAGCCCGAGGCGAAGGCGGCCGCCAGCGTATAGCCCCAGAACCGCCGCGAGGCGAGAAGCGCGGGATAGGTGCGGATCTGGTCGGCGAGGGACGCGCGGCTTGGGGCGGCGGTCTCGCCCAGGTCGGCCCAGACGAGGGCGAGGGTGGCGGCGCCGAGGATCAGGAGAAGCGCGAAGTTGGCCTGCCAGCCATAGAGGTCGTCAAGCACTCCGCCGATGACGGGGCCGATCATCGGCACCAGGCTCATCCCCATCGTGACATAGCCGATCATGCTGGCGGCCTGGGCATCGGCGACCATGTCGCGGACGACGGCGCGGCTGAGGGCCATGCCCGAGGCGATCACCGCCTGGGCCATGCGGAAGATCAGGAACCAGGTGGCGGTGGGGGCAAGAAGCGTGCCGAGGGTTGCGAGGAGGAAAAGCGCCAGCGAGGCCAGCAGCACCTTGCGCCGTCCATAGCGGTCGGAGATCGGGCCGATAATGATCTGCAAGGCGGCGGAAAGGGCCAGATACAGTGCGACGGACTGCTGCATGACGCCGTAGGGCACGCCGAAGTAGACCGCCATCCCGGGCAGGGACGGCAGGAAGATGTTCATCGTCAGCGCCGAAAGCCCGGCGAGCAGGATCAGGGTGACGATCTTCGGCGGGGTCGTCCGGTCGAGAAAGCGCGGCTGTTGCATCCGGCAAGGGCTACTTGCCGGGCGGCGGGATGTCCAGCTTCGGGGCGGGTCAGGCCCATTTGTGGAAGATGAAGAAGGCGCCGACGGTGATGAAGCCGAAGCCGAGCAGGTGGTTCCAGGACAGCGGCTCTTTCAGGTAGAACACCGAGAAGATGGCGAAGACGGAAAGGGTGATCACCTCCTGGATCGTCTTAAGCTGCGCCGCCGAGAAGTGTTCGTGCCCGATGCGGTTTGCGGGGACCTGCAGGACGTATTCGAAGAAGGCTATCCCCCAGCTGACCAGGATCACGGTGACCAGCGCCGTGGACTTGAACCTGAGGTGCCCGTACCAGGCGAAGGTCATGAAGACGTTCGAGGCGATGAGCAGGCCGATGGTGACAACGGGGACGGGCAGGCTGGGCATGATGATCCTCGGGCTGGGATCTGGATGAGATATCCCGACGGCGGCGAGCGGCCAATCCTTTGCGATTTTGCAATTTGAACGCCGGTCTTTCAAATTGGTTTGCAAATTTTCTCATTCGTGCTTCTCGCAACCGCCGCCTTCGCCTAGATTGCCTGCGCCATCAGCCGGGGGAGGGCGCGATGAAGGACATTCTGGACGAGCTTGAGGTCCGCAGGGCGGCGGCGCGTGCGGGCGGCGGTGAACGCCGGGTCGAGGCGCAGCATGCCAAGGGCAAGCTGACCGCGCGGGAGCGGATCGACCTGCTGCTGGACGAAGGCTCGTTCGAGGAATTCGACACGTTCGTCGCCCATCGCTGCACCGATTTCGGCATGGAGAAGGATCGCCCGGCGGGCGACGGTGTCGTCACCGGCTGGGGCACGGTCAACGGCCGCATGGTCTATGTCTTCAGCCAGGACTTCACCGTCTTCGGCGGGTCGCTGTCGGAGACCCACGCGCAGAAGATCTGCAAGATCATGGACATGGCGATCCAGAACGGCGCGCCGGTGATCGGGATCAACGATTCCGGCGGGGCGCGGATTCAGGAAGGCGTCGCCTCGCTGGCCGGCTATGCCGAGGTGTTCCAGCGCAACATCATGGCCTCGGGCGTCGTGCCGCAGATTTCGCTGATCATGGGGCCTTGTGCCGGTGGCGCGGTCTATTCCCCGGCGATGACCGACTTCATCTTCATGGTGAAGGACACGTCCTACATGTTCGTCACCGGCCCCGATGTGGTGAAGACGGTGACGAACGAACAGGTCACGGCGGAGGAACTGGGCGGGGCATCGACCCATACGCGGAAGTCCTCGGTCGCGGACGGGGCCTATGAAAACGACGTGGAGGCGCTGGCCGAAACCCGCCGCCTGATCGACTTCCTGCCGAAGTCGAACCGCGAGAAGGCGCCGGTCCGTCCCTTCTTCGACGATCCGTCGCGGCTGGAGACCAGCCTCGACACGCTGATCCCCGACAACCCGAACCAGCCCTACGACATGAAGGAACTGATCGCCAAAGTCGCGGACGAGGGCGATTTCTTCGAGATCCAGCGCGACTATGCCGGGAACATCATCACCGGCTTCATCCGCATCGAGGGGCAGTCGGTCGGCGTGGTGGCGAACCAGCCGATGGTTCTGGCCGGATGCCTGGACATCGACGCCAGCCGCAAGGCTGCGCGCTTCGTCCGGTTCTGCGACGCCTTCGAGATCCCGATCCTGACCTTTGTCGACGTGCCGGGCTTCCTGCCGGGCACGGCGCAGGAATATGGCGGGGTGATCAAGCACGGGGCGAAGCTGCTGTTCGCTTATGGCGAGGCGACGGTGCCCAAGGTTACGGTGATCACCCGCAAGGCCTATGGCGGGGCCTATGACGTGATGGCGTCGAAGCATCTGCGGGGCGATTTCAACTATGCCTGGCCCACCGCGGAAATCGCGGTGATGGGGGCGAAGGGCGCTGTCGAGATCCTGTATCGGTCGGAACTATGCGACAAGGACAAGATCGCGGCGCGGGTCAAGGATTATGAGGACCGTTTCGCCAACCCCTTCGTGGCGGCCGAGAAGGGCTTCATCGACGAGGTGATCATGCCGCATTCGACCCGCCGCCGGGTGGCGCGGGCCTTTGCGGCGCTGCGGGGGAAGAAGCTGGCGAACCCCTGGAAGAAACACGACAACATCCCGCTGTGACCATGCGCCGCGCCCCGATCCTTCCCGTGATGCTTCTGGCTGCCCTGGCGGTGGTTGCGGGCTGCGAGGAGGAGAAGGGGGACGGCCCGAAGGTCGAGGTCCCTTCCGGCCGCAAGCTTTCGCTGATCGACGTGATCACCAACGCCCCCGGACCGTCAGGCGCCACCGCGCGCTTCCGGTTCCTGGCGCCTGGTCTTGCGTCCGAAGACGCGGATGCGGCAGCGGCCGACATGCAGGCGCTGTGCGACAGTTTCGCGCTGCCGCGGACCGACGGCATGGTGCCCGCGCCGCAGCAGATCGTCATCTCCTTCGCCGGGGCAGCAGTGCCTTTCGGCGAGGCCGCCCCCGATGTGGTGCAGTTCTTCGAATCCTACCGGATCGAGAATGGCGCCTGCGTCTGGGAGGTGTTCTGATGCACCCGCAAAATATGGATTTTCCTTCTGGTCTTGCACATGTGGCTGATGTAGGAACGCCACAGGTCGGGAACTTGGTCTGGCCGTCATACCAAGTCCGGAACCATTCGGATAAGGTTGCACCGGGCCGGGCCAAATCGGCCGTCAACAGCGAACAGGTGCCGGATACCCACGAGGAGTCCGAAGCACCACAAGAAGGATGGAGTAGAGGATGTCGAAGAGCGCACGTCTCGTTCTGGTTCTGGCTATGGTCTCGGCTATCGCCGCTTGCGCCAAAAAAGAAGTGGTTGCCCCCGAGCCGGTCACCCCGGAAGTCGTGGAAACCGGCAAGTACAAGTAATCTTCCGGCGCGGGCCTGCCTGCCTTCGCAGGCTGGGCCCGCACCAAACCCCCGCCTCCCGCGCGCAGGTGCGGTCAGCAGGCTGAAATTCCCTGACATCGCAAGCCATTCGCGCCGGTTCCTCTGGGCCGCGCCGCAGCTTTCGCCTATCCCTGCCGTCGACTGCCATGACAGGAGACAAGCGATATGCTGAAGCACCGGGGCTTTCCGGGCCGGATGCCGGGGTCCGATTTCCAGTTCACGATCCGCCGCGCCAACGTGAAGGAAGGCGCGACGAAACTGATCCGGCGCGAGCGGTTCAAGGACCGCAAGCATCTGGACCGGGCGGCCGATGCGGCCTTCATGGCGGCGCTCTGGCAGTATTTCGGGGAAGAGGTATTCGAGCGAGGCAACCTGGATGCGGGGCGACTGTCCTGGCTGTTCGGGCGCGAGGTGGTGGCGGCGGAGGATCCGTTCGATCCCTGTTCCTATGAGGCGCTGCTGAAGATCGACGCGAAGCGCGCCGAGGCGGCTTTTCCGCAGGTTTTCGCCCCCGATGCCCCCGACGCGATCACCGACGACTGGGACGAGGAGGAGGACTAGGCATGATTTCGCCGACGCTTTCCCCCGTTTGGCAGGGTTCTGCCCAAGCCTGCGTCGGCGTTCTTGCGATGTTTGCAATGGGGCTTTCGGCGCGTCATTGTTTCCAGGCCGGTCAAGGGCATCCGTGCCCTGACCTGTGCAGTCTGCGTTGTTACCCTTCCCCTTTCCTGCGGTCCGGCCCGTCCCAGGCCGGACCGAACCTTATGGGGCGGCGGGTCGGCGCCGACGCTGCGAGCGGTTGGAAAAACTGCTTTGAAACCTGTGATATTGCTGTAGAATCTGCGGCAATAACAACAAACCCACGAGGCAGTATCCCATGCACAAGTCACTTGTCCTGTTCGCCCTTCTGTCCACGTCGCTTGCCGGCTGCATGCAGGACCCCGCATCGCGCGGCCTTGCCGGTGCGGCGGCGGGCGCCGTCGTCGCCGATGCCACCAAGGGCGACCTGCTTACCGGCGCCGTCATCGGCGGCCTGGCCGGTGTTGCGTCCTGCGGCATCGAGGTCGGCCTGCCGCCCTGCAACTCGGGCTACTGATCTAGCCGCCTTCGGGCGGCGCCAACCAATCACGGGGACCATCCGGGCCGACCGCCCGGGTGGTCCCTTTTCTTTGTGCCTGACGGGGGGAACCGATGTTTGACAAGATCCTGATCGCCAACCGGGGCGAGATCGCCTGCCGCGTGATCAAGACCGCGCGGAAGATGGGGATCAAGACCGTGGCGGTCTATTCCGACGCCGACCGCAATGCGCTGCATGTGCAGATGGCGGACGAGGCGGTGCATATCGGCCCCTCGCCTGCGGCGCAGTCCTATATCGTGATCGACAAGATCATGGACGCCATCCGCCAGACCGGCGCGCAGGCGGTGCATCCGGGATACGGGTTCCTGTCGGAGAACCGCAACTTCGCTGCGGCGCTGGAGGCGGAGGGGGTGGTGTTCGTTGGTCCTCCTTCGCCCGCGATCGAGGCGATGGGCGACAAGATCACCTCGAAGAAGATCGCGATGGAGGCGGGGGTGTCGACCGTCCCCGGCTACATGGGCCTGATCGCCGATGCGGACGAGGCGGTGAAGATCAGCCAGGAGATCGGCTATCCGGTGATGATCAAGGCCAGCGCGGGCGGCGGCGGCAAGGGGATGCGGATCGCCTGGAATGATGCCGAGGCGGCGGAGGGGTTCCAGTCCTCGAAGAACGAGGCGGCGGCGAGCTTCGGCGACGACCGCATCTTCATCGAGAAGTTCGTGACCCAGCCGCGCCATATCGAGATCCAGGTGCTGGCCGACCAGCACGGCAACTGCGTCTACCTGCACGAACGCGAATGCAGCATCCAGCGCCGGAACCAGAAGGTGATCGAGGAAGCCCCCAGTCCCTTCCTGGACGAGGCGACGCGCAAGGCGATGGGCGAACAGGCCTGCGCCTTGGCCAAGGCGGTGGGCTATACCAGCGCCGGGACGGTGGAGTTCATCGTCGACGGAAACCGCAACTTCTATTTCCTTGAAATGAATACCCGTTTGCAGGTGGAACACCCGGTGACCGAGCTGATCACCGGCGTCGATCTGGTCGAACAGATGATCCGGGTTGCGAACGGCGAACCGCTGCCGTTCCAGCAGAAGGACCTGAAGATCCACGGCTGGGCGATGGAAAGCCGCCTTTACGCCGAGGATCCCTACCGCAACTTCCTGCCCTCCATTGGCCGGTTGACCCGCTACCGGCCGCCGGTCGAGGGCAAGACGGAGCGCGGCGGGGTCGTGCGCAACGATACCGGCGTCTACGAGGGCGGCGAGATCAGCATGTTCTATGACCCGATGATCGCCAAGCTGTGCACATGGGGGCCAACCCGCGCCGATGCGATCGAAGAGATGCGGCTGGCGCTGGACACGTTCGAGGTCGAGGGGATCGGCCACAACCTGCCCTTCTGTTCCGCCGTGATGGACCATCCGCGCTTTATCAGCGGTAACATCACCACCGCCTTCATCGCCGAGGAATACGAGGGCGGCTTCATCGGGGCCACGCTGGATGCTTCGCTGCTGCGGCGGGTTGCGGCGGCGGCGGCGGCGATGAACCGGGTGGCGGAAATCCGGCGCACGCGGATTTCCGGCACGATGGACAACCATACCCGCCGGGTGGGCGATGACTGGGTCGTCAGCCTGCAAGGCGAAAGCTGGCCGGTGACGATCAAGGCCGATCCTTCAGGCTCGACCGTGGTGTTCGAGGACGGCACCGACCTGCGGGTGGAAAGCGACTGGACGCCCGGTCAGCCGCTCGCCCGCCTGACGGTCGGGGGAGAGCCGCTGGTGATCAAGGTCGGCAAGGTGCCGATGGGCTTCCGCATGCGGCTGCGGGGGGCGGACCTGAAGGTCCATGTCCAGACCCCGCGGCAGAAAGCGCTGGCCGGGCTGATGCTGGAGAAGGCGCCGCCGGACACCTCGAAATACCTGCTGTGCCCGATGCCGGGGCTGGTGGTGAAGATCGCGGTCGCGGAAGGCGACGAAGTGCAGGAAGGTCAGGCGCTGGCGACCGTCGAGGCGATGAAGATGGAGAACATCCTGAAGGCCGAGCGCAAGGGCGTCGTCAAGACGATCAAGGCCAGTGCGGGGGCAAGCCTGAAGGTCGACGACGTGATCATGGAGTTCGAGTGAGCGCGGCATTTTCAAACGGAATGCTGGCGCGATTTGCCGTGTTTGCGGCGCTTGGCGCTGGTGCCATTACCTATGGTGAGGTCGGCCTAACGCGGTCCGGCACAGAGCCAATGCTTTCACCGATACTGGCCGGAGTGGCATCCTATTTGGTTGCGGTTCTCGTCTTTTATGTAGGATTCGGCCTGCTTTCGATGCACTGGTTTGGTCGGCGGTACTGGGTGGCTTCCGCCGCTTGGGGTGCCTTGTGGCTGGGGGCTTTCTATCTACTCGGCGAGGATTGGCTGGAGCCAATCGGATTTGCGGCTGCGATCCTGACGGTCGTGATAATCGGGATCGTATTGCCCAAAGGTGGCCTGACCGTACCGGGTGAAGACTGGAAGCACGGGGGGCCGAAGTGATGTCACCGCCCGGCCGGGTTCCTCTCCAGCGCTTCGGTTCGCGCGATGGGCATCTTGTCGATGGAGTTGATGATCTCGCGCCCGTCCCAGGGCAGCGGCTTGCGGATCGAGGGCTTCCAGTCCTTGTCCATCAGGACCAGCGAGAACCCGCGCGGCCGCAGCTTTTGCCGCAGCGCCGAAGGGTTCGCGGGATCGGTGTCGATGATCAGGATCACGTCTCGCGCCGCGAGGTCGGCATGATAGCGCGACAAAAGCTCCATCTGCCGGATGAAGGCTGGATCGTTCGGGCTGTCGGCAAAGACGAGGACCGGGCGCAGGACGTAAAGCAGATCGCTTTCGACCACCTCGGCCGCCGCGACGGGCGTGAAGGCGACGACCTCTTCGGCGCGGGCCGAAACCGATAGGAGCGCCGGAAGGGCAAGGGCCAGGACGGCAAGGAACGGACGACGGGCAACAGGCTGCATGTCCCTGATATAGGGGCGAAAGCGGAAAAGCCCAAGCGCCAGATCGGCGCGGAAGGAGAGAATGATGGCAGACCTGAAGGCATGGGAGGCGCTGGCCTCGAAAGAGTTGAAGGGCAGGGGCCCCGACAGCCTGAACTGGCAGACGCTGGAGGGGATCACGGTCAAGCCGCTTTACACGGCGGCGGATGTGGAGGGCTTGGCCCAGATTGGCGAATTGCCGGGGGTGGCACCCTTCACGCGGGGCGTGCGGGCGACGATGTATGCCGGGCGGCCCTGGACCATCCGGCAATATGCCGGGTTCTCCACGGCGGAGGCCTCGAATGCCTTCTACCGCAAGGCGCTGGCGGGCGGGCAGCAGGGGGTGTCGGTGGCCTTCGACCTGGCGACGCACCGGGGCTATGACTCTGACCATCCGCGCGTGGTGGGCGATGTGGGCAAGGCCGGGGTGGCCATCGACAGCGTCGAGGACATGAAGGTGCTTTTCGACGGCATTCCGCTGGAAAAGATCAGCGTGTCCATGACGATGAACGGGGCGGTGATCCCGATCCTGGCGAATTTCATCGTGGCGGGAGAGGAGCAGGGGGTCAGCCGCAAGGATCTGTCGGGGACGATCCAGAACGACATCCTGAAGGAATTCATGGTGCGGAACACCTATATCTACCCGCCCGAGCCTTCGATGCGGATCATCGCGGACATCATCGAATACACGTCCGCCGAGATGCCGAAGTTCAACTCGATCTCGATTTCCGGCTACCACATGCAGGAGGCCGGGGCGAACCTGGTGCAGGAGCTGGCCTTCACGCTGGCAGACGGCAAGGAATATGTGCAGGCCGCCATCGCGCGGGGGATGGATGTGGACGACTTCGCCGGTCGGCTGTCATTCTTCTTCGCCATCGGGATGAACTTCTTCATGGAGGTGGCGAAGCTTCGCGCCGCGCGGATGCTGTGGCACCGGATCATGTCCGGGTTCGGCGCGAAGAAGACCTCCAGCCTGATGCTGCGCACCCATTGCCAGACCTCTGGCGTGTCCTTGCAGGAGCAGGACCCCTACAACAACGTCATCCGCACCGCCTATGAGGCGATGGCGGCGGTGCTGGGGGGGACGCAGTCGCTGCATACCAACGCGCTGGACGAGGCGATTGCGCTGCCGACCGAGTTCAGCGCCCGGATTGCGCGGAACACCCAGCTGGTCTTGCAGGAGGAGACGGGGATCACCCATGTCGTCGATCCGCTGGCCGGGTCCTATTATGTGGAGAGCCTGACCGCGCAGCTGGCCGAGGACGCCTGGAAGCTGATCGAGGAAGTCGAGGCGATGGGGGGCATGACCAAGGCGGTGGCCACGGGGATGCCGAAGCTGCGGATCGAGGAATCGGCGGCGCGGCGGCAGGCGATGATCGACCGGGGCGAGGAGGTGATCGTCGGGGTCAACAAGTACCGCAAGGACCGCGAGGATGCGATCGACATCCTGGACATCGACAACATCGCCGTCCGCGAGGCACAGGTCGCGCGGCTGAAGGCGGTGCGGGCTTCGCGGGACGAAGATCGGTGCAAGGCCGCGCTGGCCGAGCTTGCCCGGCGGGCGCGCGAGGGCGGCAACCTGTTGGAAGCAGCGGTGGAGGCAGCCCGGGCACGGGCCTCGGTCGGGGAGATTTCGGACGCGATGGAAAAGGTGTTCGGGCGGCATCGGGCCGAGGTGAAGACCCTCGCGGGGGTCTATGGCGCGGCCTATGAGGGCGACGCGGGGTTCCAGCAGATCCAGCGGGACGTGGAGGCCTTTGCCGAGGCCGAGGGGCGGCGGCCGCGGATGCTGGTCGTCAAGATGGGGCAGGACGGGCACGACCGGGGGGCGAAGGTAATCGCCACGGCCTTCGCGGACATCGGCTTCGATGTGGATGTGGGACCGCTGTTCCAGACGCCCGAGGAAGCGGCGCAGGATGCGATCGACAACGACGTGCATGTGATCGGGATTTCCAGCCAGGCGGCGGGGCACAAGACGCTGGCCCCGAAGCTGATCGAGGTGCTGAAGGAACGGGGCGCCGGCGATATCCTGGTCATCTGCGGGGGGGTGATCCCGCAGCAGGACTATGACTTCCTGAAGGGGGCCGGGGTGAAGGCGATCTTCGGGCCGGGGACCAACATCCCGGCCGCGGCGAAGGAGATCCTGGACCTGATCCGGGCGGCGCGCGCGTAGCTGTCCACGCTGGACAGATTTCCAGACCCTTTGAAATCAAGGGGTTGTCTGTGGGCGTTAACTGAACGGCAAGGTTTTCCCACGCGGGGATGCTCGTCGGGAACTTCGTTCCTCCTCGCGGGGCTCTCCGACGAGAAGCCGAAGGCGGAGGCGGAGGGTCGCTACAGCTCGATCTCGCCGTTCGGGCCGGGTTGCGGCAGGGCGTCGGGCTTCGGCAGAAGCGGCGCGGTGCGGCGGATCAGGATGTCGCCGTTCGGCAGCATGACCGGCGCGTCGTAGTTCTTGATGTCGTCGATCAGGGCGAGGAGCTGTTGCAGTTTCGGCCCCAGCTCCTTCAGGTGCGGCTCGACCTCCTCCAGCGCCTTGCCCATCTCGTCCAGCGCGGGCTGCATCTCGGTCATCATGCCGCGCATGATCAGCTTCATCCCCTCTTCCATCAGGCTGAAGCCTTCGTCCTCGGCTTTCGGCACGGTGGGGACATCCTCGGCAAAGGCCGGGGCGGCGAGCAGGCAGAGGGCAAGGACCAGTCTCATGCCGCGAATATGGGGACGGGCGCGCGGGATTTCAAATCACATCCGGCAGGTCGATGCTGACGGGGAAATGGTCCGAGGCGGTGAGAAGCGCGTGCTGCAATTCCGGCACCTCCATGATGCGGGGGTCGTGATGGGGGTGCCAGATGCGCCAGTCGGGGGCTTTCGCGGCAAGGTCGGGCGAGACCATGACGAAATCCAGCAGCGCCTCGAAATAGCGTTTCTGCGGGGCGAGGTAGAAGCGCGCCGAGGTGGGGCAGGCGGAGACCTTGCTTTGCAGCGCCATCGCGGCATGGGGGTCGGTCAGGAGCATGGACGGATCGGGGCCGGTGCCCAGCACGATCTCGATCCCGGAATGGCCGAAGAGTTTCTCGAATTCGTCGATGCCGGGGCCGTCGTTGAAATCGCCCATCACGATCAGGCTGTCATGGGCCGCAAGGTGCCCATCGACGCGCTGCCGCAGCCAGAGGCATTGGGCAAGCTGCTTGCGGCGGTTCTCGATCGAGACGCGCATCTGCGCCTCGCGTCCCGAGACGCCGTAGGGGTTCTTCGACTTGGCGTGGACGCCGATCAGCCGCAGTGCCGTACCGCCATGCGTGGCGACGGCAAGCTCCAGCGGCGGTTTCGAGAAGCGGATGGTGTCCGAGATGCTGTCGGCGTCGAGGTCGTAACGGAAGGTCGTGTCGAAGCGCGGCGCGTCGGACGACCCCGCCGACAGCGAGGGCAGGCCTTGCGGGTCGTGCCGGGCGGTCAGGCGGTCGGGGTCGTAGAGGAAGGCGATTTCCTGTTCGGTTTCCGAGGGAAAGCCGATCAGCGCCTTGCGCGCGCGCAGGCCGGTGGCGCGGGCGAAATTCTCAAGCGCCCGGACGGTGGAGCGTTTGCCGTTGGTATCGGGGGCCTCGATGATCATGATGCCATCGGCATCGAGGGCCGAGAAGACGATGGCAAGCGCGGCCAGCTGCTCGCCGCGGGTGATCTTGTAGCGGGTCGAAAGCTCGCGGTCGTCGAGCATCCGGCCGGTGTCGTCGAACAGCGCGTTGAACCATTCGACGTTATAGGCCGCAAGGCGCAGGGGGCGGGCCGTCATGCGGCCTCCTTCGCGCTGATCTCGCGCCAGGCCTCGTTGATCAGCTGCAACCGGCGTTCGGCAAGCTTCATCGCCTCGGGCGGGATGCCGCGAGAGTGCAGGATGTCGGGGTGGGTGTCGCGGACCAGATCGCGCCAGGCCTTGCGGGCCTGATCCTTGGAGGCGTCGCGGGGCAGGCCCAGCACATCGTAGGGATCGCGCGGCGCGCCCTCGACCAGCCGCGAGCGGACGATGTTGAAGCAGCGTTCATCCAGGCCGAATTCATCGGCGACATGTTTCAGGAAGGCATCCTCGCCGGGGTGGTAGCTGCCGTCGGCGAGGGCGATCTGGAACAGGGTTTCCAGGATGTCGACAAGGACATGGTGGTCGTCGGCGCAGATGCGATGGCCGTCCGGGTTGAACAGCCGCGCGATCTTGCGGGCATAGGTGTCGAAGCCCGCGACGTCCTGCCGGGCGAGGTTGTAGACCCGGGCGGCGTGGTCTTCCTCTCCCTCGGGGAAGGTGAAGATTCGGCGGAAGGCGGTGACCTCGTCACGGGTGACGGTGCCGTCTGCCTTGGCCATCTTGGCGCCCAGGGCGAGAACGGCGATGGTGAAGCCGATACTCTGTTCCGGGGCCGGGGTGTTGCGCAGCCTGTCGAAGACGACGGACAGCGGCTCGCCCTTGACGAGGGCGGCGAGGGCTTCGGTGATGCGGGTCCAGATCGACATGCGGCGACCTTAGCCCGGCCGGGCGCGGATGTCAGAGGAATTTCTGCATCAGCACAAGGTCCATGTAGCGGCCGAACTTGAAGCCGGCCTCGGCAACAGTGGCGACATGGGCATAGCCCATGCGGGCGTGGAAGGCCTGGCCTTCGGTGTTCTCGCCCGAGACGCAGGCAATCATCTGGTGGGCGCCACCGCTGCGGGCGTGATCCTCGACGGCGGTGAGCAGCGCGCGGCCGAGGCCCTTGCGCGGCGTGCCGGGAAGAAGGGAGATCGAATGCTCCATGCAGGTCCTGTAGCCGATGCCGCCGCGGAACTGGCCATAGCTGGCCTGGCCGATGACCTGCCCGCCGTCTTCGGCGACCAGGAAGGCGTGACCCGCGGCGGCCTTGTCGGCGATCATGGCAAGGATGTCGGCCTCGGTCTTCGGGACCGGGTTGAAGGTGATGGCGGTCTGGACGATCCAGTGGTTCAGAAGCGCGGCGAGAGCGGGGGCATCGGCGGCCCGGGCGGGGCGGATCATGTCAGGACGCGGGTTCCGTGCGGGGTGTCGAAGGTCGCGCGGAAGCCGCGGTAGGGACCAGAGGCGACAGTGACGCGGCGGTCGGCGAGGCCCTTGAGAGCCGCGCGCAGGGCGC
>Ga0209369_1001116_pt1 | contig 15793 bp, 12 predicted proteins | sample EBPBio142010_DNA_FD_185865 | JGI IMG/M metagenome (GOLD analysis project Ga0209369, IMG submission 185865) | Wastewater treatment Type I Accumulibacter community from EBPR Bioreactor in Madison, WI, USA - Reactor 1_10/4/2010_ DNA (SPAdes)... | ecosystem: Engineered > Bioreactor > EBPR >... | reverse complement strand
GCCGCGCGCCAGGTATTCCAGGTTCACCTGGTGCACGATGCCGAAGCCGGGCGGCACCACGCCGAAGGTGTCGAAGGCCTGCATGCCCCACTTCATGAACTGGTAGCGCTCCTGGTTGCGCTGGAACTCCAGCTTCATGTTCAGGTCGAGCGCGTTCTTGCTGCCGTAGTGGTCGACCATCACCGAGTGGTCCACCACCAGGTCCACCGGCACCAGCGGCTCGATGGTGCGCGGGTCGCGGCCCATGTCGGCGGCCACGTTGCGCATGGCGGCCAGGTCGGCCAGCAGCGGCACGCCGGTGAAATCCTGCAGCACCACGCGCGCCACGACGAAGGGAATCTCTTCGGTGCGCGGCGCGTTCGGCTGCCAGTTCGCCAGCTGCTGCACGTGCTCGGGCGTGACCTTGCGGCCGTCGCAGTGGCGCAGCACCGCCTCGAGCACGATGCGGATCGACACCGGCAGGCGCTTGACGTTCGGATGCGCCTTGGCCAGCTCGGGCAGAGAGAAGTAGGCGGCCTCGCGGCCCGAGGCGGTGCGCAGGCGCTTGCGCGTGCGCGCGAAGGGGTGGGCCGGCGTCCGGGTGACGGTGCGGGTGTCCATGGCGGCACTCCTGGTTCGTGGATGCGCCGATTGTGCCGAGCCGCGATGACCCTGGCATGGCAGCGCCTGCACAATCGGTGGCCCTTTTTTTGGCGCTGCACGACACCCGCCGATGACCGACCTGCACCCCGTCTTCTGGATCATGGCCGCGGCCGTGGCCGCGCCGCTGCTGGCCGAGATCCCGATCGGCCTGCGCGTGCCGGTGGTGGTGATCGAGGTGCTGCTGGGCATCGCCCTCGGGCCGCACGGGCTGGGGCTGGTGCGCTTCGAAGGCTTCATGGCCTCGATGTACGCCTTCGGCATGGCGGCCACTCTGTTCATGGCCGGCATGGAGATGGATTTCAAGCACATCCGCGGCACGCCGCTGTGGCTGGCGCTCAGCGGCTGGGGCCTGTCGCTGCTGCTGGCGGCCGGCGCGGCCGTGCTGCTGTACGCCACACCGCTGGCCGACGCGCCGCTGACGCTGACGCTGGCGCTGTGCACCACGGCGCTGGGCGCGCTGCTGCCGGTGCTGCGCGACAGCGGCCAGCTCGACAGCCCCTTCGGCCGGCTGTTCCTGGCCGCCGGCACGGTGGGCGAGGTGGCGCCCATCGTGGCGATGTCGCTGCTGCTGTCGCAGCACTACAGCAGCTGGCAGGAGTTCGGCTTCCTGCTGCTGTTCCTGGCGCTGGTGCTGGCCAGCGCCGCGGCCGGCATGGGCCTGCGGCCGGCGCCGGTGGTGCGGCTGCTGAAGCGCACGCTGCATGCCAGCACGCAGCTGCCGGTGCGGCTGGTGCTGCTGGTCACCACCTTCTACTTCGTGCTGACCGAGGAGTTCGGCTTCGAGAACATCCTGGGCGCCTTTGCCGCTGGCATGGTGGTGGGCCTGGCCACCCGCGGCCACGAGGCGCGCATCGTGCGCCACAAGATCGACGCGCTGTTCTTCGGCTGGTTCATCCCGTTCTTCTTCGTCGGCACCGGCGTCAAGTTCCACCTGCATGCCATCACCCACGACCTGACCACCGCACTGCTGGTGCCGCTGATCCTGGCGGTGCTGCTGGCGGTGCGCGGGCTGCCGGTGCTGCTGTACCGCAAGCACCTGGCGCCGCCCGACCGGCTGCCCTTTGCGCTGTATTCGTCGGTGGCCTCGCTGTCGCTGGTGGTGGTCATCACCGACATCGGCGTGCACACGCACAGCATCGGCGCGCCGCTGGCGGCGGCGGTGGTGGGCGCCGCGCTGCTGTCGGTGATGGTATTTCCTACGCTGGCGGCCGTGCTGCGGCCGCTGCCGGCACCGGCCGCCCATGCGCGGCTGCGCGGCGAAGACGAAGGCTATTGAGCCGTCTCAAGCCGCAAAGTCAGAACGGTCAACGGCGCGGCCTAGAATCCCGTTTGCTAAGGACGGAAGCGCATGCAGATGCGCCCTTCCGGCTCACGCTACCCACCCAACTCCCAGGAGGTCCTCATGAAGTTCACGAAATACCTGGCGCTCGGCGCGCTGTCCTTGTCGCTGGTGGCCGGCTCGGCCCTGGCGCAGGACAAGGCCGCCAAGCAGGCCGAAGTCGTCAAGTCCACCAATGCCGCGCTGGAGAAGTTCTACGCCAAGCAGCCGGACCTGAAGGCCACCGTCGCCAAGGCGCCGGGCTATGCAGTGTTCACCACCTACGGCGTCAGCTTCATCGTCGGCGGCCAGGGCGGCACCGGCCTGGTGCACGACAACAAGACCAAGAAGAACACCTTCATGAAGCTGGGCGGCGCCAGCGCCGGCTTCCAGCTGGGCGCGGTCGAGAACGACGTGCTGGTGATCTTCAAGACGCCGAAGGCGATGATGGGCTTCGTCGACAAGGGCTGGGACGTGGCCGGTGGCGTGGGCGCCGGTGCCGGCGCTGGCGACAAGGGCTCGGTGGGCGGCGGCCAGGGCGGCTCGGCGATGGGCGACATCCAAACCTTCACGCTCACCAAGACCGGCCTGGAAGCGGGCCTGTCGATCGGTGGCATCAAGGCCTGGAAGGACACCGACCTGAACTGAGACGCGTCTTTCACGCGTTGATCCGGGGCGGCCTGCGGGCCGCCTTTTTCATGGCCGCGGCTCAGGAGCCGGCACGCAGCCGCTGCAGCAACTGCGCGGCCTGCGGGTCGCCGGGCTGCAGCAACTGCAGCGCCTCGGCCTCGCGCAGCGCGTCGGCGCGGCGGCCCTGCTGCGCGTACAGCACGGCCAGCGCGTAGGCCACGGCCGGGTCGGCCGGGTCCAGCTCGCGGGCCTTGCGCAGCGCCGCTTCGGCGGGCTTGGCCTGGCCCAGCTGCTGGCGCGCCAGGCCCAGGTTGTAGTGGGCGCGGGCCCTTTGCGGCAGCAGCTTGGCCGCCTTGTCCAGCGCGTCGGCGGCCTCGGGCAGGCGCTGCTGTTCGGCCAGCAGCAGGCCCAACGAGTACTGCAGCTCGCCAATGCCGGGCTGGCGCTGCAGGCCTTCGCGCAGCACCTGCTCGGCCTGCGGTAGCTGGCCGCGCTCGGCATAGAACTGCGTCAGGTTGGCGCGCGCGGGCGTGAAGTCGGGGTCGATCTTCAGCGCGGCGCGGTAGGCGGCCTCGGCCTCAGCATCGCGGCCGGTGCGCGCGTACAGCACGCCCAGGTTCAGGTTCGGGCCGGGCATGTCCAGGGCCACCTGCTGCGCGGCCACGTACTCGGCCAGCGCGGTATCGAAGGCGCGGCGCGTGGGCGCGTCGAACTGCGCGTGCGGCAGCGCGGCCAGGCTGCGCGCGGCGGCGATGCGCACCGCGCGCACGGGGTCCTGCAGCAGCGGCGCCAGCGTCGGCACGCGCAGCGAGGGGTCGGCGTCTTCCAGGCTGGCCGCCGCCGCGGCGCGCACTTCGGCATCGGCATCGCGGGTGGCACCCACGCGGGCATCCAGGCCCGCCGGCTGGCCGGCCAGCAGCTCCAGCGCGGTGGCGCGCACGATGGCCGGCTGTGCGGCATCGGCCGCCAGCGCGGCCAGCTGGGGCGCCACGTCGCGCTGGCCGCGGCGCGCGGCGGCGAAGACCTCGCCATAGTGCGGCGGGCGCTTCGGCGTGCCGTACCAGGTGGTCACCGCATCGGCCGCCCACTGCGCGCTTTGGTCGGCATGGCACTGGTTGCAGGCGTTCGGCGTGCCCAAGCTGACCGACAGGTCCGGCCGCGGGATGCGCATGCTGTGGTCGGGACGCGGCTGCACGACCATGTAGTTCTTGGCCGGCATGTGGCAGGCGGTGCACTGCGCGCCCGGCGTGCCTTGCGCGTGGTGATGGTGGTTCGGCGTGTCGTAGGCGCCTGCCGCGCTGGGGAAGGCCGGGTTGGGCTGGCTGTCGTGGCACTGCAGGCACAGCGCATTGCCCTGCAGCTTGGGCTTGGCGGTGTGCGGGTCGTGGCAGTTCGTGCAGGTGACGCCCATGCGGTGCATCTTGCTCTGGCGGAAGGAGCCGACCACGAACACCTCGTCCAGCTGCTGGCCGTCGGCGTGGTAGAGGCCTTCGCGCAGCAGCGCGGGCAGGTAGTGGTCCAGGTGCGGCTGGCCGGGCACGGGTTTCGCGCTCAGTTCGCCACGCCGCGAGTGGCAGGCGGCACACACCTCCACCTGGGCGCGCGGCGTCTTCAGGTCGGCCAGCTGGCCGACCGGTGCGCTGGCGGCGCCACGGTTCGCCGTGGCCCAGGCCACGTGTGTCGAGCCCGGGCCGTGGCAGGACTGGCAGGACACGTTGACCTCGCGCCAGCGCGAATCGAAGCGGTCGGCCGCGGCGTCGTAGCGCTTCTCGAAGCCGGTGGTGTGGCAGGCGATGCACATGGTGTTGGCCGTCTGGTAGCGGCCGGTCCAGTGCAGCACGTCGCCGGGCGGCGCCTTCTCCTTCGGCAGCAGGTGGAACCACTTGCGCTCTTCGGTGTTCCAGGCGATCTGCAGCGGCTGCAGGCGGCCGCCCTCGGTCTCGATCAGGTACTGCTGCAGCGGTGCGACGCCGAAGCTGTACTTGACTTCGAAGTCGGCCAGCTTGCCGTCGGGCCCGTCGGTGTGCACGAAGAACTTGCCATCGCGCTTGAAGAAGCGCGTCGTCACGCCCTGGTGGCGGAATTGCATGTTGTCGAAGTTGCCGGCCACCGTCTGCTCGGTGGCGGGCGCCATCGCATGTGCGTGGTGCGAGCCGGCCCAGGCCCTGGCCGCGTCCTGGTGGCAGGACAGGCATTGCGCGTTGGCCACGTAGTCGGCCGCCGGCGCGTGTGCCGCCACGGCCGGGGCGGCTGCGGGCGTGGGCGGTGTCGGCCGCAAAGCCCACAGCGCGATGGCGGCGGCCGCCAGCAACATCAGCCCCAGCAGCAGCCAGGGCGCGCGGCGCTGCGGCGTGCTCGGTGCCGCAGTGGGCGGTGGGGCCGGCGGCACGGCCGCTGCGGCCGCGCGCTTCTTCTTCGCCATCAGCGGCTGGCGCTCAGGCTTGCGGCAGGTAGCGCACCGACAGCACGCCTTCGATCGCGCGCAGCCGGTCCAGCACTGCGCCGTCGACGGCGCTGTCCACGTCCACCAGCGTGTAGGCCATCTCGCCGCGCGACTTGTTGACCATGTTGTGGATGTTCAGCCCGGCCTGCGCCATGGCGGTGGAGATCTGCCCCAGCATGTTGGGCACGTTGGCGTTGGCGATGGCCACGCGGAAGCCGGCCTCGCGCGCCATGCTCACCGCCGGGAAGTTCACCGCGTTGGCGACATTGCCGTGCTCCAGATAGTCGCGCAGTTGGTCCACCACCATCACTGCGCAGTTCTCCTCGGCCTCGCGGGTGGAGGCGCCCAGGTGCGGCAGCGCGATCACGCCCGGCTGGCCGTGCAGCGCCGCCGATGGGAAATCGCAGACATAACCGCCCAGTGTCTTGGCCGCCAGCGCGGCCAGCACCGCGGCATCGTCGGCCACGCCTTCGCGCGAGAAGTTCAGCAGCACCGCGCCGGGCCGCATCAGCCCCAGGTTGGCAGTGCCCACCAGCCCGCGCGTGGCCGCCACCAGCGGCACGTGCAGCGTGACGAAGTCGCTGGCGCGCAGCACCTCGGGGATGCTGCCGGCGCGCTTGACCTGCGAGGGCAGGCTCCAGGCGGCGTCGACGGTGATGTCCGGGTCGTAGCCCAGCACGTCCATGCCCAGCTTGATGGCCGCATCGGCCACCAGGCAGCCGATCTTGCCCAGGCCGATGACGCCCAGCGTGTGGCCGGCCAGCTCGAAGCCGGCGAAGGCCTTCTTGCCGTCCTCGACCACCTTGTCCAGGTCGGCGGCCTGCACATCCAGCGCCTCGACGAAGCGCAGCGCGGCCGGCAGGTTGCGCGCGGCCAGCAGCATGCCGGCGATGACCAGTTCCTTCACCGCGTTGGCATTGGCGCCGGGGGCGTTGAAGACCGGCACGCCGCGCGCGCTGAGCTTGGGCACCGGGATGTTGTTGGTGCCGGCGCCGGCGCGGCCGACGGCCAGCACGCTGCCGGGGATGTCCATCGCATGCATGTCGGCCGAGCGCAGCAGCACCGCATCGGGCGCCGCGATGTCCTTGCCGACGCGGTAGCGGTCGGTGGGCAGCCGCTGCAGGCCCAGCGGCGAGATCTGGTTCAGCACCAGCACCTGCAGCTTGCCGGCTTCAGCCATGCTGGGCCTCGAATTCCTTCATGTAGGCCACCAGCGCCTTCACGCCTTCCATCGGCATGGCGTTGTAGATCGACGCGCGCATGCCGCCCACCGAGCGGTGGCCCTTCAGCTGCAGCATGTGGCGCGCTTCGGCGCCCTTCAGGAAGGCGGCGTCCAGCGACTCGTCCTTCAGTTTGAAGGGCACGTTCATCAGCGAGCGGTCGGCCTTGGCCACCGGGCTGCTGTAGAACGAGGTGCTGTCCAGGTAGTCGTACAGCAGCGCCGCCTTGGTGCGGTTGTGCGCCTCCATCGCGGTCAGGCCGCCCTGCGCCTGGATCCACTTGAACACCAGCCCGGCGATGTAGATCGCATAGGTGGGCGGCGTGTTCAGCATCGAATCGTTGTCGGCCTGCTGCTGGTAGTCGAAGGCCGAGGGCGTGACCGGCAGCGCCTGGCCGATCAGGTCGTCGCGCACGATGACGATCGTCAAGCCGGCCGGGCCGATGTTCTTCTGCGCGCCGCCATAGATCAGGCCGTACTTCGCCACGTCCACTGGGCGCGACAGGATGTTGCTGGACATGTCGGCCACCAGCGGCACGCTGCCGACATCGGGCGTGAAGTGGTATTCGACGCCGCCAATCGTCTCGTTGCTGCAGATGTGCACATAGGCGGCGTCGGGGTCCAGCTTCCAGCTGTCGCGCGGCGGCACGCAGCTGTAGCCGGTGTCCTTGGCGCTGGCGGCGACGTTGACCTTGCAGTACTTGCCGGCCTCCTTGATCGACTTCTTCGACCATTCGCCGGTGTCGATGTAGTCGGCCGACGCCTTGCCGCGCAGCATGTTCATCGGCACGATGGCGTTTTCGCCGATGGCGCCGCCCTGCATGAACAGCACCTTGTAGTGGGCGGGCACGGCCAGCAGCTCGCGCAGCAGGCTCTCGGCCTCGGCATGGATCGAGATGAATTCCTTGCCGCGGTGGCTCATCTCCATCACCGACATGCCGCTGCCGTGCCAGTCGAGCATCTCCTCGGCCGCCTGGCGCAGCACGGTTTCGGGCAGCGCGGCGGGGCCGGCGCTGAAGTTGTAGGCACGGGGCATCGGGAACTCTCCTTACGGGGGAACGGGCATCGCTCGCGCTATTCTCGCCTGATGGACACCCTCTTCGACATCGCCCCCCGGCCCGAGTACTTCAGCGAAGGCCACCAGGACTTCCGGCGCAGCGTGCGCCAGTTCGTCGCCCGCGAGATCGCGCCCTTCGTCAACGAATGGGACGAGGCCGGCACCTTCCCGCGAGAGCTGTACCGCAAGGCCGCCGAGGTCGGCATCATCGGCCTGGGCTACCCCGAGGAATACGGCGGCACGCCGGCCGACCTGTTCTACGGCATCGTCTCGGCCGAGGAGATCGCCCGCGCCGGCTGCGGCGGCCTGCAGGCCAGCCTGGGCTCGCACGGCATCGGCATGCCGCCGGTGGTGGCGCACGGCAGCGAGGCGCTGAAGCGCCGCGTGCTGCCGCCGGTGATCCGCGGCGAGAAGATCGCCGCGCTGGCCATCACCGAACCGGGCGGTGGCTCGGACGTGGCGGCGCTAAAGACCACCGCCGTGCGCGACGGCGACCATTACGTCGTCAACGGCGAGAAGACCTTCATCACCTCGGGCATGCGCGCCGACTACCTGAGCGTGGCGGTGCGCACCGACCCGGACAACAAGGGCCCGGGCGGCGTGTCGCTGCTGCTGATCGAGGGCGACACGCCGGGCCTGCAGCGCACCGAGCTGAAGAAGATGGGCTGGTGGTCCAGCGACACCGCGCACCTGCGCTTCGACAACTGCCGCGTGCCGGTGGGCAACCTGATCGGCCAGGAAGGCGCGGGTTTCAAGGCCATCATGCACAACTTCAATAGCGAGCGGCTGATGATGGCCACGCTGGCCTGCGCCTATGCCGAGGCCTGCACCGACGAGGCGCTGGCCTGGGCGCGCGAGCGCAAGACCTTCGGCGCGTCGCTGTCCGAGCGGCAGGTGATCCGCCACAAGCTGGTGGACATGGCGCTGCGCGTGGAAACCGCGCGCAGCTTCGTCTACGACCTGGCCTGGCGGCTGCAGCAGGGGCTGGGCCCCGCGTCGGCGCTGGTGGCGCGCACCTGCATGGCCAAGGTGGTGGCCACGCAGGCCATGCAGTTCTGCGCCGACCAGGCGGTGCAGATTCTGGGCGGCATGGGCTTCATGCGCGGCACCAAGAGCGAGCGCATCTACCGCGAGGTCAAGGTCATGATCATCGGCGGCGGCTCCGAGGAGATCATGAAAGACTTGGCGGCGCGGCAGCTGGGGGTCTAGGCCCGTCCGGCGCGGCGCGCGTGGTCAGCACGCCGCCGCCGTATTCGCGCCATTCGCGCTCGATCTCGCGGCGGAACTCGCCGTGCCAGTGGAACAGCAGCGCGAAGGCGATCGCCAGGCCGATGGCCAGCACCCAGGCCAGCCGCGTCAGGTTGCGCAGCGCCTTGTTGGCCGCGGCGAAGGCGCCATAGAACCAGTTGGCCACGCCCCACAGCAGCACCAGCGCCAGCACCCACAGCAGCTTGCCCGCCGTGCTGCGGCGGCGGTCGATCGCGCAGTCGACCACGCTCCAGATCGGCTGCACCAGCACCATGAACAACATCAGCACGCCGAAGCCGGCCACGAAGCCCAGCAGCGCCAGCGCGGCGAATCCGGTCAGGGTCTCTTGCATCGGATAGCCCGGCTCACTTGCCGGCCTGCAGGGCCTTCTCGTCGTCCTCGCGATAAGGCCGGCCTTCGCAATCGGCCTTCCAGTCGGCCAGGCTGGCCTCGAAGGCCTGCACGCTGCGCGTGAACTGCGCATTGCGCGCGTTCCAGTCGCCGGCGGCCTGGTTGCGCTGCGCGACCAGCTCGTTGTAGGCCTTGCCCTGCTTGTCGGCCCGCGCCACCAGGTCGGCGCGTTCGGCGTCCAGGTCCTTCGAGGCCTTGTCCAGCGCAGCCTTGTCGCGCTCCAGCGTCTGCTGCTGGCGCTGCGCGGTGGGGCCGGAGCCGGGCGAGGCCTGGAAGTTGCGCGCGCGCTCGTTGAAGTCAGCAATCTTCTGCCCGAGCTCGTCGCTGCGGCGGCGCAGGTCGGCGGCCTCGGCCTGCAGCTTGTCCACCGCGGCGCGCTCGGTTTCCAGCGTGCGGGCGGCGGCGTCGTATTGCTGGCGCTCGCGTTCCAGGCGGTCGCGCTCGGCTTCCAGCGGCGCCTTGCGGGTGGCTAGGTCCTGCTGCTGCGCCAGGCACACACGCAACTGTTCGCGCGTGAGCAGCTTGCCGCCGTCCTTGGCGGCGCCCAGCGACTTGGTATTGGTCTGCGCCTGCAGCGGGCCGGCGCACAGCGCCAGCAGCAACCAGACAGCCAGGGCGGGGGAGGGCGGTTTCATCGTCGGCAGCAGCGCGGGCGGGGCCGCATGATGCCACCGGCCCGGGCGGCCCGGCGCGGGGACGCATCGGTTATCTTGCGTGCATGAGCGAGCTCAGCTTCTACTGGCACGACTACGAGACCTTCGGCAGCGTGCCGCGCCGCGACCGGCCGGCGCAGTTCGCGGGCCTGCGCACCGATGCCGAGCTGAACCCGATCGACGAGCCCTGGATGGCGCACTGCCAGCCGGCGCCGGACTTCCTGCCCGAGCCCGAGGCCTGCCTGCTGACCGGCATCCTGCCGCAGCACTGCCTGGCGCAGGGCCTGCCCGAGACGGCCTTTGCGGCGGGCATCGAACAGCGGCTGGCCCAGCCCGGCACGGTGGGCGTGGGCTACAACTCGATCCGCTTCGATGACGAGGTGACGCGCTTCCTGTTCTGGCGTTGCCTGATCGACCCCTATGCGCGCGAATGGCAGAACGGCTGCGGACGCTGGGACCTGCTGGACGTGCTGCGCTGCGCCTATGCGCTGCGGCCCGAGGGCATCGAATGGCCGCGCCACGAGGACGGCCGCGCGTCATTCAAGCTGGAGCATTTCACCCGTGCCAACGGCCTGGCGCACGACGATGCGCACGACGCGCTGTCCGACGTGCGCGCCACGGTGGCGCTGGCCCGGCTGCTGCGCAACCGCCAGCCCAAGCTGTGGGACTTCTGCCTGCGGCTGCGCCGCAAGGACGCGGTGCTGGACGAGATTGCCGCCGCGCAGGCGCAGGGCCGACCCTTCCTGCATGTGTCGGGCATGTACGGCCCCGAGCGCGGCTGCATCGCCTTCGTCTGGCCGCTGGCACCGCACCCCACCAACCGCAACGAGCTGATCGTCTGGGACCTGGCGCAGGACCCCTCCGAGCTGCCGACGCTGAACGTGCAGAGCCTGCGCCAGCGCATGTTCACGCGCAGCGACGCGCTGCCCGAGGGCGTGACCCGGCTGCCGATCAAGACCATCCACCTGAACAAGTCGCCGGTGGTGGTGGCCCAGCTGAAGACGCTGCGGCCCGAGATGGCCGCGCGCTGGGGCCTGGATGCGGACCAGGCGCTGCGCCATGCCGACGTGGCGGCGCGGCATGCCGGCCTGCTGGCCGGCATGTGGCCCGAGGTCTTCCAGCGGCCCGAGGCAGCGCAGCCGCCCGACGTGGACGAAGACCTGTACGGCGGCTTCCTGTCCAACGAGGACCGGCGCACGCTGCAGCGGCTGCGCGGCCTGAGCCCGCAGGCGCTGGCCGACAAGCGGCCGGCCTTTGCCGACCCGCGCCTGGACGAACTGCTGTTCCGCTACCGGGCGCGCAACTATCCCGCCACGCTCAGCGCGCCGGAGCAGGCGCAGTGGCGGGAGCATTGCCACGCGCGGTTGTGCGAAGGGGCGGGGGGTGCGCTGGACCGGACGGCCTTCCTGGCGCGCATCGACGCGCTGGCCGCCCACGCCGACGGCCGCGGGCAGGCGCTGCTGCAGGGCTTGCGGGACTATGCGGCGCAGGTGGCGCCGCGCTGCGACTGAGGGCCGCGGGCGGGTGCGCCCGCGTTCAGCTCAATTCAGCACTTGGCCTTGTTGCAGGAGGTGTCCACCTGCCCGGCCATGTTCATGCCCAGCGCGTTGCTTTCGGTGGCCACTTCCTTGGCCTGCGTCTCGTGCACGCAGGCATCGACGATGCGGCGGCCGCGCACGGTGTCCATCAGCATCGACTTGGCGGGGATCTGCACCATCAGCATCGGGCCGTTGTTTACCTCTTCGAGCCGCAGCGCGCCGGTGGATGAGCGCACCGGCTTCATCGTGTAGGCCTTGGCGCTGAAGGTGACGACCACGTAGCCCTCGACCTGGTGCTTGGAGACGCTGAGCATCTGCTTGAACTCGCACTCGTAGGGCCCGTAGTAGGCCTGCGAGGCCGCCATCAGCTGCTCCGGATCGGCGACGTTGAGCGTCGGCACGGGGGCCGCCTTGGCCGGCGCGGCCGCCTGCTTGGCGGGGGCCTGCTTGGCCGGTGCCTGCTTGGGGGCGGGCTTGTCCTGGGCGAAAGCCGGTGCGGCCAATGCCAGCGCGGCGCTGGACAGCAACAGGGTGAGCAAGTGTTTCATGGGGGCCCTGCGTCGGTGCGAGACCCGCATTGTGCCGCGTCTGGCCCCGGCCCCGAAAGGCCGAACTGCGGCGCCGGGCGGGGCCAATTGCCGCTGCCCGGCCGCCGCCCCGGCGCCGCGATCAGGCGGTGACCGTCTTTGCGGTCTCGGCGTACTCCTCGATCTGGTCGAAGTTCATGTAGCGGTACACGCTGGCGGCATCCTTGTTGATGATGCCCATCGCCTCGTGGTACTCGGCCACCGTCGGAATCTTGCCCAGCTTGCTGGCAATGGCCGCCAGCTCGGCCGAGGCCAGGAACACGTTGGTGTTCTTGCCCAGCCGGTTCGGGAAGTTGCGGGTGCTGGTGGAGACCACGGTGGCGCCTTCGCGCACCTGCGCCTGGTTGCCCATGCACAGGCTGCAGCCTGGCATCTCGGTGCGCGCACCGGCGGTGCCGAAGGCGGCGTAGTGGCCTTCCTTGATCAGCTCGCTCTGGTCCATCTTGGTGGGCGGGGCCACCCACAGCTTGACCGGGATGTCGCGCTGGCCGCCCAGCAGCTTGGCCGCGGCGCGGAAGTGGCCGATGTTGGTCATGCAGCTACCGATGAAGGCCTCGTCGATCTTGGTGCCGGCCACGTCGGACAGCAGCTTGGCATCGTCGGGGTCGTTCGGGCAGCAGAGCACCGGCTCCTTCAGCTCGTTCAGGTCGATCTCGATCACCGCGGCGTACTCGGCGTCCTTGTCGGCTTCCAGCAGCTGCGGGTTGGCCAGCCAGGCCTCGACCTTCTCGATGCGGCGCTTCAGCGTCTTGGCGTCGGCATAACCGTCGGCGATCATGTTCTTCATCAGCACGACGTTGCTCTTCAGGTACTCGATCACCGGTTCCTTGTTGAGCTTGATCGTGCAGCCGGCGGCGCTGCGCTCGGCGCTGGCGTCGCTGAGCTCGAAGGCCTGTTCCACCTTCAGGTCGGGCAGGCCTTCGATCTCGAGGATGCGGCCGCTGAAGATGTTCTTCTTGCCGGCCTTGGCCACCGTCAGCAGCCCGGCCTTGATGGCGGCGTAGGGGATGGCATGCACCAGGTCGCGCAGCGTCACGCCCGGCTGCATCTGGCCCTTGAAGCGCACCAGCACCGATTCGGGCATGTCCAGCGGCATCACGCCGGTGGCCGCGCCAAAGGCCACCAGACCCGAGCCGGCCGGGAAGCTGATGCCGATCGGGAAGCGGGTGTGGCTGTCGCCGCCGGTGCCCACGGTATCGGGCAGCAGCAGGCGGTTGAGCCAGCTGTGGATCACGCCGTCACCCGGCCGCAGGCTGACGCCGCCGCGGGTGCTGATGAAGGCCGGCAGCTCGCGGTGCGTCTTCACGTCCACCGGCTTCGGGTAGGCGGCGGTGTGGCAGAAGCTCTGCATGACCAGATCGGCGCTGAAGCCCAGGCAGGCCAGGTCCTTCAACTCGTCGCGCGTCATCGGGCCGGTGGTGTCCTGGCTGCCGACGGTGGTCATGTGCGGCTCGCAGTAGGTGCCCGGGCGGATGCCCTGGCCCTCAGGCAGGCCGCAGGCGCGGCCGACCATCTTCTGCGCCAGCGTGAAGCCGGCCTTGGTGGCGGCCGGTGCCTGCGGCAGGCGGAATGCGGTGCTGGCCGGCAGGCCGAGGAACTCGCGCGCCTTGGTGGTCAGGCTGCGGCCGATGATCAGGTTGATGCGGCCGCCGGCGCGCACCTCGTCGAACAGCACGTCGCTCTTCAGCTGGAACTCGGCGACGGTCGCGCCGGCCTTGGTGATCTTGCCGTCGTAGGGGTAGATGTCGATGACATCGCCCATCTCCAGCTTCGACACGTCCACTTCGATCGGCAGCGAGCCCGAGTCTTCCTGCGTGTTGAAGAAGATCGGCGCGATCTTGCCGCCCAGCGTGACGCCGCCGAAGCGCTTGTTCGGCACGAAGGGGATGTCCTGGCCGGTGGCCCAGATCACGCTGTTGGTGGCGCTCTTGCGGCTGGAGCCGGTGCCCACCACGTCGCCGACGTAGGCGACCACGTGGCCCTTCTTCTTCAGGTCCTCGATGAACTGCATCGGGCCGCGCTTGCTTTCCTCTTCGGGCTTGAAGGCGGCGTCGGGGCGGCTGTTCTTCAGCATCGCCAGGTAGTGCAGCGGGATGTCGGGGCGGCTCCAGGCGTCGGGCGCGGGGCTCAGGTCGTCGGTGTTGGTCTCGCCGGGCACCTTGAAGACGGTGACGGTGATCCTCTTCGGCACCTCGGGCCGGCTGGTGAACCACTCGGCATCGGCCCAGCTCTTCATCACCTCCTGCGCCTTGGCATTGCCGGCCTTGGCCTTGGCCGCCACGTCGTTGAAGAAGTCGAACATCAGCAGCGTCTTCTTCAGGCCTTCGGCGGCCACGCCGGCCACCTCGGCATCGTCCAGCAGCTCGATCAGCGGGTGCACGTTGTAGCCGCCGACCATGGTGCCCAGCAGCTCGGTGGCCTTGGCCTTGCTCACCAGCCCGACCTTCAGGTCGCCATGCGCCACCGCGGCCAGGAAGCTGGCCTTGACCTTGGCGGCATCGTCCACGCCCGGCGGCACGCGGTAGGTGAGCAGCTCCACCAGGAAGGCTTCCTCGCCGGCAGGCGGGGCCTTGATCAGCTCGATCAGCTCGGCCACCTGCTTGGCGTCCAGCGGCAGCGGCGGGATGCCGAGCGCCTGGCGTTCGGCGGCGTGTTGGCGGTAGGCGGTCAGCATCGGGGTTCTCCTGTGTGACGTGAGGTGGGTTCGGGGCGACTCGGGGGCGGCATGCAAGCGCGATGCCGGCTCAATGGGTCCCGGCCGGGGTTTCGAAGAAGGCTTCGCGCACCGAAGCCGGCAGTTGTGCACCGCCGGCGTACGAGGTCTGGTGCGCGCGCTGCAGCAGGTGCCAGAAGTAGCGGTAGCTGGCGCGGTCGTGCAGCGTGTCGCGGTGGCGGATCGGCGCCCAGCCGGCCTCCTGCGCGGCCAGCAGGATCTCGATGGCCATGTCGACCTCGGCCGTGCTCGGCGCGAAGGCGTCGACGATGACGCGCACCTGCGAGGGGTGGATGCTCCACATGCGGGTGTAGCCGAGCTCGCGCGAGGCCTTGTGCGCGGCTTCGGCCAGCGCACGCTCGTCCTTGAACTCGGTGACCACGCAATGCGAGGGCGTCTTGCCGAAGCCGTGGCAGGCGGCAGCAATCTCCAGCTTGGCGCGCCGCACCAGCGGGTGCTCGAACTGGCCGGTGGCGCTCATGGCCGAGGCCGGGATCGCGCCGCGGTGCGCCGAGACGAAATCCATCAGCCCGAAGGACAGCGACTCGATGCGCGGGTGCGCGGCCAGCGCCTGCACCTCGCGCAGCGCGCCGTGGGTCTCGACCAGCGCCTGCAGCGGGATCGGCTGGGCCAGGCCGGCGGCGCGCGAGGCCGCGTCCACGGTGTCGACCGCGCGCTGCAGGTCGGCCAGGCCGCGCGGCTTGGGGATCATCAGGTAGGCCACGCGGGCGCCGGCCTTCTGGACCACCGTGTCCACCATGGCCTCGAAGGCCGGGTGATCGACCGGCGGCACGCGGATGCCGACGCGGCCGAAGCGGTTGAGCGGCGAATGGACCAGCTCGCACATCAGCAGCGCGTGTTCGTGCTCGCCGCCCACCGGCGCGCCGTCCTCGCCGTCGAGCGTGACGTCGAACACCGGGCCCAGCTCGGCCTGCAGTTCCAGGCTCTTGCGCATGCGCGGCTCGACGCCGCTGTAGTGGTCGCACACCGGCAGCGGGCGCGCCGCCTCGCCGTCCTCGAACAGGGCCTCGCGCGGCGGGATGCGCGCGGGCCGGTCCGGCAGGTCGGTGGGCGGCTTGCTCACGGCCGGATCAGAGCAGGTGCTTGACGCCGTCCTGCTCGCCCTGCAGCTCGGCCAGGGTCTTGTTGATGCATTCCTGGCTGAAGGCGTCGATCGGCAGGCCTTCGACGATCTTGTAGTCGCCGTTGGCGCAGGTGACCGGGTAGCCGAACATCACGTCCTTCGGGATGCCGTATTCGCCGTTGCTGGGCACGCCCATGGTCACCCATTCGCCGCCCGTGCCCAGCGCCCAGTCGCGCATGTGGTCGATGGC
>Ga0209369_1001112_pt1 | contig 15847 bp, 16 predicted proteins | sample EBPBio142010_DNA_FD_185865 | JGI IMG/M metagenome (GOLD analysis project Ga0209369, IMG submission 185865) | Wastewater treatment Type I Accumulibacter community from EBPR Bioreactor in Madison, WI, USA - Reactor 1_10/4/2010_ DNA (SPAdes)... | ecosystem: Engineered > Bioreactor > EBPR >... | reverse complement strand
CCGGGCTGGTGCTGCTGGGCATGGCGCCGTGCGCGCCCTTCCTGCCGCCGATGGTCGACAAGGCACGTGGCGACCTCGGCTACACCGCCGCCTTCATGCTGCTGGCGGTGGTGGTCATCGTGGCCTACATGCCGCTGGCCGTGCCGTGGATGGTCACCGACCTGAGCGCGAGCGCCTGGACCATCGCCAAGCCGCTTGTGCTGTACCTGATCTTGCCGCTGGCACTCGGGCTTTGGATACGCCGGCGGTCCCAGCCACGCGCCGAGCGGCTGCATCCGATCGTCAAGAGGTTCACTGCCATCGACACACTGCTGATGCTGGTACTGTGCGTCGTGGTCTACGGCGAAGGCTTCCTGTCGTTGATCGGAAGCTACGTGATCGGCGCGCAGCTGCTGTTCTTCAGCGCGGCCACTGTCCTGCCCTATGTGCTCGGCTTCGGATTGCCACGCGGCCAGCGCGTGGTGCTTTCCCTGGGCCTGGCCACGCGCAACCTGGGGGCGGCCTTCGCACCCTTGTTCGCCGTTCCGGGGGCCGACCAGCGCGCCGTGGTGGTGGTGGCGCTCGGCGTGGTGATGCAGGCGTCCTTCGCCTTCGGTGCCGCGACCGTCTACGCGCGGCGTAGCGATGCTGCCGTGGCGCGCCCGGCCTAGTCTTTGTGCAGAGCCTCAGCCCGATGCGCCTGCCGCCAGATCAGCGGGGCGCTACCTGACCAGCGGCGGAAGGCACGCACGAAGGGGCTGGCCTCCGCATAGCCGAGCGTGAGGGCGATATCCACCACCGACAGGTCGGTATCTTCCAGCAACTCGCGCGCCACGGCATATCGGACCTCATCCAGCACGCGCTGCAGGCTCTGCCCTCGCGCCGCCAAGCGCCGCGCCAGCGTGCGCCGGTTGAGGCCCAGCGTGTGCGCAATTTGATCGCCATGCGCCTGACCTTGCAGCAGCAGCATCCGCGTCGTGCGGTACAGCTGTGGCAGCAACTGATCGTCTATGAGCTGCTCTTCAGAGGCAACCAGTGCCGGATTTCCGCCAGTGGTGGTCGGCAGCAGTCGTTGCTGCATCGCGCCGGCAGGAAAGCGCAATTCGCACAGTTCCGCATCAAAACGAACGGGGCAGCGGAAGAAGGCCTGATAGGGGCCGGGGTCCGCTGGACGGCGCCGCGGCAGCAGCACTTCAATCGGATTCCAGTTGCGGCTGCATAGCTCACGAATCAATGTCAAGCCAGCTGCAGCTGCGAAGTCAAAGGCGGGCGCGAGATGATCCACATCCGGATGAAAGACGGCATAGCCGAGCGACACGGTCCGTTCCTGCTCCTGCAGCAGCACGACACCCCCGGTGCAGACATGATGGTGATGGGCTGCGAGGCTGCGCAATGCCGGCCCCAAAGCTGGAGCGCCAAGCATCATGGCGCCGAGGCTTCCCAGGTCGGCAAGACGGGTCTGGCCGCCGGCGAGAAGTCCGAAGTGCTCGCAGCGCGTGGCCCGGACCGCTTCGCCAAGCGCACGAGCCGATTCAGCGAAACCGACCTTTCGCTCAGGCAGTGACAGTGCGTCCGCACTCAGGCCAGATGCACTAAGAACACGCACAGGTGCGACGCCGTGGGCAACAAGCAGTCCAGGCAGCGCTGCGAAACCCCCAACTCTTCGAGACCACGCATCATGGTGATCGACACCGGCACGATCTAGCGCAGGCAAGGTTTGCATAGTTGGTCAAACTGGCGCTACAGGCAGTCGCACGCAGTTGGGATTGTTGTCCTGCCGGCGGCATGCAGCTTGATCTGGCACAAGCCGAGCTGCTACGACTCTGCGGTGCCAGCGCGAACCGTGGTTGACAAAAGCCGCCTTCCACCACCGTCCGCTCATGGCCGGGTCCGGGTCTTCGTTGAGGTCGCCCTAACCTGACTTCGGCTAGGGAGCCCGGGCCAATTGGCGGTCAGCTTTCAGGCGTGGCCGCGAAGGGGTGACCCCGGCCATGAGCAGGTGTTCGCGAACGGCTCCTATGAAGCGACCAGGCACTACGCGGATGGATAGTTGACGGCTCCGCGGCACCGCCGTGTGTGAGGCCATATCGGTTGGCGCGTCAGCCGCCGCTAGAGCTGATTCGGCCGCACAAGGGTAAACACGCATTAAGTTGAATACACCTGTAGTTGCGATATCAACTAACTGCAACTATCATAGATATCGATCAACGCTTCCGCTCGGTACGAGCCCCACGCAGCCTAGGAGACAAGCACATCATGTCCAGCAAGCACCGCATCGCCGCCTCACTCACGTCTGCTTGCCTGATCGCATGCACCAGCTTCGGAGCGTCCGCGCAGGCCATAAAGGTCGGGATCGTGGGTCCGTTTTCCGGGCCCTTCGCCCACTACGGCACGCTGTTCAAGAACGGCGCCGAGGCCTACATCGCCGCGCAGGGCGGCAAGCTCGCCGGCAAGGATGTGGAACTGATCTATCGCGACACCGGCGGCCCGAATCCCGGGCAGACGAAGACGCTGGTGCAGGAGTTGATCGTCAAGGACAAGGTCGACTATCTCGGCGGCTTCGTCTTCACGCCCAACGCCTTCGCCGTGGCACCACTGATCCAGCAGTCGCAGACGCCCACCGTCATTTTCAACGCGGCCACCTCCAGCATCACCGACAAGAGCGAGTTCTTCGTTCGCACCAGCTACACGCTGTGGCAAGTGACCGTCCCGCTGGCGCAATGGGCGGCCAAGAACAACATCAAAAAGGTCGTCACCGCAGTCACCGACTACGGCCCCGGCATCGACGCCGAAACCGCCTGGAAGAGCGAATTCACCAAGCAGGGCGGCACGGTTGTCGAGAGCATCCGCATGCCGATTTCCACCACCGACTTCTCGCCCTTCGTGCAGCGCATCAAGGCCAGCGGAGCCCAGGCGGTCTACACCTTCCTTCCTGGCGGCCCGCCGAACCTCGGCTTCGTCAAGGCTTACAACGAGAACGGCCTGGCCAAGGCCGGCATCCAGTTCCTCGGCACCGCCGAAACCGACGAGTTCGACCTGCAGAAGTTCGGCGACGCGGCACTGGGTCTGACCACCGCGTTCCACTATTCGGCCTGGCACGACTCGACGGCAAACCGCAAGTTCATTGAAGCGCTGAAGAAGCGCGACCCCAACGCCATCGCCAACTATGCCTCTGTAGGTGCCTGGGATGGCATGTTCGTGATCCACAAGATGATCGAGGCCACCGGTGGCCAGCGCGACGGGCTGAAGGCCATCGCCGCGGCCCGCACCCTGGCCTGGGAAAGCCCGCGCGGCCCGGTCCGCATCGATCCGAAGACGCGCCACATCGTGCAGAACGTCTACCTGCGCAAGGTCGAGAAGGCCGACGGCCAGCTCGTCAACAAGGAGCTTCAGAGCTTCGGTCCGCAGATCGACTACGGACTCGACAAGTAAGGCCTTCGCGGCGCTTTTTCCCGACGAGCTCTAGGCCATGCAACTGCTCGCCAATGTGCTGATTGACGGCCTGGCCTATGGCATGGTGCTTTTCATCATCGCCGTGGGTCTGTCGGTGACGCTCGGGCTGATGCGCTTCGTCAACCTCGCGCATGGCGCCTTCGCGATGATCGGCGGCTACGCGGCTGCGCTGCTCACCCGCGAGGCGCAGTGGAGCTTCTGGGTTGCAGTACCCGCTGCGCTCGCGCTCACCGCTGCGATCGGCGCCTTGCTCGAGGCGCTGGTGCTGCGCCACTTGTATCGACGCAGCGAGTTGGAGCAGGTACTGTTCACCATCGGGCTGGCGTTCTTCCTGATCGCACTGACCAATGCGCTGGCCGGCCCGCAGGTGCAGTTGATCGTGCTGCCGCCGCTGCTGGCGCAGCCGGTGGACCTCGGTTTCCGAACTTTGCCTGCGCAACGGCTGCTGGTCATCGGCGCCGGCCTGCTGGTTGCCGCCGCCGCGGCCTGGACCGTGACACGCACACGGTTCGGTGTCTGGCTGCGCGCCGCGGTCGACCACCCGGATACCGCCGCCACGCTGGGCATCCCGATCCGCACAGTGCAGTGCGCGAGCTTCGCCGCCGGAGCCGGCCTGGCTGGATTGGGCGGCGTGCTCGGCGCGGAGCTGATGCCGCTCGAGCCCTATTACGCGCTCAAGTACCTGGTGCTGGTGCTGGTCGTCGTCGCGGTCGGCGGCATGGGCAGTCTGCCGGGCTCGCTGCTCGCTGCCGTAGTGCTGGGCACGGTCGAGACGGCAAGCAAGTACCTTGCCTCCGAGTGGGGCAACCTGTTTTTCTTTCTGGCCATGGCCGTGCTGCTGGCCTGGCGTCCCAACGGGTTGCTGAAGCGATGAGCGCCGCGACGCAGGCAGCGCGCATGGCGCCACCCTGGCGCCTGCCCCTGATCGTGCTGGCGTTGGGGCTGGCGGCCTGGCTGTTGCTGCCCGAGCAGCTTGGCCTGCTCACACGCATCGCCGTCACCGCCCTGTTCGTGCTCTCACTCGACCTGGTGGTGGGCATCGCTGGCCTGGCCACGCTGGGCCAGGCGGCGCTGTTCGGCGTCGGGGCCTATGCCGCCGGCATCTTCGCGCTGCGGCTGAATCCCGACCCGTTGATGGGCCTGGCAGTCGGCACCGGCGCCGGCGCGATGCTCGCATTGGCCTCGGGCGCCTTCCTGCTGCGCTATCACGGCTTTACTTTCCTAATGCTCACCGTCGCGGTGGCGCAGATCGTCGCCAGCCTGGCGCAGAAGGCGCGCGACTGGACGGGCGGCGACGATGGCCTGACCGGCTTCAGCATGGGGCCGCTGCTCGGCCGCTTCAGCTTCGACCTCGAGGGCCAGACCGCCGCGCTCTACGCGCTGGCCGTGCTGGCCCTTGGCCTGTACATCGCGCGCCGCGTGGTTGACTCGCCCTTCGGCCTGGCGGTGCGCGGCATCCACGAGAATCGCGCACGCATGGCCGCGCTGGGCACGCCCGTGATTCCGCGTTTGCTGGCGATGTACACGTTGGCCGGTGCGCTGGCCGGAACCGCCGGCGCGCTGTCGGCGCAGACCAACGCCATCGTCGGCCTGGACAGTTTGTCCTTCGCGCTGTCCGCCGAAGCGCTGGTAATGCTTGTCCTGGGCGGTGCTGGCCGCCTGCATGGCGCGCTGATCGGCGCCGTGGTCTTCACCCTGTTGCACCACACCGCGGCTTCGATCAATCCGTACCACTGGCTATTCATCATCGGGGTCGCGTTGATGGGGGTGGTGCTGATGCCGCCGCAAAAGGCCTGGGACTGGCTTCGCACCCGCCTGGGAGCAAAAGCATGAACGGCGTTCTGCTGGAGACGCGCGAGCTCGACAAGCGCTACGGCGGCTTGCATGTCACGCGCAAGGTTTCCCTTCAGTTGCACGCCGGCGATCGGCTGGCGTTGATCGGCCCCAACGGTGCCGGCAAGACGACGCTGGTCAACCAGATCAGCGGCACGGTGGCACCGAGTTCCGGCAGCGTCTGGCTGGCGGGCGTGGACGTGACGCAGCGCTCGCAGGCGCAGCGCGTGCGTGCCGGCCTGGTGCGCACCTTCCAGATCACCACGCTGGCGCCGCACCTGCCGGTGCAGCGGCAGGTGGAGCTGGCGCTGTTCGAGCGCGAGGGCCTGACCGGTCGCGCCTGGCGCTCGATCGATGGCTACCCGGAGCTCGGCGCCGAGGCCCAAGCGCTGCTGCGCCATCTGGGCCTGGGCGCACACGCCGGTTGGCCCACCGAGCGCCTGGCCTACGGCGAGCAGCGCCTGGTCGAAATGGCGCTGGCCCTTGCATTGCGTCCGAAGGTGCTGCTGCTCGACGAGCCGATGGCCGGGGTGCCCCAGGGTGAAGGCGCGCGTCTGCTCGCCGCGCTCGATGCCTTGCCTGGCGATCTTGCGGTGCTGATCATCGAACACGACATGGACCTGGTCTTCCGCCTGGCGCGGCGCATCGTCGTGCTCGCCGAAGGGGCGGTGATTGCCGATGGCACTCCAGACGCGATCCGCAACGATCCGATCGTGCGCGGCGCCTATCTGGGCCACTGACGCCATGTCCACGCCCTTACTCGAACTGCAGGATGTGGTCGCCGGCTACGGCCCGATCACCGTGCTCAATGGCCTGAGCCTCACAGTGACAGCCCGCGAAAAGCTGGCGCTCATCGGCCGCAACGGTGTGGGCAAGACCACCACGCTGTGCGCCGTGATGGGGCTGGCCCGGCTCACTCGCGGACGCATGTTCTTCGACGGCGAGGATCTTGCGGGGCTGGCGCCGCATCAGCGCGCTGCGCGCGGCCTGGGGCTGGTGCCGCAGACGCGCGACATCTTTCCGTCGCTGAGTGTCGAGGAGAACCTGATCGCCGGGCTGAAGCGCCGGCCCAGGAGCGCGCTCGACGAGGCCTACGCACTGTTCCCGCGCCTGGCCGAACGTCGCCGCAATGGCGGCGGCCAGCTCAGCGGCGGCGAGCAGCAGATGCTTTCGGTGGCGCGTGCGCTGCTGGGCCAGCCGCGGCTGCTGCTGCTCGACGAACCGCTCGAAGGCCTGGCCCCGCTGATCCGGCAGGAACTGCTGTCCGCCTTTGCCCGCATGAGCCGCGACAACGGCATCACCGTGGTGATCGTCGAACAGCAGGTCCAGGAAGCGCTGCGCTATGCCGACCGCGCCCTGGTGCTGTCGCGCGGCACGGTGGTTCACGAAGCCGGCGCCGCCGATCTTTCTAACGATGCCGCCACGCTCGAGCGCCTGGTCGGCGTGGCCGTCCACTGAAGGAGAACTGTGATGAACGAGACTGCAACCCTGCCCGAACTGGATTTCGATCCATACGCGAGCGAGAACCTGCTCGACCCGTACCCGATGCACGAGGCCGTGCGCGAGGCCGGGCCCGTTGTCAAGCTGCGGCCCTACCCTACGCTGGTGGCCTGCGGACGGCACGAGCAGGTGCACGCGGTGCTGAACGATCACGCCAACTTCATCTCCGGCGCGGGTGTCGGGTTGGCCAACTTCAATCTCGAAACGCCGTTCCGGCCGAAGAGCTTGATCCTCGAGGCCGACCCGCCGCTGCACACGCAGACGCGCACCGTGCTGTCGCGCATTCTCAGCCCCAAGGCGGTGATGCAGATCCGCGCCACCTTCGCGGCAGTGGCCGACCAGATGGTCGAACGGTGCGTCGAAGAGGGCGATATCTGTGGCATCCACGACCTGGCGCAGATTTACCCGCTGAAGGTCTTCCCCGACGCGGTGGGTGTCGAGGAGGACGGCCGCGAGAACCTGCTGATCTACGGCGACCTGATCTTCAACTCGATGGGCCCGCACAATGCGCTGCTGGCCAAGGCGGCCGAGCGCATGGGCCCGGTGACCGAGTGGATCATGGCCCACTGCCAGCGCGAGCACCTGCGCCCGGGCGGCTTCGGCGACCAGATCTACCAGGCGGCCGATGCCGGCGAGATCAGCCACGAGCAGGCGCCGCTACTGGTGCGCTCGTTCCTGTCGGCGGGGGTGGACACCACGATCAATGGCCTGGGAAACGCGCTGTACGCGCTGGCCCAGCACGCCGAGCAGTACGCTAAGCTGCATGCCGACCCGGCGCTGGCGCGCCCGGCGTTCGAGGAAGCGCTGCGCTGGGAATCGACCGCCCAGACCTTCTTCCGCACCGCGGCCAGGGACACCGAAATCACCGGCGTGCCGGTGCTGGAGAACACCAAGGTGCTGTGCCTGTTGGCCTCGGCCAACCGCGACCCGCGCAAATGGCCCGAGCCCGATCGCTACGACATCGAGCGCCGCCCCAGCGGTCACATGGCCTTCGGTTCCGGAATCCATGGCTGCGTCGGCCAGGCCGTGGCGCGGCTCGAAGGCGAGGTCGTGCTCACCGCGCTGGCCAAGCGGGTCAAGCGCATCGAGATCACCGGCCCGCACACCCGTCGTCTGAATAACACGCTGCGCGCATTGGAAACGTTGCCGCTCCGACTCATCCCCGCCTGACCATGCCGACCATCCACTTCATTCAGGCTGACGGAAGCCGCCGCGAGCTCGAAACGCCTGAGGGCGCCAGCGTCATGCAGGTCGCCACCGGCGCCGGCCTGCAAGGCATCGTCGGCGAATGCGGCGGCTCGGCGATGTGCGCCACTTGCCACGTCTATGTCGATGACGCCTGGGCTGGTCAATTGCCGGCGCCGCTGTCCAACGAGTTGGAAATGCTGGAATGCACTGCGTCGGAGCGGTTGCCGACCAGCCGCCTGTCGTGCCAGATCAAAATGACCGCCGCGCTCGACGGGATCGTGCTGCGGCTGCCTGCCACCCAGCAATAGACGGGAGTTAGTCATGAGCGAGCCGGGACTCATCGTCGTCATCGGGGGCGGCCATGCCGGCGTGCAGCTGTGCGCGGGTCTGGTGGTCGCGGGTCACGGTGCACGCGTTCACCTGGTCTGCGAGGAGCCGGAGCTGCCGTACCAACGGCCGCCATTGTCGAAGACCTTCCTGAAGAATCCGGGCGAGGGGCTGCAGCTGCATCGTGCCGAAGCCTGGTTTGGCGAGGCGGGCATCACGGTTCATCGCGCCGACCCCGCGGTCGCGATCGACCGCGCGAAGCGCACGATCGAGCTGAAGTCCGGCGCGAGGTTGCCCTACCAGCACCTGGTGCTCGCCACCGGCACCCGTGCGCGCCGCCTGCCGCATCTGCCCGAGGGGCTGTGCAACGTCGTAGTGCTGCGCAGCGCGGCCGATGCCGAGCGGCTGCGCGATCGGCTCGGCAGCGTATCGCGCCTTACCGTGGTCGGCGGCGGCTTCATCGGGCTGGAGGTCGCGGCGACGGCGCGCGCCCTGGGCAAGGCGGTCGAGGTGCTCGAAGCTGCGCCGCGGCTGCTACTGCGCTCGGTGTCGCCGGAGTTGGCCGAGCACGTGCTGCAGGTGCACCGCGCCAGCGGCATCGAGGTGCGCCTGGGCGTGGCCGTGGGTGGTTTCGAGGCCGAAGGTGATCGGCTGCGAGCCCTGGCGGTGGACGGCGTGCGGCATGAGATCGATACGCTGCTGCTCGGTATCGGCGCCGTGCCCGAGCACGGCCTGGCCACGCAGGCCGGCCTGGACTGCGACAACGGCATCGTCGTCGATGCGTTCATGCGCAGCTCCGATCCGGCGATCCTGGCCATCGGCGACTGCTGCAGCTTTCCGGAACCGACCAGCGGCCGGCGTCTGCGTTTGGAATCGGTCCAGAACGCAAACGACCAGGCGAAGACCGCCGTCGCCACGCTGAGCGGCCAGCTCGCGGCTCATCAGGCGCTGCCATGGTTCTGGTCGGAGCAGGGCAGCCTGCGCCTGCAGATGGCCGGGCTGATGCCGGCCAAGGGCGTGCGTCACCTGCGCCTGGGGGCCAGCCCGGCGAGCTTTTCGCTGCTGCACTACGTGGGCGACCGCCTGGTCAGCGTCGAGTCGGTGAACGCCCCCGTCGACCACATGGCCGCACGCAAGTTGCTGGAGTCGCAGCGCAGTCCCGCGGCACACCTGGCTTGCGATCCGGCCACGCCGCTGAAATCGTGGCTCTGAAACCCGATGCGGCAGCGGCAGGGGTGCGCGGCGGGGCCGCTACAGTGCAGCAACTTCAACATTCCGCCCCGCACATGCCCGCGCCCAAGCCCAGCCGCACGTCGCCGCAGAAGTCCGAACAGGTGGTCGATCTGGAGCGCTACGTGCCCGCTTTCCTGACCTGGATCGCCAACAAGTTGTCGCGCGGTGCGTCGCAGCACTACCTGAATGTCTTCGACGTCGGCATCGAGACCTGGCGCTGCCTCGTGCTGCTGGCCATCGAAGGCAAGATCTCCGCGCACAAGGCCTCCAAGGTGATCGGCATGGACAAGGCCTCGATCAGCCGCACCTTCAAGAGCATGCAGTCGCGCGGCCTGATCACCTTCAGCCTGGACGACGAGGACGGCCGCCTGAGGCTGGCCAATCTGACGAAGAAGGGGCGTGAACTGCACGACAAAATCATCGGCGTCGCGCTGGAGCGCGAGCGGGTTTTCCTGTCGGTGCTATCGGACGCCGAGCGCGAGGCGCTGATCGGACTGCTCAAGCGGCTGCATGAGAACCTGCCTGCCGTCGAAGCGGCAACCGAACGTTATGTGGAGCGCAAGTTCCCGGGCGCAGGCCGGCGCCCGCGCGCCGACGCTGACGCCAGCGAGTAGTGATGCTGCACAAGTTCGCGACGGAGGCCGAACACAGGACCCGGGCGTCTGAATTGTTCCTGATCGAAAGTGAGACTCGCCAAATGATGCCGCGTGAACCAATGATGCCGGCGTCGGGCATTCTTGCGGCGGTTGCCGCAACGGTCTGTGCACATGGTCAGGTGTATGCCCCGGCGCCCATTCAGCTGTGTGAGGCACTCACGGGCATGAGCATTTCGCTTCGGCCAGGCGACATTACTTGCGGACTGATTCAACAGCCTGCTTGGCCCTAGAGCGTCGCCCGTACAGAGATTCCTCGAGTGCTGACCAGTTCGCCGCGTGGCCGGCGAAGAGGGCAAAGACCTGCCCCCTGAGCCATTGGTTTCGAGGGTCCTTGTGCACCGCGCGATGCCAGTGCTGCTGCACGGCAAAGCTGGGTGGCACGAACGGCAGGGGGAGAACCTGCAGGTCGGACCGCTCCGACAGATGGCTGGCCACCGCCAGAGGCACCGTCGCGATCAGGTCGGTCCGCGCGACAACCTCCGGCAGCACCAGATGATGGGGCGTTTGCAGAACGATTCGTCGGCCTATGCCAGAACGCACAAGAAACTTCTCGAGCAATGCAGTGCTTCTTGCCGGCGTGGACGCCACAGCATGGCCGCACTGCTCGTAGTCGCGAGCGGTCAGCTTCTTGCCCAGCGGATGACCGGCGCGCGCAAGGCAGGCGTACGAGTGCGTGTACAGCCGCTGCTTGAAGAACTGCTGTGTCTGCAGATCCGGAAAGTAGCCGATGGCCACATCGATGCGTCCTGATGCCATGCGGTCGCGCAAGTCCTCGGCGGCGGGCAACTCGGTGGTGACGGTCGCGTGCGGCGCCGCGGCCTCCAGGTGGCGCAACAGCGCCGGAAGATAGATCACCTCCGCCACATCCGCCATGGCAAGGCGGAACTCCGCCGCACTGGTTGCTGCGTCGAACACCGGCTTTTCGAGAATGTCTTCGCTGATGCGCGACAACACCTGCCTTGCGGCAGCAAGCATCCGCTGGGCCCGGGCCGTTGGCAGCATGGCCCCGCCGGAGCGGATGAACAGCTCGTCGCCGAAGTGTCTTCTCAGCCTCATCAGGGCCGTGCTGAACCCCGACTGGCTCATCCCCAGCGCCTCGGCGGCCCGGCTCACGCTCTGCGCGGCATCCATGGCGACGAGGACGCGAAGGAGGTTCAGGTCCAAGTCGACCGGTATCTGCGCCGCAGATTTCATATCTCCGATTCTAACGATTGATTGGTTTTTTGACCCAAATCAACATTCGTCTGTCGGCGTGTGAGCTGGCCAACGATCTGGAGACGACATGGCGTTCCTGAAGAATTGCTGGTACGTGGCAGCTTGGGATCACGAAATACTGGCAGATGGGCTGCTGCAGCGCACGATCTGCGGCCAGTCGATCGTGCTGTACCGCACCGCCGACAGTCGGCCGGTGGCGCTGGACAACAAGTGCTGCCATCGCCACGCGCCGCTCCATCTGGGGCGCAAGGAAGGCGACTGCGTTCGGTGCATGTACCACGGACTCAAGTACGACCCAAGCGGGCGGTGTGTGGAGGTCCCCGGACAGGCGCAGATCCCCGTTAAGCTGGCACAGCGCAGCTTCCCCGTCGTGCAGCGCAAGCGCTGGGTATGGATCTGGATGGGTGACCCGGCGAAGGCGGATGAGCAGCTCATCCCCGACATGTTCTCCATGACCGATCCAGGGTGGCGCTGGAAGCCTTCGTACCTGCACTACAAGGCCAACTACCTCAACATCGCCGACAACCTGCTCGACTTCTCGCACCTATCCTATGTGCACGAGCGGACCTTTGGCGGCTCTCCGAACATTGCCGAGGCACGGCCCGAAGTCACCCGAATGGAGCGGGGCATGCGGGTCAGCCGACCCGTGCGCGACACGGTTCCTGCGCCTTACCACCAGCGCCTGGGCAACTTCACCGGCAAGGTCAACCGCTGGTTCGACTACGAGTTTCTCGTGCCGGGTGTGCTGCTTCTCCATGCCGCCGTCCGCCCCGTGGAAGACGCCGACGACGACAACAGGCGCGCGCTGCGCTTTCACAGCTGCCAGGCGATCACGCCGGAGACCGAAACCAGCACGCACTACTTCTTCATGCAGGCGCACGGCTTCGCGCTGGACGACGCCGTCGTCACCGAGTCCATCGAGCAAAGCCAACGCGCCGCGTTTGCCGAGGACAAGCTGATCCTCGAGGCGCAGCAGCACATGATCGACAGCACGCCGGCAGTGCCCATGGTGAACATCGTTGCCGACAAGGCGCTGATGCAGTACCGGCGGCTCATCGACGAGCTGATTGCGGCAGAAGCCGAGCCGTCCTGAACAAGCAGCACACCAAACACTCACAAGGAGACAACATGATCACCCGTCGGCACCTTCTGGCAACCATGCCGCTCACTGCAGCGATCGCGTTCGGCGGCCCGGCCGCGCCCGCGCACGCCCAGGACTTCCCTCCCCGCCAGATCACGATCGTGGTGCCGTTTCCCGCCGGTGGCGTGACAGACCAACTCGCCCGCGGTATCGGCCAGCACCTTGCCGAGAATCTCAAGGTCACGGTCATCGTCGACAACAAGCCCGGTGGAAGCGCGCAAATCGCTGCCGCAGCGGTGAAGCAGGCGCCCGCAGACGGCTCGACGATCTTGATCGGCGACATCGGTGCATTTGCGCTGAACCAGAGCCTCTACGCCAAACTGAGCTACGACGTGCAGAAGGACTTCGTCCCACTGGCACGGCTGGCGCTCGCACCTTCGCTGCTGGTCGTGCCGGCCAGCAGCCCCTTCAACAGCATGGCGGACCTGGTCAATGCCGCACGCACCCGCCCGGTGAATTTTGCGTCGCAATCCAACGGCTCGGGCGGGCACTTGTTCGTGGAGATGTTGAGCAAGCAAGGAAACCTGAAGCTGAACCACATTCCCTACCGGGGGTCGGCGCCGGCGCTGAACGACCTGGTCGGCGGGCAGGTGGAGGCATTCTTCGACCCGGTGATCACGAGCGGGCCCTTCGTGAAGGACGGCAAGCTCAAGGCGCTGGCCTTCGGCGGCGACGAGCGCTCTGCCCTGTTCCCGCAGGTTCCCACTCTGAAGGAAGCAGGATGGGGCGGCACCAACCTGGTCGCCTGGTTCGCCATGGTCGTCAGGGCGGGCACGCCGCCGGATGTGACCCAACGGCTCAGTGCGGAGGTGGTGAAGGCCGCGCGCACGCCCGAGTTGGTCAAGCGGCTCACCGACCAGGGCCTCGTGGTGGCGCCGCTTACGGCGGCAGAGTTCCGTCCATTCCTGGACGCCGAGATCGCCAGATGGGGCAAGGTGATCCGGGACGCCTCGATCAAGCTCGAGTGAGCGCCGGGAGGCAGGCTCTGCGCAAGCGCCTCGTCTGCTGCGCGTTGAGCCCCTTTGCACAAATGAGCCTGTGGTCCGAGATGACCACAGCAATCAAATTCCATACTGGAGACAACATGAAGCTTCCTATCCGGCAAGCCATGGCGGGTGTGACCACGCTTGCGCTGGCCGCCTGTGGCGGCAGCGATGACACGGACCTGCCTAGGCTGAGCGCGGCCCAGCCCGGCGCGCTGACGGCCTGCGCCGCGCTGGCGACCTCGTTCAACTTCGCCAACACCGTGGTCGATGCCGCCGCCGACGTGGCCGCCGGCACCCTCACGGTGGCCGGCACCGCCATCCCGGCGCACTGCCTTGTCACTGGCCGGATGTACCCGCGCACCGGCAGCGACAATCAGAGCTACGCCATCGGCTTCGAGATGCGCTTGCCCCAGGCCTGGAACGGCCGCTACTACTACCAGGCCAACGGCGGCGTCGACGGCAACGTAGTGACCGCCACAGGTGCCGGCACCGGTGGCGGCGCGCTCACCAGCGCGCTCCTGCAAGGCTTCGCGGTGATCAGCTCCGACGCCGGACACAGCGCCGCGCAGATCGCCACCTTCGGCTTCGAGCCGCAGGCCCGGCTCGACTACGGCTACCAGGCGGCGCAGAAGCTCACGCCCATGGCCAAGGCGCTGATCGCCGCCGGCTACGGGCGCGGCCCCGACCGCTCCTATTTCGGCGGCTGCTCCAACGGCGGGCGTCATACCCTGGTGGCCACTTCGCGCCTGGCCCAGGAGTACGACGGCTTCCTGGCGGGCGCGCCGGGCTACAACCTGCCCAAGGCCTCCGTGTCGCAGCTCTGGGGGGCGCAGCAGTACGCCCGCGTCGCCACGCCGGGCGCCACGACGAACGGGCCGTTCGGGGGCACGATCCCCGACCTGGGCACAGCCTTCACGGCCGCCGAGCGCAGCCTGGTCGCCAACCGCGTACTGGCCACGTGCGACGCGCTCGATGGTGCCTCGGACGGCATCGTCGCCGACACCGCTCGTTGCCAGACCCGCTTCAACCTCGCCGCCGACGTGCCCACCTGCAGCGGTGCCCGTAACGGCAGCTGCCTCACGGCCGACCAGAAGAGCATGATTGCTAGCATCTTCGCGGGCGCCAAGACCAGCACCGGCGTCGCCATCTACAACACCTTCCCGTTCGATCCGGGCCTGGTGGGCAACGACTGGGGCGCCTGGGAGTTCGTGCTCTCGCAGGCGCTGGATCCGCTTACCGGCGTGATCTTCGTCGTGCCGCCGGGCTTCATCGCCGACCCGCTCACCGTCTCCATCGACAGCCTGAACGCCGGCATCACCGCGACAAACGCGACCTACACCGAGGCGGCGATGAGCTTCATGACGCCGCCCAACCCGGCGCAGCTGGGCACGCTGAAGAACCGCGGGGCCAAGGTGATGGTCTACCACGGTGTGTCGGACGCGGTGTTCAGCTACGACGATTCGGTGAGCTGGTACCAGAACCTTGCCGCGGCCAACGGTGGCGACGCCAGCAACTTCGCGCGGCTGTATGGCGTGCCTGGCATGAACCATTGCGGCAACGGCCCGGCCACCGACCAGTTCGACATGCTGACACCGCTGGTGCAGTGGGTGGAACAGGGCGTCGCCCCGGACCGCGTGATCGCCAGCGCCAGGGGCACCGGCAACGCGGGCGGTGCAAACGCCGAGCTGCCTGTCACCTGGTCGGCCACCCGCACGCGGCCGCTGTGCCCCTTCCCCAAGGTGGCCACCTACACCGGCACGGGCAGCCTCGAATCGGCCGACAGCTTCCGCTGCCAGTGACGGCCGGCGTCGGAGGCCGTGGCCCAAGATGAGCCATGTGCATCCAGGCCCGACGCCTGCTCCTTCACCGCACCGAACGGGCCGCAAGCGGCGATCGCCGCGAGCTTGCCACTGGCGCCCCTGAGCTGGTACAGGTTACCGACCAGCCTGATGCCGTAGCAATTCTTGAACGTCACCTTGCGGTGGGCAACTCGGCTGCTCTGTGGGAAGGTCTTGTCCCAGTGCTGCGTCAGCGTCAGGCCCGCCCCTCTCGCAGGGGCGCTGGTCGCCTGGGCCCGGGCAGTTGGCGCCGCGACGATGCCGGCCGCCCGCACGGACGAGGCCCCTTGCAGGGCAAATCGACGACAAATTAGGTGGCTCATGGCGTTCTCCTTGTGCATCGATCGTCGGGTTGCTCGGAACCGGGTGGACGCCGCGTTTCCTTGCGCCGAAGAATTCTGCGCAGCGGGTGAGCCTGAGACTAGACGGTGAATACTGATCCGTCTTATAGGTTCGACTAGGGCCTGTTAACACAACCGCAAGCCGTCGGCGATCAGC
>Ga0209369_1001110_pt1 | contig 15851 bp, 16 predicted proteins | sample EBPBio142010_DNA_FD_185865 | JGI IMG/M metagenome (GOLD analysis project Ga0209369, IMG submission 185865) | Wastewater treatment Type I Accumulibacter community from EBPR Bioreactor in Madison, WI, USA - Reactor 1_10/4/2010_ DNA (SPAdes)... | ecosystem: Engineered > Bioreactor > EBPR >... | reverse complement strand
GTGCGCGGTGGCCCGTCCGCACCTGGCCAACCCGGCCTGGACGCTGACCGAGGCCGCGAAGATCGGCTACACGCCGCTGGCCTGGCCGAAGCAATACCTGTCGGGCAAGAGCCAGATGGAGTCGATCGTCGCGCGCGAGAAGGCGATGCAGGCAGCGCCCAGCTACAAGGAACCCGCGTGATGAAAAGGGCAGCGCACCAGGAAGTGTCGCCGCTGCTCGACGAGCAGAGCATCGGCCTGGAGGCCCGTTCGGCGCGCGACGACCATCTGTCGCTGCGCCTGTGGCTGCGCCTGCTGGCCTGCAGCACCGACATCGAGACGGAAATCCGCAAGCGCCTGCGCGCCAGCTACGGCATGACGCTGGCCCGCTTCGACTATCTGGCACAGCTGGAACGCCACCCCGACGGCCTGCGCATGAGCGCGCTGTCGCGCTACCTGATGGTCACCGGCGGCAACGTCACCGGGCTGACCGACGAGCTGGTGAAAGAAGGCCTGGTGCAGCGCGACGCCGAGCCGGAAGACCGCCGCTCCTGGCGCGTGACGCTCACGCCCAAGGGCCGCAAGGCCTTCGAGAAGATCGCCATCGAACACGAGCGCTGGGTGATGGAACTGCTCGGCGGCGTCGCCGATGCCGATCGCCAGCAGCTCTACACCCTGCTGGGCCAGCTGCGCGTGCAGCTGTCGGCCCGGCACGAACGCAAGGAGGCCTGAGCCCATGACCATCGACCCCGCGCTGCTGGCCGGCAACCGCCGCCCGCTGGCCGGCTACCGAGCCGAACATTTCTTGTGGAAGGTCGAGGGCGGCGTCGGCACGATCACGCTGAACCGGCCCGAGCGCAAGAACCCGCTGACCTTCGATTCCTACGCCGAGCTGCGTGACCTGTTCGAGCGGCTGCGCCATGCCGACGACGTGAAGGTGCTGCTGCTGCACGGCGCCGGCGACAACTTCTGCTCCGGCGGCGACGTGCACGAAATCATCGGCCCGCTGATCCAGCTGAAGGCGCCCGAGCTGCTGATGTTCACGCGCATGACCGGCGACGTGGTCAAGGCCATGCGCCACTGCCCGCAGCCCATCGTTGCGGCCATCGACGGCGTCTGCGCTGGCGCCGGTGCCATCCTGGCGATGGCCAGCGACCTGCGCTTCGGCACCGCGCGCAGCAAGACCGCCTTCCTGTTCAACCGCGTCGGCCTGGCCGGCTGCGACATGGGCGCCTGCAACATCCTGCCGCGCATCGTCGGCCAGGGCCGCGCCAGCGAGCTGCTGTACACCGGCCGCGCGCTGGGGGGCGAGGAAGGCGAGCGCTGGGGCTTCTTCAACCGGCTGTGCGCGCCCGAGAACCTGGTGGCCGACGCGCGTGCGATGGCCGAGGAGCTGGCCCGCGGCCCCACCTTCGCCAACGGCATCACCAAGAGCATGTTGCACCACGAGTGGGCGATGGACGTCGACCAGGCTATCGAGGCAGAGGCCCAGGCGCAGGCGATCTGCATGCTGACCGAGGACTTCGGCCGCGCCTACCGGGCCTTCGTGGCCAAGAGCAAGCCGGTCTTCGAGGGCAATTGAAGCCATGAGCGATACCCGTTACCTCGAATGGCCGTTCTTCGAATCGCGCCATGTCACGCTGCAGGCCGAGCTGGACGCCTGGGCGCGTGAACACGTGTCGCAGGACGCGCATGCCGACGTCGACGGTGAATGCCGCGCGCTGGTGGCAGCGCTGGGCGATGGCGGCTGGCTGGCCCATGCCGTGGGCGGCACGGCCTATGGCGGCGCTGGCGAGGTGCTGGACACGCGCGCGCTGTGCCTGATCCGCGAGACGCTGGCCCGGCACAGTGGCCTGGCCGACTTCGCCTTCGCGATGCAGGGCCTGGGCTCGGGCGCGATCTCGCTGCACGGCACGCCGGCGCAGAAGGCCGCCTACCTGCCGCGCGTGGCGCGCGGCCAGGCGATCGCGGCCTTTGCGCTGTCCGAGCCCGAGGCCGGCTCCGACGTGGCCGCCATGCGCTGCGAGGCCCGCATCGACGGCGACCATGCAGTGCTAAACGGCAGCAAGACCTGGATCAGCAACGGCGGCATCGCCGACTTCTACGTGGTCTTCGCGCGCAGCGGCGAGGCCGAAGGCGCACGCGGCATCTCGGCCTTCATCGTCGACGACGGCACGCCCGGCTTCGAGATCGCCGAGCGCATTGAGGTCATCGCGCCGCACCCGCTGGCGCGGCTGGAGTTCCACGATTGCCGCATCCCGCTGGCCCAGCGCATCGGCGGCGGCGGCGAAGGCTTCAAGGTGGCGATGCGCACGCTGGACGTGTTCCGCACCTCGGTGGCGGCGGCTGCGCTGGGCATGGCCCGGCGCGCGCTGGACGAGGCGCTGCACCGCGCCACCACGCGGCACATGTTCAAGCAACTGCTGGCCGACTTCCAGCTGACGCAGGCCAAGCTGGCGAAGATGGCCACCACCATCGACAGCGCCGCGCTGCTGACCTACCGCGCCGCGTGGATGCGCGACCAGGGGCGCAACGTCACCCGCGAGGCGGCCATGGCCAAGATGATGGCCACCGAAGGCGCGCAGCAGGTCATCGACGCCGCGGTGCAGCTGTGGGGCGGGCGCGGCGTGGTCAGCGAGCAGCCGGTGGAGCGGCTGTACCGCGAGATCCGCGCGCTGCGCATCTACGAAGGCGCCACCGAGGTGCAGCAACTGATCATCGCCCGTGAACTGCTCAAGGACGTGAAAGGCTGACCGCCATGCCCAGCGCCCATGTCGACACCTTTGCCCGCGACCACCTGCCGCCGCCGGAGGCGCTCCCCGAGCTGCTGTTCAACCTGCCGACGCTGCAGTTCCCGGCGCAGCTGAACTGCGCCACCGAGCTGCTGGACCGCGCGGTGGCCGAAGGCCGCGGCGGCCGGCTGTGCATCCAGGCGCCCGGTGTGCGCTGGACCTATGCCGAGCTGCAGGAGCAGGCCAACCGCATCGCCCACGTACTGGTGCGCGACATGGGCCTGGTGCCCGGCAATCGCGTGCTGCTGCGCAGCCCCAACAACCCGATGCTGGCGGCCTGCTGGTTTGCCGTGGTCAAGGCCGGCGGCATTGCGGTGGGCAGCATGCCGCTGCTGCGCGCCAAGGAACTGAAGCAGATCATCGACAAGGCGCAGATCAGCCATGCGCTGTGCGACCTGCGGCTGGCCGAGGAGCTGAAGCTCGCCGCCGCCGACTGCCCGACGCTGCGCCAGGTGCGCCATTTCCACGACAGCAGCCCCGACGGCCTGGAAGCGGCGATGGCGCAGCAGCCAGCGCAGTTCGACAACGTCGCCACCGCGGCCGACGACACGGTGCTGATGGCTTTCACCTCGGGCACCACCGGCCAGCCCAAGGGCACGATGCATTTCCACCGCGACGTGATGGCCGCCTGCGCCTGCTGGCCGCCGCACGTGCTGCGGCCCACGGCCGACGACGTCTTCATCGGCAGCCCGCCGCTGGCCTTCACCTTCGGGCTGGGCGGCCTGCTGCTGTTCCCGATGAGCGTGGGTGCGTCCACCGTGCTGGTGGAGAAGGTCTCGCCGCCCGACCTGATGGCCGCGGTGCAACAGTTCAGCGCCACGGTGATGTTCACTGCGCCGACCTCGTACCGCGCGATCGCCATGTCGCTGCAAGGCCAGCCCTGGCCGGCGAAGAGCCTGCGCAAGTGCGTGTCGGCCGGCGAGGCGCTGCCGGCGGCCACCCGCAAGCTGTGGCGCGAGACCAGCGGCCTGGAGATCATCGACGGCATCGGCTCCACCGAGCTTCTGCACATCTTCATCAGCGCCGACGAGAAGGACGCGCGCCCCGGCGCCACCGGCAAGGTGGTGCCCGGCTACGTGGCCTGCGTGATGGATGCGCAGGGCCGGCCGATGCCGCCGGGCGAGATCGGCGCGCTGGCCGTCAAGGGCCCCACCGGCTGCAAGTACCTGGCCGATGCGCGGCAGGCCACCTACGTGCGCGACGGCTGGAACTACACCGGCGACGCCTACCTGATGGATGCCGACGGCTACTTCTATTACCAGTCGCGCACCGACGACATGATCATCTCGGCCGGCTACAACATCGGCGGGCCCGAGGTCGAGGACGTGCTGCTGCGCCACCCCGACGTGGCCGAATGCGGCGTCATCGGCGTGCCGGACGAGGAGCGCGGCCAGATCGTCAAGGCCTTCGTGGTGCTGAAGCCCACCGCCCAGCCCGGGCCGGCCACCGTGACGGCGTTGCAGGACTACGTGAAGCAGAGCATCGCACCCTACAAGTACCCGCGCGCCATCGAGTTCCGCGACAAGCTGCCACGCACCGAGACCGGCAAGCTGCAGCGCTTCCGGCTGCGCGAGGGCGGATGAACGCGGCCGTGGCCGAACGCCACCGCTTCGAGCGCGAGCGCACGATCCGCTTCTCGCACTGCGATCCGGCGGGCATCGTCTTCTTCCCGCAGTACCTGGTGATGGTCAACGACCTGAACGAAGAATGGTTCGGCGAGCTGCTCGGCGCGCCCTATGCCGACCTGATCGGCCGCCGCCGCATCGGCCTGCCGACGGTGAGCCTGCAGTGCGATTTCAGCGCCGTCAGCCGCATGGGCGAGGCGGTCACGCTGGGCCTGTCGGTGGAACGGCTCGGCACCAAGTCGATCACGCTGCGCCACGGCTGCCGGCTGGGCGACGAAGCACGCTACCTGATCCGCCAGGTGCTGGTGACCACCGACCTGCACACGCACCGCGCCATCGACATTCCGGCCGACCTGCGCACGGCCATTGCCGCCTTCACCGCCTAGCGGAGACCCCCCGATGGAAGACAAGAAGATCCTGCAACCGCCCGCCTGGGCGCGCCCCAAGGGCTATGCCAACGGCGTGGCCGCGCGCGGCACCGTGGTCAGCGTGGCCGGCATGATCGGCTGGGATGCCGAAGAGCGCTTTGCCAGCGACCGCCTGGCCGACCAGGCGCGGCAGGCGCTGGCCAACGTGGTGGCAGTGCTGGCCGAGGCCGGCGCGGCGCCGAAGCACATCGTGCGCATGACCTGGTACGTGACCGACAAGCGCGAATACCTGGAACAGTCGCGCGAGATCGGCGCCGCCTACCGCGAGTTGATCGGCGACTTCGGCGTGGCCATGACGGCCGTGCAGGTGGTGGCGCTGATCGAGGACCGCGCCAAGGTCGAGATCGAGGTCACGGCCGTCGTGCCGGACTGAAGGAGCGGCGGCGCACCCGCCTGGTGCGGGGAACCTGCACGGCAGCAGGCCATCCAACTGGCCATGTCTGCCAATACGCACCCTTCACGTCGATTGCTGAGCCTGGCCCTGTGGGCCGTGTTTGCCGTCGGGGCTCTTTGCTGGACCCTGGGCGCGCTGGCCACCTCGGCCTTCCTGCACTGGAGCGCCGGGCTGTTGGCCGCTGGCGACGGGGTGCCATTGGCACAGTCGCTGGCCGGCATGCCGATACCGGCGTGGCTGACCTACTGGATCGACGTGCAGGCGCTGCACGCCACGCTGGACGGCATCGTCTGGGCGCTGGAATCGGCGCAGCGCACGCTGCCCTGGCTGGCCACGGCGCTGCACTGGCTACAGCCGCTGACCTGGCTGCTGTGGGCGCTGGGCGTGGCCGTCATCGTGCTGGCCGCGCTGGGCACGCAGATGCTGGTGCGCCGGCTGGGCCGCGGCACGCCGCCGGCCGTGGCCCAGGCCTAGGCAACGCGCCCAGGCCCGGGCCGCCGCGGGCTCAGTTGCTCCAGAAGTGGATCTGCTGGTTCAGCTTGCGATTGCTGTCGCGGAACTGCAGACCGACCTCGCGGTACGCCGCGCGCGTGTTGTCGCCGTCCAGCGGCAGCACCTCGTCCGTGCCGCAGCGCGGGTTCGGGCTGTTGTTCGAATTGGCCACGGTGGAGGTGGCGCCCACCGGCGTGAGCGTCGACAGCTCGACGCCCGAGCGGTTCGGCGCCCATTCGTAGGCCGGCGCGCTGGCATCACCCGCCGCGCCGATGCGGAACCACAGGCTGCCACGCTTCCAGTAGTTGCCGTTCTCGTTCTGCACGTTGGTCGCGTTCACCCGGTTCTGCGAGAACAAGTAGCCGAAGTTCACGTAGCCATCCGCCGGGTTGGTCCACTCCAGGCTGTGGGCCAGGCTGTTCAGCGAGCCGGCGTTGGCGCCGGTGGGCTTCAGGTAGGCGTCGATCGTGGCCGCCGCCAGCGTCGGCCAGGTCTTGCCCGCGCCGGCCGAGGCCCGCTCGAAGGCCGTGCCGTTGCGCACCATGATCACCTCGTCGGGCGTGCTGCCGGCATTGCTGAAGTAGTAGATCTCGGCGGTGTACACCGACCACGCCGGGATCGTGCCGGTGAAGGGCGCCGAGCGGTAGTCCTGGCTGAAGGGCGCGCTGTTCGTGGCCCAGTTGGTGCTGGGCGACGGCATCGTCAGCGGCGAGCCATCCAGCTTGGCGGCGTCGACGATGAATTCGTTGCCGCCGCCGTTGTTCCACCACTGCAGGCCCGACGAGTTGTTGATCGTCAGCAGCCCTTCCTGGTTGGTGATCGGGAAGCGGTCGTCGGTGCCGCAGCGCTGCGAGCGGTGCGTCACCACGCCGGCCGCCGGCAGGCCCGGGCCCTTCCAGACCACGGCGCGCACGTTGCTCGTGTCGGCCATGCTGGCGTCCGGGTTGAAGGTCAGGCGGATCGTCGACTCGAAGCGGTCCTGCAGGCCGTAGATCGCCGGGTTGGCCGCCGCCAGCGCGGTGTTCACCGCCACGCGACGGTTCAGCCGCTGCTCCACGCCCATCGAATAGGGCAGCTGGTTGCCGACGAACTCCCACTGGCCGGCCACCTTGGCCAGCGTGAAGAAGTCGCCGCCGGCCTTGCCAGAAGCGGTGGTCATCGGCACGTACATGATCACGCAGGTCTGCGTGTTGCAGTACGGGTGCTGGAAGGTGTTGCCGCTGTGGTTGGGCGCGGCCAGTACGGTGGCGATGGTCGGCTGGCCGACCTTCAGGCCGGTGTTGGCCGCGTAGCGAAACACGCCGTTGCCCATGCGCTCGACCCAGCCGCCGCCGCTGGACTTCCAGCCGGCGATGCCGAAGTTGCAGGCGCCCAGCACGGCCGTCACCTCCTTGTTGGCGTCCATCGTCACGCGCTGCTCCAGTGGCAGGGCCAGGCAGGCCTCGACCTTCTTGGCGATGGCCGTCATCTCGGCCAGCGTCGGCAGGTTGGACGCCGGCTCGCTGGCCGGCAGCGCGGGCGCCTGCGTCGGCGTGGCCACCTGCGCCTGCGTCAGCAGCACCGGCGCCGGCGGCGCGCCGCTGTCGTCGAGCGGCGCGGTCAGGTTGGCGATGCTGACGCCGTCGGTGCCGACGGCCACGGCCACCTGGTCCAGCACCGAATCGATGCCGGTGCCGTTGGCGCTGAAGGGCGTGGTCAGCGGGTCGAAGCCCTCGCCCAGCAGCGCAGCGAAGACCGGGTTCGACTTCAGCGTGTTGACCACCAGCGCGGTGGCGTTGGCCACCGTGGTGGCGTCGATGGCGCCGATGGCGGCGGCCGTGCTCAGCGCGTTCAGGTCGCCGCCGGGCGCGATCAGCGCGGCCACGGCATTGGTCAGCGACGTGACGTTGGCGGTGTTGTCGGCCGCGGCCGACAGCGTGGGCACGACGGCGACGATGCGCACCGGCTCGCCGTTCAGCGTGCCGCTGGCACTGACCAGCAGCGGCGGCTTCAGCGTCGACACGTCCAGCGCATAGGCGCCGTTGGCATCGGCGCTGCCGCTGATATCGGCCGTGGCGCCGTCGGCATCGGTGATGGTCAGCAACGCGCCGGGCACGGCGGCGCCGACGGCCACCGTGCCTTCCAGCATCGTCTGCGCCACGTCGTCGCCGCCGCAGGCCACGAGCGCGGCCGCCGCGCAGACGCTCAGGGTGAACAGGCCGACGCGGCGGCGGGCCGGTGATTGCAGTTTGATTCGCATGAGAGGCTCCTCGTGTTGGGAGCCTGAAGGCTAGGCAGCGCCTGCCGCGCCGGCATGCCTGATCCTGTGGATGCCGCGGCGCGGCGTCCTCAGCCCTGGGGAGGCTTCTCCGCCGGCGGCTTGGCGGGCGCCTCGTACCAGCGCTCGGGCGGCACCAGCTTCGGTTCGGCCGGGTCGCCGCGGTAGTTGGGCGACATGATCTGCACCCCGTAGCGGTTGAACACGTCCTGGATGTTGGCGTGCAGCAGGCTGATCACCTCGGCCCTCGGCCGCGGCTGGTCGGGCACCGCCTGGCAGACCAGCCGGTACTCGGGATAGAAGTCCGACAGCTTGGTCTGGAAGACCACCGGCATCGGGTCGGACAGCACGCCCGGCGTGCGCAGCGCGGCTTCGGTCAGCATGGCCTGCACCTGGCGCCAGGGCGTGTCGTAGCCGATGGTCACCACGGTGTCGACCACGTAGCCCCGGCCCTTGACGGCGCGCGAGTAGTTGTGCGTCACCGCCCCCAGCACCTGCGAGTTGGAGATCGTCAGCTCCTCGCCCATGCCGGTGCGGATGCGAGTGGTGAAGGCGCCCAGGTTCATCACCGTGCCCTCGTGGCCGTCGATGCGCACGAACTCGCCGTTGTGGAAGGTACGGGTGTAGGTCAGGATCAGCCCGCTGGCCAGCTGCCCCACCAGGTTGGACGCACCCAGCGACAGCATCAGGCCCACCAGCACCGACAGGCCCTTGAAGGCCTCGGTGTCCGAGCCCGGCAGGTACGGGTAGGCCATGGCCAGTGCAAACAGCCACACCGCACCGACGCACAGCTTGCTGGTGATGGGCGCCACGTCGGCGTCCAGCCAGCTCAGGTGCACGTGGCGCGCCGCCACCTTGACGAAGAAGCCGCGCAGCACGCGCGTCAGCACCCACGCCAGCCAGAAGATCAGCGCAGCCACCAGCAGGTCGGGGACGGCATGCACGATGGCCAGCGCAAAACGCGACAGCATGCCCAGCAGGAAGCCGTTCAACTGCTCGCCCCACGGCCGGGTGAAGGGGAACTGCGCCAGCGCCAGGCTCAGCCATTCGTACACCAGCAGCAGCGCCAGCGACCAGAACACCACGTTCAGCAGCCACTGCTCGAAGCGCAGCACGCCCTCGCGGCGCACCACCTCCACACCGCCGACGCGCAGCTTGTCCACATTGGCCAGCGTCTTGCCGGTCAGCCAGGCCTGGATGCGCCGGCGCGCGCCGCGCAGCAGCGACATCAGCACCAGCATCGCCACGCCGCTGCCCAGGGCCACGGCGGCGCCGATCAGCAGCGCCTTGTAGTTGCGCGACTCGCGCGATTCCTCGATCACCTGGCGCAGCATCAGCGCAGCGTCGCGCGCGTCGGCGCGGGCGGCCGACAGCGTGCGCTCGGTCGTATCGTCCGGCGTCAGCGCGAACATCAGCGCGCCGTCGATGCTGACCAGCACGCCTTCGGCCACGTCCTGCGTCTGCACCTGCAGCGCGCCGCCGCCGCGCAGCGCCGCACGGATGCGCGCCTCGCTCTCGGCCGCGCGCGTGACGGCCGGGATGCCGAACAGGCTGCCGCGCAGCGTGGCCACCTCGCGGTTCATGACGACGATGCGGCCTTCGGGCTGCACCGTCACCGGGCCGGCCGCCACGGCCAGCGAGCTCATGTCCGGGGCCGGGGCGGTCTGCGCCCACGCCGCACCGCTGCCCCACAGCAGCAGGCCACACAACACCAGGGCGCGAAGGATCAGCGGCATCGACGCTCAGTCTACCGAAGCGGCTGCCGCCTCATGTCCGTTCGCCATCAAATGCAGACGACCTGCCAACTGCAGACAGCGACTTGCGACCCTTCGTCGAACAGCCTTGAGGCGCACGCTGTCCGCCAGCGGGGTGGCCAACTCCGTTCAGCCAAATTCTTATTCACTCCGTTGGCCACCCCGCTGTCGGCCAGGACCTGTGGCATGCCAAGGCTGCTGCTTGCCACCGTAGCGCGCTGTCGGTGCCGGCAAAGCTGGCGAGGGGGTGGCCGGCGGAGTGAATAAGCATTCCCTGAACGGAGCCGGCTACCCCCTCGCCGGCTTTGCCTCAGCGGCGCCGGAACGCCACACGAACAGAGACGGGCGGCAAGGCGCCGTTCGCCGGCAACGAAGACCTCGACGACTAACTGCAGATCGGCATCAGGGCCGCACGCCGGGCGCTTCGAGCGGCATGCCGCGCGCGCGCCAGGCCAGGTACAGCGCCAGCTCCACCCACTCGGGCGCGTCGGCGGCGAAGGGCTCAGCCCGCACCCCCGTCAGGCAGGCGCGCAGTCGGCGCTGCAGCGTACCCAGGCCCTGCCATTCCAGCCGGTAGATCGGGTAGCCGGTGGGGTGGCCCTGCGGGATCGGGCTGCCGCCCAGGCGGCGGCCGGCTAGCGCGTCGTGGCAGTCGCTGCAGGCCAGGTCGAGCTGGCCCAGGCGCCGCGTCCACAGCTGCTGGCCGCGTTTGCGCGGCGCCTGCAGCCGCGCATCGTCGGGCGGTGCGATCGGCAGCCCGCGAGATTGATGGGCCACATAGGCCTGCAGCGCCAGCCCGGCTTCGGCATCGGCCGCGCCGGGCTGCACGCGCTGCTGGCAGGCGGCGATGCGTTGCCCCAGGTCCACCGGCCGGCCCAGCGCCGCGTCGAAGGCCGGGTAGCGCGCGGCCACGCCGCGCATCGATTGCCTGGCATCACCATGGCAGCCCGCGCAGCTGGCACCGCCGGGCGCCGCGGGCCGCGACCAGGCCTGCGCGCCCTGCAGCACCCACAGCATGCCGGGGTTCAGGCTGTCGTCGCGCTGCATGGCCTGCGTGGCCGGGCTCATGTCGAGGAAGCCGCTGCGCCGCTCGTCGGCCTGCAGCGGCAGCGCCGCCACCAACAGGCCCACGACGACCAGGCCGCGCCTCATGCCACGATCAGCGGGCGCTGTTCACGCAGCGCGAAGCCCTGGTCGCCCGTCCACTCGAAGAGCAGCGAGCCACTGTCCACCGCGCGCACGCTGAACTCGATGAAGGGGTTGGCGGCGATGGCCGGCGACAGCTCGGCCTCGATTACCAGCTCGCCGTTGTACAGGCAGCGAAAGCGCCGCACGATGTCGCGCGGCAGCACGCGGCCGTCGGCACCGGCGCGAAAGCCGCTTTCCATCGGGTGCTGCAGCAGCGTGCGCACGCGAAAGCTCTCGCCGCGGCTCACGCGCTCGGGCAGGGTGATCAGGCTGCGGGCCATCCGTGACTCACTCCAGGCAGGCCGACAAGGTGACGACGACGTTTACGCGCTGCATCCAGCAGCTGCCGTCGGCCAGCCGCGCCACCGCCACCAGCTGCTGCGAGGTGGCCAGCCGCATGCGCGTGGAAAGCAGGCGCTCGCCGGCACGCGGGCCGAACTGCAGGCGCACGACCTCGCTCTGCGGATTGCGTTCGGTGAACAGTGCCAGCGCCAGCACCTGTTCGGCCGGCGCGCCGGGCACGGCCACGCTCACCGGCACGGTGTTGCCGTTGTCCACCAGCGGCGCGATGTCCAGCTGCACGCGGCCCTCGCGCAGCGGCGCGCCGCCGCTGAAATCGCGCAGCGCCGCGGCCAGCGATTCGGGCGTGGCCTGCGCCGGGCGCAGCAGCCATACGCCGCCCGCGGCGGCCAGCAGCTGGCGGCGCGCCAGGCCGGCCATCAGCGCAGCGTCCGCAGGTAGGCCACCACGTCCTCGACCTGCTGCGCGCTCAGCACCGGCCGGCCCTGCCACGCGCTGCCCACCTGCTGCAGGCCGTCGGTGCGGTAGGTGGCGGGCATGGTCGTGGCCGGGTTCAGCCGCCGCGCATCGGCCACGCGCAGCCGCAGTTGCGCCTCGGTCCAGCGCGCGCCGGCACCGGCCAGGTCGGTGCCGATGTTGCCCTGCAGCCGCTCTTCGGGAATCGGTGCTGCATGGCACAGCAGGCACAGCCCCGTCTGCCGGCTGGCGACGACGGCACGGCCGCGCGCCGGATCACCCGGCGTGGCCATCAGCGGCAGCGGGATGCCGTCGCCCACCACTTCGTAGCCGCCCGGCGGCACATCCGCCGCAGCCGCGCCCGCGGCACCCAGCAGCAGCAAAGCGACGGCCCGGTGCATCAGGCCTTCTTCAGGCTTTGCTCGCGCAGCGGCAGTTCGCGGATGCGCACGCCGGTGGCGGCGAAGATCGCGTTCAGCACGGCCGGCGCGGCCACCGCGATGGTGGGTTCGCCGACGCCGCCCCAGAAACCGCCGGAGGGCACGATCACGGTTTCCACCTTCGGCATCTGCGGCATGCGCATCACCGGGTAGGTGTCGAAGTTGCTCTGCTCGATGCGACCGTTCTTCAGCGTGCAGGCGCCGTACAGCGCCGCCGACAGGCCGTAGACGAAGGAGCCTTCCACCTGCATCGCCACCTGCTGCGGGTTGACCACGTGGCCGGGGTCGGTGGCGGCGACGATGCGGTGGATCTTCAGCTCGCCGGCCGGGCTCACCGAGACCTCGGCCACCGCCGCCACGTAGCTGCCGAAGCCCATGGTCTGGGCGATGCCGCGGTAGACGCCGGCTGGCGCCGGTGTGCCCCAGCTGGCGGCCTTGGCCGCGGCTTCGAGCACGGCGCGGTGCTTGGGGTGGTTGGCCATCAGCTTCAGCCGCAAGGCCAGCGGGTCCTGCTTGGTGGCATGCGCCACTTCGTCGAGGAAGCACTCCAGGTAGACGGCGTTCTGGTTCAGGTTGACGCCGCGCCAGAAGCCCGGCGGCACGCTGGGGTTGCGCATTGCATGGTCGATCAGCAGGTGCGGCACCGAATAGCCGATCGAGGCCTCGGGCCCCGAGGCGTTGAGCCCCTGGAAGACCACCGGGTCGCGGCCGTTCTGCACGTTCTGCGGGAACACCCCCGCCAGGATCGACTGCCCGGCGATGCGCATGTGCAGCGCCGTCAGGTTGCCCTGCGCGTCCAGCCCGGCCTGCAGCTTGCACATCGTCACCGGGTGGTAGCGGCCGTGCAGCATGTCCTCCTCGCGCGACCAGATCAGCTTGACCGGCGTGCCCGGCAGTTCCTTGGCGATGGCCACCGCCTGGCGCACCCAGTCGTGCACCGCGCCGCGGCGGCCAAAGCCGCCACCGAGGTTGATCTTGTAGACCTCGCACTGCGCCGCCGGCAGGCCCGCGGCCTCGGCCGTGGCGGCCAGTGCGGCCTCGCCGTTCTGCGTGGGTGTCCAGACCTCGCAGCGGGTGGGCGTCCAGCGCGCGGTGGCGTTCATCGTCTCCATCGTCGCGTGGTTCTGGTGCGGGTAGGCATACACCGCCTCGACCTTGCGCGGCGCGGCCGCCAGCGCGGCTTTGGCATCGCCATTGCTGTTGCCGACCACGGCCTCGGGCGCATCCAATGCGGCCTTCAGCACCGCGGCGAAGGCTTCGCTGCTGGCGTTGGCGTTCGGGCCTTCGTCCCAGACGATGGGCAGCGCATCGAGCGCGGTCTTGGCATGCCACCAGGTGTCGGCCACCACCGCCACCGCGCTGTCGCCGACCTGCACCACCTTCTTGACGCCGGGGCGTTTGGCTACTGCTCCTGCATCGAAGCTCTTCACCTTGCCGCCGAAGACCGGGCAGTCCTTGATGGCGGCGTTGAGCATGCCGGGCAGCTGCAGGTCCATGCCGTAGACCTGCGCGCCGGTGAGCTTGTCCTTGGTGTCCAGGCGCGGCAGCGGCTTGCCGGCGATGGTCCAGTCCTTCGGGTCCTTCAGGGCCACTTCGGTGGGCACGGGCAGCTTGCCTGCGGCCTCGGCCACCTGCCCGTAGCTGACGCGACGGCCCGTGGGCGTGTGCGTGATCACGCTGCGCGCGGCGCGGCATTCGGCCACCGGCACCTTCCATTCGTTGGCCGCGGCCTGCACCAGCATCAGCCGCGCAGCGGCGCCGCCCTTGCGCACGTAGTCCTGCGATTCGCGGATGCCGCGGCTGCCGCCGGTGGAGAAGTTGCCCCAGATGCGGTTGCGCGCCAGGTTCTGGCCCGGCGTGGGCTGCTCGGTGCCCACCTTGGACCAGTCGCAGTCCAGTTCCTCGGCCACCAGTTGCGCCAGGCCGGTGAGCGTGCCCTGCCCCATCTCCGAGCGCGCGATGCGGATGATCACCCGGTCGTCGGGCAGCACGCGCACCCAGGCGTTGACTTCCGGCGGCGTGGTGCCGGCCTGCGCCTGGGCGACGCCCGGCACGTGGAAGCCCACCACCAGGCCGGCACCGGCGCCGAGGAAGCCGCGGCGCGAGAGTTCGATGTCCTGCAGCATGGCGGTCCCCCTCAGGCCTTTGCGGCCGCGGCGGCCTGCTTGATGCCGGCGCGCACGCGGTTGTAGGTGCCGCAGCGGCAGATGTTGCTCATGGCCGCGTCGATGTCGGCATCGGTGGGCTGCGGCTTGGCCGCCAGCAGCGCCGCGGCCGCCATGATCATGCCGCTCTGGCAGAAGCCGCATTGCGGCACGTCCAGCGCCGCCCAGGCCTTCTGCACCGGGTGCGAGCCATCGGGCGAGAGGCCCTCGATGGTGACGATGCGCTGGCCGGCACTGATGGCCGACACCGGCAGGATGCAGGAGCGCACCGCCGCGCCGTCGATGTGCACGGTGCAGGCACCGCACTGGGCGATGCCGCAACCGTATTTTGTGCCGGTGAGGCCGAGCTGCTCGCGCAGCACCCACAGCAGCGGGGTGTCGGGCTCGGTCTCGAAACTCATCGGCCGGCCGTTGACATTGAGCGTGCTCATGCGCTTGTCTCCATAAACCTTGTTTCGTGGCGGCGCCGCACGCGCCACAGCAAGGCTTATAGCCGGATGCGCCAGTCGTTGCCGGGCGAGGGCTGTGCGTCCAGCCAGCCGGCCAGCCAGCCGACGGCGGGCCGCTGCAGCGGCTGCATCGCCTGCGGCAGCGCACGCTCGCGGCGCAGCTGTGGCGCCGGGACGGCGGGATGCGCGGTGCGCCGGCGCGGGGCCGCGGGCAGCAGGCCGGCCATCAGCATCGACACGCCGCCGGCGCCGCCGAGCAGCGTCTGCCACGACGGCGCCTCGGCCACCGCGGCGGCGGCCGGCACCTCGGGCGCCTGGCTGCGCAGCGACACGCCTTCGACCTGGAAGCGCGCGCGGTAGTCGCCGCCGGCTGCGCCGTCGTAGTCGCCGTCGAGCAGGTCACCACGCTGGTTGACGAAGCCGTCGTTGCGCGAGCGCAGCTGGATCGCATAGTCGCCGGCCGGCAGCGGGCCGCCGTCGGGCACGAAGCGGAAGCCCATCGCATCGGGGTCGGGCAACAGCAGGCCGGGCACGACCTGGTCGCCGCGCATCACCACCACCTGCGTGGAACGCATCGCGCCGCCGCCATCGACCACGGTGGCCAGGCGGGCCAGGTCCAGCGGCTGGTTGAAGCGCACGCGCAGGCTGCCGCCGGTGACGGCCACGCCGCGCACCTGCAGCGCCATTGGCCCGGCGCCGGTGGGCTGGCTTTCGATCAGCTCGTTCATCGCCTGCGCGGTCAGGGCCGGGCCGGGCGCGGGCGCGGGCGCGGTCTCGGGCTTGGCGAAGCCCATCACCTGCGAATGCGGGTGCGCGCTCAGTTCGGCCAGGTTGACCGCGAAGCCGCTGCCGAGCGTCGGCACGGGGCTGCTTTCCATCAGCGCACCCGGCAGTGCCGGACGCAGGGCCGGCGGCGCCAGGTCGAGCGTGAAGCCGTCGCTGAGCAAGGCCGTGGTGACCACCACCGTCGGCAACAACGCCTCGGCCGAAGGTACGGCGACGGGCGTTGGTGTGGGCGCGGGGGCTGGGGCCGGCGCTGGGGCTGGCGCGGGTGCAGGCGCAGGCGCAGGCGCAGGTGCAGGTGCAGGTGCAGGTGCAGGTGCAGGTGCAGGTGCAGGTGCAGGTGCAGGTG
>Ga0209369_1001108_pt1 | contig 15883 bp, 12 predicted proteins | sample EBPBio142010_DNA_FD_185865 | JGI IMG/M metagenome (GOLD analysis project Ga0209369, IMG submission 185865) | Wastewater treatment Type I Accumulibacter community from EBPR Bioreactor in Madison, WI, USA - Reactor 1_10/4/2010_ DNA (SPAdes)... | ecosystem: Engineered > Bioreactor > EBPR >... | reverse complement strand
TCTCTTCGGCGGAAAACTGCCGGCGCGTCGCCCGCCGGATGTCCTTCACGACCTGCTCTGCCGGAGCTTTCTCCGGCCCGGATTTCTGTCTCATCTGCGCTCCTGAATGGCTGCGATGATCCAGAAATCCTCCCTTCCCGAAAATCCCTAAATGGTCTCAAGAGTGCTGACGGCGGACAACTGCGCGGAGATGAGAACAAATAAAGAACAATCTGTGGGAGACGCCTATTGCAAAGCGTGGAGCCGCCAATTCGCCATGCCGGACCGGACCATCAGTCCTGCTATTGCCAATCTTCGAGAGCGCATCGAGCGCCTCGAGGGTGGGCGGCGTCGCGCGCGGGCTGTTCTACCGTTTGGCCTGGCCGAAATTGATAATCGTCTGCCGGGCGGCGGACTCGCCGTCGGGTGTTTGCATGAGGTTGCCGGCGGCGGGAATGGTGCAGTCGACGGCGCAGCCGCGGGCCTATTCACAGCCGGCATTGCTGCGCGGACACGCGGCAAGGTCCTCTGGTGCGTGACGCGCTCCGACCTTTTTGCCCCAGCGCTTGCGCAGGCTGGGCTTGCCCCCGACAGGCTGATCCATGTCGAGGCGGGCGATGAAAAGGCGCTGCTGGCCTGTTTCGAGGAAGGACTGCGACACGGCGGTTTTGGAGCCGTCATTGCTGAGGTTGCCCATCTCACGATGACCGCTTCGCGCCGGCTGCAGCTGGCCGCCGAAGGACAGCGCGCGATCGGCATCGCGCTCCGACGATGGCGACGGCAAACGGAAGCCAGCGATTTTGGGCAGCCGACGGCAAGCGTCACGCGATGGCGTGTCTCCGTCCTGCCTTCTCGGCCACTGCCGGTCCCGGGCGTCGCTCGTCACCGGTGGCTCATTGAATTGATCCGATGCCGCGCCGGAGAAAGCGCCGATTTCGAAGTGGAGGCCTGCGATGGCACGGGTCGTCTCGCTCTTCCTTCCGAGGTGGTCCACGGATCGCATTCGAAGGAAATTGGGCGACGCTTCGCCACCGGCTGATCAACCGCTCGTACTGATCGGCCGGGAGGGCCGCCGGCGCGTCGTCACCGCGATCGATATCAACGCCCAACGCCTGGGCCTTCGCTTGGGTATGCCGGTCGCCAAGGCGCAAGCGATCGCGCCGGGGCTCATCGTCCTGGATGCTGATCGCCAAGCTGACGCCGATGGGCTGATCAAACTGGCGCTCTGGGCTCTTCAGCGCGTCTCGCCGATGGTGATGGCCGATCCGCCGGATGGATTGGTGATCGACACGACCGGCGCCGACCATCTGCACGGCGGAGAAGGGGCAATGCTACAGGCGATCGTGCAGCGCTTCAGCTCGTCCGGAATCGAGACGCGCGCCGCGGTCGCCGATACCTGGGGAGCTGCTCATGCCGCAGCTCGCTTCCTCGGCCGAGCGACGACGATCATTCCCGAAGGTGCTGCCGAGCCGTTGTTGCGGGCGCTGCCCATTTCAGCCCTTCGCCTCGATCCGGAAATTGTCGCTGGTCTGCGGAAATTGGGCTTCGAGCAAATTGGCGAACTGCTCGACCAGCCGCGGGCGCCGCTCGCGCTTCGCTTCGGCCCTGAGATCGGCCGGCGGCTCGACCAGGCGCTTGGAAGAGCCACTGAGCCGGTCGATCCGACCCGAGAGCCAGAGATTGTCGAGGTCCGCCGCGTGTTTGGTGAGCCCATCGGCGCGGCCGAAACAATTTCTCGCTACATCGGGAAGTTGGTTGTCGCCCTCTGCCAGGAATTGGAGGCAAGGGGACTTGGCGCACGCCGCCTCGATCTACTGGTTCATCGTGTCGATGGAATTCGGCAGGCTGTCCGCGTCGGAACTGCGCAGCCGGTCCGCGATGTGAAGCGGCTGACCCGGTTGCTCACCGAGAAGATCGACACGATCGACCCGGGCTTTGGCATCGAGGTCATGGAGCTCGCCGCGATCCTGGCTGAGCCATTCCAAGAGAGGCAGATTATTTCCTCGCTCGTCGAGGAGCCGGAAGCAGATGTTTCCGACCTGATCGACATCCTCGCCAATCGCGTAGGCCAGAATCGGATCTGTCGGTTCTCGCCGGTCCAGAGTGACGTCCCCGAACGATCTGTCACGCGCGTGGCACCGCTCGCACCCGAGACGGGCGCGACATGGGAAGGAGATTGGGCGCGCCCGCCGCGGCTGCTCTCCCGACCGGAACCCGTCGAGACCATGGCGCTGCTGCCTGATCATCCGCCGGTTTGGTTCACTTGGCGCGGCGTGCGGCGGCGTGTGCGTCGAGCCGACGGGCCTGAGCGAATTCGAAATGAATGGTGGAGGCGCGATGCTGAAATGACGACGGTGCGGGACTATTTCCGCGTCGAGGACGAAACCGGCGAGCGCTACTGGCTATTTCGCTCAGGGGATGGCGAGCACTCCGATAGCGGCAGCCAGCGTTGGTTCCTGCATGGAATATTCGGATGAGCCCGCGCTACGCCGAGTTGCAGGCGACGTCGCATTTCTCATTCCTGCGCGGCGCATCGTCCTGCGAGGAATTGTTCGCCCAGGCGGCTGCGCTCGGCATCGAGGCGATTGGAATTGTCGATCGCAATAGCCTGGCGGGAATTGTCCGGGCCCATGAGGCCGCCAAAGCCACAGGCGTCAGGCTCATCGTGGGCTGCCGGCTGGACTTCACCGATGGCATGTCGGCGCTAGTCTACCCAACAGACCGTCCCGCCTATGCGCGATTGTGCCGGCTCCTGTCGCTCGGGAAAAGGCGCGGGGGCAAGGCAAAATGTTGCCTCGAATGGGCTGATCTCGTCGCCTACCGGGAAGGGCTGATTGTCGCTCTCATTCCGGATGCCGTTGACGAGGCCTGCGCAATGCAATTGCGCAGGCTGCGGGAGGCTTTCGGCAATCGCGCCTATGTCGCAATGACTCTCCGCCGGCGGCCTAATGATCAGGTGCGCCTCTGGGAGCTGTCGAATATGGCGGTGACCGCACGCGTTCCGACGGTCGTCACCAATGACGTGCTCTTTCACGAGCCTGGCCGTCAGGTCATGCAGGATCTCGTCACGGCGATCCGCCACAACGTCACGATCGATGAGCTCGGTCACCGGCGGGAGCGCTTTGCCGATCGCTATCTCAAACCGCCGGCGGAAATGCACCGGCTGTTCCAGCGCTATCCGGAGGCGCTCGCCCGTACGGTCGAGATCATGGAGCGCTGCACCTTCGGGCTCGACGAGCTCTCTTATCAGTACCCCGAAGAGAAGCTCCACCCGGATCTAACGCCGCAACAGGCTTTGGCCAAGCTGACCTGGGAAGGCGCGGCCGAGCGCTATCCGGAGGGCGTGACCGGTAAGGTCCGGCGCAACCTCGATCATGAACTCGCTCTGATCGAACGCCTCCAATACGCGCCCTATTTTCTCACCGTGAATAGCATCGTCAGGTTCGCGCGCTCGAAGGGCATCCTGTGCCAAGGTCGTGGCTCCGCCGCTAACAGCGCTGTCTGCTACGTCCTCGGCATCACCTCGATCGACCCCGATCGCAACGATCTGCTCTTCGAGCGTTTTGTCAGCGAGGAGCGCCGGGAGCCGCCGGATATCGACGTCGACTTCGAGCATGAGCGGCGTGAAGAAGTCATTCAGTGGGTCTACGCGACCTATGGGCGCGAGCGCGCCGCGCTTTGCTCGACCGTCATCCGCTATCGCGGCAAGGGCGCGCTGCGCGATGTCGGCAAGGCGCTCGGCTTGCCCGAAGACCTGACGAAGACGCTGTCGTCACAAGTCTGGGGCTGGTCGGAAGACGTCGAGGCGAAGCACGCCGAGAGCTTGAACCTCAACATGACGGATCGCCGGTTGCGTCTCGCACTGGAGCTCGCTCACCAGCTCGTCGGTACGCCCCGACATCTGTCGCAGCACCCGGGCGGGTTCGTGCTCACTCGCGACAGATTGGATGAGCTTGTTCCGATTGAACCCGCCGCCATGGAAGATCGCCAGGTGATCGAGTGGGACAAGGACGATATCGACGTCCTGAAATTCATGAAGGTCGACGTGCTGGCGCTCGGCATGTTGTCGTGCATGCGTCGCGCTTTCGATCTCCTCGCCGACCATAAGGATATCTGGCTCGATCTCGCGACGATCCCCGCCGAGGATCCGCGCACCTATGCGATGATCCGCAAAGCCGACACGCTGGGCACGTTTCAGATCGAATCCCGGGCGCAGATGGCGATGCTGCCTCGGATCAAGCCCCGCACCTTTTACGACCTGGTCATTGAGGTCGCGATCGTCCGGCCGGGCCCAATCCAGGGCGACATGGTCCACCCTTATCTCCGGCGCCGCGAGGGCAGGGAGGATGTCGTCTATCCCAAACCCGAGCTCGAAGCCGTCCTGGGCAAGACCCTCGGCGTGCCGCTGTTTCAAGAACAAGCGATGCGGGTCGCGATCGAATGCGCGGGCTTCACGGCCGGTGAAGCTGACCAGCTCCGCCGCGCGATGGCTACGTTCAAACACACAGGTGGCGTCAGCAAATTCGGCGAGAAGTTGATCCAGGGCATGGTCGACAACGGCTATGAACGCGATTTCGCCGAACGCACTTTCAGGCAGCTCGAAGGTTTTGGTTCCTACGGTTTCCCTGAAAGCCACGCCGTGAGCTTCGCGCTGATTGCCTATGCGTCGTCGTGGATCAAATGCTGGCATCCGGATGTGTTCTGCGCCGCGCTCCTCAACGCCCAGCCGATGGGATTCTATGCGCCGGCGCAGATCGTCCGCGACGCGCAGCAACATGGCGTCGAGATCCGCCCGGTCTGTGTCAACGCCAGCCGTTGGGACTGCACGCTCGAACGCCGCGATCATGATGATGGGCGGCTGGCCGTGCGGCTTGGCCTCAGGATGGTCAAAGGCCTGGGCAACGCCGAGGCAGCGCGTCTGGTCTCCTGTCGCGAGGAGCAGGCATATGCTTCGGTTGATGACCTCTGGCGCCGCGCTGCCATTCCGGCAGCCGCCGTTGGCGAACTCGCTGAGGCGGATGCCTTTCGGCCGTCGCTCGGCTTGGCGCGTCGCGAGGCACTCTGGGCAATCAAGGCCTTGCGTGACGAGCCACTGCCGCTGTTTGCCGCCGCGGCGCTCCGAGCCGCCGAGAGGATTCCAGAACAAAGCGAGCCGGCGATCGCGCTCAAGCCCATGACGGCTGGCCGCGAGGTCGTCGAGGACTACGGCCACGTCGGTCTGACGCTCCGCCAGCACCCGATTGCTTTCCTGCGTGCCGACCTTGCGCGCCGGCGCATCCTGACCTGTGCCGAGGCGGTCGCTGCGCGCGACCGCCGTCGGATTGATGTCGCCGGTCTCGTGCTCGTGCGCCAGCGACCAGGCTCGGCCAAGGGCGTCATGTTCATGACGATCGAGGACGAAACCGGCGTCGCCAACGTCGTCATCTGGCAGAAGGTGTTCGAGACGTTCCGCCGCACGGTTCTCGGCGCCGGCATGGTTGGCATCAGAGGCTATATTCAACGCGAAGGAGAGGTTGTGCATATGATTGCGCGTCATCTCTTCGATCTTTCGGCAGAACTTGCGAGCGTTGGATCTCGGAACTCGACTTTCCCCCTGCCGCATGGGCGAGGTGACGAGTTCCACCATGGTTCGCCTGCGCCGGATCCGCGCGGGATGCCCAAGGCGCGAAATCTGGTCGATCCCAACGGTCACATCCACGAAATTCGGGTGCGGACGCGAGATTTCCGGTAGCCCGCCCCAGTCTTGATCGCGCCCGATCGCCACGCCGGATCGCCGAATTTCGCACTGTGATCTAAGCTAGGTGCGACAAGGTTCGCGGGCCATCGAGAAGCAAGGGGCCAAGATGAAGCTGATGCTCGTGGGAGCAACCGGACTTGTTGGTCAGCAGGTGCTACAGCTGGCGCTGGCCGATGATCGCATAGATGAGGTGATCGCTCCGGGACGTCGACCCTTGCCGCGAGATCAAAAACTCATCGCTCCGATCGTGGAATTTGAGCGGCTGCCCGAAGACGCCCCATGGTGGTTGGTCGAAGCCGTTATCTGCGCGCTCGGCACGACCATACGAACAGCCGGATCCAGGGAGGCCTTCTACCGCGTTGATCACGACTTTCCGCTGTCGGTCGCCCAGCTGACGCGGCGCAATGGGGCCACCATTTTTGTCCTGAATTCCGCGATGGGTGCGAATGCCGCCTCCCGCATCTTCTACAGCCGGGTGAAAGGGGAGGTAGAACGGGATATCATCGAACTCGGCTTCCCCTCGCTGACCATCGCTCGCCCAGGTTTGATCGGCGGGGAACGCCAGGAGTTTCGGAGCGGCGAGCGTCTTGCGACGAGCGTCCTCCGCATTCTCCATCCGGTTTTGCCGCGTGCCTGGCGTATTAATCCCGCCGACAAGATTGCTGCAGCGATGATTGAAGCCGCCGTGGCCGCAACGCCTGGAACCACCATATTGACGTCGACGAAACTGCTTTGAGATCAGTCGAAGCGGTGGACATCGCATCGAAGCTGGTTGGCCCCAATGGTGAGCCGACGCTCAGTCTCTTAGGCTTCACGGCTTGTCCGCCGTCAGCGCCCTTGAGACAGATTCGGGATTTTCGGGAAGGGAGGATTTCTGGATCATCGCAGCCATTCAGGAGCGCAGATGAGACAGAAATCCGGGCCGGAGAAAGCTCCGGCAGAGCAGGTGGTGAAGGACATCCGGCGAGCGACCCGCCGGCAGTTTTCCGCCGAAGAGAAGATCCGCATCGTGTTGGAAGGTGTGCGCGGCGAGGAGAGCATCGCCGAGTTGTGCCGGCGCGAGGGGATCGCCGCGTCGATGTATTATGGCTGGTCGAAGGAGTTTCTCGACGCCGGCAAGCGCCGGCTGGCCGGCGACACGGCACGGGCGGCGACATCTGACGAGGTCAAGGAACTGCGCCGCGAGGCGAAGGCCCTGAAGGAGGCCGTGGCCGATCTGACCCTGGAAAACCGCTTGCTGAAAAAAAGCATGCTGGCGGATGGGGAGGACGACACATGAGATATCCCGCATCCGAGAAGGCCGAGATCATCCGCCTGGTCGAAGCCTCACATCTGCCGGCGCGGCGCACGCTGGCGACGCTCGGCATCCCGCGCGCCACGTTCTACCGCTGGTATGATCGCTATCGCGCCGGCGGGATCGAGGCGCTCGCCGATCACCGCTCGCGGCCCGATCGCGTCTGGAACCGGATCCCCGAGACGATCCGGGCCGAGATCGTCGAACTGGCGCTGCGCGAGACGGAACTGAGCCCGCGCGAGCTGGCGGTGCGCTTCACCGACGAGAAGAGCTACTTCGTCTCGGAAGCGTCGGTGTATCGGCTGCTGAAGGCGCAAGACCTGATCACCAGCCCGGCCTACATCGTCATCAAGGCGGCGTCCGAGTTCAAGGACAAGACGACGGCGCCGAACCAGCTCTGGCAGACCGACTTCACCTACCTGAAGATCACCGGCTGGGGCTGGTATTATCTCTCGACCGTCCTCGACGACTTCTCGCGCTATGTCGTCGCCTGGAAGCTCTGCGCCACGATGCGCGCCGACGACGTCACCGCCACGCTCGATCTGGCGCTGGCGGCGGCAGGGCTCGACCGGATCACGGTCGCGCACCGGCCGAGGCTGTTGAGCGACAACGGCTCGTCCTACATCTCGGCCGACCTCGCGACCTGGCTCGACGGCAAGGGCATGCAGCACATCCGAGGCGCGCCCTACCATCCCCAGACACAGGGCAAGATCGAGCGCTGGCACCAGACCCTGAAGAACCGCATCCTGCTGGAAAACTACTATCTGCCGGAGGATCTCGAACGGCAGGTCGCAGCCTTCGTCGAGCATTACAACCAGGGCCGCTATCATGAGAGCCTCGGCAACCTGACGCCCGCCGATGTCTACTTCGGCCGCGGGCAAGCCATCCTCACCGAACGCGAAAGGATCAAGCGCCAGACCATCCAGACAAGACGCTTGCAGCACCACCTGCAAGCCGCATAGCCTTAAACCCAGATGAGCCAGAGCCTCCCTTCCTGAGGCCCGAAATCAGTCTCAAATCATCTGACGACGGACACCTCCGTGCAAATACCGAAGAGCTGTCGGTTCATCACCTTCAAAGCGTCTCGTTCAGCACCGAAGCGTTTCGGGTTCGAAGGTATCGCTTTGAAAAGCAGAAAGATCGGTTCTGAGGTGCCGTGGAAATGAGAAAGCCCGACATCGTCAGGCGCATCAGAGTCGATCGCCTCCGGCCCGGCGACATCGTGCTCACATCCAACATGGGCGCAACCAGCAAACTTGTCCGCCGGGCCAGCAAGGGGATTGTCTCTCATGCCATGATTTGCGTTCAGCATGGCTCTGTCATCGATTCAACCGGTGACGGCGTCCAGGCGCGAAACATTCAACGTGAACTGTTTAGACCACGTGATCAGGTCCACGTGCTGCGCTTGCGGGAGCCGCTCGATGAAGTCCGGCTCGCGGCCGTCATAGATGTCGCCAGATCCGAGATCGGAACCCGCTACTCCAAAATCGAGGCGGCCCGTGCCGTGCTCCCAGGTGCGAGACCCCGTACGCGGCAGCAGTTCTGTTCAAGGCTTGTCGCGCGCGCATATTCGTGTGCGGGAGTGAAGCTTGCTCCCGATGCGGATTACTGCACTCCAGAAGATCTGCGCCTCTGTTCGCTGTTGGTTGAACTCACTGACATGTCCGAGGTCGTGTCGCAGGAAGAATTAGCCCAATGGCAGAAGCGTCCGAACCCCGTCGAGGAGATGCACGCTGCCCAGAATGCAGTGCTTGGTTTTGCGCGGAGCCTGGACCCCAGCGTTGAAAATTTCGGCGATCTCGATCGGCTCGTTCAAGAACATCCGGAATGGGACGAGCTGATTGCTCAAGCATTAGAAAAATCCGGTTACCTCGAGCTTTGGAAGTCGGCGATAGCGATCAATCCATGGCGTTACGACCCGGATGCCATAGAGGCCTTGTCCAGCCAGTCCACGACGGAAGAGCTGCGCGGGTATTGTATCGACACAGTCAGAGAATTTCACACCGGCGGCCTTCGGTTTTCAGTCAACCTCGTGCACCATCGCTCTCAGTTGCATGCAAACGAACGACGCGCGACAGCGCTGCTGGTGGACCTATACGAGCAGTTGGTGAGGACGAACGCTCTGCGTTGCAGTGTTGCGTTGGGTTGGCTCAGACAGCATTTCCCCCATGAGGCCGACCGGCATCTCGAAAAGATCCAGCCGCATTCGCCACTCTGGTTTTCGATCGTCGATCGCGTGCAGCCGACTCTCGGCATAGTGGCGCGAGCTTCGATCGCAGCGGCAGGGTCAGTGAGTGTCTGCTCTTCCTGCGGTGACCCGGCCCACGAGTACATTCTAATGAATGCGGCTGAAACGATGCCGGGCGTTCCCTCGCTCAGCCTTTGCAGCGACTGTATCGAGATAAGAAGAAGTGGAGGCGAAATTCTCGACCCGATTTGAACGGGTAGGGCGGCTTTTTCTTTTGTTCGCTAGGTGCCTTTTCGGGGCAGCGATCCGAATGTTTCCAGCATGGCTTTCAGCTCAGTGTAGGCCCGAAGCGACATCCGATACTGGATTTTGGCAGCCTCCTTGATGGCATCCTGGCTGAAGCGAGAGGTAGTCAGCACGATACCTGCGGTGAGACGTTCAGTATCAACCACCCCTGCCAGCCGTTGGATGACATCAATCGAAACAGGGCGATCTGGCGCGTATCGCTTGCATTCCACTGCGTACCGAAAGCTGCCCAACTCGTTCGAGCGTGCAAGATATAGGTCCTTTCCCCCGTCGCGAGTCCGTGGGGTGAGGACAGCGGTGAAACCCATCTTTTCGAACAGCTCTGCGGCGAGCTCCTCAAATTGGTGCGGCTCGAGTTGATAGAGCAGCTCCGGTCTAGCCGCCATCATTCGCGATAGGTCGTTTGCAACGAGCTGAACTCTAGTGGTGATTATGCGGTGAACTTCCGAGCCGCGGCGCAGCGGCTTTCCATCCGGTCCGAAGATTCCAGGCGCCGTGAACGACTCCAATAGCCCGGCCAGCGAGCCGATCGGTCGGTTGGGGTCATCGTGCCATGCGTACAGCAGCGTTTTCGCCAACTGTGGATTACCGCCCGTCACCTGCCATAACCGCTCAAGTTCCGGCTTCTCGAATTCAGATCTTGCTAGATGACACAGCAAATCGCGAAAGGGCTCGTAGGCAAGACCATTGAGCGGAATTCGCGTGCCTACATCGAAGCCTATGCGAGACAAAATCAGGAAGTGAATGCCCCGATTGTCAATCGCAATACGTTGCATTGTTCGCAACAGCTCGCTGCGGTCCAAAAGCTCAGCTGTGTCGATGATGACGAGAGCAGGACCGGAACGGAGTTGTTCGACTTCGCGTTCAATGTGAGCAGGCAATCCTGCGCGCGAATAAGCGTTGTAATGGATGACGCGGTCTGCGTAACAGTCTTGCCGCAAGCGCGCATACAGAAGTGCGAGCGCGGTTTTTCCTGTGCCGCCCTTTCCGACCACCTCCGCTACGCCAAGGCTGTTGAGCGTGGTGTCGAGAAGCTCAAGTTCAGCATCTCGACCAAAGAACATGGGCGGCCGCTCAGGAGCTGCAGAGAACATCCGCTCTAGATGAGGGGTTATGGACATGCAGAAATCCGCCTTGGATCAGGTCTGGTCGTATTACCAATGCACCCCAGCGCCTGCGCCTTCTTCAGGCGTGACAATCAGGTGGCCTGGCAAAGGCCAAGAGGTTCGATGGCGACCTATACGGTAGGGAACCATGGTTTCTGTGAATGCCCAGGCCTCATTCGGATGCGTCGTGACCTCCGGCACGAAGATGTTGGCGTAGATCCAGCGCAGCCGTGAGTTTGCGGGTACGAAGCTCCTGGCTTCGAGAAGGTTCAATAAATGGCGACGCCGTTCGACCGGCATCGCTGCGCCGGTTTCGATACCGACATGGACGACGCCAGGTCGATCTGCAGGAAGCTGTCCCTCTGCATTGGCGAGCTGCCGACGAAAGAACTGAGCCTTGCTGCGCTCAGCTTCTTCGGAGAGGCTCCACCAGCTGACAACTGAGGCCTGCCTCACAGACGAGGCGAACGCCGCGCGCGCTGGAGAAGGGGTCCAATCTGCCGCAACGCTATGATCAGCTGCATGATGGTACTCTCCGCTCAGCAGCTCGACGAAACGGCTGGACCCGAAAAACACGTCGTCGTGTTCGAAGACACCTTCGGCCAGTTCCCAGTCGACCAGCCGTACGCGGCCGAAAGCGATTTCATCGCGCCAGTTGCGGAACGGCGTCTGAAATGCGGCGGGTGCGGATCGCTCCAGATAGTCCTCAGGAACGTCTCGCAGCGGTATCTGGTAGAACACTTCAATGACCAGGGAGAGACCGTGTTCGCTGCACCAGCGATGCAGGGGGGCAGCCAGCAGCCGTCCTTGAAGGCGCTCCGTGTTTGCGTAGCCTGATCGAGCCATGCGCTTGCATTCGATCGCCCATCGGCTTGAACGCCTGCGCGCCATGAGGTCAGGCGTACGAGGCCCACCTCGGTTTTCGGGCACGAAGTCCACCGTCCAACCGTGTCGAGCATATGCCAGTGCGACCAAGAGCTCGTAGATCCCGGCGTCGGGTTGTGAGCGCTCTCCATTCATAAAGCGAGCTGCGCGCTCTTCCGCTGCCGGAATGGCAACAAGCTGATCGAATTCAGCCCCGATTTTTGCAAAGTAAGGCACAATGCGAGCAATTTCGTCGGGGACGATCCATCGACGGTCCCGCGCAAAGGTATCGGCTTGAAGAATGTACCAAGCGGCAAGGTCGCGGCTATCGTACATCTCTGCGGCTTCACCGCGGTGCCAAGCTGCCCACGCTCTTTCCAAGGCATCCCGCGCTTGGTCGAGACGCCGGTTCATCTCTGCGGTAGGGACCAATCCCCGCAGCCAGTCGACAGCTCTTTGCGTATTTGGATCTTGCCAATCCTGGCCAACGCGGGGGGCAATCCAACGGGGGGCAGGGGGTAACATTTGATCGCGCGGCCGGCTTCTAATGGAAGGAAAGGTTGCTCAGTCGTTCTCTGATCGATTCGTCCTCGAACCAATAATTGGCCGAGACTGCACGCAAACGCCCCCATACCTCGTTGCACCGGGCTGTCAGGCTATCGAGTCGTTCGGAGCTATAGTCAGATTACTTGCTCTTGCCTTTCAACTGAAAATCGCCATCGGAGGGCGTGCGTCTAAGGGCTTTGCCTTGATGGGGCTTAAGCGTTCCTATCTTATCGATCCTTGCAGCCCCAGAATTGCGGCCACGACATCTGACCAGGACAAATCCTTGGCGCTCGACCTACTGCAAATCCTCGAAATTGACGAACCGTTTCGGTACAAGCTTCATGCCGCGCGTTCGAATGGCCACGACGAGCCGCTCGACGTTTTTTCGCGTGACCGAAACGAATGGCGTGGCTGGAACACCTGGCGCGGTACGCGCGACGAGTTCAATCGCCCGCATGTCATCTCGTTCATCAGATTCTACCCCGAGCGCGCCAGCTGGCTGTTCGGGGGCGTCTTCAAGATTCTCGAACGGCGTGAGCCTGGCGAAGGCGGCTATGTAGTCGAGGAAAGCTCCAAGGCTGCCGATCTGATCGGACGTTTGAAGGTGAAGGCCGAGATCAGTCGAGGACGGGCATTCCTGTTCGAGAATGTCGCGCCGTCGATGGTGATCGGTGAGATCCTGCCGAAGCCGTATTCTGGAGAGCCATTCGTCGGATTCGACAGCGTAAGCCTGTCCTTCGGTCAGCTCGACGCGATTGTCCGCAACGATCGGCTCGATTGGAAAACGGCGTTGCAGAACATGAAAGGCGTCTACGTCATTGTGGACAGCAAGACGGGCAAGAAATACGTCGGATCCGCCTATGGTGACGTCGGCATCTGGCAGCGCTGGTGCGTCTATATCGCGACCGGACACGGCGGCAATCGTGGCCTAGTCGATCACCTAGCCAACGGTGGCGCCCGCGAGAATTTTCGCATCACGTTGCTTGAGGCTTGGCCGGCGCGCACCGACGATCAGTTTATTATCAAGCGCGAAAACTATTGGAAGGACGCCTTGCTAACGCGCGGCGACTTCGGATACAACCGAAACTGAGGTTAAATTTGCGGAAACGGGCTTATTGCTCAAAAGCGGACCGCCGACAGACACGCTCCGCGGGAGAGAACAACTAAACGTTGACCTCACCGCTCATCTTTCAACTTGGAGCACCTTGTTCCGCAGCGCAATCTGCTAAGCTAGGGCCGCGGATGGTGACGCTACGCCCGCCCGCGCCGTACCGGAGGGCAACAGCGGTAACCCATACGCTAGGTTCACTCGAATGGGGTCTAAGTCCGCCGGAACCTCGACGGCAAACCATTTCAAACAGCTGCATGTCATGAAATGCTGCGCTAAGAAGTGACATTCGATTCCCCTCTAGGCAGCGCCCGGTGTTGGTCGCTGCGCTTTTCAACCGCTAGCCGTGATGCTTACAATACGATTGCAAGAATTGTTGAATGAAGTTAGGGGCGCGGGGGGAGAGCTATTCTCGGGCATAGGCGTGCTGGTGAGCAATGCTCCCGACGATTTGCCCGTTATGTCACTCCGGCCAGCAATCGATCTGCCGAATGATATCTCCACAACGAAGATCCTCACTGAAATCTCGCGCTCTACGTCTGAGTACCATGACGGGTTTCATGTGATCTCATCTGATTTTCGCGTATTGAGATTATCTGTCTACTTCTCACCACCGATAGTGCACGAGGCCGCAGCGGGGCCGCGGGTGCATAGGGGCGGGCGCTATTGGGCTGCTCTGTTCGGTTCGGCGTTGCCCGCTGTTCTCGCAGCGGGCGTCGCCAGTACGCACTATGGCGTGGCGGTCTTCGAGGGAGGCCGCGAGGTTCAGAACTTATGACAAGGCGACCAATGAGCCCGAATACCAATGTTTCGACAGAGCAAGCATTGGACGATGCGAACCTTCCGGATATTGTTGGCCGCTGGAGCATGAATATTACATGGCAGCGTGGCGAGAAAACCGGCGATGTCAAAGCTGCAGCAATAATTCGCGAAGATTCAAACGGGATCAGTATGGAGGTGCAATCCAAGAACTCCGACTCACGCACCATCTTTGCACGCTACGGACGCGAGGGTTTAGGTAGTCCAGTACTTCACTATATGTACGAGGTTGAGCCCAAATTCCTTGAAGTCAACAATGATGGACCGTACAAAGGCGCGGCCATATTGCGGTTCTATGAAGATGGTAACGAACTCCGCGGAAATTATTGGACGAGTCAATTATCCAAGGGGCACTTCCGGCTCCGGCGCTGGGCGCAACCAGAGAGCGAAGTCGCAGCTGGTGAGCGGTCGGATGTTTTGCTGATTACGGCAATTGAGGAAGAGTTCCTAGCTGCAAAAGTCGCATTTTCGGCGCTTGCGCCGGATCAGGACGGCGTGCGCGAGTGGAGTGTTCGGGAAGATTCCAGTTCCTCCCACCTCGCTGGAACCTTCTTTTTGGGAGGTGCGCCACTTTTCACAATGGCGTTGGCAAAGCCGACGAGGATGGGGGCCAACCGGGTAGGCGCCTTGGCGATGATGTTGGTGGAGCGCCTACGCCCAAGGTATTTGGTGATGTGCGGCGTATGCGCGGGTAACCCTGCGGATTTGGCTCTGGGCGACGTAGTCGTGTCCGAAATGACCTACCAGTATGACGAGGGGAAGGTCGATCAGCACGGCTTCACCGGCGATCATCGGCAGTCGCCTGTTTCTTTTGATTGGCTACGAGCAGCCGATGCACTTTCCGCCCAAGCGATGCCGAGCTACGGACGTCCGACCGATGCCGATGCGCGCTTCTGGATCATGGAACGCCTTCACGGCGGCGGTGACCCAAAGAGGCATCCTGCTAGGCGCCGCTATTTTGAAGAGGGCGAATGGCGCGCTACTGTTGAGGCACTCGAAGCCGATGGACTTGTCGTTGTAGAGGGCGATGCTCTTCGGCTGACCAGCAAAGGTGAAAACGAGGTTCGACGCTCGATACTCATGGATGTGGACCCGCCCACGCGACTGCCGTTTGCCATCAAGCGAGGGCCGATTGCGAGTGGAAATGTGGTCGTCAAGGACGGCCTAACCTGGGACATGCTCGCACGCATGGGAGTGCGTTCGGTACTCGGGCTTGAGATGGAAGCGGCTGTCATGGGAGAGGTCGCCCGTAGCGCCGGAGTCGAGCGGTGGATCGTGATCAAGGGCGTCATGGACCATGCCGATCCGAAGAAAGACGATAGGTTCAAACCGTTCGCAGCTCGCGCTTCAGCTGAGGTCCTCCGAGTGTTTTTGATCGGCAGATTCCCCGCATCGTCAGTTCACTCGGCCGATGGAAAAGTCGCGTCAGCCAGTCTGGTACCGACAGGTCAATAACCCGAATGTGAACAATCCAGCACCCGGCGAAGGAAGAGCTCCGATCGAGGCGACAATCATCGGCTGTGTTGCCGGAACGCAGAGATCCTACGTGTTGGGAAAGGTGCTAGCCGTCGACGGCGGGGCGCGCGCTCGTCCGTCGGCGAAAGGATGATTTCCCCGACGGCGTTCCTTGCAGCCGATGAAATTTCAGCCCCTCGACTCCCCTTACCTCGCGAGGTGAATGCTAGAGTTTCATCGGTGGGTATGAGACACTGGCACGGCGAAGTGACTTTCAGCCCTTTCCTCATCGACATATTGGGCGGGCAGAACGGTGCCGCGGCAACCTAAGCCGGCCCAATACCCCCTTCTGCCTGTGTTTCGGCGTGCAAGTTTGACCCCATGAGGCGGGGGATCGGCGTCCAACTTTGACCCCCTTGAGCCGGTTTCGGTGAGACTGCCCGTCCTGGTTTCGGATGGGCGGGCGGGGGATGAAGGGCGT
>Ga0209369_1001107_pt1 | contig 15898 bp, 18 predicted proteins | sample EBPBio142010_DNA_FD_185865 | JGI IMG/M metagenome (GOLD analysis project Ga0209369, IMG submission 185865) | Wastewater treatment Type I Accumulibacter community from EBPR Bioreactor in Madison, WI, USA - Reactor 1_10/4/2010_ DNA (SPAdes)... | ecosystem: Engineered > Bioreactor > EBPR >... | reverse complement strand
GGGGTACGGGTTCCGGAACTTTCGTAACTATCGTGTTCGGGCGTTGTTGTACGCGGGAAAACCGGACTGGCGACTCCTTGGATCGATCGTGGTGCAGTGATCGACCCCGCCAAAATCCGAAGCGCCCCTTTCGGCGTTCGCCGTGATCCAGCTCGTGGTCTACGCTTCGATGCAGATTCCCGTGGGCATTCTGCTCGACCGCTTCGGGCCCACCGCGCTCGTGCTCAGCGGCGGGGTGCTCATGATTCTCGGGCAGATCGCGATGGCGACAGTGCACGAGGTAAGTCTCGCGATTCTCGCGCGCGTGTTCGTCGGTGTCGGTGATGCCTGCACGTTCATCAGCGTGATGCGCATGCTGCCCGACTGGTTCTCAGTGCGACACCTGCCAACGCTCGGCCAGGTCACCGCGCTTATCGGCCAGACCGGCCAGCTCGTCTCGGTGACCCCGCTCGCGATCGTGGTCGGCGCCTACGGCTGGGCGAGCGGCTTCATCGGTGTGGCTGCCGTGGGCCTGTTGGTCTCGATCATCGGGTTCTTCGTGCTGCGCGACCGGCCCGGCCTCGGCACCACCTTCGAGCGAATGACCGGCAGGGTCGGCCGCGCGAGCAGAGAGGCGACCTCGCTCGGCAGCCGCGACAACACTGAGATGCTCGCCGCCGTCGCCCCGCCCGAGACCGGCATGCTCGCGGTGATCGGCGCAGGCGGTGCGGGCGATGGCCGCGCGCGAAGGCTCCCCGGGCTCGGCTTCTGGCGCCGGGTGCGGCGACTGCTCAGTGTGCCTGGCGTCAGGCTTGCCTACTGGTTGCACTTCACCTCGCCGTTCGCCTCGACGGTGTTCGTGCTGCTCTGGGGCACCCCATTCTTGACCGGCGGTGTCGGACTGAGTCAGGCCGCCGCCGGTGGCTTGCTCAGCCTGACGATCGTCTCTGGCATGATCGCCGGGTTGCTGCTCGGGCCGATCAGCTCGCGATTCGCAGAGCGGCGAGTGCTGATCAACCTCGCTTCGGTTATCGGCATCGTCGTCGTCTGGACGGTGGTGCTGCTGTGGCCGGGAACCCCGCCGGTATGGCTGCTCGCGGTTCAGATGGTGGTGATCGCGATCGGCGGCCCGGCATCGATGATCGCGTTCGAGGTCGGGCGCTCGCACACGCCGCGAAGCTTCTCTGGTTTCGGCACCGGGCTCGTCAACACCGGCGGGTTCACGTCGGCGCTGCTCGTGATTTTTCTGGTCGGGCTCGCACTCGACTTGCAGGGCGCGGGATCACCCGAGCGTTACACGCTCGAGGCCTTCAAGTGGGCGTTCGCCGTGCAGATTCCCTTCTGGGCTCTTGGCATCACCATGATGCTCGTCGAGCTGCGCAAGACCAGGGGGTGGATGCAGAAGCACGGCCGTACGCTGCGCTAGCGGTGCTTGCGGCGGCCTTCTGGCCCGCGTCGGACGCTCGTCGTTGAGGACCTCTAGATGACGTAGAAGTCGGCCTGGTCGGGACGCTCGGCAAAGGGTGCGCCGCGTCGCGGCCTGGCCTCCGCGGGAATGCCGGTGAGGGTGGTCCAGGCATCGGCCGAGCGCACGACGACGGCGTTGGCGCCGATCGCGCTGTCGTGGCCGATCTCGATGTTGCCGAGCAGCTTGGCGCCGGCGCCGATGACGACCCTGTCGCCGACGGTGGGGTGGCGTTTACCGCTGTCGTGCCCCGTGCCCCCGAGCGTCACGCCGTGATAGATGAGCACGTCGTCGCCCACGATCGCGGTCTCGCCGATCACGACGCCCATGCCGTGATCGATGAAGATGCGCCTGCCGAGGGTCGCGCCCGGATGAATCTCGATCCCCGTGAAGAATCGCACGGCTTGCGAGATCGCGCGCGGCAGAAAACGCAGGCCACCGCGCCACAGCCGATGCGACAGCCGGTGCCACCAGACGGCATGCAGCCCCGAATAGACGAAGAACACTTCGGCTGGGCCGCGAGCTGCGGGGTCGTGATCCCGCGCAGCCGCGATGTCTTCTGCGATTCTGCCGAACGGAGCCAATGTCGCCTCTCCTGCCTCTCGAACCAGTGTGCGCTGCAACCCCGAGCCGAGGTGAAATGGAAATTCGGGCCGGGGCGATCGCACCCGGCCCGAAGCCATCAACCCTGGTGGGGTGTGGAGTATTCCTTAGACCTCGAGGTCTTCGTAGAGCACCGTCGAGAAGTAGCGCTCGCCGAAGTCGGGAATCACGACGACGATCGTCTTGCCGGCGTTCTCGGGGCGCGCGGCCACCTGGGTCGCCGCAGATACCGCTGCGCCGCCCGAGATGCCGGCAAGAATGCCCTCGCTGGTGCCGAGCGCGCGCGCCTTCTCGATCGACTCGGCGAGCGTCACGTCGATGACCTCGTCGTAGACATCGCGGTCGAGCACGTCGGGCACGAAGTTGGCGCCGAGGCCCTGAATCTTGTGCGGGCCGGCCTGGCCTCCCGTGAGAATGGGGGAGTCGATGGGCTCGACCGCGATCACCTTGATGTCGGGGTTCTGCGACTTCAGGTAGCCGCCCGCACCGGTGATGGTGCCGCCGGTGCCGATGCCCGAAACGAGAATGTCGACCTTGCCGTCGGTGTCGTTCCAGATCTCGGGGCCGGTCGTGGCGCGGTGGATCGCCGGGTTCGCCGCGTTGCCAAACTGGTTGGCGAGGATCGCGCCGGGAGTGTTTGCGACGATCTCTTCGGCCTTTGCGACCGCGCCCTTCATGCCGAGCGGGCCCTCGGTGAGCACGATCTCTGCACCGTAGGCCTTGAGCAGCTTGCGGCGCTCGATGCTCATGGTCTCGGGCATCGTGAGGATCACCTTGTAGCCGCGCGCGGCGCCGACGAATGCGAGGGCGATGCCGGTGTTGCCGCTCGTGCCCTCGACGATCGTGCCGCCGGGCTGCAGCTGGCCCGACTGCTCTGCGGCATCGATGATGGCGATGCCGATGCGATCCTTCACCGACCCCGCGGGGTTGTAGAACTCGAGCTTGGCGTACACCTCAGCTCCGTTGCCCGCGACGCGGTTCAGGCGAACCAGCGGAGTGTTGCCGAATGCCTCGGTGATGTTGCTGAACGTGCGTGCCATGGCGGGCCTCGCCCCTTTCCTCGGTTTCTGACTCGTCCGTGCTGGACTCCGAAGAAACTATATCTCACGGTTATTGAATGTTTCACGTGAGCTTATGTATTGTGACGCGATGTTGCGATGCTCACCACGCGTTCGACCGCTCAATGCGTGGGCGAAACGGCTGGCCGATGCGAGACGAGTCGAGATGCACGTGCACATCGCTCAACGACGGGATCAGAATGCGGCCGCGGCCATCGAGCTCGCCCGGCGCGACAGGGAGCGTGGGATCGTGCGGCGAGAGCGCCGCGATCTTCGCCCCGTCGATCAGCACGTCGACAGCATCGCCACCCCATGGCCGCACGTTTCTGATTCGCATCGTCACTCCTTCGTGTGTCGGTTCGGCTTCGCCGTTGCCGCCATACTATTTGGCCAGGTGGACACCGTAGCCGCGCGATAGTGTTGGTGGGTGAGCGAGCGAGCAACCGTGGCAGAAACACTGACCGAGATCGACGCGCTGCTCGCCGCAGCCGGAATCGAGCCCGGAGCCGACGCACAGCTGCTTCTCGGGCACGTGCTGGGTGAGTCGCGGGGCAGGGTGCAGGCGCTCGCGATCATGGGAACCCCGATTTCTGACGAGGATCGCGCGCGGGTGATGCGGCTCGCAGATGAGCGGGCGAGTCGCGTTCCCCTGCAGCACCTCACCGGGCGGGCCGCATTCCGCGGCATCGAGCTCGAAGTGGGGCCGGGAGTTTTCGTGCCTCGGCCCGAGACCGAGTCGGTCGCGCAGTTCGCGATCGATGCGCTCGCGGCTGCCTCGGTAGAGGCTGCCGCGCAAGACGAATCGGGGCCTATTGCGGTCGATCTCTGCACGGGAAGCGGCGCGATCGCGCTGGCCATCGCGAACGAGGTGCCGCAGGCGAGTGTCTGGGCGGTCGAGAAGAGCCCCGAGGCGCACGCGTGGGCCAGCCGCAACGTCGATCGCCTCGGCGAAGGGCGTGTGCAGCTCGTGCTCGGCGATGTCGCCGATGCGACGCGGCTGCTCGGGCCGGTAATCGGGCGGGTGAATGTGCTCGTCTCGAATCCGCCCTACGTGCCGCGCGGCTGCGTGCCGCGCGACCCCGAGGTGCGCGATCACGACCCCGAGCTCGCGCTGTACGGGGGAGAAGACGGCCTCGACCTCGTGCGAGTCATCAGCAAGGTCGCGCTTGAGCTCGTCGCGCCGTGCGGCTCGCTCGTGCTCGAGCACGCCGAGCAGCAGGGAGAGGCGATTCGCTCGCTGCTGACAGCAGACGGTTGGCGAACACCCGCAACGCACCAAGACCTCACCCTGAGAGACCGCACCACCACAGCGGTTCGGTGATCCTCGCCCAGCGGCAGCGGAGTAAGATCGAAAACTATGGCCGAGGTCTTCGATTGCACTGACAGCACGCAACTTCTCGCAGCGGCTCGGGCGGCCAGGCAGGCGCTCGGTCGTGGCGAGCTCGCGGTGCTGCCCACCGACACGGTGTACGGTGTTGCGGCTGACGCGTTCACTCCCGAAGCGGTGGATCGCCTGCTCGAGGCAAAGGGCCGGGGTCGGCAGTCGCCCCCACCCGTGCTGATCGCCGACACCGCAACGCTCGGCGCCCTTGCTGCACACGTCACCGAACCGGTGCGCACCCTTGCCGATAAGTTTTGGCCGGGTGCGCTCACGATCGTGCTCGAAGCCAACCCGAGCCTGAGCTGGGATCTCGGCGAAACTGGCGGCACCGTGGCGCTGCGCATTCCGAATCAGCCGCTGACGCTCGAGTTGCTGCGCGAGACGGGGCCGCTCGCGGTATCGAGCGCAAACCTCACCGGTGAGCCGGCGGCGAAGACGATCGGTGAAGCTCAGGGCATGCTGGGCGACTCAATCGCCGTCTACCTCGATGCTGGCGAAGTGAGCGGCGACGGCACCGCCTCGACAATCGTTGACGCGACCGGGCTCACGAACGACGGCGGTACGCTGCGGGTGCTTCGCGATGGGGGAGTGAGCCGTGAAGCGCTCGCCGAGGCGCTGCCAGGCGTGAGCGTAGTCGGTGCCGAAGCCGGGGCCTGACATGCTTCCCTTTTTGCTGGTGGCCGCAGTAGCGGCACTGGTGACCGCGGTGTGCTCGGCCGGCGTGCTGCGCCTGAGCCGCCGCTTTCAGCTCACGCCCGAGGTGCGAGAGCGCGACGTGCACAAGCAGCCGACGCCGCGATTGGGCGGCATCGCAATGTTTATCGGGATCCTCGTCGCCCTCATTTACGCGGGAACGCAGACCGCGTTTGATGGGGTCTTCGACGATCCCGCTCGGCTGTGGGTGCTGCTCGGCGCGTGCACGCTCATCGCTGTCGTCGGGGTGCTCGACGACCTGCTCGACCTCGACTGGATGGTGAAGCTCGGTGCGCAGCTCGCTGCGGCTGGACTGCTCGCCTGGAACGGCATTCAGATCGTCTCGCTTCCGTTCGGCGACACCCTCATCGTGGGTTCGCCGACGGTCAACTTCGTGCTCACCGTGTTTCTGATGACGCTCGTGATGAACGCGGTGAACTTCGTTGACGGCCTCGACGGTCTCGTTGCGGGCGTTGCGATCATCGCGAACGCCGCCTTCTTCATCTACACGCAGCTGCTCACCGCGCAAACGGGGGCAGACTCCTCCATCACCCTCGCGGCCCTCATCGCGGCGACGATCGTCGGCATCTCGGCCGGATTTCTTCCGTTCAACTGGCATCGCGCGCGCATGTTCATGGGCGACACCGGGGCGCTCCTCATCGGGCTGCTCATGGCGACATCGACCGTGTCGGTCACGGGGCAGCTGAACCCCGCGCAGCTCGATCAGAAGCTGGTGCTCGCGAGCTATATTCCGATCATCCTGCCGATCGCGGTGCTCGCTGTGCCCCTCGCCGACTTCACGCTGGCCGTGTGCCGACGCCTGCTCGCGGGCAAGAGCCCGTTCGAGGCCGACCGAAAGCATCTGCACCACCGGCTGCTCGACATGGGGCACTCGCCGTTGCAGGCAGTCATGATCTTTTACCTCTGGACGGTCATGGTCTCACTGGCCTGCCTGCTCGTCTTCGTGACGCAGAGCTTCTTCTGGCCGGCGGTGGTCGTCGTCGTTGGTGGAGTGGTGTGCATGATCATTACGCTCACGCCGCTCGTTCGGGTGCGCAATTGGCTCACACAGCGTGGATTGCTACGGTTGTCTCGGGCTTCGAAGGCCGAGCCTGCCGAAGAGAGGATTTCGAGTGACTGACGAGACCGTGCCGAGCGAGGCCGATGCACACGGTGTGCCAGCTGAAACAGCAGGCCCCAGCATGCCGACTTCGCAGCCGGTGCTGCTGCGTGCGCTTCGATGGGGGCTGCTTGCGACCGCACTGCTGTTGGTCATCTGCGGTGGCATCGGGTACCTCATCGCTGGTGCTCCTGGACTCGTCGGAGGGGTGCTTGGCGCGGGCATCGCAGGGGTGTTCTTCGGGCTGACCATCGGCAGCATCACCTTCGGCAACCGCTTCATCGAGAACCCGAACTATCTCGTGTTGTTCTTCGTCATCGTCGCGGGTGGCTGGATCTTGAAGTTCGTGCTCTTCATCGTCGCAGTGCTTCTGCTTCGCAACCAGCCGTGGCTCGAACCCAAGATTCTTTTCTTCTCGCTCGTCGCCGGCGTGATCGTCTCTCTCTGCATCGACGCATTCATCATGCTGAAGAGCCGTATTCCGATCATCGGCGAAGCTCGCTAAAATTTCACTCTCAGGTTTCGCATCGAGCGAAGTTCTTGATACGATTAGTGAGTTCCCTGCCGCGCTGCGCTGTGTGCTGCGCGCCGCTGTGTGTGTAAGCAGGGATAAATTTTCGTTCGACGCCGTGTGGCTTTAGGCCGCACCCCGAATCAGGAGACTGGCGCTGTTTTCTAACGCTGTGCAACTCGTGACCCCGGTGTTTTCCGCTGCTGAGGGCGGCGGATTCCATCCCCCGTCGATCTCTGACTTCTTCCCCGAAGTGGTGCTCTTCGCAGATACCCCGTTCGCGATGAACCGCATCATGATCATTCGTGTGATCATGACCGCACTGCTGCTGCTGCTCTTCTGGCTCGGCACGCGCAACATGAAGGTCGTCCCTTCGCGCGGTCAGTCGCTCACCGAGATGGCACTCGACTTCGTGCGAGTGAACATCGCTGAAGACCTGCTTGGCAAGGTCGACGGGCGTCGCTTCCTGCCGATCCTGGTCTCTATCTTCTTCACGATCCTGGCGTTCAACGTGACCGGCATCATCCCCGGTTTCAACATCGGCGTTTCGGCGGTCATCGGCTTGCCGCTTGTGCTCGCCTTGGTCTCCTACATCACGTTCATCTACGCGGGCATCAAGAAGAGCCCGAAGAACTTCTTTAAGAACTCGCTCTTCCCCGCAGGTGTGCCGCTGCCGCTGTACATCATCGTGACCCCGATCGAGTTCTTCTCGACCTTCGTGCTGCGCCCGATCACGCTGACGCTTCGTCTGCTGATGAACCTCATCGTCGGCCACCTGCTGCTCGTGCTCTTCTTCAGCGCGACCAACTTCTTCCTCATCGAGGGCGAGGGGCTCTTCAAGCTCTTCGGTGTCGGCACCTTCGTTGTCGGCTTCGCCTTCACCCTCTTCGAGATCCTGGTGGCGTTCCTCCAGGCCTACATCTTCACCATTCTCACCGGCGTCTACATCCAGCTCGCGCTGGCTGAAGAGCACTAAAACCAAACCGGGTGCGGCAACCGCCGTACTCACCTACGGAAGGAAACACATAACGTGTCTGTTCTCGCAGAAGTTTCGGGTAGCATCTCGACCGTCGGCTACGGCCTCGCTGCTATCGGCCCGGCTATCGGCCTCGGCATCGTCGTTGGCAAGACCATCGAGGGCGTCGCTCGCCAGCCTGAGCTCGCTGGCCGCCTCCAGGTTCTGATGTGGATCGGTATCGCGTTCACCGAGGCGCTCGCGCTCATCGGTATCGCTACCCACTTCATCTTCCAGGCCTAAGCTCCCCACCTTTCCCTAGTCTCGAAAGGGAGGCTCGATGAATAACGCAGTGTTTATTGCTGCTGCGGAAGGCGCGACGAAGAATCCGCTGATTCCAGAGATCTACGACATCGTCTGGTCTGGGGTCGTCTTCGCCATCATCCTCGTCGCGTTCTGGAAGCTCTTCCTGCCCAAGCTGCAGAAGATGCTCGACGAGCGCGCGGCCGCGATCGAGGGCAACATCGCCAAGGCCGATGAGGCCCAGGCGAAGGCTGAGGCTGCTCTGCAGGAGTACACCGCTCAGCTTGCTGGCGCTCGCGCCGAGGCCGGCGAGATTCGTGACGCGGCTCGCGCCGACGCCACAAAGATCGTGGCGAAGGCCAAGGACGACGCAACCGTTGAGGCGGCTCGTATCGCGCAGAACGCTCAGACTCAGATCGAGGCAGAGCGCCAGAGCGCAGTTGTGACCCTTCGCAAGGAGGTCGGCTCGCTCGCGATCGACCTCGCATCGGGTGTGGTCGGTGAGCAGCTCTCTGACGATGCGAAGGCATCGGCAATGGTCGATCGCTTCCTTGCCGATCTCGAGGCATCAGAGAAGGCAGCGAAGTAATGGGCAGTGCGTCACGCGAAGCGCTGGCGGTAGCGAAAGCAGCACTCGGCGGTCGGCTCGGTAAGAGCGCCGGCGCCGAGCTGCTCGCTGCCTCTTCGCAGATCGATGGCTCGAAGGCCCTGCTCGCAGCTCTTGCCGATAGCGCGACCGCTGGTGCCGCAAAGGCCCAGCTGGTCGAGCGCCTCTTCGGCGGTATTTCGGCAGGGGCTCGCGCAGTGCTCACCGCCGCGGTAGAGCAGTCGTGGTCGAACCCCAGCGAGCTCGTTGCAGGTATTGAGGAGCTCGGCCTTCGCGCCGAGGCAATTGCCGAGCCATTGCTCGCTGACCAACTCCTCACCGCCGCCGCGACGATCGACAGCAACCACGAGCTCGAGCTCGTGCTCGGCAGCAAGCTCGGCGACACCGCCGCGAAGGTTCAGCTGGTTACCCGCCTCTTCACGGGCAAGCTCTCGGCTGCCGCTGTTGGCGTGGTCAGCCACCTCGTTCAGAACCCTCGTGGCCGCCGCATCAGCGCTTCGCTTCGCGAGAGCGCTCGCGTTGCTGCTGATCAGGGTGGGAGCGAGCTTGCAACGGTAACCGCAGCTGCGCCTCTGAACGAGACACAGCTCGCCCGTATCTCGGGTCTGCTCGAGAAGAACGCCGGGCGACCGGTGCGCGTGACCACTGTCGTTGACCCCTCGCTGGTCGGCGGCGTTCGCATCCAAATTGGTGACGACGTGATCGACGGCAGCGTCCGCGCGCGTCTCGATGACCTTCGCCTGCAGCTCGCAGGCTAGCGACTTTAGGCCCGAGGCCCCGCGCCCCGGACGAGAACAAGAGAGAACGAAATGGCAGAACTCAGCATCAGCCCCGATGAGATTCGCGATGCGCTGAAAGACTTCGCGGCCTCGTACGAGCCCAAGAAGGCCGAGAAGACCGAGGTCGGCACCGTCGTTGACGCCGCCGATGGCATTGCGCACGTCGCAGGCCTGCCCGGCGTGATGGCGAACGAGCTCGTTCGCTTCGCTGACGGCACCCTGGGCCTCGCTCAGAACCTCGAAGAGAACGAGATCGGCGTCGTCGTGCTCGGTGAATTCACCGACATCGCCGAAGGCCAGCAGGTCACCCGCACCGGTGAGGTGCTGTCGGTTCCCGTGGGCGAGGGCTACCTCGGCCGCGTGGTCGACCCGCTCGGCAACCCGATCGACGGTCTCGGCGAGATCACCGGCATCGAAGGCCGTCGCGCCCTCGAGCTGCAGGCGCCTGGCGTGATGCAGCGCAAGTCGGTGCACGAGCCGATGCAGACCGGCATCAAGGCAATCGACGCGATGATCCCCGTCGGCCGTGGCCAGCGCCAGCTGATCATTGGTGACCGCCAGACCGGCAAGACCGCAATCGCGATCGACACCATCATCAACCAGAAGGCCAACTGGGAGTCGGGCGACATCAACAAGCAGGTGCGCTGCATCTACGTCGCTATCGGCCAGAAGGGCTCGACCATCGCTTCGGTGAAGGGCGCGCTCGAAGAGGCTGGCGCGATGGAGTACACCACCATCGTTGCTTCGCCCGCATCTGACCCCGCTGGCTTCAAGTACCTTGCACCGTACACCGGCTCGGCTATCGGCCAGCACTGGATGTACAACAGCAAGCACGTACTCATCATTTTCGATGATCTCTCGAAGCAGGCTGAGGCCTACCGTGCCGTTTCGCTGCTGCTTCGCCGCCCGCCGGGGCGCGAGGCCTACCCGGGCGACGTCTTCTACTTGCACTCGCGCCTCCTGGAGCGTTGCGCAAAGCTGAGCGATGAGCTCGGCGCGGGTTCGATGACCGGTCTGCCGATCATCGAGACCAAGGCAAACGACGTTTCTGCATACATTCCGACCAACGTGATCTCGATCACCGACGGCCAGATCTTCTTGCAGTCAGACCTCTTCAACGCGAACCAGCGCCCCGCCGTTGACGTGGGCATCTCGGTGTCGCGCGTGGGTGGCGACGCTCAGGTGAAGTCGATCAAGAAGGTCTCGGGTACCTTGAAGCTCGAGCTCGCACAGTACCGCTCGCTCGAGGCATTCGCGATGTTCGCGTCTGACCTCGACGCAGCAAGCCGCAAGCAGCTCGAGCGCGGTGCACGCCTCACCGAGCTGCTGAAGCAGCCGCAGTACACGCCGTACGCAGTTGAGGATCAGACCGTTTCGATCTGGGCCGGCACCAACGGCCACCTCGATGACGTGCCTGTCGAAGACATTCTGCGCTTCGAGCGCGAGTACCTCGACTACCTCGCGAACAACACCGAGGCGCTCACCACCCTGCGTGAGACCAACGTGCTTGACGACGAGACCGTCCGGGCTCTCGAGAAGAGCATCGCTGACTTCAAGCCGGTGTTCCGCACCTCTTCGGGTCAGTCGCTCGCCGAGCAGTTCGAAGCTCTCGACGAGGCCGAGATTCAGCAGGAGCAGCTGGTAGTCAAGAAGTAGTGGGGCAGGGGAGCCCCTCAAGGGCTCCCCGATCCTCGTACTTCACCAGCCAGCTAGCTCAACCGATACAGGAGAGACATGGGAGCGCAACTTCGGGTCTACCGGCAGAAAATTCGTTCTGCCCAGACGACCAAGAAGATCACCCGTGCGATGGAGCTGATCGCAGCGTCTCGCATTCAGAAGGCGAAGGCACGCGTCGAGGCATCGACCCCCTACGCGAATGCGATCACCCGCGCAGTTTCGGCCGTCGCCGTTCACTCGAAGACCGACCACCCGCTGCTCACCGAGGCCGACAAGGTCGAGCGCGCAGCGATTGTGATCTTCACCTCGGACCGCGGTCTCGCAGGTGCCTTCAACTCGCAGGTGCTGCGTGAGGCTGAAGAGCTGACCTCGCTGCTGCGCAGTGAGGGCAAGGAGATCTCGTACTACCTCATCGGCCGCAAGGCGCAGGGGTACTTCTCGTTCCGTCGTCGCGCCTCGGAGCGCACCTGGATGGGTGACACCGAGAACCCGACGTTCGAGACCGCCAAGGAGGTCAGTGACGCGCTGATCGAGTCCTTCGTGCGGCCCGTCGCAGAGGGCGGCGTGCAAGAGATTCATCTCGTGTACAACCGCCTCGTCAGCATGGTGAGCCAGGTGCCGCAGGTGACCCGCCTGCTGCCGCTGCAGATCGTCGAAGGCGTTGCCGACGCGAACGAGCAGGCTCAGCCGCTGTATGAGTTCGAGCCCGAGGCAGAGGTTGTTCTCGACAAGCTGCTGCCTGACTACATCGAATCGCGCATCTTCAACGCGATGCTGCAGTCGGCTGCCGCAAAGCACGCCGCAACGCAGAAGGCGATGAAGTCGGCGAGCGATAACGCAGATACCCTCATCCGCGACTACACCCGCCTCGCGAACAACGCGCGCCAGGCCGAGATCACCCAGCAGATTTCCGAGATTGTGGGCGGCGCCGACGCGCTGGCCGGCTAATCCCAGTACGAAGAGAGAGAAACATGACCGAAACCGCAGAGGTCACCAAGACGGTTGGGCGCATCGCCCGCGTCACCGGCCCCGTCGTCGACATCGAGTTCCCGCACGACGCGATTCCCGCTGTGTACAACGCACTCGAGACCACCGTCGACTTCGGCGAGGGCACCGAGAGCTTCACCCTGGTGCTTGAGGTTGCTCAGCACCTCGGCGACAACCTCGTTCGCGCCATTGCTCTGAAGCCCACCGATGGTCTGGTGCGTGGCCAGGAAGTCACCGACACCGGCAGCCCCATCACCGTTCCCGTTGGTGACGTCACCAAGGGCAAGGTCTTCGATGTGACCGGCAACGTGCTCAACCTGCCCGACGGCGAGACCTTCGAGGCAACCGAGCGTTGGAGCATCCACCGCACGCCTCCGGCCTTCGACCAGCTCGAGTCGAAGACTCAGCTCTTCGAGACCGGCATCAAGTCGATCGACCTTCTGACCCCCTACGTGCAGGGCGGCAAGATCGGTCTGTTCGGTGGTGCAGGCGTGGGCAAGACCGTGCTCATCCAGGAGATGATCCAGCGTGTGGCTCAGGACCACGGTGGTGTGTCGGTGTTCGCAGGTGTTGGCGAGCGCACCCGTGAGGGCAACGACCTCATCCACGAGATGGACGAGGCCGGCGTCTTCGACAAGACCGCACTTGTCTTCGGCCAGATGGACGAGCCGCCGGGAACGCGTCTGCGCGTTGCTCTCTCGGCGCTGACCATGGCGGAGTACTTCCGCGATGTGCAGAACCAGGACGTGCTGCTCTTCATCGACAACATCTTCCGCTTCACCCAGGCAGGTTCGGAGGTGTCGACCCTGCTGGGCCGCATGCCCTCGGCCGTGGGTTACCAGCCGAACCTCGCGGACGAGATGGGCATCCTCCAGGAGCGCATCACCTCGACCCGTGGCCACTCGATCACCTCGCTGCAGGCAATCTACGTGCCCGCCGACGACTACACCGACCCGGCTCCGGCAACCACCTTCGCGCACCTCGACGCGACCACCGAGCTCTCGCGTGAGATCGCTTCGAAGGGTCTGTACCCCGCGATCGATCCGCTGACCTCGTCGTCGCGAATCATGGATCCGCGTTACTTGGGCGCTGATCACTACCGCGTGGCTACCACTGTGAAGCAGATTCTGCAGAAGAACAAGGAACTCCAGGAGATCATCGCGATCCTCGGTGTTGACGAGCTCTCTGAAGAAGACAAGATCACCGTGGCACGCGCACGCCGCATCCAGCAGTTCCTGTCGCAGAACACCTACATGGCGAAGAAGTTCACCGGTGTTGAGGGTTCGACCGTTCCGCTCAAGGACACCATCGAGTCGTTCGACGCGATCTGCAAGGGCGAGTTCGACCACGTCGCAGAGCAGGCGTTCTTCAACGTCGGCGCGATCAGCGACGTCGAGGAGAACTGGGCAAAGATGCAGAAGGATCTGGCCTAAGCCATGGCGCTCAATGTCAGCGTCGTCTCGGCGCATTCCGAGATCTGGAGCGGCGAAGCCACCCAGGTCATCGCGAAGACGAGCGAGGGCGAGATCGGTATTCTCGGCGGTCACGAGCCGCTGCTGGCTTTGCTTGCCAGCGGTGAGGTTCGCGTGACCACCGCCGGCGGTGAGAAGATCACGGTCGACGCTGAGGACGGGTTCCTCTCGGTCGATCACGACACCGTCACTGTTGTCGCGGGTAAGGCTGCTCTGGTTCAGGCCTAGCCGCCTGCCGTAGCCCGAGGCGCTCGTTCGCGAGCGCCTCGGCACTACTCGCATCATGCATATTCTGTTACCGCCCTCGGAGACCAAGCGTTCCGGGGGCGGTAACGCATTTCAGCTCGATTCGCTCGCGCACCACGAGTCTCTGCAACAGACGAGGATCCGCGTACGCGATGCGCTCGTCGAGCTGAGTGGCGACGCCGAGGCCTCGGCAAAGGTGCTGAAGCTCGGGGTGAAGAACCAAGACGAGCGGCTGCACAATCTAGCGCTCGGCACGAGCGGTGCGATGCCCGCGATCGACCGATACACCGGCGTGCTCTACGACGCGCTCGATGCGGCGTCGCTCGACGGCCGCGCGAGATCGTGGCTCGCGGCTCACGTGTCGATACAATCGGCGCTTCTCGGCCTGCTCGGCGCGGGTGACCACATTCCCGCGTATCGACTCTCCGGGTCGTCTCGCTTGCCGTCGCTTGAGGCCCCGCTGAAGAGGGTCTGGGCGTCTGCGCACGAGGGCATCGACTGGTCGGGGCTCGGCTGGATCCTCGATTTACGATCAAAAGACTACGAAGCGCTCGCACCGTTGCCCGAGGGCGCGGGATCGTGGCTCAATGTCGTGCAGCGCGGCCCGAGCGGCGAGGTGCGCGCGCTCAACCATTTCAATAAGGCCGCGAAGGGCGATCTCGTGCGCAGGCTCGCGCTCAGCCGACCAAGGGTCGACAGCCGCGCAGGGCTTCTGCGTTGGGCCGAGAGCGAGGGCCTCGAGCTATTTGCCGGGCCGGGGGAGGGCGAGCTCACACTCGTGACCGACCTGGTTGCGGGCGCAGCCAAAGCGCGGTAGCTGCCGAGTGAACGACGACGGGCTGGCGCGGGACGTCCACCCGACACGCTAGGCTAGACAGGTGTATTCGGGGAGGCTGTCGTGACCGTACGTGGTGAGAATGCCGTGCGGCGACGTATCCGAAGCTGTGAGGCCGCGGGCCTCGAGGTCGAGCTCTCGTGGCACGGCGTGACCGATGTCGGGCTCCGGCGTGAGGTGAACCAAGACAGCTATGTCGCGACTCCGCCGATTTTCGCCGTGGCCGATGGCATGGGCGGGCATGCGGCGGGCGAGATCGCCTCAGAGGCTGTCGTGCGCAGACTGGCCGAGCTCGAGGGGCGCACGACCGTGAGCCACTCAGACTTCGAGGCAGCGCTTGACGACGCCATTGAAGACATCGAGCTCAACGTCGGCGAGACCGAACTCGGCACCGGCACGACGGTGACCGGGTTGATCCTCGGTAGCGATATCGAACAACCCAGCTGGACGGTCTTCAACATCGGTGACTCTCGCGTGTACCAACTGTTCAAGGGTGCCCTGAGCCAGCTGACCGTAGATCACTCGGTCGTGCAGCACCTCGTCGACACCGGTCAGATCACTGAAGAGGAGGCGGAGGTTCATCCGCACGCCAACGTGATTACGCGAGCGGTGGGTCTGGGGGAAGATCCGGTGGCCGACTACAGTCGTCTCGCGTTGATTCCAGGCCAGCGCCTGCTGATCTGCTCTGATGGCCTGACCAAAGAGCTTACCGATACCGGGATCAAGCACTACCTCGGCGAGGCGAAGACCGCGCGCGAGGCCGCCGAGAATCTCGTTGCCGCGGCGCTCGGCAACCTCGGTCGCGACAACGTGACGGTGCTCGTGATCGACGTGCACTCTGTCGGCGACTCGCATGAGACGCTCGAGGTGCCGACGCTGGCTGTCGACGAGTAGACCGCGGGTTAGCCAGCTCACTGCTCATCGAGCCCGTCGAGATGAGCAGGTCACGAACCGAGCACGGGGTTTCGGGTCGCGCGCAGATCCATCCGCGAGCTGCGCTCGCTCCCGCCAGGCCCGGCCATGCGCGCGATCCAAAACCCCGCACTCGGATCGTGCGCAGATCCATCCGCGAGCTGCGCTCGCTCCCGCCAGGCCCGGCCATGCGCGCGATCCAAAACCCCGCACTCGCCCCGCAACCGGAGATCGCTCATATCGACGGGCTCGATGAGCGGGTAGGCCCCGCTCGATGAGCGACGCCCGCCTAGCGCGCGGCCGCGCGCTAGGCGG
>Ga0209369_1001106_pt1 | contig 15905 bp, 18 predicted proteins | sample EBPBio142010_DNA_FD_185865 | JGI IMG/M metagenome (GOLD analysis project Ga0209369, IMG submission 185865) | Wastewater treatment Type I Accumulibacter community from EBPR Bioreactor in Madison, WI, USA - Reactor 1_10/4/2010_ DNA (SPAdes)... | ecosystem: Engineered > Bioreactor > EBPR >... | reverse complement strand
AAGCGGCACAGGACAGCCGCTCGCGCACACAGGATCTGGCTTCGCGCGCCGCAACTATCCTGACCTGGATTGCCATCACCGTCGGCCTTGGATCGTTCGGTTACTGGTATGCGGTCGGGGCGGGGGCCACCTTTGCCCTTGAGCGGATGGTGACAGTCATGGTCATCGCCTGTCCGCATGCGCTCGGCCTTGCCGTGCCGCTTGTCGTGGCCGTCTCGACGTCGCTGGCGGCGCGCAACGGACTGCTGATCCGCGATCGTGGCGCCTTTGAGCGTGCGCGGGATCTGAATGCCGTGGTCTTTGACAAGACCGGCACCCTGACTGAAGGCAGATTCGGCGTGAGCGATCTGGTGTTGCTGCAAGATGGCGACGAGACGACCGCCTTGCGTTTGGCGGCATCGGTTGAAAGCCAGTCGCAGCATCCAATCGCCACGGGAATTGTCGCCGCAGCAAAAGCCCGTGGCATTGAATATCCTGCCCCGGAAGGCTTGCAGAGCATCACGGGTGCGGGCGTCACGGCGCGCGTGGACGGGCGGGAAATCGCGATTGTCAGCCCCGGTCATCTCCGGCGGCAGGACAGGCCTGTAACCGACCCCCGCCTTGGTCTGCTGGAGGAGGCAGGCAAGACCGTCGTGGTGCTGGAGGTGGGCGGCCAGCCCTATGCGTTGCTGGCCCTGGCCGACATCGTGCGCACGCAATCGCGTGATGTCGTCGCGCGTCTCAAGGCAAGGGGTGTCAGGTCCATCATGATGACGGGAGACGCGGAGGGGGTCGCGAAATCGGTCGCTGCAGAACTCGGCCTCGCTGAATATTTCGCACAGGTTCTCCCGGAGCAGAAAGCGGCCCGCGTGAAAGAACTTCGCGCCAGGGGTCTGAAGGTCGCAATGGTTGGAGACGGGGTGAACGACGCGCCGGCGCTCGTCGAAGCCGATCTTGGAATTGCCATTGGTGCGGGCACGGATGTCGCCGTGGAATCCGCCGACGTGGTCCTGGTGCGGTCTGACCCACGGGATGTGGAGGCCATTCTTGGCCTGTCCCGAGCGACGTATTCGAAAATGGTGCAGAACCTGATCTGGGCGACCGGATACAACGCATTTGCCATTCCAATGGCTGCTGGCATCACGTTCGGCACCGGCTTCCTCATGACACCTGCAGTCGGCGCCGTATTCATGTCGGCATCGACCATTATTGTAGCGATCAATGCACAACTCCTGCGGCGATACAGATCGAGCTAAGGGAACATTGAGCGCCTAGCAAGACCAAGCGGCCCTTTCGAAAAGCTCAGAGGCCCCCTCTGTCAGGGTAGTTGTCACCGGTTCTGAAACTGGAAGTGTATGCTGAGGCGGGCGGGAGAGGATGAGGGGTTTGGCATATCCACCGGAACGGAAGGCGGCGGTACTGACGAGGATGCTGCCGCCGAACAACATGCCTCTGGGCCGGTTGGCCAGGGAGGAAGGGATCAGCGTGGCGACGCTCGCCAAATGGCGTGCCGAGGCGCGGGCGAAGGGGCAGTTCCTGCCCGACGCCCACGCAGGGCCCGAGGGCTGGACGTCGCGCGACAAGCATGGGGCGGTGATCGAGACGGCGTCGATGAACGAGGCCGAACTCGGCGAATACTGCCGCCGCCGCGGCATCTATCCCGAGCAACTCGCCGTCTGGCGCGAGGCCTGCGAGCGGGCGAACGACTGGGAGCGGGCTGCCGCGAGCCGGATCGCGCGGGAGACGAGGGACGACAAGAAGCGCATCCAGCAGCTGGAGCGCGAACTCGCGCGCAAGGAGAAGGCGCTGGCCGAGGCGGCGGCGCTGATGATCCTGCGAAAAAAGGCCGAAGCGATCTGGGGCCCGGAGGGAGGCGCGGAGGAATGACGCCTGCTCAGGATCGCCGACATATCTCAGCCCTCATCGACGAGGCGACAGCGGCAGGCGCCCGCCCGACAGCCGCCTGTGCGGCACTTGGCCTGAGCCTGCGCACACTGCAGCGCTGGCGGGATCCGGCCGGCGGGGTGCGCGAGGACCGTCGCCCTTGCGCGGATCGCCCGGCGCCGCCAAACAGGCTGACCGAGGCGGAGCGCGACCGGATCGTGGACACCTGCAACAGCCCGCCCTTCGCGAGCCTGCCTCCGAGCCAGATCGTGCCAAAGCTGGCGGACGAGGGCGTGTACATCGCCTCGGAATCCAGCATGTACAGGGTCTTGCGGGAGCGCGGGCAGAACCACCGCCGCGGTCGCGCGCGCCGGCCTGGCCGGTCACGGCCACCGGCAAGCTTCGAGGCGAAGGGTCCCTGCCAGGTCTGGTCCTGGGACATCACCTGGCTGCCCGGACCCATCGCGGGGATGTTCTTCTACCTCTACCTGATCGTGGACATCTTCAGCCGGAAGATCGTCGGCTGGGAGGTCCACGAGCGCGAGACCGCCGAGTTCGCCGCCCGGGTGCTGGAACGCGCGGTCCGGGCGGAGCGGTGCCTGACCAGCCCGCCGGTGCTGCACGCCGACAATGGCAGCCCGATGAAGGGCGCGACGATGAAGGTCACCATGGAACGGCTGGGCGTGATCGCGTCCTTCAGCCGGCCGCGGGTGTCGAACGACAACCCCTACTCCGAGGCCCTGTTCCGGACCTGCAAGTATACGCCCCGCTGGCCGACCCGCGGCTTCGCGACGATCGACGAGGCGCGGGCATGGGTGATGGACTTCGTGCGCTGGTACAACACCGGGCATCGTCACAGCGCGATCCGCTTCGTCACCCCCGACCAGCGCCACCGCGGCGAGGACCACGCGCTGCTCGCCGAGCGCCACCGTGTCTACCAGCTGGCCCGCGCCGCGCACCCCGAACGCTGGTCAGGCCAGACGCGCAACTGGCAACCCATCGCCTCGGTCTGGCTGAACCCGGAACGCCCCGATGCCGGGCGCAAAGGTCATGGGGCCGCCGACGCGCTCCCCCATCAAGCTGGCGGCGGCGGACCCATGGCCGGGCCAGCCGAACAGGCAGCCTGAAAACGAAACCAGACGACAACTGCTTTGACAAACACCGGAGGGGGCGCGATCAATCCCGATTGACAATGCAAGCCTTACGGAGCGAGAATCCGGAGCATGTTGCGGTGCGCTCTTTCAGCCCATGCCGTGAAGTCCGTGGAAGCCGCCTGTAACTATCACGGGTACGACGATCAGAGCGGCCAAAATGACGATCACGACGCGCTGCCAAAGTTTTCGGTGCCGCCAGCAGAGAAAGGCAGTGGCGAACAGAACCAGCCCTAGTTCCACCACGCCGATGATACCGCCGTAATAGTTCGGGTCCCAGTAGCTGACCGGACTGCGGAATACCCAGTCCGACACGGGCCAGAATTGGCGGCGAGCATCGTCATGATGGGTGATGAAGTCGGTGGCCGCGTGCAAAAAGCCGGCCCCTGCAAAGGCGGTGAGAATGAGGTGACGTCGCCAGTGTCCAAGAGCAAGAAGCAGGCCCCAGACGAAAAAGCTGTGATCAACGGCAAAGACGGCCTGCCATGAGTGCGAGTAGAAGAGGTCTCCAAAAACTTCATGCTGCGGAATTCCGACCAGGCGTGTCGAAAATAGGACCAACGCAAACATCGGAACATCAGGAGCGAGCCCGCCCAGTATGGCCGCTACCAGAGTGGACGGCACGACGGGCCGCGCAAAGACAGCGGCCCCGATCAGCATATGAGTTGGTGTGTTCATCGCATCAACAGGCCGGAAATGGTTCGGCCTTCTCTTCTTCCGCAATCTGTCGGAGAAGGGAAAGGGGAACCGCACCGCTGAGCACGGTCCGTCCGATCACCAGACCTGGGGTGCCGATGAACCCGAAGAGATCGGCAAGTGCGCGTGTTCGGTCGAGTTCGGCCTGGACCCCGGCGGAGGACATGTCGATTAAGAGCTGCTCGACATCCAGATCAAGGGACTCCGCAACACGACGTACCGAGGCCTCTTCGGCAACCATCGGTGTCCGCATGAAGCGGCGGCGAAGCTCCTGTTGCTTGCCCTGACGTGCGGCGGCAACGGATGCCCGGGCGGCCAGCTCAGACGGCGGCCCGAAGATCGGAAGTTCGTGTTGCACGAGCCGGAATGCAGTTGGGTCCTCGGCCAGTAGGCTTTCAAGATCTCGCTCGAGAGCACGGCAGAACGGACAACGAAACTCGCTGAAGTAGGCGATGGGAACCTCAGAATTGGAGGCGCTGTTCCCAAATAAGGCCGGGCATGGGTCGGTGCGCAGGGTCTCCATGCGCGCCCTGCGTGCTCCCGCTTCAGGTAGTGGCCCATCGAGACCGACAAGTGCGATGTTTGCCGTGGAGGTCTGACCGGCCAGCTCCAGTCGACGAAATGGCGGCACACCCTCGATGTCGACATAGGACAGCCCGCTTCCGCCAAGCCGGTCCCAGGGCAGGGCCCGTAGTCCATACATCAAGGCTACGATGCCCCCCAACACGAAGACATCACGACGGCGGATCGTCACAGGACAGTAACCGGCGTTCCGACTGGGACCTGCTCATAGAGTTGGATCACATGGTCGTTCAGCATCCTGATGCAACCGTTCGACACGGACCGTCCAATCGACCACGGCTCTGTCGTGCCGTGAATCCGGTAGTAGGTGTCGCGCCCGTCGCGGTAAAGGTAGAGGGCTCGGGCGCCAAGCGGGTTGCCGGGTCCGCCCGGCACCCCCTCGGCAAACTGGGCATAGCGATCAGGGTTCCGGCGGATCATGTCGTTTGTCGGGCGCCATGACGGCCATTCGGCCTTGCGTTCAATGATTGCCGATCCCTTGAATGCCAGACCGGCCTTGCCGACGCCGACACCGTACCGGACGGCCCGCTCGGAATCGAAAACATAGTAGAGAAAGAAACTTTGCGGGAAGACGAGGATCTGACCGGGGGCATGTTGCTCTCGGACTCGGACCTCGCGAGGTTGAAATTCGTCGGCCAATACGAAGGGTTCTTCGGTATGGGCACGAAGGACAGTTGGCATCGAGAGGGCTGCAGCGGCTGCGCCGGAAAGAAAGGATCGACGGAAAATCATGCGAACTCCTGAGAGGAACGTGAAGGACGAGGGTTCACTCAGAGGAAGGTTCGCGGAGGTGGGCGACCGGGGGCAAAGGCGCGGCTTGAGGCAGAGACCGGCGTAATCACGAACCGCGCAGACTTGGCATACGGTGCCACCTCGAAAAATGACAAGGAGGCAGTTGCGACAAGCTGGCAGGAGGCATGGCCTGATCCGTCGCTGCAATGGGCGTCCTGGTCCACAGCTGCGGTTTGAGCATGATCTTCATGCGCGCCGTGGGATGCGTGATCAGGAAGCGCCGCCCAGAGAAGGGCAACGAGCAAGCACAAACCGCACAGGGTGTTCGCAAACTTACGCATGGGCGCAGAATAGCGCTCTTGGTGTATGGGAGAGGTGTTCACATCGAAGTGAGCAGAGAATTTCCCAACAAAATCGGCGAAAGCGCCACGGCTTCACCTCTTTGTGACCCCTGTGCGATGCAAAGCGATTTGACCTTCCCACGTTGGAAGCCGGCACAGGTAACAAAAAAGAGGAGCAGACCATGCGATTCAGTCGACGACTTTTCGTTGCCGGAGCCCTTGCCGCGCCTTTCCTGACGGGCCGGGCAGCCTTTGCGACCGAGGACAATCAGGGACCAGTCCGGAACAACATCTCGGCGTTCCGCATCCATGAGTGGCAGGACCACTTCGACTCGCTTGGGGTCGGGGTCATCATCTCTGACACCACGGGCAAGGTTCTCCAGCACTGGACGAGCGACGGTCAGATGTTTCTCTATCCCACTTCGGTTCCGCTATCAGATGAATTGACCCGGCGGGGATACACCGAGGTCGTCGAGAAGCGGGTTAACCCAAGTTGGGCTCCGACGCCCTCGATGCGGAAGCGCAACCCGGAGTGGCCAGCCTTCGTGCCAGGAGGCGATCCAACCAATCCGCTTGGCACCCGCGCCCTGTATCTATCGTGGCAGTACTACCGGATTCATGGTACTCACGACACGCGTAAGATCGGGCGTCGTTCGTCGAACGGCTGCATCGGGCTTTACAATGAGCACATCGAAGAAATGTTCGACCGCACTCCGGTCGGAACGAAAGTCAAGCTGATCTGAACGGATGAGAGCGACAGCATACCCATTGGCCCCAACGCAGAACCTGCTTGCACGCAGGTTGTTGCGTTTCGTGTCGATGTGGCTTCTGACTGTCGCTCTGGTCATGGGCTTGGTGCTAGGACAATCTGCACAAGCAGCGTTTGGCAACGAGCATCACGGCCTCACAGTCGAGGCTGCCGATACACCCGAACAGCAATCCTCGGCAAAGCCTGCCTGCCACCCCGGCGTCATTTGCACCGCGTTCGTTTTGCCCGATGCTGTGGCCTCGATACAGCCCACGGCCGTTCCGGCTGTGCTTCAGCCCGACGCTGAGCAGTCGCAACGCCGTTTTGGCGGTCCGGCCATCACACTTCCTCCCCCGCGAACCCTGACCTGACAGTCGGGCCGAACGATTGTTCGATGACCAGACGAGCTGGTTTGAAAGACTGGCTCAGGTTCGACCCTTTCTCAGCCTGACTCCAGAATTCGTCCCAAGCTGTGACCCGCCTCACCGGCAGGGCGCAGCCAACGATCAACAACAAGAAACCAAGGGCAGTCAGGCAGATGAAATCTCAATGGACGGGCGCGATCGCGCTTGCCGCTTCCGCCGTCGCGGCAGTGGCGCTGGCACATACGGGGGCGACGGGCGTCGTCCTGGACCGAATGAACGGAATGACGGCAATGCGCGACACCATCGCGGAATTGGCACCGATGATGCAGGGCACCGTGCCCTACGACACATTCATTGTGTCTGAAGGCGCCAGCGTCATTGCAAGTCATGCGGGAGGGACGATGCTGTCGCTTTTCCCTGAAAACAGCCTTGAAGGCGTCACCTATGCCAAGCCGGAAATCTGGTCCGATTGGCAGGAGTTCGCGGCCCTCGCCGAAGAGCTGAAGGCCTATGCTGATGCCTTGGCCGAAGCTGCCCCGAACGGCCTCGAGCCCGCGAATTCGCCAGCAGGCGAGATGGCTGGCATGGATCACTCGGCCATGGGCATGACCGGAACACCGCAACCGGCGCAGGGCTTCACGGTCGCGGAATTGATGGGATACGGAGCGGCTCCGGAAGAGATCGCGGTGACACGAGGGACATCGGACCCGACAGTTTTGGAGCTCGATCTGACGACACTGGCGGCGGACGACCTCTTCAACCGGATCAGCGCGACATGCTCTTCCTGTCATGCGAAGTTTCGTGCGGGCCGGAACTGACCATGCGAGGTTTGATCCGGCTTTCCTTTGTCTTCCCAGCCATCGTGGCAGGTATAGGTGCCGGGGTGCTGGCACTTTGGCCGATCGGAGAAGTCGAGCCCGCGAGCTTCCCTCCCGGCGATGCCGAACGTGGGGCCTATCTCGCGCGCGCAAGTGGCTGCGTGTCCTGTCATACCAACTCGGCCGCCAAAGGATTGGCGCTTGCGGGAGGTGCGCCTATTGACACACCCTTCGGCACCTTCGTGCCTCCGAACATTACACCGCATCCGGAGGCCGGGATCGGGCGCTGGACCATCCAAGATTTCGCCAAGGCGGTGCGCCAAGGGGTGTCGCCTGACGGCGACCCCTACTACCCCGTCTTCACCTATTCGTTCTACGCCGGTTTTACCGATCAGGACATTGCCGACCTCTGGGAGGCGTTCCGCACCGTCCCGGCTGTTGGCGATGCAGCCCCACCCCACGACGTCGGCTTTCCCTTCAGTTTCAGATCGGGGCTGAAGCTCTGGCGCGCGGCTTACCTTGAGACGCCCAAGACGGACGCACTCATGGGCACGTCTTCCCCGTGGAACCGCGGGCGGGTGCTGGTCGAAGGGGCTGCACATTGCGCTGCCTGTCACACGGGCCGAACCCTGGCAGGGGGCCTTGATGACGGCGCCCGCTTTGCCGGGAACGACAGCCTTCCAGGGGGCAGCAAAGCACCGCCAATTCTGAGTGACGTTCTCCTCGCAAAAGGTTGGGGCGTTGCGAACCTGGCTTACGCGCTACAGTCCGGGATTCTGCCCAACGGGGATGCTTTCGGCGGCAGCATGGCCGAGGTCGTGGCAGAGGGCACGTCCTTCCTGAGCGCTGCCGACCGCGAGGCCATTGCCACCTATCTCCTCGACCCCGAAGGCACGGGCGAAATTCCAGTGCCCACACCGACGCCGGTCGAGACCCCGATGGCTGGGATGGATCATTCACAGATGGATATGGGAAATGGGAACTAGAGCGCTTGCCGTCATTCTGGCTTTGGGCGTTGCCGTCTTCGTCGGTGTCTTCATCTGGACCACCGTCTGGACCCTCGATCCGCGCGACACGATCTCCGCTGATCCATCGGCGGCAGCCGAAGTGTCCGAGGCGCTTTCGGACGGACGGATGGACGTCCTGGTCTACGCGCTTGGTAATCTCGACGTTCGAGTTGAAATCCAGTTCATGCCCGATACCGACGCCGGCGCAGCTGCCGGCATGCGGCCAGATGTGAACTTTGCGATGGTTGACATGCACATGGACGGCGTAGCGCCGCCGCTTCAGCTGGTCGAGGCAGGCGTCTGGCGCGCCGACGTGAAGCTGCCCATGGCCGGTCGTTGGGTCGTCAGTGTGGGCTTTGGTGAAGAGTTTGCAGAGGTCGAGTTTGATGCGCGATAACCCAAGTCCGGCAACTTTTCTGAATGATGACAGCCTTCGCCGCAACCTGCGCGGCCTGGCTGTTGGCACCACCCTGTTTGTGGTCCTCGGCACGGTCACTGCCGTATGGGCGAACCCACTTTTTGTCCGGATGACTCCAGTCGGGCCTTGGGAGTTCGTCGCGACCGTTCTGACGGCCTTCCTCGGAGGTGTGACAGCGGCGATGTGGGTCCCTCAGTGCAACTTGCGCGCTTCCGGGACGGGTGGGCTTGCCAGCTTTCTCGGAATCGCCTGCCCAACCTGCAACAAGGTGCTCATGCTGGTCTTCGGTGGACCCGCGCTTCTTGCCTGGTTTGATCCGCTCCGGCCGTGGCTTGCGACTGCCGGGCTCGTCATCATGGGCACCGCCGCGTTGACAACGTGGCGCCGGTTTCGCGCTGTCCGCACTGGCAACAGGGAGGTGCAGGGACTGCGGGGTCTTGATCGGGGTGACGTGAAATGAAGACAGTCACGGTCCATGACCCAATGTTCCGACGGCTGAGCCGGAATGTACTTTTGCGGCACGGGCTGATGGCCCTCCTCTCTGCTGGCCTCGTTCTGATTTTTGCGGCTATCCATGGCGAGTGGAGTCCGATGCACCGCTGGAACCGGGCACTTGCCGACGCCTCGCTGGTGCTGGTTGCGCTTTCGATGGGCCTGGGGCCTCTGGCCCGGCTCCTCAGACCCGCAGTGTTGGTGCTGCCCTACCGCCGTGAGTCGGGCATCTACGGCTGCCTTCTGGCGCTTGCGCATGCTGGAATCATTCTTGTCGGCTGGGTCGAATGGGACCTGATGCGGCTCTTCGGCTTCGAATGGCATCCCGAACTCCTCAGCTATGTCATGTTTCAACATGGCTTTGGTCTGGCCAATGCAATCGGGATCGCCGCCTTGCTCCTCGCGATCCTCCTGGCAACAACATCAAGCGATGCCGCAATGCGCCGCCTTGGCGTTTCCGGCTGGAAGTTCCTGCAGATGGGTGTCCTGCCGCTTTGGTGGCTGTCTGTAGCGCATGTCGCCTACTTCCTGTTCATGCACTTCCTCAGCTTTCACCGGGCGACGCCCGAGCCGAACCCCCTGCAGTATTGGTTCGTCGGACTGGTGGTCTTGGTCCTGGGACTGCGACTTGCCGCTTACCTGAAAACCATTGGCGGCAGACGCATGCCGGAGTCTCAGGACGAGAGGGCCAAGCATGCGCCGATCTGAACGGGATATTGCCCGGGCCTCACGGGTAACGACGCGTCGGTCGCTGATGCTGGGCGGCGTGATGACCTCGGTGGTCGGTGTGCTTGGTTTCCGGATGTGGCAACTCGGTGTACGCGATGCTGAGGAATATTACCTCCTGGCCGAGGAAAACCGGATCAATTTGCGGCTGGTGCGCCCCGACCGGGGCCGCATCTTCGACCGCGCGGGCAAGATCGTCGCGGACAACGAACACACCTACCGGATCATGCTCGTGAAGGAGGAGGCCCGGGACGTCGATGACGTCCTTGCGAAACTGCAGCGGCTTCTTGGTCTGACGAGCGAGGATATCGACCGGATTCGGGAGCAACTTGACCGCGTTCGGGGCTTTGTCCCGGTGACCGTTAAGGACAGGGTCACCTGGGAAGAGTTGTCAATCATCGCCTTGAACACCCCGGCTCTTCCGGGTGTCCACCCGGAGATGGTCCTGTCCCGGGTCTATCCCTTCGGGCCGGACTTTGCCCATCAGGTCGGCTATGTGGGACCCGTCAGCGACAGCGATCTCACAGCCAAGGACGGGGAACCCGATCCGCTTTTGCGCTCGCCGGACTACCAGATCGGCAAGACGGCGCTTGAGCGGATCCACGAGCGTGCGTTGCGCGGTGAGCCGGGAGCTCAGCGGGTGGAGGTCAACGCCGGCGGCAGGACCATGCGCGAGCTGGCACTTGATCCGCCGACCCCCGGCTCGGACATGCAGATCACACTGGATCATCATTTGCAGAACTTCATGCGTGTGCGCCTCGAAGGACAAAGCGCGGCAGCAATCGTAATGGATGTGACAAACGGTGATCTTCTTGGCTGCACGTCTGCGCCTGCATTTGACCCGAACCTCTTCGTGCGGGGGATCTCGAGCAAGGACTACAGCGGTCTGCGCGACAGCGAGTTTCGCCCGCTTGCCGACAAGACCGTTCAAGGGGCCTATCCGCCGGGATCCACGATCAAGATGTCGAATGCGCTCGCGGCTCTGGAGAGCGGAGTCATGGACCCAGCAGAAACCGTAACCTGCAACGGATACGTGGAAATCTCTGGTCGCAGATTCCATTGCTGGAAAAGCGGCGGCCATGGGCGGGTCGACATGGTCGGTGCGTTGCGGCAGTCTTGCGACGTCTACTTCTACGAAGTCGCGCAACGGATCGGGATCGACGGCATCTTTGCGATGAACGACCGTCTCGGGCTGGGCCAGAAATACGACCTTCCGCTGTCGGGAATGGTTCACGGCAACAATCCCTCACGCGCCTGGAAGCAAGAGCGCTACGGTCAGGATTGGTTGATTGGCGACACGATCAACGCGTCCATTGGCCAGGGCTTCACGTTGACCTCGCCAATTCAGCTTGCCACGATGACCGCGCGCCTCGCCTCAGGAACGGAAGTCCTCCCACGTCTCGTGCGCCCGCTCGGTGGGGCCAGCCCGGGTGAACCTGCGCCTGCCTCACTTGGTCTTTCGGCAGAAGCGCTTGCGATCGTGCGACAAGGGATGTTCGAGGTGTCGAACCACGAGCGTGGTACGGCCTATGCCTCGCGGATCGCGGATGTGACCAAAGCAATGGCCGGGAAGACCGGAACGAGCCAGGTGTTTTCGATTACAGCGGCCGAGCGCGCAGCCGGTGTCCGATCGCAGGACGAACTCCCATGGAACAGGCGGGACCATGGGCTGTTCGTGGCCTTCGCACCCTTCGATGCGCCTCGATTTGCCGTTACCGTTGTTGTGGAGCATGGCGGCGGTGGCTCAACGGCGGCGGCACCGATCGCGCGCGACATCATGCTCTTTGCCCAACACGGCGGCCTGCCGCCCGAAGATGCCTATCCTACTGCTCAGCGGGCCCGAATTCGGGAGGATCTGGCTCAACTGTCCGAACGGATTCTCCCGCCGGATGGGGTGACACCGATCACCGTGAGCCGGACATGAAGGCCACCAAGCCAAGAGCTGGCAAGTTCAGAGGCGCTGCGATTGTTGCGCCCGCGGCATTCTTTCTGCTGTCCGCGCCACAAGCAGACGCGTTCTTCCACAATAGCCCCGATCTCGAACAAGGTCGCGCCATCTATGAGGCGGAATGCGCGTCGTGCCACGGCGCCGATCTGGAAGGACATCCCGACTGGCGAACGGCCAATGAGGACGGGACCTATCCCGCCCCGCCGCATGACGCGGGCGGCCACACCTGGCATCACGGCGACATCATGCTGCACGACTACATCAAACGCGGCGGGCAGGCCGTCCTTGACGAAATGGGCGTTGCCTTCACCTCCGGCATGCCGGCTTTCGGCGACCGTCTGACGGACGAGGATATCGAAGCTGTTCTCGATTACATCAAATCGACTTGGCCCGACGGCATCCGCGCCACGCAAGCAGAGCGCAGCGCCGTCGAGGCACTCGCCCCATGATGCCTGACCCGAACGATAGTCTGTCGGTCCAAGTTTGGACTTGCCCCTCTAGTTACTTGAGGAAGCATCAACCCTCAAAGAATGTACGAAATGAAAGGTCCGCCCGATGCGAATGAAATCCCTGCTGCTTGCCAGCGTCTTCTGCTTCCAAGTCGCCATGCCGGCCTTCGCGCAGGAGGTCTCGGATGAACGCATCAAGGCTCTCGTCGCCGAGGCCCTGCGCGAAAACCCCGAACTGATCCTCGAAGCGCTCCAGGCCCTCGAAGAGCGGCAGGCGGAAGCGCAGGCAGCCGCCGCAACCGCAGTATTGGCCAACGAGCGCGACACATTGGAACGTGACCCTAACGCACCGGTTTTAGGCAATCCGAAGGGCGATATCACGGTAGTCGAGTTCTTTGACTACAACTGCCCCTACTGCAAGCGCGCCATGCCGGAAGTCGACGCTCTTCTGGCCGAAGACGGCAACATCCGGTTGGTGATGCGCGAATGGCCAATCCTCAGCGAGGGATCTGCCTTTGCCGCACGCGCCGCGCTCGCATCCCGGAAGCAGGGCAAATATGCTGAGCTCCACAATGCTCTGATGGGTATGCGCGGCAAGGTAGAAGCCGACACGGTGCTGCGTGTCGCCGGCGAAATCGGCTTGGACTTGGACAGACTCAAGGCAGACATGCAGGCGCCAGAGATCGACGAGCACATTGCAACCTCGATGCGTCTGGCCGAGGCGCTCGGTTTCAACGGGACGCCATCCTTTGTCGTAGGCGATCAGCTGGTCCCCGGTTTTGTTGAAAAGGCGCAGCTTTCCGAAATCGTGGCTTCTGTTCGGGCATCAGAATGAGTGGTTCGGAACGACGCGCTTCGGAATGCACCCGTTGCACCGCCTTCCCTGCTCGCAGGACGATCTCGGCCGTCCCGGCCCTCGCGGCGGTACTATGGATCGCTCTGTCTGGAATTGCGGCAGCGCATTCGTTCACCGCAGCAATTCTCGTCGTCGGTGAGAATGTTGAGCAAGACCTTGCGGCGGCTGTCCAAGGATTCTTGCTGGCTGCCGACGAGCGGGACGGGCACCCAAACGAAACCTCCGACGGGCATCTGGGCGGCGTTGACGTGCATGTTCTTCCGCTTCCGGCCGAAGCCACCGGACTGGTTCAGGAGTTGACCGGCGCACCAGACGAGGCGGCTGATGTCGTCATCGTCCTTGGACCGAAGCCTGCCGCCGACGACGCGGCGAGCAAGTACAACCGTGCGAGCACCGTTCTGGTGCAAGCACTCCTTGCGGAGGGCTGGAATGGTGATGACCGCATGGAAGGTTTCATCGCACGCTACCGGCTCGCCTACGGCAAAGAGCCCGGTCTTTTGGCCGCCTCAGCCTACCACGCGGCGCGCAGGTTGGATGTCGCGATCAGACCGCTTGACGGGGCGGGGCCGCGGGATGAGCTTCTGGAAGCCTGGCAAGCATCCGAGGTCGGCTTGCCAAGATGATCCTGTGGTGTCTGGCGCGGCGCGCACCGGGTGGGGATCTCAGGCCGCCTGATAGCTGGTGAAGACCGTACTGCTTCCGTCCTGACCGACCAGGACCACGTCATAAGCCTGACGCTCTGTCTCTGGTCCCATTCCCGGTGAGCCGAATGGCATGCCCGGAACGGAAAGTCCTACCGCCAAGGGGCGTTCGGCCATCAGCCTGCGGATATCCGCTGCTGGAACGTGCCCTTCGATGGTGTAGTCGCCGATGGTCGCTGTGTGGCAGGACGACAGGTTCTCCGGGATGCCGCGCTCCCGCTTGTAAGTCGCGAGGTCTTCGACACTGCGCTCTTCAAAGCTGACGTTGAAGCCGTTTTCGCGCAGGTGGCCGATCCAAGCGTTGCAACAGGGGCAGCCAGGGTCCTTCACCACATGGATCCGCTCGTCCCCTTCGGCCAGCAAAGGCACAGTGCTCATGGCAAGGATGGCCGGTCCGGCAAGAAGAAGAGTACGGCGCGCAAGGATCATCAAAAGCCCCCTTTTATGTGTCACTGCAAAATACTGCCAAAGGCCGGGCGTGGCGAGCGAAGTATGGCTCCCAATAGGCCTGATCACCAAGAAACTACTGAAGGCGCGCGTCCCCGGCCTGCACCAGAAGGACGCCGTGATTCTCATCTGCGTCATCGTCTGTAACGCGACGGGTCTGAACGCCCGGCAAATCGGCGAAACCTTCCATCATCCGTTTCGGAAACCAGGTCATTGGCAGGCTTTCGAAGCCGGGAACACCGTCCAGTACTCGCGATATAGCAATCGTGCAGTTCGCCTTGGGCACCGCGCCGTACGCTTTGGCACGCGACATGATCAGGTCCGCCACTTCTGGTGAAACCATAATCGTCTGCTCGACAACGTCGTAAGTTTCGCGGGCATGGTAGTCGATGTAGAAGTCGACCATCTTCGGCGTGATCCCGAAATGGACGTCGTTGCGCTCTGGAAGCTTCGGATGTCGCCAGGTTCCCGCCGGGTCGAAGAGAACACGCTCTGAGCCATTGATCAAAAGCCCGGCATGCGCGCCGGCGCCGCTGCGGGTTGACAGGACCGTAAAGAGTGTGACCGACATCGGGCCGACATGCTCATAGCGCGCGTCGGCCACGGCTTCATCTGGCGCCCAGATCGGTTCGGCACCGCAGGCGGACAACAACAGAGTTGCGAAAAGGGCGAAGAACAATCGTTTCATGGCGTGTCCCGTCAGATGAGTGACGTTTTCGCGACCCTCAATCGGTTGCCAGTAAACTCTGCGCTATCAAGTCAAGACGAGGGAAAACGCGGCAATTCTGCTGCAGTCGATGCTATGGCCATGTGGTCCAGACACCAAACTGTCAGATGACGGGACCAGACCACGCTGATACAAGCGAGAGCATGACCCGTTCGTCGTTTCCTATGCGTGCATTGATCCTCGCCGCCTATCTTCTGACGGCGATCCTGCCGATGCTTGCCTCCGCCGATGGCCGGCAACAGTCTCAGGCCGACCATGAGCAAATGATGGCGATGGCTGGCCATGTGGCGAATATGTCATCCGCAGGCAGCCCGATTGACGATGCACAACGTCTGCTTTGCCAGCAACATTGTCTTTTTGCAGCCGCGGCTCTTCCCGCACCCAGCCCGGGCGTCGTCGCCATCGCGCGTTCGGTTGAAATCAACCTGAACAATGACCTGCTGGCCACATCGCTTGCGCTCCCGCCACCTGGCCCGCCTCCGAAACGCACGTTGATCTGACCCTATGGTTCCGCTTTGTCGGGGCCTTCAGTCTTTTCACGTTGCGATACAGGAGAATTCGCATGATCACGCTCTCTCGCCGCGGCTTTCTGGCCGCTTCTGCGGCTACTGCCGCCTCACTTATCCTGCCTGCCCGCGCTCGTGCCCAATCAGCCCGTATGTCGCTGACGGCGACGACCCGGACGCTCGATGTCCGGGGCAGGGCCGCCACCGTCTGGGGGCTGATGGACGGCAACGGCCGGTCTGGATTGGTCCTCGACCCGGGTCAGGCATTTGCCGTCGATCTGACGAGTACCCTGACCGAGCCGACCATCATCCACTGGCACGGACAGATCCCG
>Ga0209369_1001104_pt1 | contig 15963 bp, 14 predicted proteins | sample EBPBio142010_DNA_FD_185865 | JGI IMG/M metagenome (GOLD analysis project Ga0209369, IMG submission 185865) | Wastewater treatment Type I Accumulibacter community from EBPR Bioreactor in Madison, WI, USA - Reactor 1_10/4/2010_ DNA (SPAdes)... | ecosystem: Engineered > Bioreactor > EBPR >... | reverse complement strand
CGTATTCTGTCTCGCCGGCAACTGCTTCAGCACCGCGTACACGAACGACGCCGACTTCGCTCGCGCCATGTCCTTCCTCGAAGCCGGGCGCGAGGCCGGCGTCTACCTCGACACAGACACCCTGCAGGTGTTCAAGGGCGAGGTCAACAGCTGCCGCGACCGCCTGCTCAAGAACTGCTGCATGTCCGACGCCGCAGGCCGCGGCATGACCAACCAGAGCATGTTCGGTGTTGGCACGCGGCTGGTCTACGACGTGCTGATGAACGCCGGCAACCGCCAGTTCCTGTACCAGGGCCTGCAGGCCATGCTCATGGCAGGCGGCTTCAGCGGGAGTTTCACAAGCTATGGCGTTACCGTCGCGATCAACGGCACCGCCCTGCCTGCCGGCTCCGCCGTCCTCTATTCCGGTGAGAGCGTGGTGATCGCCTTCGATCCCTGGAGCCTTGCGATCTTGGCGGTCTTCTATGTGGCGATGTCGCTGACGTCTTGCAATGAAGAGGAAGGAAAGCTCGCCCTGAAGGAAGGCGCCAAGCTGTGCCGCACGGTCGGCACCTACTGCTCCTCCTGCATCCGGGTGCTGGGCAAGTGCGTGGCCTGCATCGAGTACACGACAGGCAAGTGCTGCTTCAACTCGGTGCTGGCCCGGATCATCAACGAACAAGGCCGCCTGCAGGTCGTCAAGGGCTGGGGCTCGGCGCGCTCCCCAGACTGCTCGGGTTTCAGCATAGCCCAGCTCCAGGCGCTGGATTTCGCACGCATGGACCTCACCGAGTTCTATGCCTCGATCGTTCCAAAGCTGCCTGACGCCGCTGCCATCCAGGGCGGCGCCGCCAATCGGGCCAGCAACTGTTACTTTGGGGAAGGAAGGTGCCAATGACTGGAATAGCCGCTTTTGCGCGCTCCACCGCCGTCTGCCTGGCCGGAACGGTGCTTTTCGGCCCCTGGTCTCCGATTCAGGCCGAGCCGTCCCGCACCCCGGTGCCCGGCGCGCGGCCCGTCATGCTGGCTGCGCTGCGATCCGCGGACGGTACGGCTCATGGCGTTTTGACAGGTGACAGCGCGGATGCCATCACGAAGCGCTTCGAGGCCACGTCGCCGATCTACATCGACGTCACCACCGAGCAGCGCTACCGCGCGCCGGGCTGCAGCCGGCTGAAGGTGCTCTTCTGGCAGGAGGGTGTCCGCCTCCCGGATGCCAAGGCGCCGCGCAAGCAGACGATCGAGTTCGGCATCAACTACTGCGCCCCGGGCCTGCCGCCCAAGTCGCTGCTCTGAGGGGATGACCATGCGCGCGCGTCGCCCTTCGCTTCTGGCAGCCGCGGCGGTCTCCGTGACCGCCATGGTGATTGGCATGGCCTCCGCCCAGGGCGTTGTTCCGCCCGCGCCCTTGGGTGACTCCCAGCGCCCCTACTGGTACGACGGCTGGCGCGGTTGGCACTTCTACGAGGATCCACCCTCGGAGGAGCCCGCACCCACCGCCCGGCCCGCGCCGGCCATCCCGCCCCTGCCCACCGCGCCGTCGCGGCCACCCGCGCTAGTGGAGTTCGAGCGCCTGCAGAAGACCCTGGAAGACCTGCGCAACATCGCGATCATGCGGCCGACCGAGCGCAACGTGCGGCGCTACATGGAGCTGGAGATGCAGGTGGTGAACCGCGCCTCCTACTTCGCCGACGTGGCGCAGCGCGTGGCCTGGGCCACGCCGGAGCTCGATCCAACGCTGCAGGGCCGCCCGGTCAATGCGCAAGCCCTGGAGGTCTTCGACCAGCAGCAGCGCGCAGGCCGCTCCACCTCCGTTGAATCGCTGGGCCGCGACCATGTGCTGTTCTTCTTCTACCGTTCGGACTGTCCGTATTGCCACGCCTTCGCGCCGACCCTGCAGGCTTTCGAGGCACGCCACGGTATCCAGGTGGTGGCCGTGAGCGTGGACGGAGGCCCGATGCCGGGCTTCCCCAAGGCGCGCCCCGACAACGGCATCGCCACCGCGCTGAAGGTGACCCAGGTACCAGCCGTGTTCCTGGCCCAGCCCTTCACCGGAAAGATCACCCCGATCGGCTTTGGTGTGCTGTCCGAGTCGCAACTGCTGGAGCGCATTGCCACGGTGGCTTCACCCGCGGGCGAAGCCATGCTGCCCGGCGCTGCCCGGCGCCTGGCGCTTCCATAGGAAGTTTCCATGTCCATCCGCTCCCGCACTCTTCCTGCGCGCAAGGCGGTCGCCACAGCAGTCGCCCTGTCGCTGCTGTGCGCTGCGATGCCCAGCCGCGCCGATCTCAACAGCGAGGTCAATGACATGTTCAACAACCTGGGGGCCATCGGGAACTACACCGCACCCGGCGCGTTCCGCGGCCAGACCTACAACACCTACACCGGCGGCAGTCTGATGATGCGCTCGCCAAACAAGGTCTACCAGCTCGCGGCCATCCAGTTCCCGAGCGCGAAAGCAGGCTGCGGCGGGATCGACGTGTTCGGGGGCAGCTTCTCGCACATCTCCGCGCAGGAGTTCAAGAACATGCTACGCAACATCACGGCGGCGCTGCCCGGCATCGCTTTCCAGTTGGCATTGGAGGCCGTCTCGCCGCTGCTCGGCGGACTGACCAAGTGGGCCAAGGGCCTGGAGACCTGGATCAACAACGCCCGCATCAACTCCTGCGAAACCGCGAAAGCCATCGTCAGTACGGCGGCGGAGGCCGTGGGCTACAGCTCGCAGGAGACCTGCGCCGATCTCGCGATCGACATGGGGCTGGAGAGCGACCGGGACTCGGCGCGCAAGCGCTGCGGCACCGACCGGCCCAGCATCCTGTCGTCGGCGCGCTCGTCGGGAGATGCCAATGTGCGCAACAAGGCCCCCTTCGTCGGCAACCTGACCTGGAGAGCGCTGCAGTACACCGGCGCCTACCTGGACGATGCCGAACGCGAGCTGATCATGAGCATGGTCGGCACCATCATCTACTACCCCGAGGAGTCGAAGCGCGATCCGGAGCCCATCGCCCCGACGCTCACCTCCATCAGCCAGTTGCTCTACGGTCAGGCCGCCGGCTCCGGCACCAATGTCGTCCAGCACCTGCTGCGCTGCAACGACTACACGAACTGCGACGTGGTCTCGCTCAATACCAACTACAGCCACGTCCCCTTCACGGCGAAGGTGGAGACGATGATGCGTTCGATCGCGGAAAAGATCGCCACGCGCACGCCGATTCCCAATAATTCGGCCGAGGTCGGTTTCGTGAATCAGACCACCGAGCCCGTCTACAAGATGCTCTCGGTCGGCACCAGCATCCCGGGCTCGGGCCTGGCCGACAGCCTGATCGGCCAGTACCGCGACGTGATCGCGGCGGACTACGCCTACGTGTTCCTGGAGCGTAACCTGCGCCTGGGCATGGCGGCCCTCGCCAAGGACTACACGCTGCAGCAGACCCAGCGCGACCAGGCCAACCAGGTGCGGCAGCGCGCGCAGGCCATGCTGCTGCAGATCTCGCAGGAGAAGAACCTGCTATACCAGAAGGTCGGCTCGTACAGGGCCGTGGCCAGCCACCTCGAGCAGTTGGAGCGGCAGTTGCGCTCCAGCATGCCTCAGCACGTCATGGACATGCTGGGCCAGCAGGCGGCCTACCTGTCGCGCTGACACCGATGAAGCGGCACAGCCATGTGGGAGATCTACGCTTACCAGAACGCCGACAGCCTGTTCGGCGTGTTCAACGCGGCCGCGGCCATCCATGCCTCCAATGACTATGCCTCGGCCGTCGCGGCAGTGGCATTCTGCGGCTTTGTGGCGGCGCTGATCGCCTATGCCTTTGCGCCAGAGAAACTCCAGGGCTGGAAGTGGCTGGCCTCGGTGGTGCTCGTCTTCGGCATCCTGATCGTGCCCAAGGTGACGGTGGGCGTGGTCGACAAGACCGGCGGCTCCGCGGTCAAGGTCGTGGACAATGTGCCGTTCGGCGTGGCGCTGCTGGGTAGCTTGACCAGCACCATCGGGCACACACTCACGGGGATGTTCGAAACGGCCTTCCAGGTGATCCCGGGCGCTGGAGCCATGCCGGCCGAGCTGTCCTATCAGCAGAACGGGCTGATGTTCGGCAACCGGCTCGTGCGCGAGACCGGCACTGTGGTGTTCCAGGATCCGGCCTTCCGCACGGACCTGGTGAACTTCATCCACAACTGCACGACCTACGACCTGGTCGACGGCACGCTCGATCCGGCGACCTTCTCCGCCTCCGATGACGTCTGGCCGTTGATGGCCTCGCCGAATCCGGCGCGTTTCAGCACATTGACGGGCGCGGGCGGCGCCGTGGGCGTGGACACCTGCCCCAATGTGTACCTGAGCCTGAACGGCCGGCTGCCGGCACAGCTGCAGCGCATCCAGGGACGGCTCTCCTTCCAGCTCAACCCGACGTTGCCAGGCACGGCGGCCGCCGCTGCCATCGCGGGCCAGATCCAGCAGGCCTACCTGAAGAACGGCATCGCCAATGCCTCGGCCACCGCCGCGGACATCATCCGCCAGAACGCCATGCTCAACGCCCTCGAGGACACGGGCAAGATCGTGGGGCAGAAGGTCAACGATCCAGCTGCCATGGTGCTGGCGGTGGGGAGGGCCCAGGCCGTGGCCCAAATGAACGCCTCGTGGCTCAACTACGGCAAGGTCGCCGAGCAGGCGCTGCCGGTGTTCCGCAATGTGATCGAAGCGGTGACCTACGCCCTCTTCCCGTTGTTCGTACTCCTGCTCTTGCTGACCAGCGGCCGCGAGACCATGCTGGCCTTCAAGGGCTATGCGGCCATCCTGATCTGGATCCAGCTGTGGCCGCCGCTCTATGCGATCCTGAACTACATGGCCTCGATCTATGCGGCGTACGACCTGGCGGCTGCCGCCGATCTCGGAACTGGCGCAAAGGCCCTGGCCCTGCAGACGGCCTCGGTCATCTACTCCCGAGCGCTGTCGGGCGAGGCCATCGTGGGCTATCTGGCCATCAGCATTCCGTTCATCGCCTGGGCCGCGCTCAAGCGCATGGAGAACTTTGGCACGGCACTGGTGGGTGGGCTGTCGGGACTGCAGGCCATGCTGTCGGGCACAACCTCGGCATCCACCGTGGGGAACACGTCGCTGGGCAATGTCTCCATGGATCAGATGCAGCTCGCGCCAAACCGCACCTCGGCCTTCATGGGCAGTTGGCAGCATGATCTGAGCGGCAACACCTTCTCATCCAACGCACTCACAGGCAGGACGGCGGTGAGCCTGCTGCGCAACCAGGGCTACGCCTCGCGCGTCGTGTCGATGCGCGTGTCCGAGCAGGACGTGCAGGATGCGAGCCGGCAAGTGGATGCCGCGCGCAGCGAGGCGGTCGCGGCCAGCAGCGAACGGTCGTCCGTGCTGGCGGAGGCCTTTACCAAGGGCGTCGCCAAGCTGCGCTCGTCGCGCAGCAGCACCGGCTCCACGTCGAGCAGCTTCGAGCAGTTCGGCGAGACGCTCAACCGGCTGGATCAGATCAGCAAGAGCGTGGCGGACTCGACAGGACTTACGCAGGCACAGGTAGCACGCATTGCCATAGGAGCTTCCGGGCATCTGGGCCTCAGCACTCCCATCGCCGGGCTCGGCGGCAATGCCATCGCCGAAAAGAACTACAGCTCGAACCTCACCGCAGCCGAACAAAAGGCGCTCGCCTCGATGTCAAGTGAACAGATCACTGATTTCAAACAGTTCGGAGACCGAGCATCCAGAGACAAGAGCTTCATGAGCGTGATCGCCAGCGACGCACGCGAAGCACAGGACCTTACATCGCGGTTGGCGTCGACGACTTCCCGCACCGAACGCGCTGACGCCAGCCTCTCGGAAAGAAGCGCCTTCGCGGAACGTGTCTCAACGGCCTATGAGCGCGGCGAGACCATCTCGATCGACATTGCCCAGGATCCCCACAACCTCGCCATGTTCACCCGCTACGCGGAACAGTATGGTGGCAGCAGCGCTTCCGCTCGCGTGTTGATGGAAGCGGAGTTGGCGAGGCAATCCCTGCGGCCTCAACAGGTGTTCTCGGATGGGGCCGCTGTGCCCACGGCGTTCGGCGAACTTCAGGCCCAGCATCTGCGGAACTCCGGGGATCCCGCATTGAGACCTGACCTCACGGAGCGTCACCACTCAAATCAGGGTGAGGTACGTCGATTCGGTGGTACCTCAACTTCCGCTCCATCGGCTGGAGCGCCGTCGCCCATGCGCAGCGCGATCCGCGAGGAAGGCGAGCGCATCCGTGCGACCACATCCGCCGATCAGGGGGCGTTCGATCGCAAGGCGCAAATCACGAAAACCCCCGATGGCACATTGGCATCCGAACGCTCCTTGCTGCTGCAATCGGGCAAGCAGGTGAAGGAGGATGCAGCGCCGTTCATCGACGACGCGAAGCAAGCGGTCAGGGATGCCTTGAAGAAATAGCCCCGTCAGATGTTCTTGTCCGCGTCGAACATACGGGTTCCATGCTCCGGACGAGGCGGCTTCGTGAATGGCTGATGCCCTTCATCACGCCAGAAGTTCACAGCTAGATCACGGCCCGAACCTCCTCCACCTGGAATCGGCTCGATCTCTTCCTCAGTCCGCCAGTGGCGAACCTTGTCTTGTGCTCGCGGCTTTCCAATCTGCGACAGGCCGCCCCCGATCGCGCCGCCGAACAGCGCGCCCACGGCCATCATGACGATCTTCAGGCCCCAGTCGTCATGGCGCGCGGGCAGGTAGCCAAGACCGATGCCCAGCAGCAGGAAGAAGAGGAAGATGGTTTTTCGCATACGGCCCTACTTGGTAAAACCCTATCAAGATTTCTCTCCGAGTCAAGTAACTTAGAGCAGCGTCCCTATCGTTGAATCGACAGCGTTCTCCTCCAACCTTTCGCAAGAGGTGGTCCCGGTAGCTTGAACACCAAACCGGTTTCGATAAGTGCAATCCGTTCAGGTCTTCATCCTCATGGCCTCCAGCGACAACAGCGTGGCTCCCGCCTTCACCTGCTGACCTGCAGTCACCGCCCCGGTCACGATGGCCCCGGGCATAGGTGCACCTACATGCAGCGGGTTGCCGGGTTCCGCAGTTTCGCGCTGTGCCGCCGTGGCCACGCTGGTCATACGCGACTGGCCGTTCATCTCGAACTACACCTTTGCCACACACTCGTCCACATGGACGGTCTGCAGGCTCACCAGCAAGGTCTTGCCCGCCTCGATCTCCAGCGCCACCTCGTCGCCCGGTTTCATGCCATAGAAGAAGGTTGGCATGGGCAGCACGGAGACAAGGCGGTGATGCACATCAAGGAAGCGACCATTGTTCATGCATCATGGCACCAGAGTGGGTCGGATGGATTGCGAATCCACTCCCGAAGCGCGCTGTCTTCGAAGTTCAAACTGCTTGACCAAACCATAAATAGCCGGAATCACCGCCAGCGTGAGCACGGTTGAGGAAATCATCCCTCCAACCATCGGTGCGGCGATACGGCTCATGACTTCCGAACCTGTGCCAGTTCCCCACAGGATGGGAAGCAGGCCAGCCATGATGGCGACCACCGTCATCATCTTGGGACGCACCCGCTCAACTGCACCCTCCATGATGGCTTCATAAAGATCCGCAACGCTAGGTTGCTTGTTTTCAGCGCGGCGTTTTACCTGGATTTCCTCCCAAGCATGGTCTAGATAGATCAACATAATCACCCCAGTCTCAGCTGCCACCCCTGCCAAGGCGATGAAGCCCACCGCGACAGCCACCGACATGTTGTAGCCCATCAGCCACATGAGCCAGACCCCTCCGACCAACGCAAACGGCACCGACAGCATGACGATCAGGGTTTCCGTCAGGCGCTTGAAGTTCAGGTACAGCAACAGGAAGATAATGAGCAGTGTGACTGGAATGACCACCTTCATCTTCTGCACCGCACGCTCCATAGACTCAAACTGTCCGCTCCAGGTCGCGTAGTAGCCAGGCGGGAACTTGACCTGTTCGTTCACGGCTTTGCGGGCGTCTGCCACATAGCTGCCGATGTCCCGATCACGGATGTCGACGAAGATGTAGGCAGACAGAAGCGCATTTTCAGTGCGGATGCCGGGTGCCCCCTTGGCGACTTCCACGCGCGCCACCTGTCCCAGCGGGACCATGGCGCCATCCATGGTGGGCACCAGCACTTCACGGGCGATCTGCTGCGGGTCGGCGCGCAGCTCGCGCGGGTAGCGCACCGTCACGCCAAAGCGCTCGCGGCCTTCCACCGTGGTGGTCACCATTTCGCCGCCCAGGGCCGTGCCAATGACGTCCTGCAGCTCTCCTACCCCCAGGCCGTAGCGCGCCAGTTGCGCCCGGTCGGGTTCAATATTGAGGTAAAAGCCACCTGTGATGCGTTCTGCGAACGCCGAGGTCGTTCCGGGCACCTGCTTGACCACGGTCTCGATCTCGCGCGCCAGGCGCTCCATCTCGCCCAGGTCCTTGCCGAAGACCTTGATCCCGATGGGCGTGCGGATGCCGGTGGAAAGCATGTCGATGCGGGCCTTGATGGGCATGGTCCAGGCGTTGGACACGCCAGGAAACTGCAGTGCCTGGTCCAACTCCGCGATCAGCTTGTCGATCGTCATGCCCGTGCGCCACTCGGACTCCGGCTTGAGGTTGATGACGGTTTCGAACATCTCGGTCGGTGCCGGGTCCGTGGCCGTGTTGGCGCGCCCGGCTTTGCCGTACACCGACGCCACCTCGGGGAAGCTCTTGATGATCTTGTTCTGCGTCTGCATCAGCTCGGCCGCCTTGGTGATGGACATGCCGGGCAGCGACGCGGGCATGTACAGCAGCGTGCCTTCGTTGAGCGTGGGCATGAACTCCGAGCCGAGCTGGCTGGCGGGGTAGAACGACACGCCCAGCACGATGATCGACGTGGCAACCGTCAGTTTCTTCCAGCGCATCACGGCGGCGATGATGGGACGGTAGATCCAGATGAGGAACCGGTTCACCGGGTTGCGTGCCTCCGGCATGATGCGCCCACGGATGAACAGCATCATCAGCACGGGCACCAGCGTCACCGACAGTAGCGCGGCACCGGCCATGGCAAAGGTTTTGGTATAGGCCAGTGGCGAGAACAGGCGGCCTTCCTGCGACTCCAGCGTGAACACCGGCAGGAAGGACACGGTGATGATGAGCAGCGAGAAGAACAAAGCCGGGCCCACCTCCTTGCAGGCGGCAATCATGGCTTCCACGCGATCAGTGTTGGTGTGCTCCTCGGGCAGGCGCTCCAGGTGCTTGTGGGCGTTCTCGATCATGACGATGGCCGCGTCCACCATGGCACCGATGGCAATGGCGATGCCCCCCAGGCTCATCAGGTTGGAGTTCATGCCCAGCAGGCGCATGGAGATGAAGGCGATCAGCACCCCCACCGGGAGCATCAGGATCGCCACCAAGGCTGAGCGCACATGCATCAGAAAGACCACGCAGACCAGCGCGACGATCAGGCTTTCTTCGATCAGTGTGCGCTTGAGCGTTTCAATCGCGCGGTGAATCAGGTCGGAGCGGTCGTACACCGCCTCGATGGTGACGCCCTGCGGCAGGCCGGTCGAAACCTCAGCGATCTTCTCCTTCAGGTTGTGAATCACTTCCAGCGCGTTCTGGCCGTAGCGGGCCACCGCGATGCCGGAGACCACCTCGCCCTCGCCATTGAGCTCGGTCACGCCACGGCGCTCATCCGGTACCAGTTCAACACGGGCAATGTCACGGATCAGCACCGGTGTGCCTTTTTCCGCCTTGACGACCAGGCTCTCGATGTCGGCCACCCCGCGCAGATAGCCCTTGCCACGCACCATGTACTCGGTTTCGGCCATCTCCACCACGCGCCCGCCGACGTCGCGGTTCGAGTCGCGCACCACCTGGGAGACCTTGGCCAAGGGAATGCCGTAAGCCCGCAGTTTCACCGGATCGACGGTGATCTGGTAGGTCTGCACAAACCCGCCCATCGACGCCACTTCGGCCACGCCATGGGCCTTGGTCAACTGGTAGCGCAGGTACCAGTCCTGCAAGCTACGCAATTCGGCCAGGGTCATATCTTTGGCCAAGAGCGCATATTGGTACACCCAGCCCACACCAGTCGCATCCGGGCCGATCTGCGGTGTCACACCCTTGGGCATGCGCCCCGCTGCGAAGTTGAGGTATTCGAGCACGCGTGAGCGTGCCCAGTAGATGTCAGTGCCATCCTCGAAGATGATGTAGACGAACGAGGCGCCAAAGAAGGAGAAGCCCCGCACCACCTTGGACTTGGGAACCGACAGCATGGAGGTGGTCAACGGATACGTGACCTGATCCTCGACCACCTGCGGGGCCTGGCCCGGATACTCGGTGTAGACGATGACCTGAACGTCTGACAGGTCCGGCAGCGCATCCAGCGGTGTTTTGAGCACAGCATAGATACCGCCAACAATGACGAACAGGGTCGCCAGCAGCACCAGGAAACGGTTTCTCCCCGACCAGTCGATGATCTTCGCAAGCATATTTTTTCCCGAAAATCAGTTGTGACCGGCGTGAGGATTGGCCGTGGCTTTGCCCAGGGGTCGGGCGGCGGTGATCACCCATTCGCCTTGATCGCGTTCGACGAACTCAAAGGCAACCAGGGCACCCGGCTTGAGCTCCTTGAGCAAGCCGCTGTGGGCGACCTTGAACTCCATCGACATGGCGGGCCATTTGAGACTGGGCACCGGGCCATGTGCCAGCGTCACCGTGGAGGACTTCGTATCGATGTCCTCTACTGTGCCTTCGGCTTGGTGACCCACGCCTGTGACGGCCTTGGTGCTTGCTGATCCATCAGGAGTGGCTTGAGTCCCGTGTCCTGTATGCCCCAGGCCTCCGATGGCGGCTTTGAGGTTGCTTTCCGCATCGATGAGGAAATTGGCGGCCACTACGACCATCTCACCGTCCTGCACGCCCTCGATAATTTCGATGCGGTCCTCGCTGCGCGCGCCGACCTTGACTTCGCGGGGCTCGAAACGCCCCTCCTTGAGTTGCACCAGAACGATCTGCCGTGTTCCGCTGTCGATAACCGCCGACGTCGGTACCGTCAGCACGGTGCCCTTGGAGGCGGCGGGCAGTTCCACCTGTGCAAACATGCCCGGCTTTAGCAACCCACCTGCATTGGTCAATTCGACCCGCACGGGCACGGTGCGAGTTTCAGCCGTGAGCGTTGGATAGACGTAGGTGATGGAACCGGTGAATACCTTGTCCGGGTAGGCGTTGATGCGAACCGTGGCCTTTGCCCCTGTTTTGACCATGCCGATGTCCTGCTCGAATACATCGGCTATCACCCACACTGAAGACAGGTTAGTGACCTGGTAGAGCGCGTCGCCTGGCATGAAACGCATGCCCTGTACCGCCTTTTTCTCGGTCACGATGCCTGCCACCGGCGAGCGAAATGTGAGGGTGCGGCGCGCCGTGCCCGACTGAGTCAGCGCCTTCACCTGCTCGTCCGAAATATCCCAGTTGCGCAGGCGCGTCAGGCCCGATTCGGCGAGTTCTCGCATTCCTTTCTGTGTTTCCTCGCTGGCGCCCTTCAAGGCGTCGACCCCTTGGGCGGCAATCGCATATTCGCGTTGCGCCGACACCAACTCTGGGCTGTAGACCTCGAACAACGGCTGGCCCTTGCCCACGGCCTGGCCGGTGGCGTTGACATGCAAGCGTTCGACGTAGCCCTCGAACTTGGGGGTGATGGCGTAGGTCAGGCGCTCGTCGGGTTCGATGCGGCCTGCCGCGCGCACCATCTTGTCCAGGTTGCGCAGGCTGACAGCCTCAACGCGCACCCCGAGCTTCTGAACCTTGTCGGTGCTGATCTTGATCTGGTTGGCGCTTCCGGCTTCCGGTTCCTGATCGCCCTCGTAGACGGGGATGTAATCCATCCCCATCGGGTCCTTCTTGGGCGTGGGGGACGTATCGGGCAAGCCCATCGGATTGCGGTAATAGAGAACCTTGCGCTCCTTCTTATCGTTTGCCGAAGCAACAGTCGATGTCGCCTGCACTGATCCATGTGCAGCGGACTGGCGTTGCCCGTACCAATAGCCGCCTCCCGCAGCCAGTGCCGTGGCGGCCAGCACGAGCGCGCCCACCTTGATAGTTGTTGTCATAGATCTTCTCCCACGATGCGCTCGATGTCCGCCAGACGCATCTGGGCTGCAACTCCTGCTTTGACTTGATTGAGTTTGGCTTGTCGTATCTGTCTCTGTGCATCCAGCAGGGTGGCGAAATCCACCTTGCCCGATTCGTAGCCTGCCAAAGCCGACCGGAACGTCAGCTCCGACTGGGGTAGCAGGCTGTCCGTGGTCAACGCCAGCGTACGGCGAGCCGCATCCAGGCCCGCCAAGTTTTCATACAGATCCGCCAGTACCTGGTTGGTGGCCGCTTCGCGGCGCGAGCGGGCGGCATCCAGCATGGCCTGTGCTTCCTGCTCCTGTGCGCGCCGGGTGTCCTGCTGCAAGGGAATGGTGACCTCGACCATCAACTCCCATTCCCGGATCGACTTACCGTACTGGATGGGTGACACCCCCACCGCAAAGTCCGGATAGCGGTTCTTGTAGGTGAGTTCACGGTTCTTTTCTGCAGCCTGGATTTGTGACTCCTCGGTTCTCAGCAGCGGATTGCTGGACCGTGCACGCTGCTCCAGGACATCAAATCGCATGGTCTCAGGCGCCGGAAGTGTGCGAATGCTCTCTGGCGTAGCCAGCATCTCGCTGGCAGGGCGCCCCACGAGCGCTTTCAGCTTGGCCTGCAACTGACTTCGCTCTGCTTCGAGTGCAATCAATTCGTTGCGCATGGTGGTTTGCTCCAGCTGCGCACGAATCACGTCCTGCTGCGCGGCCAGGCCACCGGCGTAGCGCACTTGAGCGACTTTTTCCAGGCGAGTCATCAGGTCCAGGATTTCCCTGGTCAGCCGCTCGTTCTGGTCCAGATAGTAGAGTTGGGCGTATGTCGTCTTGATCTTGGTCGCTAGTTCACTCCAGGTGCCAGCCACTCTCCCTCGGGCCGCTTCGGCCTGCAATTGGGCCGATTCACGCTTGAGGCCCCGTTTCCCAAACCACGGCAATTCCTGTGTGAGCAGGTATCGCGTGCTGCCCACACGCCCGGGCAGCAGCGTCGGGTTGCGCTCGCCCATCCGGGTAATGTCACGAAGTTCCATGCTGAACTTTGGATCCGGCAAGGCCCCCGCGGGTACGACACGCTCGGCAGCTGCATCGGCTTCGAACTGCATGCTTGCGAATTCGGGACTGTTTTCCCTCGCTGTCTGCAACAGCCCTTCAACACTCGACCCCAGCTTGACCTCCTGCGCGTGAACCATCGAGCTCAGCGCGAGAGACACCATTACCATCCCCAACGACAGGCGATTCCTCATAGCCATCATGACCTCCCCCTTGGCGCACGCAAGGCGGCATTCAACCGGTCAATTACTTCGGCCCAGTCCGCGTCTTCCAGAAGTTCTTCGCGCAACAGAGTCGCCTGAGATGGTGTCCAGAATGGCGCATCGGCCAGCAGCACATCGGCCGGCAGTGGAGCGTGGACCTCCAAGAACTCCCCAATGCCTGCCGCGTCCATGCGCAAGCCGAGCTGGGCAAACAGTTCAGAGAAGCGATGAAATGACTTTTCCATAGCGGTGATCCCTATTGTTTAAACACAAAATTCTGAAGACGTGGCCGGTGGACGCTCACGAAAGCGTCACGCTTAGCGCCAATACGGCAGCTCCGGACGCCATCGCGCCGAGGTAGCCAAAAACAACCGATTTACCGACCTGCGCACCACCTGTCGTCCAGGCGATGCCGACCTTAGCCACCATGTTTGCCAACGTCGCGAGACCGAGCGCCGTGACGGTGGCGCCCGTGGACAATCCACCGGCACCATGCAGCCGAGCGAGCGAGATCAAGATCGCGTCCACGTCCGCAAGGCCAGAAACCGCCGACAGCACATAGAGGCCGCTGGTGTCCAGCCATTGCTTTGCCGCTGGCACCAGGACGCTCATGACAGCGAGCAGCACACCAAAACCGAGCGCGGTGCTAAGGTCGAATGGCGCCATCGCGCCGACAGCGCCCTCTCCCACTGCAGTGCGGTTCAACTTGCGCCACCCCCATAGCGCCATACACAGCAGCACCACGCCAGTGACCACTAGGGCGCTGCCGAAGGTGGGCAACAACGTCGGCTGGATGACGCCCAGCAGAACGACCATGCGAAAAAACATGACGCCACAGGATGCCAACGTGCCGGCTACCGCCGCGCCTGTCAGCGAAGGCTGCTCGCGTGCGTAGCGAGCCAAAGCCAACGTGGTTGCGGTGGAAGATGCCAGTCCTCCCAGGATCCCGGTCCACAGCACACCCCTTTGCGCGCCGGTGATCCGCATGGCAAAGTGGCCCGTTAGCGACAGGCCCGCAATCAGGATGACTGCCCACCACAGCTGATACGGATTGAGCGCGGCATAGGGCCCGAGGCCCGTATTGGGCAGGTAGGGCAGGATGACCGTGGACAACACCAGCAGTTGCAGCGATGCAGTCAATTCGCGGTGATCGATCAAACGCAACCAACCGTGCAAGGTCGGCTTGAGATCCAGCAACACAGCGCCAACCACTGCTGCCGACAACGCCAAGGTGATGTTGCCGTGTGCCGCAAAGGCACCCAGGACCAGAGTGAGAAGCATCGCCACCGGGGTAGTGGCACTCAGGTTACCCGACAGTTTGGCGTTACGGGCGTAGGACACCGTCAGCAGCAGGGCGAGTCCGAGCAGCGCACCCAGCAAAGGCCAAGCGCCGAAATCTGGCTGCAGATGCCCAAGCACGCCACCGAGCAGTCCGGTCAGCGCAAAGGTGCGCAGGCCTGCAACACGTCCACCCTCCGGTAATTCGCGATCGTGCCAGCCGCGCTCCAGGCCAATCACCAGACCGACAGCAAGCGCGGCAACCAAGCCCGGGGCGCCCGGGGGGAGTTCGTAGCTGTTCATCGGTGCTCTGTGTTGATGGCCTGCGTAGCCGCATGCACGATCTTGCGCATGCCAGGCACCAGGACCGCACTACCGGTATAACGCGAGTCTCCATTGAACAGCGCCACCTCATCGGTCCAATCCAGGCTCAGCATAAGTTCCTCACGCAGCATCGCACCCTCGGTCACTGATTTTCAGGTTGTTGTACTTCGCATTGGTATCCACCTACCTTGTGTGAATGCACGTTATGCATTTTGCGAGACCAAGGCTGACCGGAATATGTTTCAAAGATTACATCTTTGTCATGCACTTCTTGGAGCGTGGCATATCAGCCACCGATGAACGTTGGCGCGTTTGATGGCCACATGGGCCCGCACAACAGTGTTGCGGAAGTTCAACTTGGATGTGGTGATGGCGTCCCTGGCGCCCGAATTGATCTCGTGACGCTTGACTCATTCGTTAAGAGTTTGGGGCACGCAGCCAATCTTGGGTTCGCGCCGGCCGGATCGCCCGATCGGCACAGTTGGCCCCCAGCTTCATTGGGGTGATCTCACTTTCGGTGCAAAACACCCGGTTAGGGGCCAAGGGTAATCCCTAGGATTTTGTCAACTGAGCCCATGTCTTCTTCCCTTCTCGGTGTACTTCAAGGAAGGCCTTGCAGATGAGCTACAGGGTACGAACCGACAGCGCGCGCTTAGCCCTGAGCGGCTACCATTGAGCAGAATGCGTCAACCGAGATCACCTATGCAGATTTTTGCTTCCGGCGAAGGCCGTAAATTGAATGCTCCGGATGAGTTCTTGCCGCAGGGAGCTGTCGGCAAGGTGGTGGGCCTAATTGATCTGGGGATGAACAATGGATCCAATGATTTCGGTTGGTCTGGGGTCAAAACGGTCATTGACTTCGAGGGCGATGCTTACGTTCTAGTGTAGTGTTCCATTCTGTTTGGAGCTTAATCGGCTATTGGCCCGAATGACCTTCTGCAGGATGTCGCGGGCGCTCTTGGTCCAGATGAACGGTTTGGGGTTGGTATTGTGATGTGCCACG
>Ga0209369_1001102_pt1 | contig 16033 bp, 16 predicted proteins | sample EBPBio142010_DNA_FD_185865 | JGI IMG/M metagenome (GOLD analysis project Ga0209369, IMG submission 185865) | Wastewater treatment Type I Accumulibacter community from EBPR Bioreactor in Madison, WI, USA - Reactor 1_10/4/2010_ DNA (SPAdes)... | ecosystem: Engineered > Bioreactor > EBPR >... | reverse complement strand
AGAACTACGACCGGATGCTCGGCGAGATGGCCGGTCAGGTGCAGGGGGCAGATGCGGTCGGCGCGCGGCACGAGGCGGATCGAAGCAGCGTTCCCGGTGCCGCTGCGGTCGGGCAGGCGGGCGCCGGGTATCTTGGTCAGGTGACGGGCAGGGCGGCAGGGGCCGGGGTCTCGGCCCAGGGGCGCCCGAGTGATCAGACCGCGCATACGGCGATGCGTGAATTCTCGACGAACGCGTATGCGATACGGGACCGCAAGGAGGGAGCGGCGCAGACGCAGCAGGAGAACGCGACACCGACCGATTTCAGCAAGTTGGAACCCGTGTCGCCGGTCGGCAAGGGCGCGGCAGTTGTCGGTGAGGTTGGGAAAGCCGCAGGACGGGTGGTCGAGGGGCTGAGCGGGGATGATCCCGGTCAGTATGTTCGGGACACGCTGGCGGGGAAGAAGAAGCCTTGAGCCGACGCGGTGGCCTTCTGGGCAAAGGACGCCTCTTGCCCAAGGGCCGTGATCAGCCACCCGTGAGGTCAGCGGCGCGCCACTCCAACGGTTCGAGTGCCACTCGTTGCGCCGCGTTCGCCACCGCATGTGCGCTGCGCAGGTACCGTGGTCGCTCGTGCTTGGCGAAGTCTTCGATCATCTGATCGACAGTGCTCGCGAAGTCCGCGGCCGCAGCGGTCTTGGCCAGGCAAGGAAAGTAGGCCGCAAACACGCTGCGCCAGTCGACGCCAAGTTGCCAGGAGCCGCCCTCGTCGGCGAAAAAGATTACGTCATCGTGGCACTCGTCGATATGCCGAAGCAGCCCGAAAAGGAGCTCGAACGCCTGGCAGGCGACTTCGTTTTGTCCGCTTTCCGCGGCACTGATGCATCCGCGCAGGAGACGCTTGAACTCGGCGATGAAGGCATCCGTGCCCCGCGAATGTTCCGTGCAGTTTCTGGAATTCACCGCGAAGTCTTCGAAGTAGTGACCGGCCAGACTATCGACGTGGAACGTCTGCACTTCGTCGAGTAAGGCGTTTGGTGTTGCGCTCGCTTCTTCCACGTCGTCCACGTGCACGTAGTCGCCCACGAGAGCCTTCAACGTCGCTTTTGGCACGAGTTCTATCGCGCGTTCGGCGATGATCAGCAGATCGCCACGGCGCATTGCTCGCAGTTCCTTTCGCAGTATTTCCAGATTGGTGATGTGGCTCGTCATCCTGCGGCCTCCACATGAAGTAGAGGAGGGCACGGCCCTTCCCTGAGCAATCGCATCACGCTGCTCCCAACAGAGCGCGTCGCGCCACGCGCGGAGGCGAACAGCGCTGGAGGATCCGCTTCCAACCGTTGCGGACTGCGACGGCCTCGCGCAGGATTTCCACGTACTCGACCGCATCCACGCGCTCATCGGGTGGCATCGATCCCTGCTCGTGTTCCGTGAGCAGCCGCTGCCTCTCCCGCGGGCCGTCGCCGAGCGCCTGAAGGCGGCTGTAGGCCTCGCAGGCGTACGCGAAAGTCTCGCGCTTGCCAAAATCGATCTCCAGCAGCCACTCACGCGTCCGAGTTGCCCGTAGTCCGATCGTCTCGCGCTTGCAGTTGTGGAAGATGTGCGCCGCCTCGTGCACAACGAAGTCTTCGAAGCGACCAGGCGCGTCGAAAGAGGCTGCCGACAGATAGCAGGTCGTCTCCTCGCTCAGACCCAGCAGGCCTGGGGCGTCCTCAGCAAGCAGGTCCGCGCCCAGTCCCGCCAGATAGAGGTTCGCCAGGTCCCAGGCGGTGGCCAGCCATGGCGTGCTTTGCAGCTGCGCATCGATCGTGGCCGGAGTGAGAAGAATGACCGAGCGTTCGAGCAGATCGAGGACCGACGCCTGCTCGCAAGCCGGGAACAGGCCACGCACCATCGGTGCCACTTTCTCGCGCGTGAAGGCGACGATGTCGAGGTTGGTGACTGCTTCGGGGAATGCGAGGTGCAGGGTGCGGCTATGGACCGCGGCGATCAGTGCCGCGCGCAGCGCGGCCTCCCCGCAGTGGACGCGGGCGAGGAAGTCGTTCCCCGGCCAGGCGCGGAAGTGGGCATCGTGCTCGCCGCTGCGAAGGTAGCGTTCGGTAGCCTGTTCAGGGGTTTCGGGCATCGGGCATCGGTCTTCGTCCTTTGGAAGGCCTATTGTCTTCGCAAATCAATATTCCAGCACAGGTATTGGCCGGGTCTCGTTGGGCGCGCCGGGAAGAACGTCGACGACGTCAAGTACTGTCGGCCCGTCAACGAAAGATCCGCCTGTCGCTGGCCATGAATGGGGGCACGCATGCCACGGTTCCTTCTGTTCGCCGTCGGTGACCAAGTTCTGACGCGGCAAGCGAAGCGCCAAGATAAGTCTGCGGACGAGCAGGTCGGTGTGGGTGAATTTGCGAGGTGACCGGGAAGTCGAAGCGGGGTTGCGGGTCGAAGAAAGGGCGCTTTTGTGCGTGGCAACGCCCGCATGGCCGAACGCGTTTCGGACGTGCACCCGTTGCGAGCGGCGCCGCTCACAGGGGATCGGCATCATCATTAACCGGCTACTCGCCAACGCCATTCTGCTCTCTCTGGTCCGACACAAGTAGGTGGCCGAGTGCGCGCCTGAATTTGATGGCGCAGGTTGGGTCGGGCTCCTTAGTTGACCGCGCGGCCTAGCAATGGGTAGATGAGCACTGTCTGGAGAGGCCTGAGGGAGGCCTCATTTGGTGGCTTTCAGCGATGAGCAGACGGTCGCGGTTTTTTTTTCAGAAGCCGACGACGTTAGCCTGAAGCGCTCAGCCGTAAGCGGTCATTCGGCTGCGCCTGTGACTTTCTTCGCCTGACCGGCCGCTATGCGCCGGTAAGCAGCCGGTGGGCGCAGAATGGCGTCGGTCGGCAGCCGGCCAAGAAGAGACGGTGGAAAAGTCTGCCGACAGCGGTCATTGAAGCAGCCTGGGTGTATGCTATCGACCTAGCCAGCGACGTGCCGCCTTTGACGATTTCCTATCCTGTATAGAATCAGAACACAGAGGATGAAGTGCCCCATTTGGTAAGCTTCCAGCGTTCCCAGCGACGTCTCTTTCGAGAGCGGGCCCCAATGTTGCGCAGCAAGACTGTCGCCAGAAAACAAACTTAGCGGTGACAAAACGATGCCTCCCGAAATCCTACAGTTCCTGAATGCGAACGCAAGCGCAGTCTTTGGCCTTCTTGGTGCTCTTGGAGGGGGAGTTCTTTCCTTCGTTGCCGCTCTCCTGCTAAAGCAGCGCGACTTCAGGCTTCAGATTCGATCAAAGATAGTGGATAGGCAGATTGCAGCTCACGAACGCATCCTCCAGCTTGCACAAGACTTACGTACTATGGGCTCGCTCGGCACGCTCGACACCGACGAAGAGATATCGCGCGGCCCCATAATTCTCCTATCAAAGAATGCATTTGAAGACTGGTTTACTCTCTTCACAGAGCAGCAACTCGCTGGTTCAACTTGGCTGACTACGGGAACGAAGCGCGAGGTGGCGTTTGTGCAAGACTACCTTGGCACTCTCCATATGCATTTGGTTGATGTTCCGTCGAAAAAATACTTCGATCTAGCGCAATTGATTCGCCAAGACTTCATTGATCTGTCGAGCCGTCTCGAAAAAACCGCGTTCGCCTTCTTCGAAACAGGAATACACCGCGCGAGACTGGATAGTCTTTCTGCTTGGCACAAGTACAAGAGGCCGGTCACCGAGCGCAGACTCGCGAATACTGCGCTAGTTCAGAAAATAGCCGCGTTTAAGAATGCCTTGCGAGAGCTTCCGACGTGACGGCCCGGTTTCATTTGCCCTCAGGCAGCACCCGGCCATGAAGAGACAGTGAAGAAGTCCGCCGAAAGCAGCCATTGGAAGGGTCTGGGTGTATGCTATCGACCTAGCCTGCAAAGGCCGCTTCCACGATTATTTAGTACTGCAAAGAGATAGCAAACGAAAGGCGTGGACCCTGCTGCAGTGAGGCGTGCATACGTTCCGAGCGAGGCCGAGTTACGGAGCAACTCCGATATTGCGCAGCAAAACTGTCGCCCTAAAAGTTAGAACTTTCGAGTCACCAAATCTATGAAAAAGCTTATTCTTATCGCAATTCTTGCCACTATCGGTTGGCAGGGCTACGCAAAATATCAAAGCCAACACGTCGCTATGGCTAGCGCCCAGAGCTCGGCCGAACCCGCACGTCCCCGTAGTTCCGCTCCAGAAACAATCCCTTCAACGAAGTTCAAGTGCGACGGCCGTACATACTGCTCCCAAATGACATCCTGCCAAGAAGCGACCTTCTTCTTGCAAAATTGCCCTGGGGTCAAGATGGATGGAAACAACGACGGCATTCCCTGCGAGAAGCAATGGTGCAAATGATCAAAGTCGTAAAACCCCGTGCGCATCGGCCCGCTAGTTCTAACCCAACGCTCAATCTCGCTTCCTTCCGTCACCGGACGCTGCGCGACAAAGCCGCGCAGCGCCTGTTAGCTCTTCGTTAGACCCACGCGAATTCTCATCCATGTTTCTCGGTCTCGATCTCCAGACGTGGTTCGGCCTTACGGTTCTGGGTGCCATTGTCTCGACGATTGGCTCGCTACTTGGTGTGGTTCTCAAGGACTACGTCTTCTCCCGGTCCTTCGAGCGATGGAAGCAGCGCCAAACGTTGGAGCAGCTCTATCAGAAGTTCAGAGATCCTCTACTTTTGTCCGCGCGCGAGCTCGCCTCACGAACGCTCGAAGTCCTCAACCACTTCCCAACCGTTTACCTCAATGAAAAAGTTCTTGCGTCACGCCCAGAGAAGCAAGTCGAAAATAGTATCCATGACTCTTACTTTCAACGCTACAAGCTGGTAAGCACAGCCTACCGAATAAGCTCGTTCATGGCCTGGGTGGAGCTTTATCGTCAAGAGTTGACTTTCTTGGATCCAGGAAACAACGTGCATGCCGCGAAGCTGGAGCGAGCTGTCGGCCTCATTCGCAGTGATCTGGCCGATGGCCAACTCAATCACGCAGAGGATTGCGGCAAATGGAAAGACACCCTTGTTTTCCGAGAGGAGCTCCGCGCGATTGGTGAGTCTCTAATCGAAACGCGTGGGTCAACGCGCACCGTCATGGGCTATGGTCGGTACTGCGAGCAACTAGAGGCAACGACTCCGAACGCTGTTCAGCGGTGGTCGCCAGTCGTTCTAAACTTTTTTCTCGATTTTGAACAGACAGGCAAGGATTTCCGCCAGACAAGATTGAAAAGACTACTCGTTCACCTCGTCGAATTGATGCGCCTCATAGACCATAACCCCATCGAGCCGTACTTGGACAAGGCATATGTTGGACTCCGGGACGAGGTGCAGTAGTGCGAGTTTTGGGGCTAACCTGGCGCTCAATCTCGCTCCCCCGGTAACTGGACGGCGCTAAAGCACCGCCGGTTAGCTTTACGTTGATGCTGTGGAAGCACCACGTCGACCGACCGATTTTCCGGAAACCTTGTGCCGTTTTCGGATCGGTTGCCGCGCTTGGGGGCTTTTTAGAGACGGTCCATGATGCCCGAGTCGTACCGAACGGCAGCACGCGGCCATAAGCGGTTGTTTTAAGCCAGCATTCAAAACCTGCCGTTGACGTACTCAATGTTGATCACAATTACCTCTTCTCAACATTTTATGGAATATAAAAGGGAAGCATGGACAGTCTAGAAAAGTACGCCATAATTTTCGACAAAAAATATAAAAACTATTCGGATGTTCGTCATCAGAAAATCTCAACGCTGATAAAAGCGTACGACACGCCAGATGTGGCAGCTAGGGTTCAGAGCGAAGAATTTGCAAAACTTCTTGAGTTAATTGCGCCTGTAATTGCCATCAAGAACTACAAGTCGCAGATTCCGTTTCCAGAGGACTTGGCAAGCGTTGTTCTATGTATAATAGAAATTAGGTCGGCGCTCCCGTCTAACAGTGATGTGTTGAGTCGCCATAAAGCGCCCTTCGATAAGTTGCTATCACTGCAAGGGTTTCAGCTGCCGACTGTTTCAGCAATTTTACATTTCTCTCACCCGAAATATTTTCCAATTGTCGATGTAAACGTTGAGGCTGCTTGCTCCCATCTAAAGAAAATATATCCAGATGATTTTACGATGCTAGATGAGCCATCGCTTCCGGCTGTTACCACTTCTGCAGATGATAAGACGGAAAAGTACGGCGTGTTCATCAAGTTCATTAATAAGGTAAGGGAACTCCAAGGGGGCCATGGCGGCCAAGCTGATTTCCGATACATCGACAAGGCGCTAATGGTTTTAGGTGCCGAACGACTGCGGGAGAAGCGACGCTCTAGGCCCCGCTAGTCATTGGCCGCAGTCGGGACGGCCTTCATGGGCTGCCGCCTGAAATTGCACTTTGACGGTCCGCTTTCTCGGGTCGCCTACTTCCGCTTAGGGTCGATCGCTGCCAGTGGCCTGAGGAATCTGAACGACTGCTCTCGGTCAGATCCGGCCTTTGGCGCTCGGCCTCAGCAGCACCTGGTCTGGCTGGCCGCTTGTGGTTTGGGAGCGGCCACTGAGCTTTCGTGGTTTGGTGACGGCAATCGACCCTGAGCGGACCTTCATCCAGCCGCCTGCTAAATGGCAGGTAACAAAGTAAAGGTGCCGTTCCAGGCGAGTGCTCACTGGCAAGTGATCGGCCAAAGCGGCCGTTGGCGGCACATGGCGCGGACGGCCGGTATAGCGCCTTGACCGGCCATAGGGCAGGAGAGCACGCCGAGGGGCTGCTTTGAATTTTTCGTTACGGCAAAATTCGACCCACGAGCAGCATTCCCTTCGATGCTCTGGAGTTCCGTTAGGTGGCGCTCGCCCCAGCCAGCGGCAGGCGCTTCTGGCGGCGATTTCAGAGGACGAAGCTCAGCGGGGCGTGTGCGCGCTCACCAGGCGTCGCTTTTCAGGGCCGGCAAACGAATTCTTAAGGGCCGACTACGAAGCTTCGGCGGGCATTAGCGACGTCGATTATGACGCGCAGCCCCTAACAAACCGCGCAGCACGTCCACCTGTGATTGGTTTTCCATGTCTGTGAGGGTTGGCCTTCAGCGGCGGCCCGTCACGACGTCACGGCCGAGGACTCACGACCCGTTCCCACTTCCTTAGTTGCTTCGAGCGGGCCGACTCGGATCACTTTTCTGCCGCAGCCCGTAGCTTTAGATCGGCCCTACGGACCAGTTGCGGACGGAGCGCCGCGCGGACCGCCTTTTAATGAATAGCGCGAGCTCGCTGAAGGTCATGGTCGGCACCTTCTCAAACTCGTTGCCACATCCCGCGAGGCTATCCCGAAACTACGGCGGCTCAATCCAATCGCCAAGACCGGAGATCGCGCCAGATCCTACAGCGACACTAGCTTGCCGTCTAGAGTTGACAGCAGCAGCGCTCCACCGCCAGGGGTGCCGCGTGAAGCAAACGCACTCACGTCTTCTCGAATACCCTCAACAGTTATCAGCTCTAGAGCTTGATCAGGTGCGACCCAACGCAATTCAGTGTGCTCATCACCAAGCGTGAAGTCTCGCTGACTCGTGCGACACCAGAAAGTAACACCAATTATCTCATTCTCCGCGGTCCGTTCTCCTCGGAAGAAGTGCCACATCCGAAGCGTTCTGACGACTTCGTATTTGACTGGCCCCAGCTCCTCTCGTATTTCTCTATCCAGGCCTGCCAGGATTGGTTCGAATTGGGCTTTGCGACCGAAGACCAACTCCCACTTGTCCCGATTGAAGTTAGAATGCGCCGGGGCGCGCTTCAAGAGCAGAATCTCGCTGCTCTCCTCAAACTGGAGGAGAGCCCCAACCCCAAACATGCATCGCCCTACATCATTCATTTATCCGTCCTCGCATTTGTCCATTCTCGCACGAAGCGTACGCCACACAAGGCGACCTATAACAAAGTGCTCTCAGTTGCAGCATCACTTTCGAGTCGCCGTACAATCTCAAGATCACGCGTCACGGTAGGAAGGCTCCTTGTCCAGGCCAGCACCTTCGCAGCTAGCACGGGAAGCAGCGTCTTGAATGCCTCGTCAGCCTTCGGTGAAATTTCTGCTTCTTTGGATTGCAGCACCGCCAGAAATGCGCTGCAGAGATCTTGCCGCATCTCCCGTACCAGTGCGCGTCCGTGATCGATAGACTCGCCAAGGGCGCCTGCCTCCCCAAACCGAGTCAGGTTTTTCATGGGATAGTGAAGCTTGCGCAGACGCGGAGCGAACCTATGCAACGAGTCCGCTAAGCTTTGTACTGACTCAGAGGCGTAGCGGTAACCGAGGCTTAGCGTGTTTCTGTCCACTGTCGACTCTAGCAGGCGAGAGCCCATCCTCTCCTCGTAGCCCTTGACCAGCATATGGTATTTTGACTCACGTTGGATGCGCAGCTCATTGAAGAGGTATGACGTGGTCGATGCCAGCTGATTGTACTCGAGAAATGTGAAGTTGTCGCGAAGTTCCCCTATCGTGCACAACGGATCAAACGGAATCCATCCAAGCTCGAGCTCGAATCCAATTTCCAGCAGAATCCTCACGGCCTGCTCCACTTCTTCGATTGAATGGCCTTTGGCGTAACGCTTCAGTTGCGTTGACGAAGCGGATTCGACCCCCAGGAAGACCTTGCGCAGCCCTAGTGTGCGGAACTCACGGAGTAGTGACGTCCGCGCCTCCCTCTGGTAAGTGGTCATCCTTCGCGAGCAGACACTGTGAACAGTAAGACTCGCATCGACAGAAATCGGCCGCGACACAACCTTTTGAGCGATCCGCAAGGCAGTCGCAACGTGCTCGGCGGTTTTCCCTGAAGCTCCGAGCAAGTCTTCATCGGCGAACGTAACCGACGACATGCCAGATGCCGCAAGCCGCACTAGGTCTGATGCGATGCGCTCCGCGGGAAATTGCCTATACTCGGAACCGCGCCCTTTGATGTCCAACAGTCCGCGCAAGCAGAACGTGCAGTGCGCCCATGAACAACCGCGGCTTGCCTCGGTATAGTACTGAACGCCTTTCTGCAGCACGCGACGAGGAAGATACGGCACCGTTAGATCCACGGGTCTACGGGCGGTGTACCTTACCGCCCCATCAGCCTCCAAAAAGCACAGATTCGGAATCGTCTTTACTGACTCACCCCTCACCAACATCGCAAGAGCTTCCTCGCCCTCACCGATGACCACAAGAGAATCGGGCCCCGTAGCCCGCAAGAGATCCTCGGCCAAAAAAGTCGCCAACGCGCCGCCGAAGACGAACCGGGTTGAGCTTTCGACAACAGCCTGTAAGCGAGCCCAAAGCTCCACAGCGTAGTCGAATGTGCCATACGTAACCGACAACCCAACCACCGCGGGTTGCACCTCCCGGCAGAGCGCAATCGCTAGTTCTGATTGCTGCTGCCCCTTCGCGACCATGTCCAATACTCGAACATCCGTACAACACACGTCACCCAAGTAGCCGGCGATAGCGGACACACCATGAGTCTCTCCAATCGCCGGGTAGCGGTCCGAATAGAGGCCGATTAACACCACTTTCTGCCGAGTGCTCATAATACCGTTGCCGCAGCTGGAGTCCCAAGCAGTGAGTCAAGAATCCGCAATGCGGATGTCGACCGCACGCCCGCATGTGGTTCAAATTCATTGCGACTCGATTCGAGGGTGCGCCGTTCTTCGGCGCTGAGAGAGCCGCCGCGCGAAGACACAAACGACCACACGGTTGCCAGATCCCACCAGCGCAGTCTACGAGAGCGTACATCGCCCATCCCAATGCGCTCGAAAGTCGCAGCCCGAGTACGATGCCAAGCTAATTGGCCATCGTCTTCAAACTCAAATATGCTCTCGGTGACATCGCCAAAGTACACGAGCTGGGTAGACCGGTTCAGCAGGTTCTCTGCGGGGTGCTCAGTAAGCCGCGCCACGTACTCTGATTCGACGTCTTCCACACCATGGAGAATAGCACCGAGGGCCGCTGTCCGGCGAACTAGGCGGTGCGGATCCGCATGGTAAACATAGGCCACTGCGCGAGTCGCCTCTGGACCATTCATACGTCCTAGGAAATAGACTATCTGCTCTCTTGCCCTTAGCGACCTAGCTTGCTCAAGGGTGCGCGGCAAGCCGTCTCCACTCGACTCATCGCAGCGTGCTAGCAGTACGTCGTAGAATCTACGCGCTCGGCGTGCGATCCTTGCAGACTCGCCGTCGCCCAGATTTGAGAAGGCCCCTCTGATGAAGGCGTTAATCTCGACATTCAGTTCTTCTCCCAGGACGGATGGAACTTTATCCGACGTGCCCATCACTGCGGACAGCACAGTTCGCGCAACAAGAAATTCAAGAAACGACTGGTGCTGGAATCCAGCTTTCACGACCTTCAAATCGAGCGGTGAAGCCGCGTCAACCAACAAGCCAGCGAATGCTGGATGAGTGCGAACGCACTCATCCACTTCCAGCGCTTCATACACGCGGCCGAATGGATATGAATGACGCTTAGTATAGGCTCCCAAAGCAAGCTTCTCGTGAGCAAGAACCACTGCTTCACCGATATTAAATTTGAGCTCCCCGGCTCCCCGCCTAAGCTCCCGCGCAATCCAGTGCTGATAGAATGCTGAGTAGAGTCCGAATCGATTGTCTATAACCTCACTTAATCGCTCGCCACTAATAAACAGGTACATCAGTAGTAAGAGTTGAAACGGATTTTCGGTAAAGCCACGCAAAGGGTCTCGTGTAATCGCGGAAACGAATCTTTCCTGTTCGGCATCTGGGTAGCCAACGCGCTGAAAATAGCCGCGCGCGAAGGCCGAAGAATCTTCTAATGACCACGGCTGCAGTTCGAGAAGTGACGATATGGACTCATCGAGCCCTGGGATCGCGCTGACGTGTGAGTGATAGTGACCATCGCGGCTCGTTGTAATCCAGGTCCCGTATTCCCCTAGTGTTGGAAGACACTCGCTGGCAATATTATGACTATCCGCCAAAGTGACCTCGTCGAGACCATCGACAATGGTGACCAATGCTTCCCCGCACTGTGAGAGCCGCTCCGCAAGGGCAAGCGTCTCCTTCCGCGAATGCACAAGATCAGAGGCATGCAAGAGAAATGGGATTGTTGTGCCTTTCTTGTGCAAAAATGCGTCGGCAAGTTCAAGAAAGATGTATCGAACTGCGGTGGACTTCCCTATGCCGGGACCGCCGATGATGAATGTGCAGGGGGGACGCGGATGCCCCTCCAGCCAATCTCGAAGCGTTTGCACCGTCAAGGTCTTCAAGTCCTGCACGCGGGCCGGCACGACAAGCTCTGGCCAGAGCAGCCGAAATGCGCCAGCGCCGCCCTTGGTCCAAGGTAGAAGGCTTTTGTTTAATAGTGACTCGGTCTGGTTGCGCAGGTAGGTCCAAGGGCCTTTCTCTTCCATCGTCACGGCACTAGGCATCCTCCTACGCTTCTCCCCTCGATCGTACGCGGGCACCGCATAGGAAACCTGAACCGCCGGGACACTGGGACGACGCCGTGCGATGTCTTCCACTTGACTCGACAGGAAGCGGTAGAGCACTTCTGCTGATGCTCTGGCAGCAAACGGTTTGTACCGGTCGTCCTTCAGGGGATTTGCGTAGTCCATCACACCCTTCACCACGACCCAGAGCAGCTTATCAGCCTGCTCCGCCACCGTTGCGACGCTGGCGGCTTCCATTTCGAGCCCGACAACGGTTCGCACACCCCATCGCTTCAAGGACTCCCACGTAACGCCGTCTTTAATCACGGCGCTACCACTGGCGATCGGTCCAACCTTCAACTGGAACGGTAGTCGCTTTGGTGGGAGAGAGTGAAAGTACAAGTTCGTGTTGGCAGTATCCCGCCCGTGCTGTGTCAAATGTACTGAATCCACCCCCCGTACAATAAGCCCTTCTTCTGAGTATGAATCAACGCAACGTTGCCAACGTGAGCCCGGGAAATATCGAAGAAATGCGGCATGTTTCTTGGGATCCTGACCTGCTAAAAGGCGCTCGAGCAGCCACAAGCGCCGCTCTTCGTTGCTAGGCTTTCCGAAGCTGGGGAGATCGTCAACCCGCATCCGCAGCGCAGCATTAACCCAAGAGTTCAGTGCAAGTATTTGCCGATGATCTGGCTCGAACTCGTCGGCCTTCTGTTTCCCCTCGTCGTACTCGTAAGCCATCTCAGCGAAGACAACGTCACCGATATTCAGCTCTGCTGGATTACCTGCGCAGACACCACTCATTGCCAAACATTTAGGCTTGAGTCGTTCGACAAGCTTGGCGGCTAGTGTTGCCACCGAGCGGCCGCCCATACGCGAGGAATAAGCGAGTGCAATACGTAGCGGCAGCGAGCCGGTCTCATATGTTCCCAGTAGATATGGCGAATCAGAGTCCTCGCCTTTCTGCTCCCATCGCTTGATGCCGGTTGATCGACCGCGGGTGCTCAGCCCAGCGTCGTGAGCCGCGTCGAATTCGAGCTTCAGCGCGGCAACAATTAGAACGTCTATGGTGTCCATTGTCGTCGAGGCAAGGCAAGGCCTTTGGTAAGAGTACCCGAAACTGCACTGTTGGGGAGTGGTCTCGAGGATAGCTGAGTGAGAGGAGAGCGCGGCATTTCATCGCTAGTGCACAGGGGCAGGGGCAGGCGTGCTGCGCCGGGAGTGATCCACCTGAGCCAATAGCTAGCGAGAAAGTTGCGCTCCAGAATTATAACGAATAAGGCTAGATTGTGCGAACCCAAGCCACGATTTGATCTGTTTTTTGAAGGAGCCCGGGCCGCAGCGCTGAGCGCTCCTTCTGGAAATATACTTTCTGGATTTAACTCCGGAAGAATGAACGCCGGAGAGCCGACAGCCGGAAGTTGCAGCGCCCTGCTGCACAGTCGCCAAAGATCTTGCGAACCGGGCCGTTTTTGCGTCCCCGCTACTGAATTCAGGGCAGCCGCATCACTCAGTTCGAGGAAACTGGATTCCCAAACGCGACCGGATAGTTCTGTCGAGGCCGCCTACGCGATCAGATGGTGACTCCGACGAGCGGCGGCGCAGCGACGTCTGTGGGCGAAGCCGATAGAATCCGCGTTCTGACGACCGCCATCACGGCGCCACGAGCAAAGCATCGCTGGCCGCTCCCTTCGCGGCGACGTGAAGCGGTTTGGATCGACCTTCAGAAAGCGATTCAGCAAGCCGCTCAGGCGCTTTCAAGTGGCTTTCAGGAAGCGGCAATTGCGCGCACGGGGATAGCGGAAGCCCACGCGGTCATTCTCGCAGGCGAGGATGACCGGCTCACGGCTGACGCCGAAAAGTCCCTGGATGGCCCCCAGTCCGGACCGACGCGCTGCGGCCGTGCCGTGTCGGTTCCAGACGGCTGCTTTTCGGGCAAGTCCTAAACGCGTAAAATCGGCCGTGACCAGACCGTTACAAACTGTCTCCATAGCTGACGTTGGTGGGGTGCTGCTACCCATAAGCCCGCGATTTCCCATCATGGTCTCAATTTTTCACATCCCGGGCCGCAGCGTAGCCATATCGGCAGCTGGCCTTGGTGGGCTATACTGGGGCGCCCAGCTAAAATCGCAACTCGCTAATATCAATGAATACCCTAGCATAATGAGCGTTTTTCGATCGGGAGCGATCAGCGAAAAATCGCAAATAAAACGTCTCTCGGTCCATCGAGATCGTGGTTGATTTCAGCGTTACCCTTGAAAGCACGTAGGCGGTGCAAAAGAAAAAGAGCCTTGAAAAACTCGACCAATTCTTGATTCGCAGAGAACCAAGCCAGATGTTGATTGCATAATAGGATTTCAAATGAAAGACCAAGAAGATTTCGATCGGCAGATTCGTACGTCCGCCGTTGATTTCTCGTTCGGCGAATTGCTTAACCTCCACAACGCCCACGAGATCGTGATTCGTCCCGAATACCAGAGATTGTTTCGCTGGTCGAATGAGCAACGCTCTAGGCTCATAGAGTCTATTATTCTTGGTTTGCCGATTCCGCCAATTTTTTTAATTGAAGACAATGACGGAATTTTGGAGCTGATTGACGGATTGCAGCGCACAAGCTCTGTCCTTCAGTTTCTCGACCACGCTGCGATAAATGAGCCGGAACTCGTTCTGATAGGTTGTGACATAATTCAAAACCTAAACGGGAAACGATTTATAGACATCCCACTGAGCATTCGATTGAAGGTAAAGCGGTCACCTATTCGGGCAACCATCATAAACAAGTCGGGCGATGCTTTTGTCAAGTATGAGATGTTCAAGCGCCTGAATACGGGCGGATCTCTCTTGTCTGCGCAGGAGATTAGGAATTGCAGTTCCAGAATGGTCGATGGCGGAAAGGTCTTCTATGATGCAATTCAAGAAATGGCGGGACATCCTAGCTTCGTTGCAGCAACGGCACGCCTACCGGATTCGTTTAGAGAAAAACGCGCGGACGAAGAACTAGTCTTGCGCTTCTTCGCCGTTACTTTGTTTCGATACATGTACAAAGGCAACATCGAAGAATGGCTCGATTCGTTTATGGAGCATGTTCTATTTGGCAAAGTAGGTTTCGATCTGCCCAATGAACACAGGCGCTTCGCTGCCGTGTTCGACCTCATTTCTAGCACCCTTGGCGATGAGGCGTTTACCAGGTTTAACGATGGAGGCCGAGGAGTTGGAAGATTAGCCCCAGCTTACTACGAAGCATCAGTTTGTGCGTTTGATAGCAATCTTGATAACATTGCGAATAAGAGCGCGGCCGACGTAAGGAGTCGCCTGCAGGCAGCATTTGCAGACAGTCGATTTTTATCGGCCACAGGGCCCGGTGCAAATACTATTTCAAAGCTTGAGGAGCGTATTGCGGTCGTATCCGAGTACTTGGGGAAATGACTACTGCCTTAGAGGCTATTTCAAAAGACCTGGATTGGCGCGAAAGCGAAATTGCAGGGATGCGAATTCTCCTTTCTTCGACTGGAATTTCTGCAGGTCAACGCATGGGGCTATTGCGTGCTTCGTGGGCAATGCTATATGCTCACTACGAGGGGTTCTGCAAGGAGGCGTTAACGATATTCTTTGACGCTATTAGTGCTTCCGGCGCGGTTTGCTCAGATTTGCCGCTGCCAACGCAATTATACGCGCTGGCGCAACGACTGAGGAACTTGCGGCAGATGACCGACCAGGATTTACTACAGACCGTTGTAGACTTTAGTTCGTGCCACCTTGGAGCGTTGCCACATTTTCCAGAAGTCGATACAAAATCGAACCTATGGCCTAATGTGCTAGTAGATTTGCTTGAGTCCGCAGACTTGAGTGCGGATAAGGTTAAGGAAAACCAAGTAAAACTTAGGACGCTGGTCAGTCGCCGAAACGACATTGCTCATGGGAAGAGCGACATGATCTCCGAGGTGGCGTATTACCTCACATTTGAAAAGGTAGTCTATGACGTGATGTATGACTTAGCCTTTCAAATTGATCATCGACTGAGCATTCCTCCATATTCCGCGTAAAAATGTCCAAACCGTCGAGCCTGTTAGTTTTTCGCATTGAGCGGCTCGTTTCTGAAAGCTTGAAAGTTGCCTTTGGGTCGAGTGGGTGAGTTCGAGTAATGGAAAATATGCCGTTCCGACAGCTTTCCCGGCCAGCGGCCGCTAACCGCCCCTGACCGGTCGCCGAACGTCTGATGTTTCAGCGTCGGCTTTGGCCGAGTTGTGTGCATTGGCCCTGTGGCAGCTTGCGAAGTACAGCAGCCGTTCAGATGGCTGCTTGCCGGAATTATCGAACGACCGCAATTGGCCGGTTGCCGACCGACGCTATTCTGCGCCCACCGGCTGCTTACCGCCGCGTAGCGGCCGGTCAGGCGAAGAAAGTCACCTGCGTAGCCGAATGACCGCTTTTGGCTGATCGCTGCAGGTCGACGTTGGCTTTTGAGAAAAGTCGCGACCGCTTCTTCTTGGCCGACAGCTGACATCCGTCGGCCCCTTGACGGCGCTCCTACCAAGAGCAAGCGCTCAAGCTCAAGCATGCCGAAACGCGCAGCTATCGGTAGTCCTCACCCTCAATCCTTTCTACCGCGGCGTTGTGGATTAGTCTGATCACGCCTTCGGCGATCTGCCCACAGATCTCTTC
>Ga0209369_1001099_pt1 | contig 16073 bp, 22 predicted proteins | sample EBPBio142010_DNA_FD_185865 | JGI IMG/M metagenome (GOLD analysis project Ga0209369, IMG submission 185865) | Wastewater treatment Type I Accumulibacter community from EBPR Bioreactor in Madison, WI, USA - Reactor 1_10/4/2010_ DNA (SPAdes)... | ecosystem: Engineered > Bioreactor > EBPR >... | reverse complement strand
AGTCTGCCCCCGCGCTGTTCGGCCTGATCCTGTCGGGCCTGATGTCGCTGCTGGTGTCCGGCATCTCGACCTACCGTGCCGTCGGCTTCGTCGACAGCACCACCGGGAAGGCCACGAGCCAGGCGGCCAGCCAGGCGCCGAGCCACAACCCGGTGTAGCTGTCGACGAAGCCGACGGCACGGTAGGTCGAGATGCCGGACACCAGCAGCGACATCAGGCCCGACAGGATCAGGCCGAACAGCGCGGGGGCAGACTTCTTTGGAAGCATGAAGGTTCTCCTAGATGACGAGGCGCTCAAGCCGGAACCATCAAGCGGTCCAGGCTGCGCGCGAAGTGCCGGCCGAACAGGTGAGCGCTCTTGACATCCCCCGCAACGAACGACTCCGCGGGCGCGGAGTGCCCGGCCTGGGCCATCAACCCTGACCACGAGCCCAGTCGATTGGCTGCCTCTTCGTAGGGCACGCCACTGTGCTGCTCGGGCAGGATGGGGTTGCCGACCCACAGCATGCCGTGCTGCATGCTGAAGACGAACATCGACATCAGGGTCGACTGCTTGTCGCCCGAGGGCAGCGACGACACGGTGAAGCCGGCGGCCAGCTTGCCCTTGAGCTGCTGGGTGCGCCACAGGCGGCCGGTGGCGTCCATGAAGCCCTTGAACGGCGCGCTGACGCCGCCCAGGTAGGTCGGCGAGCCGAAGATGAAACCGTCGTAGTCGACGAGCCGGTCGGGCGTGCGGGCGATGTCTTCGGCCTTGACCAGATCGGCATCGATGCCGTCGACATCCAAGGTGCCGACCTGCACTTGGCGCGCTATGAATTCGGTGTGCCCATGGGCACTGTGATAGACGATGGCGATCTTGCTCATGAACGGGTCCCCGAAAGAGTGGATGAAGTTCAGCCCATGCCGCGGTGTCACTCGGCAACTTGCGCCAGCGCGACCGCCGCGAGGTACAAGCCCACGCCAAAGACCGAGTGGTTGGCCAGGTTGCGCAGGCTGTTGCGCAGCGGCGAAGGTGTCTTCAGGGCCAGGACGCCGGCGCCCATGGCCGGCTGCATCACGAACCACGGCGCCACCACGGTCAGGGCGCCGAACACCAGGGCCGGCAGCAGCGTCGGCTGTTCGAGCCAGGCGACGCCCTGCAGGCCGATCAATAACGCCGCATAGCCGACGCCGATGAGGTAGTGGGTCGCCCAGCCCAGGCCGAGTTCGAAGCGCACCGGTGTCGCCTTCGAAATTGCGGCGTGCGCAAACTCGCCGCGGCGGAAGTGGCCGACCCAGCGCCCGACCATCGCAAAGCCGGTGGAAGGCACCCCCAGGCGCGACAGCAGCCACAGCCACAGGTCCATCAGCGCCGTGGCGCCGATGCCGACCAGGGTGATATGGGCGATGACCGGATACGAGGGCATGGTGAGCTCCTTGACTGCATTGACTGATGGATCGGTGAAAGGCATCATAGAAGTTGAAGTCAACTTCAAGTCAAGCCCTATTTTTCCGATGGACATCTCTGAAGTCGCCCGCAAGTCGGGCGTGGCTGCCTCGGCGCTGCGCTATTACGAGAGCAAGGGGCTCATTCGCTCGCTGCAGTCGGAGGGCGCCCGCCGCAAGTTCGCTCCGGCGGTGCTGGACCAGCTGGCTCTGATCGCGCTGGGGCAGGCGGCCGGCTTTTCGCTGGACGAGATCCGGGTGATGTTCACTCCGGGCGGGGAACCGAACATCGACCGCGCCATGCTGTCCGCGAAGGCCGACGAGCTGGAGCGCATGGTCAAGCGCCTGAAGGCGATGATCGAAGGCCTGCGGCACGCCGCAGCCTGCCCCGCGCCCAGTCATGCGGCCTGCCCGTCGTTCCAGCGGTTGCTGAAGGCCGCTGCCGCCGGCGCACTGGAGAATCGGCAGCGGCGACTCGGTCCTCGCAGAAACACATGACGCGAGTGCGCCACCTGGACTGAAACGACGCAGGCGACCGCCTCGATCGTTCAGGTCCTGGTCAGCACACCGGCTTGGGTGCCCGCGCTGCTAGTCGGGTTGCCCGCGTCTTCGCCCGCAGGAGATGGCGCGCAAGTCGCTGGATGCCGATGAAGCGCGACGGGGGAAACCAGCGCAAGGTGGGGTCAAGCGATAGCCTTCGCATAGCTCAGCCGCTCGAGGTCATACACCTCCACCGTAAGTTGCACAGCGGTGGCACCGTTGCGTCGTGCCGAGTCAGTCAACGCGCCGAGCAAACGCCGTGCAAGGTCCGCCTTCACTTCGGTACTCCGTCCAGAAAGAAGTCGCAACGTCACGTGGGCGAACGCCCCCGCCCCAAAACTGTCACCAACAAGGTAGTCGGATAGCCGCAACGCTCGGCTCTTGATGTCCCGGCTCTCGAAGTGCCCGCTCTCCATCAATGCGGTGTTGAGCGACACGAGTGTTCTTCGCACGTCAAGCTCTGCGAGGTTGCCCGTGTATTCGAGTGTCAGGTGGGGCATCGTGTGCCTAGGCTACGACCAGATGTTGCACTGAACATGCTGCTTCCACGCTCTTTGAGCTGCCCCTGCAAATGCTTGCTTGCAGAGACTCTGCGCGCCACTTCAGGGCGCGATTCATCTCTTCAAAGCCATCACGGGCTGAGCTGAGCAACGAGTCCTTGAAGAGCCCGACCAGTAGCCCCGAAAAGTGCTCCCCGTGAACGAATCTCACGCGGGTCGTGCCGATGGGCTCGAGCCTGAAGTAGTGCTCTCCATCAAAGAGCCCAGGAACGACGAACCGACCCAACCAACGCAGCTCGCGCCCGCCGGTCACTGTGAGCACTCGCGGCCTGAAGCTCATGCTACGGGAGCCAGGGGGACGAATAGAGACACGCAGGCGCTCCCCGGGGATGGTCAGCCCCTGGACTCCAAGCACGAATGGGTTCCATTCGAAGTAGGCGTCAAAGTCCAGAAGGACCGACCAAACCAACGCTGCGGGCGCATCAATCTCAATCGCAGTCTCAAGCTTCACTTGCATCGCTGACTCCTTCAGTAGGCACCACGTTAGGCAGCTTCCGGAGCAATGGATATGACTGTGCAAACGATTCAGCACAACAGTGAATCTGGTTCATATTCGTTGGCGTACGTCATGAACTCGTCTACTGTCCTATCAACGACAGGAAAGGCTCATGGTCGAAACCATCAACTTCCCGAGGCACATCTCGTTCCGCGACGCGCAGGCCGGCGAGGCGCGTGCGGTTGAGCACGCCAGTTCCCCTTCCTACGAAGTCCTTCGAAATGCCTCGCGGGGAGTCCTCTCCGCGGACTTTGTCGAGGGTCGCTTCAGCTTCTCGTTCGGCACCTACCGGAACCCTGCACGCATGGGATTCGGGGCGCTGCGAGTCCTGGACGACGATTCGATTCAGTCGGGCACGGGCTTTGGCATGCACCCCCATCGGGACCTGGAGATTCTTCTCATCCCTCTGTTAGGAGCAATGGCGCATGCGGATACCTGAACTGAAGTCATGACCGCTTGTTCGAAGCCTCAATTGACCACGCGTCCGATGCTCCGAGTCCTCCGACCGGATGATTTTGAGGACTTCCAACGCCTGCGAGCCGACGCGCTCGTGCGGCATCCTCATGCATACAGCGCCAGCCCAGGCGAGGACGCTGCGTCGGACGAAGATGCCGCCCGTGCGCGGCTGGCGCCGACTGCAGACCGGTTCATCGTGGGTGCCTTCCGCCTCGGCGCCATGGTCGGCATGCTCGGGCTGGTTCGGTTGCGCCCCCTCAAGTTGTGCCACCGCGCGAGTCTCTGGGGTGCTTACGTGTTGCCTGACCTGCGGGGGCAGGGCCTGGCGAAGTCGCTGCTTCGACTGGTGCTCGCAGAAGCGCTGCGGCGACCAGGCCTCGAGCAAGTCACCGCGTCCGTCTACGCGGACTCAGCGGCAGCACGGCAACTCTTCCAAGGCGCGGGTTTCAAGCGCTGGGGTGTTGCTCGACAGGCCGCCAAGGTCGAAGGTGTCTACCTCGACGAAGAACACTACGAGCTGAGGTTGGCTTGCAATCTCCGCCACGAGGTCGCCGCGTTCGAGCACGCTCCGGCCGGGGACATCTGGCGAGGCGAGTAATGCTGTATGCAATGTCCGCTCTGCTTGGCGGTATCGCCGTGGCCATCCAGCTGGTCATGAACGGCCAGACCCGAGGTGCCCTTGGAGGTCCGCTCTGGGCTGCTCTCGCAAACAACGCGGTCGGCCTCGTCGGGCTTGGCTTGACTCTGCTGTTGACGGGTACCCGGCTCCCAGGGGGCGACTCTCTCCGCTCGGTGCCGCCCCTTTACTGGTTCGCAGGCCTCCTGGGTGCTGCCTTCATTACCATGAACGCCGTCGTCACACCGAAGCTTGGCCTGGCCGCCACGTTCCTGCTGGTGCTCTCCGGTCAACTTGTGGCTTCACTTCTCATCGACCACTTCGGTTGGTTCACCGGGACGACCAAGACTGCGAGCCCCACGGTGCTCCTTGGCGTCGCGCTCGTCTTCGTCGGCGCCCTGCTGGTCGTTCGAGCTCGCTAACTCTTCAACTCACTGAGGCACACGACATGCCCAATCCAACCCTACGCGTCGCACGCGCCACGGACAGCATCGCCGCATTGCTACCGTTCTACCGAGATGGGCTAGGCCTCGCAGTGCTAGGTCGCTTCGAGGACCACGCTGGTTTCGATGGGGTGATGCTCGGCAGACCCGGCGCGCCTTACCACTTCGAGTTCACCCATCAGCGTGGGCACAAAGTCGGCCGCGCCCCGACACAGGACAACCTGGTCGTCTTCTACCTACCTGAGCGAGAAGACTGGGAGGCCGCCGTGTCGCGCATGCGCAGTGCAGGCTTCGAGCCCGTGCCGTCCTACAACCCGTACTGGGACATCATGGGCGCCACTTTCGAGGACGCCGACGGCTATCGCGTGGTCTTTCAGCGAGCACCCTGGCAAGACGCGGCTTGACCCATTTCGAATCGGAGGTCCGCTATGCTGATAAGCAGCCATGAACGCCGCGCCAAGACTCCGCATTGCACGACCGACCGACGACCCGCGGGCGCTCCTGCGCTTCTATCGGGACGGGCTCGGACTCGAGGTCATTGGCGGCTTTCAGGACCACGCCGGCTTCGATGGCCTCTTCCTCGGGCGCCGAGGATGGCCGTACCACCTCGCCTTCACCACCCACCGAGGGCACCCTGCCGGCCGGGCGCCCACCCAGGAGAATCTGCTGGTCTTTTACGTAGCCGAGGCGGCCGAGTGGCAGGCTATCGTCGACCGAATGATGGCGATGGGCTTCGCCCCGGTGCCGTCCATCAATCCGTACTGGGAAGCCAGGGGCAAGACGTTCGAAGACCCGGACGGATACCGCGTCGTGCTCGAGTGCGCGCCTTGCATGACCGGCGAGGCATAGCGCTCCTTCAACGTGACTTTCCGGCCAGGCGGTGCTGGCGTCCCAGCGAGCGACCCTCGGCCACCGCCTGCTTGCCCAACAGGGCGAGCGTCCGGCAGCAGTCCTGCACCAGAGTGTCAGCGTCTGAGCGGGCATGCGTCACCGCGACGATGTCCATCAGCGGCAGGTCCACAGGCGGCTTGAACACAGCGAGCTGGTCGGCCAGTTCGGGCCGAAGCGCCAGGGCCGTGCTGGTGATGGTCAAGAGCCTCTCGGTGCCGATGACGAGCTCGGGTGCCAGGATGAAGCTCGGCACAGCCAGCGCCACTCGGCGGCGCAGCCCGCGGCGCTCCAGGCTCTCGTCCACCGTACCCCTCGCGTCTCCTCCGACACTGACCACCACGTGGGGCAGCTCCACGAACGTGCTCAGCGTCAGGCCTTTGGCCACGCGCGGGTTCTCATTCCAGGCGACGGTGACGAACGGGTCCTGCAGCAGCAAGGTTTGTCGCAGCCTGTCGTGGTCCAGCGCAGGGAATACGCCGACCGTCACATCCAGCTTTCGCTCTTCGACCTGAGCCATAGCCTCCAAACGAGGCCGGTTGCTCACGCGCAGGTTCACGTTCTGGTGCTCGGAGGACAGCCAGTGAGAGAGCCCTCGCAGGAAGACCGCGACCCCATAGTCCGACATCGAGACGTGAAGCGCTCTCGGCACGGGCGAGATGGCACCAGGTCGCAGACGAAACACGTCCTCGGCGGCCTGCACGGCCTCGATGACACGAGGGGCCAACTGCATCGCCCGCTTGGTCGGCTTGAGGCCCTTGGCGGTACGTTCGAAGAGCTCGTCTTCGAAGCGGTCACGCAGGCTGCGCAGAGCGTGACTGACCGCAGACTGGGTCACTCCCAGCTTGGCAGCCGCCCTGGTCACGTGCAACTCTGTAAACAGTGCAGCAAATACGCTAAGGGCGTTGAGGTCCGTTCTGGCCATAGGGCACGTTCCCGCACATGAACGGCTTTCATACTATCAGCCTGCACTGATGAACACAGCTGCCTAGACGAGGTAGATGAACCAAGGAAGTCCTTGAGATGGAAGCAACAAAGTCCAAGACCTACCGTGTCACGCGGGCCGGTAACTTCACGGCTGAGCGGGCCTGGGGAGCAACTGAAATCGCGGAGATGACCGGCATCACGGTGCGCCTTCATTGGGCCGACGCTCCGTACAAATGGCACGTGAACGACGGAGACGAAGTGTTTGCGGTGCTTGACGGGCGCGTCGACATGCACGTACGCGGAGCCGATGAGGTTGAAGTCGTGACTCTGGAGGTCGGTGACGTGTTCTTTGCAGGCATTGGCTGCGAACACGTGGCGCATCCCCAAGGAGCGGCGCGGATACTGGTCGTGGAGAAGAAGGGGTCGGTCTAGGTGTCGACGGTGGAGACAGCCGGCCAGAACGGTAGGACTGACTTCATCGACCGCCTGCGTGTGGTTCTCACGGCGTTGGTCATCGCCCACCACACAGCCATCACTTACGGTGGCGCAGGCTCCTGGTTCTATCGCGAGGTGACAGACGCAGGGCGGCCCAGCAGCCTGCTCCTAACGCTCTTCTGCGCGGTGAACCAGTCCTTCTTCATGGGCATGTTCTTCCTGTTGGCTGGCTACTTCACGCCAGGCTCTCTGCAGCGAAAGGGACCTGCGCGCTTCCTGATGGACCGCGGCCTCAGGCTCGGCGTGCCGTTGCTCGCGTTCGGCTTCGTCCTTGGCCCACTGGCGGTCGCGCTTGGCAGCATCCCCAAAGGCCAAACGGTCCTCGACACCTGGACAGCATTGCTTCGTTCAGGCTGCTTCGTGATGGGGCCGTTGTGGTTTGCCTGGGCTCTGCTTCTCTTTGCACTCGCCTGGGTCGTATGGGTTCGAGTGGTGCCGGCGGCAGCCACACTCAGTGCTGCCGTCGACTCAGCCATGCCGAGCAGCCGCGCCTGGCTTCTCAGTGCGTTGCTTGTGGGCTGCGCCGCATTGACCATTCGGCAGTGGGTCCCGGTCGGGCAGAACGTGCTGGGGCTGCAGCTGGGTTACTTTGCCTCCTACGTCTTCCTGTTCTTCCTGGGCTGTCGCGCCTCGGCGGGTCGCTGGCTGGAACGGGTGGCGCCCGAGCAGGCACGAACTTGGGGTGTCGTTTCGCCGGTGACGATTCCGCTGCTGCCGCTGGGGGCCGCGCTATCGGGTGCGATGGCAGGCAAGTCCGTCAATTTCAACGGCGGGTTGAGCGCTGCATCGGTCCTCTATGCGTTCTGGGAGCCCTTCGTGGCCTGGGGCATCATCGCAGTCCTGCTCGTGCGGTTCCGCCAGCGATTCAATGTGCCGAACCCGCGCTGGAAGCGCTGGGGCGAGGAGGCGTACGGCGCGTTCTTCGTTCACGCGCCGGTCGTTGTTGCGCTCAGCGTCCTGCTTGCGCCTTGGCCAGCACCACCTCTGCTGAAGTTCTGCCTGGTTTCGCTTGCAAGCACGGTGCTGTCATTCCTGGCAGCCCGGGCCTTGCGTGTGCTGCCGGGCGTTGCACGAGTCTTGTGACCTTACGAGGCCCAAGGCCCCGAGGGAGTTCGGAATGAGTTCTTCCGCACCGCGCCACCTCGAGGGGGGACATGCGTTGACTAAGCTGATCGGTGACTGCTCTGCGGCGCCGGCTGCTACTACCGCTCCTGGCCGGCCGCGTGAGTTCACGGCCGAGCCAGCAAGCTGACATCACGTCCGGCGTCCTGGCCGGCGAGGGTCAGCTGTCGGCGATCCTGACGTAGACCCGGACCCGGCCAAATCCCGTCCTTCGTGTCGCTGCCGGATAGCCGACGTTCGATCTACCAAGCAGAAGCCCACGTTGCCATCGTCACCCACAGCTGAGCCCATCGCCCCTTAGTGACGTCCCGAATGTTCCTATCGAGACGCCATTCGGTGCGCCGCAAAACAGAGTCATCCGCCTTCTGGCGCGTCCTCGTGCATGGGGCCCCTGGCCAAGCCACCTTTTGCCCAGCAGCTGCGAGTCGCCCAAGGCTGAGACTCTGCGCAGTAAGAGATACTCAGTCCCGGTGCGACCGTTTGCCAATCAGCCCTATCAGGGCGTGATCGCGATTTTCAGCACTCCGTCGCGCTGGTGTCCGAACAGGTCGTAGGCCTTCTCGATGTCGTCGAGCTTGAAGCGGTGGGTGACCATCGGGCTGAGGTCAACGCGACCCGCCTGGATCACCGACATCAGTCGGCGCATCCGTTCCTTGCCCCCTGGGCACAATGTCGTCACGATCTGGTGGTCGCCCAGTCCGGCTGCGAAGGCGCCCAGCGGAATGACGACGTCGGTCGAGTAGACGCCCAGGCTCGATAGCGTGCCGCCCGGCCGCAGCACACGCAAGCAGGCTTCAAAGGTGGCCTGCGTGCCCAGCGCCTCGATTGCGACGTCCACGCCGCGCCCGCCTGTCAACCGCATGATCTCCTCGACCGGGTCGGTGCGGCTGCTGTCGATGACGTGATCGGCGCCCATGTGGCGCGCGATCTCCAGCCGGTTGGCCAGGCGATCCACACCGATCACAGTGGTTGCGCCACTCAGCCTGGCGCCAGCGGTGGCGCACAGGCCGATCGGGCCCTGCGCGAAGACGGCCACCGTGTCGCCGATGCGGATGTTGGCGCGTTCGGCGCCACTGAGCCCGGTGGACATGATGTCCGGGCACATCAGCACCTGCTCGTCGCTGAGTTCGTCGGGCACCGCGGCCAGGTTGTTCATGGCATCGGGAACCAGCACGTACTCGGCCTGGCAGCCGTCGATGGTGTTGCCGAACCGCCAGCCCCCGAGCGGCTTCCAGCCGTGGGCGGTGCCTGCGCCGTCCTGCGACCCGCAGCCGCACTGGCAGGCGTTGCTCCAGCCGCTGGGCGTGATGGCGCCGGCGATCACCCGCTGCCCTTCTCGGTAGCCTTGCACCGCGGATCCGAGCTTGTGGATGACGCCAACCGGCTCATGGCCGACCGTCAGCCCGCGGACGACCGGGTACTCGCCCTTCAGGATGTGAACGTCGGTGCCGCAGATCGTAGTGGTCGTGACCTTGATCAGCGCGTCGAGCGGGCCGACATCAGGGACGCGTTTGTCCTCAAGCACGATTCGTCCGGGCTCCACGAACACCGCTGCCTTCATCATCGCCATTGCGTCGCTCCTGTATGTCGTTGCGTCGCGTCTGACTCGTCGACAGTGCACGCCGTTCCGCGCGGCCGCGCGCAATCGTTGACGAGCGTCAATGAGGGGTTCGTTCGGCTGCTTGGACCGGTTCCGTGCGAGCTGCCCGAAGGCCGCAGCCTGCTCAGGCCACTGCCGAACCCGCGTCGGGATGCTTCACGACCGTCACGGGCAGTCTTGACGCCTGCAGGATGCCTTGCGACACCGACCCCATCAGCGCGCCACGCAGCGCGCCCAGGCCCCGTGCGCCGACGATGATGGCGTCACAGCCATGGCGTTCGGCCATCTCGATCAAGGCTGGCACGGGTTCGCCAGACCCGATCTCTCGCTCGTAAGCGACCCCGCCCGCGTCGAACAGAGCTTCGGCACCTGCCAGCGCGCGGGAGCCCACCGCGCCGGTGACGCGTTCCAACACATCGGCATCGGGCGCGAGCATCATCTCGTACAGGTACGTTGGCTCCTGCACCGTGGTGAGCACGAAAGAAGCGTTCAGGCCCTCTTGACGCAAACGCAGTGCATGTCGCACGGCATCCAGCGCCTGGGCCGAGCCGTCCACGGGTATCAGTATCTTCATTGCGCAATCCTCAGTAACGTGCGGACCATTGACTGGGTCAGGTCCTCACAAATCAATCCTCGTACCCGGTGCCGGCGCTTCGACGCTCCACCCGAGTTCGTCGGCGATGCGGTCAGCGAACCCGCAGGCCGTCTGGGCCTCGCCGTGCACGACGAAGTTGCGCTGCGGCGCCGACTCGAATCGTTTCAACCAGTTCAGCAGCGCCGCCTGGTCGGCATGCGCCGACAAGCCGCCGATGGTGTGGATGCTGGCGCGCACGGCGAGCTCCTCGCCGAAGAGTCGCACGCGCCTTTCGCCATCCACCAGGCGCCGCCCCAAGGTGCCGGCGGCCTGGAAGCCAATGATCACGATCGCACACTCCGGGCGTCCGAGGTGATGCCTCAGGTGGTGCTTGATGCGACCGGCATCGCACATGCCGCTTGCCGAGATGATGATGGCGCCCGCCTTGATGCGGTTCAGTGCCATCGACTCCTCGACGCTGCGCGTGAACCGTAGGTCCATCCATTCCGGGTGCGACTGGCGCAGCGACAGCAGGGCTCTGCTCTCCTGGTCGAGGAATTCCTTGTGTTGCCAGGTGATCTCGGTCACCTTGTTGGCCATTGGTGAGTCAACGAAGACCTGCAGCCGGGGCAGCCTGCCCTGGCTGCACAGGTCCAGCAGCAGGTGGAGCAGCTCCTGCGTGCGGCCGAGCGCGAAGGCCGGGATGATGATGTTGCCCTGGCGCCGCCGAAGCGTGTCTTCGATGACGAACACCAGTTCGTCGATAGTCTCGTTCAGCGGCCGGTGCAGCCGGTTGCCGTAGGTGGATTCGACCAGCAGCACATCAGCCGATTCGATGGGCGTGGGGTCGCGCACGATGGGCCGCCCGGGCTGCCCGAGGTCGCCCGAGAACACCAGCTTGCGCGTTCGGCCCTTCTCGCTCACCCAGACTTCCAGGATGGCGGAGCCGAGGATGTGGCCGGCGTCGCGGAAGCGACAACGCACTGACGCATGTGGCTGCACGTCCTCGTCATAGGACGTGCCCTGCAGCTGCTCGAGGCACGCCTCGGCCTGTGCCACGGTGTAGAGCAACGCTGGTGCGTCGGCCCGCGGCTGCCGCGTGCGCTGGCGCTGCGCGCGGGCCCACTCGCTCTCCTGGATGAAAGCACTGTCCAGCAGCATCACTGACAGCAGGTCCACGGTGGCGCGGGTGGTGATGATCGGCCCGCGAAAGCCCAAAGCGCACAGGCGCGGCAGCAGGCCGCTGTGGTCGATGTGCGCATGCGTGAGCAGCACGAAGTCGATCTGCCGAGGATCGAACGGCCAAGCCTTGAGGTTGCGCTCGCGTGCTTCGCGCCCGCCCTGGAACATGCCGCAGTCGACCAGGAAGCGGACATCGTCAGTCTCGACCAGAAAGCACGAGCCGGTCACCTCCTGCGCTGCGCCGATGAAGGTCAGTCTCATAGGATTTCCCCAGTGGCAAAGCCCTGCCGTGACTCATGGAACTGCCGGGCGAGCGCGACACTGCCGGCGGGCGGTGTCGGCTCCCTGTCGGGTTGCAGCGGCTGCGATGCCAATGTCATGTCTCGCGTGCCGTGGAGACCAGCACATCAGTGCTGCCTTCGGCCAGCACGTGTTTGCTGACGCTGCCAAGCAGCAGGTCTTCGGTGGCAGACTGGCCATGCTTTCCGAGCACGACGAGGTCGCAGTCCTTCTCCTGTTCGTGCTCGACGATGCGCTGCGAAGCCTCCCCTTCGACGATGCATGGCTCCCAGTCGCCGGGCTTCAGGCCGCTGGCTGCGGCCAGAGCATGCACGCGCTGGGTGGCTTCGGCATGGGCATGACGCCGGTAGCGATCGATGGTCGCGGCATCGACGCCGGCGAAGTGCAGCTTCTCTTCGAACGGCACCTGGTAGGCGTTGAACAACAGCAGTCTCGCGTGCGGCGCCACCCGATGCGCCAGCGTGACGGCATGTGCCGACCAGGGTGAAAAGTCCAACGCGACCAGCACTCGCCGGTAGGGTTCGTGCGGCGTCTGCCGCACCACCAGTAAGGGCCGCGTCGTGCGGCGCAGGAGCCGCTCGGAGGTGCTGCCCAGCACCAGTCGGCGCAGGAAGCCCGAGCCACGCGCGCCGAGCACAAGCAAGGCGGCATCCAGCGCCTCGGCCTCCTGGCTTATTTCATCGAATACCGAACCGCTGACATTGACCGTCCGCAGGGTCACGTGCCGGTGCTTCTGCAGTTCCGAGGCCAGTGCGCGAAGCTCCCGCTGCGCATCGTCGTGCAGTTGCTGCTCCATGGCGTGCCCGGTGCCGAGCCATTGGCGAAGCTCCTGCAACGCGCCACCCGGCAGCACGTGCATCAGCGTCAGCGGTGCGCCGGTTGCGTGCGCCAGTCGTGCGGCACGGTCCGCAGCGTGCCGGGCCGGCGCCGAGAAGTCGGTGGCAGCGAGGATCGGACCAAGACGATTCATGGGACCTCCTTGTCGGGCGTGGGACGTGCGGCTCGCATCAGTTCACTGAGGTGCTCGACGGCATAGTCCACCGCGTTGCGAACCGGGTAGAGCACGATCGGGACACCGGCGCTCTTGAGTGCAGCCCCCGTGGCGTCGTCGCGCGCCACAATGGCGAGGTCCCCGCCGTAGCCGCGCTCTGTGAGGGCATGCAGCAAGAGCCGGTTGGATGCGAGGTCGGGCAGTGTGCTCACGACCCAGGATGCGCGGGCCAAGGGCAGTGTCTCGAGGAACTCGGGGTCCTGGGCATCGCCGAATCGCACTTCGAAGCCGCCATGTGCAGGCAACTGCGTGACCTCGGGGTCGAAGTCCACACCGAGCACACGCACGCCTTCTTCCTGCAGCTTGTGTGCCAGCCGCCGTCCGTACCGGCCGAGGCCGATGACTATGGCGTCGGGAACCGCGGTGTCGGCCCGCTCGCAGCCAGCCTCGCGTTGGGGTTGACAGCGCTCGAAGATCCGCAACCACGGAGCCAGCCGCTCGTACATCGGCTGTGCGTACAGGATCATGTAGGTGGACGCCGTGATAGTCACCAGGCCCACCAGCGTGGTCAGGCTCAGCGCCTGCACGCCCACGTGGCCCAGCGTGATGCCCATCGCCACGAAGACGATGGAGAACTCGCTGATCTGGGCGACGGTCAGTCCGGCCATGAAGCTGGTGCGCCGCCGGTAGCCCATATAACCCATGATGGCCATCACGATCAGCGGGTTGCCGATCAACACGAACAACGACAACACGATCGCAGGCACCACTTCGGCGCCCAGGGCTGAGAGTTCGAGCTTGGCGCCGAGGTCGATGAAGAAGAACAGCAGCAGGAAATCGCGGATCCCGGTCAACCGGGCGTTCATGGCCTCTCGGTACGGCGTGGAGGCAAGCGAGAAGCCGGCCAGGAAGGCACCGGCCTCCTTGCTGAAGCCCGCCCACTCGCCTAGCGCGGCCAGGGCCACACCCCAGGCGATGGCGAACACCAGCAGCAGCTCCTGTGAGCGCGCCATAGCCGCCACGAGCGCCGGCAACACCCAGCGCATCAACACGAACATCGCCGCGGCGGCCGTCGCCAGGCGCCAGCCCAGCGACAGCAGCACCGCCATCCAGCCTGCGGTATCGCCGCTGCCTGTGCCACGCAGTGCGCTCATCGCCATCATCGCGATCACGACTGCCAGGTCCTGCACGATCAGGAAGCCCACCGCGATGCGGCCGTGCAGGCTGTCGAGCTCGCGCTTGTCCGACAGCAGCTTGACGATGATGATGGTGCTGGAGAAGGTCAGTGCCACGGCGACGTACAAGGCTTCCATCAGGCCCTTGCCCAGCGCGAGGATCAGTGCGAAGCCGATCACGATGGTGAAGGCGAGCTGGCCAAGGCCGGTGGCCACTGCCACCGGCCCGATGTGGCGGATGTGGTGCAGGTCCAGCTTCAGCCCCACCGCGAAGAGCAGCACCGCCACCCCGACCTGGGCGAGCAGGTCGATCTGGTCGTGCGCCGTCACGAGACCGAAGCCGGCGGGTCCCACTGCGATGCCGACGACGATGTAGGCGATCAGCACCGGCTGGCGCAGGCGCACGAAGGCGGCGCCGGCCAGCGCGCAGATCAGCAGCAGCAATGCGAACTCGGAGAAGGGGCCATGCATGGGGGAGTTGGCGATGCTGGGCGTTTGGGATCGGACTCCGGGCGTTCAGCCCCAGAGATCCAGGGGCGGCTCGGTAGTCAGCGCGCGCAGCAGGTCGGTACGGGAGACGAAGCCGAGCACCTCGCCTTTGTCGCCGGCCACGGGTACCCCGGGCAGCCCGGTGTGCAGCAGCAGCGCAGCCACGCGGCGCAGGTCGGTGCCGGGCGCGGTGCTGGGCACGGGCGACCACATCACCGCCGTCACCGGCTGCGACAGCCGGGCCGACTCCGACGCCGCGCTGGGCGGCTCCAGCGATGCGGCCGGCATCAGTTCGGCACGGCCGACCAGGCCGACGAGCACGCCGCCAGCGCCCAACACCGGCGCCTGGGCAATGCCATGGCGCGCCAGCACCTGCCAGGCCTCGCGCAGCGTGGCCTCGGCCGGCACCGTGAGCGCCGGGCTGTGCATCACGTCGGCAGCGCAGGTGAGCGGCTGCCGCACCCTGGCGGCCTGGCCGTAGGTCTGCACTGTCTCGGCGCCTAGGCCATGCCCGCTGCTGCCGCGAGCGGCCGGCGCGGCGGTGGGCGGACGCGCGTCGGCCATCACAGGCGCGATGCGACGTGTGCGGGCGACGCCGGTGACCAGCTGCTGCTGCCGCAGTTGCTCAAGAGTGCCCGAAAACACCCGCCCCTGGATGCCGTGGATGTGGAACATCGCGTCTCCTCGTCGACCTCGTGGCCGGTCAGGCCCCGCCCAGGTAGACCAGCGCCGCGTTGACCACATAGGTCGCGGCCAGACCGACGCTGATCCAGCTGACCACCCGCAGCGTGCGCCCTTGTGGACGCATCACCAGGCCGATGATCACCAGGCCCGTCATCACCAGGGCGGTCACCGCGGTGCCCGCGTGCACGGCGGCGACGTCGGCGAGCAGCGGGCCGCTGGCGTAGAAGGCATCGTCGACCGCCAGGATCACGATGTTGAAGAGGTTGCTGCCCAGCAGGTTGCCGATCGCCATGTCCAGCGCGCCGAGCCGCAGCGCGCCCAGCGTCACCGCCATCTCCGGTAGAGTGGTCACGAGGGCCATCAGGACGGTGCCGACGAAGCTGCGCGACAGGCCGAGCGCCGTCGCCAGCCCGTCGGCGGCCTCGGGCAGCCAGCTGCCGGCGGCCAGCACCACCAGTGCCGCGAGGGCGAACCGCCGCCACTCGCGGCGCGTGTGCCCGGACAGTGCCGGTGGCCGCGTTGTCGCGGCGGCCTGCAGCGCCTGGCGCTCGTGCGCATGCACGCCCTTCAGCGCCAGCAGGTACAGCGCCAGCAGCAGCGGGCTGTAGACGCCGACATGCAGCACGGCCGGCGCGCGGGTGCCGGTGAGCAGGCTCAAGGCGACGAAGCCCAGCATCACGACGCCGAAGCCGGCCGACAGCAGATGCGTCGCGCTGGCCTCGCGGTACATCGGCTGGTGGCGCTGCAACGCGTCGACGACGACCAGGAACAGCAGGTTGACGACGCAGGCCCCGAGCGCGTTGCCCACCGCGAGGTTGGGCGCGTCGACGAAGGCCACCGCGCTGATTCCCGAGGCCAGTTCGGGCAGCGAGGTCACGGTGGCCAGCAGGGCCAGGCCGACCCAGCCGCGCCCCCAGCCGTGGGCTTCGGCCAGCGCATCGGCGCTGCGGCTGAGCACGTAGCCCGCCCGTGCGATCAGCACGGCGCAGCCGGCGAACTGAAGCAGCAGCCAGGCCAGGTTCACGTGCGGCTCCCGCGCGCCGTGCGCAGCCAGAGCTTGCGTGCCTCCTCGGCCCACAGCACGAGACTCGCCAGGGCCAGAAGCGGCAG
>Ga0209369_1001096_pt1 | contig 16133 bp, 15 predicted proteins | sample EBPBio142010_DNA_FD_185865 | JGI IMG/M metagenome (GOLD analysis project Ga0209369, IMG submission 185865) | Wastewater treatment Type I Accumulibacter community from EBPR Bioreactor in Madison, WI, USA - Reactor 1_10/4/2010_ DNA (SPAdes)... | ecosystem: Engineered > Bioreactor > EBPR >... | reverse complement strand
GCGAGGCTGGGATCTGCGGGCGCGCCCGTGACGGTGTTGGGCGGAATTTCCGAAGGCAGGGGCTTTGCTTCTATCCCTTCGTTGACCCGCGTCATCACCTCTTGCCAGATCTCGGCCGGAAGGCCGCCGCCGGTGACGCCGGTCAGGGGGGTGTTGTCGTCATAGCCGATCCAGACCCCGGCGACGTAATCGGCGGTGAAGCCGACGAACCAGGCGTCGCGCGCCGAATTGGTCGTGCCGGTCTTGCCCGCCGCCTGGCGCCCCTCCAGCCGGGCGCGCCGCCCGGTGCCTTGCTCGATCACCTGGGTCATCATGTAGATCAGGGCATGGGCGGCCTTTTCGCTGATCACCCGCTCGCCGATGCCGCCGCCCTGGCCGAACAGCACCTCGTTGTCATCCTTGAGCTTCAGCGCCATCAGCCCGTAGGGCTTGACCGAGGAGCCGCCGTTCAGGATGCCCGCATAGGCGCCGGTCATGTCGATCAGGGTCGATTCCCCCGCCCCCAGCGCCAGCGCCGGGCCATCGGCAAGGTTGGTGGCCGCGCCGAAATCGGTCGCCACTTTCTTCACCAGATCGCGCCCGACCAGTTCCTGGATCTTGACCGCCGGGATGTTGCGGCTTTCGGCCAGGGCCTGGGTCAGGGTGATCATGCCCTTGAACTTGCCGTCGTAGTTCTTGGGGCTATAGGGGCCAGAGCCGGGGACGTTGATCGTGTAGGGGCTGTCCTCGACATAATCGAGCGGGCTGTAGCCCAGATCCATCGCCACGGCATAGATGAAGGGCTTGAAGGCCGATCCGGTCTGGCGCAGCGCCTGGGTGGCGCGGTTGAAATCGCCCGCCTGCGGCAGGTTGCGCCCGCCGACCATGGCGCGCACCGCGCCATCCGCGCTCATCACCACCACGGCGGCCTGGGCTTTCGAGCCTTCCTTGACCTTGTTCTCGAAGACCCATTTCAGCGCGGCCTCGGTCTTGGCCTGCAAGGCCTGGTCCAGCGTGGTCTCGATCACCACATCCTCGGTCGTGTCGCGCGCCAGATAGTCGGGCGTCGTCTCCATCACCCAATCGGCGAAGAAGCCGCCCGATTCCTGCTTGGCCGCCTTGCCCAGCTCGGCCGGGTGATCCAGCGCGTCCTTGGCCTCGGCCGCCGTCAGATAGCCCTGTTCCTCCATCAGCCCGATCACCACCGCCGCCCGGTCGCGGGCGCGCTGGATATTGCCGGTCGGCGCATAGGTCGAGGGCGCTTTCAAAAGCCCCGCCAGCATCGCCGCCTCGGCCGGGGTCACATTGGCCGCCGACTTGCCGAAATAGCGTTGCGCCGCCGCCTCGAAGCCGCGTGCGCCTGCGCCCAGATAGGCGCGGTTGAAGTAGATCGTCAGGATCTCTTTCTTGGAATACTTGGCCTCCATCGCCATGGCGAAGGGCACTTCCTTGATCTTGCGCCACACCCCGCCCGAGCGGCAGTCGCTTTCATAGGCGGCTTCCGATTTCCACTGCGCGGGGTCGTAGGTCACGCCCAGGCACAGAAGTTTGGCCACCTGCTGCGTGATGGTAGACCCGCCATTGCCCTCGAACGGCCCGCGCCCTTCCGACAGGTTGATGCGGATGGCCGAGATGATGCCGCGCGGGCTGACGCCGAAATGCCAGAAGAAGCGCTTGTCCTCGGTCGCCACCACCGCGTTCAGCAGATGGGGCGACACGGTATCCGCCGTGATCTGGCCGCCAAAGGTCTCGCCCCGCCAGGCAAAGACCTTGCCTTCGCGGTCCAGCATGGTCACCGATCCCCGCGCGCGGCCATCGAGCAGGTCGGTCACCGGCGGAAGCTGGGCGTAGAAGTAAAACACCACGCAGCCCAGGATCAGCGCGCCCACCGCCGTGACGCGCCACAACACGCCCCAGACCATGCGCCACAGGAACAGCACCATGCCCGCGATCAGCCCGTGCTGGCGGCGGGGCCGCCGCGGCGCCGGTTTCTTCGGCGCGGGTTTGCGCGCCGGTTGCGCCGCGGGCTTGGCCGCATAGCGGCGGTCCGCCACAAGCCGTCCGTCCCTGCCGCCGCTGCCCTTGCCTGTCGCCATCTGTCTTCCGCCCGCCGCCCGCCGGGCCCTTCGCCGGGGCCCTGTTTTCCTGGGGCGGAATCTATCGCGCTTCCGGGCCAATGCGAAGGGCATGCACCCGCGATTCGCATCGCAGTTGCGCCTGAATTTTGGGCGTCCTGCTTCATTTGCGTATTCCTTGGGCGAAAACCCTGGATTCTGCGCGGCTTTCCGCTGCCCTTTTCTTGTGCCGACGCGCCGATGCGCGCCCTGCTCTTCGCAAGGGTCCGCTTCCCGGGCCCCGCCATAGCGAAGGGGAAGGATGTGAAACTCATCATTGCAGCTATCAAGCCGTTCAAGCTTGACGAGGTCCGCGAAGCGCTGACCGCCATCGGCGTGCGTGGCATGATGGTGACCGAGATCAAGGGGTTCGGCAGCCAGTCGGGCCATACCGAGATCTATCGCGGCGCCGAATATGCCGTGAATTTCGTGCCGAAGGTGCGGCTCGAAATCGTGGTGGCCGACGCGCTGGCCGAACAGGTCGTCGCGACGATCAGCACCACCGCCAAGACCGACAAGATCGGTGACGGAAAGATTTTCGTCCTCGACGTGGAACATGCCGTGCGCGTGCGCACCGGCGAAACCGACGACGACGCGCTGTAAGCGCCGCCAGGGGTAGAGGGGAAACACAAGAGATGAATTACCGCACCACATTCGCCAGCCTCGCGGCGCTGCCGGCTGCGCTGATGGCCGGCCTGCCCGCCTGGGCGCAAGAGGCGGCCACGACCGCCACGGAAACCGCCACCGACGCCGCAGCGGCCGCGGCGCCGATCATCGACAAGGGCGATGTCGCCTGGATGATGACCTCGACCGTGCTCGTGCTGTTCATGACCGTGCCGGGCCTGGCGCTGTTCTATGGTGGTCTTGTCCGCACCAAGAACATGCTCTCGGTCCTGATGCAGTGCACGCTGATCGCCGCTGTCGTCATGGTGATCTGGGTCGTCTACGGCTATTCCTTCGCCTTTGGCGGCGGCACCTCGCCCTTCTGGGGCGGCACGGCCAAGATCTTCCTGTCGGGCGTCACCGTCGACAGCACGGCGGCCACTTTCTCGGACGGGATCTTCCTGCCGGAATACCTGTTCATCGCCTTCCAGATGACCTTCGCGGCGATCACGCCCGCGCTGATCATCGGCGGCTTCGCCGAACGGATCAAATTCTCGGCGGCGATCCTGTTCTCGGTGATCTGGGTGACCTTCTCGTATTTCCCGGTCGCGCATATGGTCTGGGATGCGGCGGGCCTGATCTACAACTGGTCGGCCATCGACTTTGCAGGCGGCACCGTGGTGCATATCAATGCCGGTATCGCGGCCCTGGTCGTGGCGATCATGATCGGCAAGCGTGTCGGCTATGGCAAGGACAACATGGCCCCGCATTCGATGACCATGACCATGGTCGGCGCGGCGATGCTGTGGGTCGGCTGGTTCGGCTTCAATGTCGGCTCGAATCTCGAGGCGACCGCCGGGGCCACGCTGGCCATGATGAACACCTTCCTTGCCACGGCGGGCGCGATCATCGCCTGGTCGCTGATCGAAGTGATGACGCGCGGCAAGGCCTCGATGCTGGGCGCTGCCTCGGGCATGGTGGCGGGCCTTGTCGCCATCACCCCGGCCTGCGGCACCACCGGCCCGATGGGCGCGATCGTGCTGGGCTTTGTCGCCTCGGCCGCCTGCTACTTCTTCGTCACCACCGTGAAGCACAAGTTCAACTATGACGACAGCCTTGACGTCTTCGGCGTCCATGGCGTCGGCGGCATCATCGGCGCCATCGCGACCGGCATCCTTTGCGCGCCGTCGCTGGGCGGCACGGGCTTCCTGGTCGAGGCGGGCACGATGGGCGCCCAGGTCGCGGCCCAGATCAAGGGCGTGGTCGTCACGATCCTCTGGTCGGGCGTCGTCTCGGTGGTCGCGGTCTTCATCGTCAAGGCTGTGACCGGCCTGCGCGTCAAGGAAGACGAAGAGCGCGAAGGTCTCGACCTCTCGTCGCATGGCGAACGCGCCTACAATTACTAGGACCTTCGCCGGGGCGCCTTTCCCGCCTCGGCGCCCAAGCGCGACGCCTGCGGATCTCCTCCCCCGCAGCTCCGGCGCAGAACAGGCGGCCCGTGTCGAAAGACGCGGGCCGTTTGGGCTCGCGCGGGCCTTTGTGCAAGGCCTTCGGAAGGCTGCCAGGTCCTGAAACGAAAATGCCGGGCGCAGGGCCCGGCATTCGGATTTCGTCGGGCAAGCGCCTTAGCCGATGACCTGCGCAATCGCCTTGGCCAGCACCGGCACTGTCTGCGCGTTCAGCCCGGCGATGTTGATCCGGCTGTCGCCGACCATGTAGATCGCGTGATCCTTGCGCAGGGTTTCGACCTGCGCTTCGGTCAGGCCCAGACGGCTGAACATGCCGCGATGGCCGGCGACAAAGTCGAAACGGTCGGAATTGGTGGCCTTGCGCAGCTCGTCCGCCAGTTGCTTGCGCAGGCCCAGCATGTTCTGCCGCACCTCTTCCAGCTCGGCCTTCCAGTCGGCGGTCAGGCCCGCATCCTCAAGGATCATCGTCACCAGCCGCGCGCCGTGATCGGGCGGGAAGCTGTAATTCTGTCGGTTGAGGAAGGCCAGATTGCCCTGCACCACCGCCTTGCGGTCGGGCGAGGTCAGCGCGATCAGAATGCCGGTGCGTTCGCGGTAGATGCCGAAATTCTTCGAACAAGAGGCCGCGATCAGCACCTCGTCGAAAGCCGCGGCCACCTTGCGCGTGGCTTCTGCATCGGCATCCAGCCCGTCGCCAAAACCCTGATAGGCCAGATCGACCAGCGGCACCGCGCCCCGCGCTTTCAAGACCGCGATCACCCGGTCCCAATCGGCGGCGGTCAGGTTCGCGCCGGTCGGGTTGTGGCAGCAGCCATGCAGCAGCACCACGTCGCCCGCCGCCACCGTGGCCAGATCGGCCAGCATCCCCTCGACATCGACCATCGAGCTTTCGACGTCGAAATAGCGATAGGTCGCGGCGGGCATTCCCAGATATTTGACGATCGAGGGATGGTTCGGCCAGGTCGGATTGCTCATCCAAACCTTCGCCTGGGGCGCTGCCAGCCTGATCAGTTCCAGCGCCTGCCGGATTGCCCCGGTGCCGCCCGGCGTCGCGACGCTGGCGGCGCGCTCGGCGTAACCCGCGCCCAGGATCAGACCCACCATGGCGGCATTATAGGCAGGTTCGCCCGCAAGCCCGGTATAGGTCTTGGTGGTCTCGATCTCCCACAGCTTCTTCTCGGCCGCCTTGACCGCCCGCATCACCGGGGTCAGCCCGGTCGGGTCCTTGTAGACCCCCACGCCCAGATCGATCTTCACCGGGCGCGGATCATCGCGATACATCGAGATCAGCGCCAGGATCTTGTCCTGCGGCTGCGGGTTCAGCACTTCCAGCATCGGCTTTTCCTTGTCAAACCTGCGCGACACGCGCCGGGCCGGTCTCGACCGGCAGGTCTTCATACATGCCCCATTCGGCCCAGGACCCGTCATAGAGCGACCAGTTGCGATGCCCGATCCGCTCCAGCGCCAGCGCCAGGACTGCGGCGGTCACGCCCGAACCGCAAGAGGTGATCACGGGCCGCGCAAGATCCACCCCCGCCGCCTGGAAGGCGGCCTTGAGGCCGGGGACATCCTTCATCGTGCCATCGGGGTTCAGAAGCTGCCCGAAAGGCAGGCTCAGCGCGCCGGGAATATGGCCCGCGCGCAGCCCGGGGCGGGGTTCCGGCGCCTCGCCCGCAAAGCGCGCGGCGGCGCGGGCATCAACGACCTGGGCCTGGCCCAGCTTGGCGGCATGGGCCACCTGGGTCACGTCGCGCACCAGATGGTTCTGGCGCGACACGGTGATGTGGCGGTCGCGCAGCACTGGCGGCATGTCTTCGGTCTCGCGCCCCTCGGCCAGCCATTTCGGCAAGCCGCCGTCCAGGACGGCGATGTCCAGCTTGCCCATCAGCCGGAAGGTCCACCAGACGCGCGGCGCCGAGAACAGTCCGGCCCCGTCATAGACCACGACCTGATGGCCGTCGCCCACGCCCATCGCCCGCATCCGGCTGATGAATTTCTCGCTGGGCGGCGCCATATGCGGCAGGGAAGAGCGCTGGTCGCTCATCTCGTCGATGTCAAAGAAGCGCGCGCCGGGAATGTGGCAGGCCTCATATTCCGTGCGGCCGTTGCGACCGGCATCGGGCAGATACCAGCTTGCATCCAGGATGCGCAGATCGGGGTCTTTCAGATGGCGGGCCAGCCAGTCGGTCGAGACCAGCGTGCGCGGGTCGTCCTGCGGGGCTTGGGTCATGTCGGGCCTCGGCGGGTAAGGGGCATTCCCGTCCTATCGCGGGCAGGCCCCGGCGCGCAAGGCTTTGGCGGCGTGCCGGGCGCGGCAGCTTGTCCCGCGCCCGGCCGCATTCATTGGATGATCAGGCCTTGACCAGCGCCTTCTTCAGCACGCCGACGATGGCGACCAGAATGGCACCGCCCGCGCCGCCGCCGACAAGGCTTTGCACGATTGCGCCCATATCCATGCCCGCGCCCGCCGCCGCGGCATCCGCCGCGCCGCCCATGCCCAGCATCGCAAGGATTTGCGCGCCGCCGGCGCCGCCTACAGCGCCCACGACCGAGTTGAGAAGCGGTCCGAGATTGAGGTTCTTCAACCCCGCACCCGCCGCATTGCCGCCCACCAGGCCGGCAATCAACTGTATGATCAGCTCAAGTCCCATGCCCTTTTCTCCCATTGCCGCCGCCGCTGTTTCGGCTGGTCGGTTCGAAAAGGTTAACTCAAAACTGGGCAAATTTCATGGGAAAAGCGCAGGGGGCTTCCCCGACCACCATCAGCCGCCCTGTTTCAGCAGCCGCGCCTTCTGGCGATCCCAGTCGCGCTTGGCGCTGGTTTCGCGCTTGTCGGCCAGTTTCTTGCCCTTGGCGACGCCCAGCTTCAGCTTCACGATGCCACGTTCGTTGAAGTACAGCTTCAGCGGCACGATGGTCATGCCCTCGCGCGCGGTGGCATTCCACAGCCGCGACAGTTCGCGTTTCGAGACCAGAAGCTTGCGGCGGCGGCGTTCGTCATGCCCCCAGGTCTTGGCTTGCAGATAGGGCGCGATATAGCCGTTGATCAGCCACAGCTCGCCCCCTTCGACCGAGGCATAGCTGTCGGCGATGTTGCTGCCGCCCTGGCGCAGGCTTTTGACTTCGGACCCTTGCAGGATGATGCCCGCTTCCAGATCGCTTTCGATATGGTAATCGAAGCGGGCCCGCCGGTTTTCGGCGATCAGTTTGGAATTGGGGTCGGATTTTTCGGCCATGATCCGCCCCAGATAGGCGCGCGCGGGGGTTCTGTCCAGTCGCGCCGCCGCGAAGGGGGCTGCGGTGCTGCATCAGATCCTGTTGGGAAGCTGCATTCTGGTGGTCAATGTGGCGATCGCCGCGCTGGCGGCCTTTGTGCTTGAGCTGGTTTTCCGCCGCCTGCACCTGTGGGTGCTGCAACCGCCCCAGCATGTGAAGCTGTTCCTGCTGCTGCTGGGCACGCTGTTGTGGACGCTGGCGACGGTCACCGCTGCGATCTGGGTCTGGGCGCTGTCGCTGCACGCGCTGGGGGCTTTCGCCACGCTGGAGGAGGCGGTCTACTTCGCGCTTGAGGCCTTTACCACCCTTGGCCTGGGCGATCTGGTGCCCGCGCATGAGTGGCGCATCCTGGCGGCCATGGCGGCGGCGAATGGCTTTTTGCAATTCGGCCTGCTGACAGCGCTTTTGATCGAGGCGCTGCGTCAGGTCAGGGTCGCGCAGATCGATCATCGCCACCGCCAGAAGGCGGGCGGGGACGGCGCGGTCAGATGAAACGGCGCTGGCGGGTTTCCAGAAAGACCGCCGCCGCGCGGTCATGCATCCGCGGATAGGCCGAGGTCGCGTCGGGCTTGACGCCGGGGCAGCGCAGCAGCACGCCCGATTGCGCCCAGACCGCCTCTTCCTCGGCGAAGATCGGGGTCACGACCTCGATCCGGCGCGGCGTCGCGCTGCGGCTGACGCCCGGGCAGGCGGCCAGGACTTCGGCGGAAAGGCAGGCATAGGGCGCTTCGGTCAGGCCCATCGTGTCCAGGATCAGGTCCTGGCCCGGCATCAGGAACAGCTCCGAGCAGGCGTCGAAATGGCCGCCCGCGATGCGGACAACCGGCTCACCCGGCAGCACTTCGCGGCGGTTCATCGCCACGATGCGGGCCAGACCGCCATCCAGCGTGTACAGGCTTTCGCCGATATGCAGCGTCTCGATCCCGCGCCAGCCCGCGCCGGTTTCCACCAGGGTGCCGGCCACCAGCCCGAAAGAGGTATGGGCGCTGGCGATCTGGGTGATGTGGCCGACCTGAACGGGGGCGGCGGCGAAACGGGTGATGTCCTGCATGAACATGGCGCAGATCCTTTGCTGGGCCGGGCCTGGTGTGGCACGGGGCGAGACGGGGTTTGATTGTCCTTGGATCGACGCCTTCTGGCGGTCGGTGGCGGCGTTAACACCTTGGGCGTGTTGGCCGCTGATGTGCCCAAATGCTTCCTGAATCTGGCCGGAATTGCGCCATGAATGCGGCGAGATTGTGTCGTCATCCCGAAATTGGAAACGAATGCCGCGGGCCTGACGGATCGGCCCCGAACCGCTGTGGCGGTAACCGGCTGTTAGGCAGGATATCCGTTAAAATTCAGTAGAATAACGGGCGGATGCCGGTGAATTGGTCGCCTGCCCGCCACCGATTCGCCATCAGCCGCAGGGCCGGCACGGGGGTTTCCCCGACCTGGCCTTTGCCGCCTGGCCAATGCCCGCCCGCGACTGTTTCGGAAATCAGGCTAACCCCGCCGGGTCAGGCCGTAGAGCCCGGCCAGAACGATCAGCGCCGCGCCCAGCATGGTCGCTGTATCGGGCCGCTCGCCCAGCACCAGCGCGGCAAGGATCAGCGCGAAGACAAGCCTTGTGTAGCGGAAGGGCGTCACGGCGCCCACCGCCCCCGTGCGCATCGCGCCTGTCAGCGTGTGATAGCCCGCGATGCCAAAGACCGTGGCCCCCGCGACCAGCGCCGCCGCCTGGGCCGAGGGCAGATGCGCCCCGCCGGTCCAGGACAGGATGATCGCCCCCGCCAGGGCCAGCATGGCAAAGCCCAGCGTGCCAAGCTGGCGGTTCGACAATCCGCGCGGCGCGGCGCGCGTCGCAAGGTCACGCCCGGCAAAGCCCAGCATCCCGGCCACCGCCAGAAGCGACAGGGCCGAAAACCCCTGAAGCCCCGGACGCAGGATCACCATCACCCCCGCCAGCCCGACCAGAACGGCCAGCCAGCGCCGCCAGCCGACCTTCTCGCCGAACAGCACCGCCGCGCCCGCGATCACCACCAGCGGCGCGGCCTGAAGGATGGCGCTGGCGCTGGACAGCGGCGTCAGCGCCAGCGCCAGGGCATAGAACAGCCGTCCCGCGATCTCGAACCCGCACCGGACCAGCATGCCGCGCGACAGGAACAGGGCGGGAAAGGCCGGCTCGCCCGCCCGCCGCGACAGGATCGCGAAGAACAGGATGCCGCACAGACCCATGGTCACAAGGATCTGTCCCGGTGGCAGATGGGCCGCCGCCTTCTTGATGAACAGGTCCTCGACGGCAAAGCCCGCCATCGCGGCGGTCATCAGGCCCGCCCCGCGCAGGTCTTCCTGCCTCATCGCGCGCCCCCCATCATCGCGCGCCCCATGTGTCAGTCAGGCGATAGCCGCGCGGCCAGGGATCGGCCGGGTCCAGCATGTGCTGATGCGTGCCGGTGATCCAGGCGCGCCCCGAAATCTCGGGCAGGATCGCGGGCCGGTCGCCGACGCGTGCAGCGCCGGTGATCCGCCCCTCGAACTGCCCGCCGATCAGAGAATGCGCGCGCAGCACCTCTCCCGGCGCAATCTGGTTGCGCGCGGCCATCAGCGCCAGCCGGGCCGAGACGGCGGTGCCGGTGGGCGAGCGGTCGATCTTGCCCGGCCGGATCGAGACGGCGTGCTGCGTCGACCAGCCATCGGCGACGCGGGACAGGGGCGCTGCGAAAAGGCAGAAGGAAAAATGCCGCCAGTCGGGGTTTTCGGGGTGGCGGAAGCCAAGCTGTTCATCCGCCGCCGTGGTGATCTGTACGCCCAGCCTGGCCATGCGATGGGCCTCGTCGGGCCTGTGGCGGAAGCCAAGCGCCTGGGCATCAACCACGACGAAGGAATCGCCGCCATAGGCGGTGTCGACGGTGATCCGGCCCAGGCCCGGCACGTCCAGCCCCGCGTCCAGCCGGTCGACGAAGGATGGCAGGTTGCGCACGAAGATGCGCTCGGCCTTGCCGTCGCGGCATTCGGCCCGCACCGCGACCAGCCCGCCCGGCGCCTCGAGCAGCAGTTCCGTCACCGGCTCGACCATGGGCAGGATGCCGCTGTCCAGAAGCACGGTGGCGACGCAGATGGAATTCGACCCCGACATCGGCGGGTTGTCCTCGGGTTCCATGATGATGAAACCCATCTGGGCGCGCGGATCCTTGGGCGGCACCAGGAGGTTCACATGGCGGAAGACGCCGCCGCGCGGCTCGTTCAGCACAAGGTCGCGCAGGGTCTGGTCGGCCCAGAGCGCGCGGCTCTGCTCCCACAGGGTGGCGCCGGGCGGCGGGGCGACGCCGCCGACGATGACATCGCCGACCTCGCCCTCGGCATGGGCCGAAATGACGTGGATGGTCTTGACGCTGCGCATCTTTTGCTTGCCCCCAACATCGAAAGGGCGCCCGAAGGCGCCCCTTTTTGCGTCAGTTGATCAGGCCCGCATGGCGCATGGCGGCGCGGATCCGCTCTTTCGTGCCATCGGTCAGACCGACCAGCGGCAGGCGCACGTCCTCGGTGCAGCGGCCCAGCAGGGACAGGCCGTATTTCGCCCCGGCCAGACCCGGTTCGATGAAGATCGCCTCATGCAGCGGCATCAGCCGGTCCTGATAGTCAAGCGCGGCGGCATAGTCGCCGCGCAGCGTCGCCGCCTGGAAATCGGCGCAAAGGCGCGGGGCGACATTGGCCGTGACCGAAATGCAGCCGACGCCGCCATGGGCGTTGAAACCAAGGGCCGTCGCATCCTCGCCCGAAAGCTGGATGAAATCCTTGCCGCAAGTGGCGCGCTGCTGGCTGACCCGCTCGATCTTGCCGGTCGCGTCCTTGACGCCGACGATGCGGGGCAGTTGCGCCAGCTTGCCCATGGTTTCGGGCGTCATGTCCACCACCGAACGGCCGGGGATGTTGTAGATCACGATCGGCAGTTTGCAGCAGTCATGCAGCGCGGCGAAATGCGCGATCATGCCGGCCTGGGTCGGCTTGTTGTAATAGGGCGTCACCACCAGCGCGGCCTGCGCGCCCGCCTTTTCGGCGTGCTGGATCAGGCGGATGCCTTCGGCGGTGTTGTTCGACCCCGCGCCCGCGATCACCGGCACGCGGCCGGCCGCGAACCTGACCACGGCCGACACCACCGCCTCATGCTCTTCATGGGTCAGCGTCGGGCTTTCGCCGGTCGTGCCCACGGGCACCAGGGCGCTTGACCCTTCGGCGATCTGCCAGTCGACAAGTTTTTTCAGCGTCTCCATGTCCACAGCGCCGTCCTTGAACGGCGTGACCAGGGCAGGCATTGACCCTTTGAACATGACACGCTTCTCCGTTTTGCGGTGCAGGCGCCCATCGCCCGCCCATCGCCGCCTTCCTTAATCTGCCGGGCCGGGCTTGCCAAGCGCCGCAGCCGCGCCTTTCCTGACAGGATCGTGGCTTGTGGCGCGCGGATGCCTGCGGCAGATTCCCCGCCATGATCCGTCTTCTCCGCCTGCTCGCGCTGATTTGCGCGCTGATCGCCCCCGCCGCCCGCGCCGATGAGGTGCAGGCGATGAAGACCGCGCTTGATCTGGCCGCGGGCCAGCAATGGGAGGCCGCGCTGTCCACCGCGCCGCCCGGCGTGGGGCGCGATGTGATCCTGTGGCAATGGCTGCGCGCGGGCGAGGGGCGGCTGGGCGATTACGAAGATTTCCTCAAGCGCCGCCCCGATTGGCCGGGCCTGCCCTATCTCAAGGAAAAGGGCGAGGAGGCCGCCGCGCGGTCGGACACGCCCTCGCGCGTCGTCGCCTATTTCGGCACCGGCGCACCGGCGACGGCGGCAGGGGCGATCGCGCTGGTCCGCGCGCTTCTGGCCGAGGGCAATCCCGCCCGGGCCGAGACCGAGGCGATGGGGGCCTGGGCCGAGCTGGATTTCACGGCCGAGGAAGAGGCGCAGCTTCTGGCCCTGCAACCCGATGCCCTTGCCGCCGTGAACACGCTGCGGCTGGATAATCTACTGTGGGAGGGCCGCCGGGCCGAGGCCCTGCGCATGCTGCCGCGCGTGTCGGAAGACCGCGCCGCGCTGGCGCGGGCGCGGCTGGCGCTGCGGGCCGAGGACAAGGGCGTCGATGCCGTGGTCGCCGCCGTGCCCAAGGCGCTGCGGGGCGATGGCGGCCTGGCCTATGACCGCTTCGTCTACCGGATGAAGAAGGACAATTACGACGGCGCAGCCGAGTTGGCCCTGTCGCGCGCGCCGGACGCGCTGGGCCGCCCCGAAGCCTGGGCGCCGCGCCGCGCCACGCTGGCGCGCTGGCTGATGCGGCAGGGCCGCGCGCAGGACGCCTATCGGGTCGCGTCGCGCCACGGGCTCACCGCTGGCCCGGCCTATGTCGATCTCGAATTCCTGTCGGGCTTCATCGCCCTGCGCAAGCTGGGCGATCCGGCGCTGGCGCTGAAACATTTCAACCACCTGCGCGACGGTGTCAGCACGCCCATCTCCATCGCGCGCGGCGAATACTGGAAGGGCCGCGCCGAAGACGCCGCCGGGAACAAGGCCGCGGCCGAGACGCATTATCAGGCGGCGGCAAGGCACCAGACCGCGTTCTACGGGCTTCTGGCGGCGGAACGGCTGGGCCTTGCGCTGGATGCATCGCTTCTGTCCGACAAGCGCCCGTCCGACTGGCGGCAGGCGCGCTTCGCCAATGCCTCGGTCCTGGTCGCCGGGCGGCTTCTGGCGGCGGCGGGCGACCGGACCCTGGCCAAGCGCTTCTTCCTGCATCTGGGCGAGAGCCTTGACGATGCCGAACTGGCGCAGCTGGCCGGGATGGCGATGCAGATGGACGAGCCGCATATCGCCGTGCTGATCGCCAAGGCGGCGGCGGAACGCGGGGTCATCCTGCCCTTCGCATATTATCCGGTGCCCGATCTGGTGCCCAGCGAGGGGCTGAAGGTCAGCCGCGCCCTGGCACTGGCCATCGCGCGGCGCGAATCCGAATTCGATCCCGCCGCGCGGTCGGCGGCGGATGCGCGCGGGCTGATGCAGGTTCTGCCCGGCACGGCCAAACACATGGCAGACGATCTGGAAATCGAGTACGAATCCGCGAAACTCCTGACCGATCCGGCCTATAACGCCCGCCTTGGCAGCGCCTATCTGGCCAAGATGGTTGCGGAATTCGGCAATTCCATCGCGCTGGTCGCGTCCGGCTACAATGCCGGTCCCGGCCGCCCCCGGCGCTGGATCACCGAATTCGGCGACCCCCGCGCCCCCGGCGCCGATGTGATCGACTGGATCGAGACCATCCCCTTCGAGGAGACCCGCACCTATGTGATGCGGGTGACCGAAGGCGTGGTGATCTACCGCGCCAAGCTGAAGGGCGCGGCAGGGCCGGTGCGGATCACGGCGGAATTGCGGGGATAAGGCCGCTACACCCGGTGATAGGGCGATCCGGCCAGGATCGTCGCGGCGCGGTACAGTTGCTCGGCCAGCATGACCCGGGCCAGCATATGCGGCCAGACCATGCGGCCAAAGCGGATCGCCAGATCGGCGCGGGCGCGCAGGGCGGGGTCCAGCCCGTCGGCCCCGCCGATCAGAACCGCCATGTCCTGCCGCCCGCCATCGCGGAAGCGGGCGATGCGCGCGGCGAAATCGGGGCTGGTCAATTCCTCGCCGCGTTCGTCCAAGATCACCAGCGCCGCCCCGGCCGGCACGGCGCGCGACAGAAGCGCCGCCTCGGCGGCCATGCCGCCACCCTTGCGGTCTTCGACCTCGTGCTCGGTCGCGGGGCCAAGGCCCAAGGCCCGCCCGGTTTTGCCGAAACGGTCAAGGTAGTCGTCGATCAGCGCCCGTTCCGGCCCGCTGCGCAACCGGCCCACGACGCAAAGCTGCACCCGCACCGGCGGACTGCCCGGCCTAGCCCTTGGCCGACAGCGCGGCGGCCTGGCCTGCGGGCATCCACATCTTTTCAAGCTGGTAGAAGTCGCGGACCTCGGGGCGGAAGACATGGACGATCACATCGCCCGAATCGATCAGCACCCAGTCGCCGGTCTCCTTGCCTTCCATCTTGACGTTGATCCCATAGGCCTGCTTCAGCCGGTCGGCCAGCTTTTCGGCGATGGCGCCGACCTGGCGGGACGAGCGGCCCGAGCAGATCACCATGTAATCCGCCACGTCCGAACGGCCGCGCAGGTCAATCGAGACGATCTCTTCGGCCTTGTCATCGTCAACCGATGCCAGAACAGCCGCCAGAAGCTCTTCGGAGGGAACATCTTCCGGGCTGATGCGGCCAGCGCGGGGGGCGGTGGGCAACCCGGTCTTGGGGTCAGAATGCGACAGGACTTGGGTCCTCCAGAAACGCGCCGGACAAAAGCCCCGGCGCCGGGCTTCCTCCCAAGGTAGCGGCGAATGATGGAAACCACAACAAATCCGGGAAGGCGCGGGCAGATACAGCCGATTCCCGGCCTGCGCAAGGGGAAAGCCCCGGCCCGCCGTCTAGGGGCGGATCTCGACCGGGGTGCCGATGGGCACGACCTGCCAGATCTCGCGGATCTCGGCATTGCTCAGCGCGATGCAGCCCGCTGTCCAGTCGCCCGGCAGCACCACGGCATCGGGCACGGCATTGGGCTGGCCATGGATCATGATGTCGCCGCCGGGGGAATAGCCCGCCTTGCGCGCCCGGGCGCGGTCTTCCGGGCGGGGATAGTCGATGCCCAGCGACAGGGTAAAGGCCGAAGCGGCATTGCGCCGGTCGATGGTGAAGCGGCCCTCGGGCGTGCGGCCATCGCCTTCCTGGGCCTTATCGCCCTGGGGTGCAAAGCCCAGGGCGACGGAATAGACGCGCAGCACATTGCCGTCGCGCAGAAGCGACAGGCGCCGGGCGGATTTCTCGATCAGCACCAGATCGACCGGGCCGCTCAGGGCCGGGCGGGCCGGGTCGGGCGGCAGGTCGGGCGTTGGCGGGCGCAGCCAGAGCCACGCCGCCGCCGCGCAGAGCGCGACCAGAAGAACGGCCCGCGCCAGCCTGCGCATTTACTGCAGGTCGCCAAAGGCCCTTTGCAGCCGCGCCACCGCCTCGGCCACCATCGCGCGCGGCATGGCCAGATTGAAGCGCAGGTGATGCACGCCGCCAGTGCCGAAGGCCTCGCCGTAATTGGTGGCGATGGCGGCCTGCTTTTCCACCCGCGCGACGATCTCGTCGCGGGTCATGCCGGTGCCGGTGAAATCCACCCAGGCCAGATAGGTCGCCTCAAGCGGCATCGAGCGCAGGCCGGGCAGGGCATTCACGCCCTCGTCGAACAGGCGGCGGTTGCCGTCAAGATAACGCATCAGGTCATCGACCCAGGCCGCGCCTTCCGGCGAATAGGCGGCCGTCACCATGGCCATGCCGAAAGCATTGGGCGAGATGCCCATGGCGTTCATCCGCGCGGCAAAGGTCTTGCGCAGCGCCTCGTCGGCGATGATGACATTGCCGGTATGGGCGCCGGCGATGTTGAAGGTCTTGGTCGCTGCCGTCATCATCACCAGCCGGTCGGCGATTTCGGGCACGGCCAGGGCCATCGGAATGTGCTTCGGCCCGCCGGGGAAAACCAGATCGGCATGGATCTCGTCCGAGACCAGGATCAGGTCATGGCGGCGGCAGAATTCGGCCACGGCCTGCAATTCGGCCAATGTCCAGACCCGGCCGCCCGGGTTGTGCGGCGAGCAGAGGATCAGCATCTTCTCGCG
>Ga0209369_1001095_pt1 | contig 16140 bp, 13 predicted proteins | sample EBPBio142010_DNA_FD_185865 | JGI IMG/M metagenome (GOLD analysis project Ga0209369, IMG submission 185865) | Wastewater treatment Type I Accumulibacter community from EBPR Bioreactor in Madison, WI, USA - Reactor 1_10/4/2010_ DNA (SPAdes)... | ecosystem: Engineered > Bioreactor > EBPR >... | reverse complement strand
GGAACGCGCCGAGGCGGAGGATGCCTTGCAGGAGGTCTATACACGGGCATGGTTGCGGGCCGGGCGCTATGACCCGCAAAAGGGGCGCGGCATGACCTGGCTGATCGCCATCGCGCGCAACCATGCCATCGACCGGCTGCGCGCCCGCCGCCCCGAGGCCGAGGAGGCGGGCGAGGACCGGCTGGCGCTGGTGGCCGACGCCACGCCGCGCGCCGAGACGCGGCTGGTGGCGCTGGGCGAAGTGGCGCGGATGCGCGACTGCTTTGACCGGCTGGAGCCGGACCGCGCCGAGGCGGTGCGCGGCGCCTATCTGGTCGGCCTGTCCTATGCCGAACTGGCCGCGCGCCATGCCGTGCCGCTGAACACCCTGCGCACCTGGCTGCGGCGCAGCCTTCTGCGCCTGCGGGAGTGTCTGGACCAATGAGTGACACCCCTGCCCTGCCCCCCGACGACGAAAGCGATGCCCTGGCCGCGGAATATGTGCTGGGCGTGCTGGACCTGCCTGAACGGCTGTCCGCCGAGGCGCGGCTGCGCACCGACCGCGCCTTCGCCGAACGTGTCGCGCGCTGGGAAAACCGCTTCGCCCCGCTGAACGAGGGCTATGAGGACGCGCCCGCCCCGCCCGAGGTTTTCGCGCGGATCGAAGCGCGGCTTTTCCCGCGCGCGCCGCTGCGCCGGGGCGGCTGGCTGGGCTGGGCGCTGGCGGGGCTGGCCGCCGCCGTGGCAGTGCTGGCCTTTGTCTTCCTGCCGCTTCTTCAGCCTGGCCCCGAACATCTGGCACGGCTTGCCGCACAGGACGGCGCCACCGCCTATGAGGCGACCTGGGTCGAAGGGGATCTGACCATCACCCGTGTCGCGGGCGATCCGGCCCCTCAGGGCCAGGTGCATGAACTGTGGCTGATCCCGCCCGGTGGTGCGCCGGTTGCCCTTGGCCTGCTGGAAAGCGCGCCGCTGACCATCGCCACAGCGAAGCCCCAGGCGGGCTGGACGCTGGCCGTCTCGCTTGAGCCGGCCGGCGGCAGCCCGACCGGCCAGCCCACCGGGCCGGTCATTATGGCAGCCGAGATCGGTGCCTGATCACGGCTGCGTGATCGCCTTCCCGTGCTGAAACTCCGGTCTCACCGCCCCGTAACTTCGGGCACAACGGCGGGAATGGTCCTGCCGGTCCAACGGGAGAGAGACCTGATGAAAGCCCTTAGCCTTGCCGCCCTGCTGGCGCTGACCGCCTCGACCGCCTTTGCCGCCAATCCCGATGTCGGCGGCGCGCCGATGTACGAGGACAAGAACATCGTCGAGAATGCGGTGAATTCGGCCGATCACACCACGCTGGTGGCCGCCGTTAAGGCCGCGGGTCTGGTGGAAACGCTGTCCGGCCCCGGCCCCTTCACCGTCTTCGCGCCGACCAACGAAGCCTTCGCCAAGCTGCCCGCCGGCACGGTGGAGAACCTGCTCAAGCCGGAAAACAAGGAAATGCTGACCAAGATCCTGACCTGCCATGTCGTTGCCGCCAATGCGATGGCGGCGGATGTCGAGAAGATGGTGGCGGATGATGGCGGCAAGCACACGGTCAAGACCGTCGGCGGCTGCGAATTCACCGCCATGGCCAAGGATGGCAAGGTGATGATCGAGGACGGCCAGGGCAATGTTGCCACTGTCACGATTGCCGATGTGAAACAGTCGAACGGCGTGATCCATGTGATCGACACGGTTCTGCTTCCCGCGATGTAAGTCCCCAGCCCGCGCGAAGCGAAAGGCGGCTGCCGGTCCCTCGCCGGCAGCCGTTTTGCTTGGGGCCGGGCGGCCAACCTTCTTGCCAGGCCGTGCCGCTTGGCCTTAGGCTTTTGTCTGATGCATTTGCACTAAGAGGTTTTCATGCGCATTCTCAATACCCTGGCCCTTGTGGCCGGTCTTTTGCCCTGCTCTGCGCTGGCCGAAGGGCGGTCGATCATCGTTCTGGACGGCTCAGGCTCGATGTGGGGGCAGATCGACGGAAGGCCCAAGCTGGAAATCGCACGCGAGGCCTTGGCGACCGTTTTGCAAGGCATTCCGCCCGAAACCGAGATCGGCCTCATGGCCTATGGCCATCGGACCAAGGGCGATTGCGGCGATATCGAGCTGGTGGTGCCCCCGGCGCAGGGAACCGCGGGCGCGATCATCGGTGCCGCGAACAGCATGAAATTCCTGGGCAAGACTCCGCTGGCCGAGGCCGTGCGCCGGGCGGCGGCGGATCTGCATTCGACCGAGGACAAGGCGACGGTGATCCTGATCACCGACGGGATCGAGACGTGCGAGGCCGATCCCTGCGCGCTTGGCACCGAGCTGGAACAATCGGGCGTGGATTTCACCGCCCATGTCGTGGGCTTCGGACTGACCAAGGAAGAAGGCCGCGCGGTGGCCTGCCTGGCCGAGAACACCGGCGGCAAGTATATCGAGGCGGCGGATGCCGGTGCGCTGGTCGCGGCGCTGGAAACGGCGGTGGCCGAACCTGCGCCTGCCCCCCAGCCCACGCCCGAGCCGCAGCCCGCAGCCCTGGCCGAGAATGTCGACCCGGTGCTGCGCCTTGTCGCGGGGGGCGAGGAGATTACGGGGGACCTGCTGGGCGATGCCTATTTCGAATTCTTCCCGCTGGCCGCCGATGGCAGCCGGGGCGATCAGCCGCAGACGATCTATGGCGCCAGCAAGGGCCTGATCGCCCCCGGCCGCTATGTCATGCGCACCACCCTGCACAATGCGACGGCCGAGGCCGACGTAACCCTGTCCGCGACCGAGATGAACACCCCGGAAGGCGTGCTGGACGCCGGTGTGCTGGCGCTGACGCTTCTGGCCGAGGCGGGTGGCGAGCCTGCCGCCGAGGCATCTTGGGAAATGCATGGCGCGGGCGGGATCTATGATGCGGGCTACGCCAAGACCTATCGCGCCTTCCCGGCCGGGGAATATGAGCTGGATGCGAAGCTTGGCGAAATGGCCGCCAAGGAAGCGGTGGTGATCGAGGCCGGCAAGGTGCTGGACAAGACCGTGATCGTTGCCGTGGGCATCCCGGTCTTCACCGCCTTCTACGCCCCCGGCGTGGCGGTCGAGGATGGCGCCATGACCTATGAGGTTCTTTCGGGCCAACAGGGGCTGGATGGCAGCCGCGAGAGCATCCGCACCGATTACGGTGTCACCGCCTCGCCCAGCCTGCCGCCCGGCGACTATGTGGTGAAGGCCAAACTGCACGAAGCCGTGGTCGAGCAACCCTTCACGCTGAAGGCGGGCGAGCGGCTGGAAGTCGCGATCGTGCTGGATGCCGGGATCGCGGCCTTGTCCGCGCCGAAGGCCAGCTCGATCGAGATCTACCGGGCCAAGGCCGGGCTTGACGGCAAACGCCCCTATGTCCGCACCGATTACGGCGACGCGGCGCAGGTGACGCTGACGGCGGGCGATTATGTCGCCGTGGCCGCACGGGACGGCGCCAAAGCCGAAGCAGCCTTTACGGTAAAAGCGGCTGAGCGGGTCGAGGTGGCGGTCGCTTTGGCCGCGGGAATGGCGGCGGTCAGGGCCGACGATGCCAACCAGATCGACATTCTGGCGGCCAAGCCGGGCCTTGATGGCTCGCGCGAGGCGATCTTCACCGATTACGGCGCCACCTCGGAACGCCTGTTGCCGCCCGGCGACTATGTGGCGCTGGCCACGGCGGGCCGTGCCACGGCAGAGGCGCCCTTCACGGTCAAGGATGGCGAGCGCAGCGAAGTGACGGTCGTCATTCCGCGCGGGGTGATCTCGGTCACGGCACCGGGCGCGCGCGAGATCGCCTTCCTTGTTGCCAAGCCCGGCCTCGACGGCCAGCGCACATCGATCCATGGCGATTACAGCGATGCCTCCGCCCCGATGCTTCCGCCAGGAGACTATGTCGTGACAGCAGATTTCGGGGATGGCGCCGTGGTCGAACAGCCGGTCAGCCTGGCCGATGGCCAACGGGTCGAACTGGCCCTGACAAAACCCTGACCCCCGGAATCCGGGCGGCGCGACCAGCTTGACGCGCCGCCCGTCCTGGCATAGGTCAAAGCCTGACGCGGGTGTAGCTCAATGGTAGAGCAGAAGCTTCCCAAGCTTACGACGAGGGTTCGATTCCCTTCACCCGCTCCAGCCCCCCCGACAGGACAGGAACAGGCAATGCGCCTTGCTTTCGCCGCCCTTTTCCTTTGCAGCGCGGGCCCGGCCCTGGCCGAGACCCTGCCCTTCGAGGGCAAGTGGGATTGCGAATTGGGCACATTCACCTTTACCGGCCAGATCTACGATCCGGGCGGCGATCCGATGGAGATCCTCGATGCCGCGCAGGAGGATGGCGTCTGGGTGCTCACCTTTGCCGATGACTATCAGATCTCGCTCGAGATGAATGCCGACGGCACGATGGGCTGGTACTCGGCGGTCTCGGGTGACAGCTTCCTGTGCAGGCCCCTGCCCTGAGCGGGCTTTCCTTCGCCCCGGCTTCCCGCTAGGCAGGCGGGGATATCAGCGAAGGAGACTGCAATGAGCAGCGAAATCACCCGTTACGGCGTCGGCCCCCGCATGTCCGAAGCGGTGGCTTATAACGGCATCCTCTGGGTCGCGGGCCAGGTTGGCAATGCGGGCGACGCGGTGGGCGAGCAGACCAAGCAATGCCTGGCCGAAGTCGACCGCATCCTCGCGGGCGCGGGCATCGACAAGACCCGCATCCTCTCGGCCCAGATCTGGCTGGCCGACATGGCGGATTTCCCGGCGATGAACGCGGTCTGGGATGCCTGGGTGCCGCAGGGCCACACCCCCGCCCGCGCGACCGGCGAGGCCAAGCTGGCCACCCCGGAATACAAGGTCGAGGTCATCGTGACCGCGGCGCTGAAATAAGCGATCCTGCGCCGCAGGTTCGGAAAAAGGGGGCCTTGCGGCCCCCTTTGTCTGTTCCGGGCCAACGATCCTTCCGCGAAGGATCGGGCGCGGCGTCAGCCGCGCAGGAAGGCCACGAGCGCGGCGGTGGAGCCGTCCTTGCCTGCCGTATCCGCCTTGCCTTCCAGAACCGGCTGCAGGGCCAGCGCCAGTTCCTTGCCCAGCTCGACCCCCCATTGATCATAGGAGTTGATGCCCAGGATCACGCCTTCGACAAAGACCCGGTGCTCATACAGCGCGATGATCTGGCCCAGGGTGAAGGGGGTCAGGCTGTCATAGGCCAGCGTGGTCGAGGGCCGGTTGCCCGGAAAGACGCGGTGGCGGGCCTGACGTTCCAGTTCCGCCCCGGTCAGGCCCTTCTTTGCCATGATCACGCGCGCCTGATCCAGGCTGCGGCCGCGCAGCAGGGCCTCGGATTGCGCAAGGCAATTCGCCATCAGAAGCCTGTGCTGATGCGCAAGCGCGGGTTCATGGCCATGGCGGGCGATCAGGAATTCGCAGGGCACGACGCGGGTGCCCTGATGGATCAGCTGGTAGAAGGCGTGCTGGCCGTTGGTGCCCGGCTCGCCCCAGACCACGGGGCCGGAATTCACCGGCAGGTCTGACCCGTCCAGCGCCACGCTCTTGCCATTCGATTCCATCTCGAGCTGCTGGAGATAGGCCGGCAGTCGCGACAGGCGCTGGTCATAGGGCAGGACGGCGCGGGTGGCATGGCCGCAGCCCTGATTGTGCCAGATGCCGACAAGGGCCAGCATGACGGGCATGTTCTGCACCGGCGGCGCGGACAGGAAATGCTGGTCCATGGCGCGGCCACCGGCCAGGAAGGCGTCGAAATCCTGCGGGCCGACCGCGATCATCAATCCCAGGCCGATCGGGCCCCACATCGAATAGCGCCCGCCGACCCAATCCTCGAAACCGAAGACGCGGGCTGCGTCGATGCCGAAGGCGGCGGTTTTGTCGGCCGCCGTGCTGACGGCGGCGAATTGCGCGGCGGGATTGGCGACCTTGGCCGCCATCCATTCGCGCGCCGTTTCGGCATTGGTCATGGTCTCGATCGTGGTGAAGGTCTTGGAGGCGACGATGACCAGCGTCGTCTCTGGGTTCAGGCCCCGAAGCGTGTCATGGATATGCGCGCCGTCGACATTCGAGACATAGTGCAGCCGCGGCCCGTCATGGAAGGGCGCAAGCGCCAGGGTCGCCATGGCCGGGCCAAGGTCCGATCCGCCGATGCCGATATTGACCACATCGGTGATGCGGCCGCCCTGCCCGGTAAACCGACCCGTCCGCACATCCTCGGCAAAGGCATAGGCGCGGGCACGGGTGGCACGGACCTCGGGCAGCACATCGGCGCCATCGACCCTGATCACCGCCTCGTCGCCCGCGCGCAGGGCGACATGCAGCACGGCGCGGCCCTCGGTCTCGTTGATCTTCGCGCCTTCGAACATGGCCTTGCGCCGCGCGGCCAGACCCGCGCCTTCCGCCAGCGCCAGCAGGAGGTCGCGCGCCTTGGCGTCGATGCCGGTCTTGGCATAGTCGAACAGCATCCCGTCCGCTGTCACCGAGAAATCGGCGGCGCGGTCGCCCGATGCGAAAAGATCCAGGATGGGCCGGTCGGCAGTGGCTTTGGCATGGGCGACAAGCGCATCCCAGTTCGTCATGGCGGCAATTCCTATTCGGCCCAGTGGACGGTGGCATTGGCCAGCACCGCCTTGACCGGCGCCTCGCTGGCGGACAGGCCCTGCGCACGCTCTAGGGCTGCGCGCTTTTCCGGGCCGGTGATCAGGATATGGATGTTCATTGCGCCCGCCAGCACGGGCGCGGTCAGGGTGACGCGCGGCTCGCCCGCCGCTTCGGCCCGCATCGGCAGAAGCAGCGGCGCATCGGCGGCCAGCGCCTCGTCCAGCCGGTCGGCACCGGGGAAAAGCGAGGCGGTGTGCATGTCGGTGCCCATGCCCAGCAGCAGGACCGAGATCGGCAGATGCGGCCTGATCGCCTCGGCCAGCGCCTCGAGCGCTGGTTCGGGAGTGGTGAAGCCGTCATGGTGCAGCGGCACGAAGTTCGCCGCCGCCGCGCGGCCGCGCAGCAGCCGCTGGCGCAAAAGCCGGGTGTTCGACCGCTCGCTGGTCTCATCGACCCAGCGCTCGTCATTCAGGAAGACCGCGACATTGGCCCAGTCAAGATCGACACCGGACAGCGTGTCGAAGATCGGCCCCGGCGTGGTGCCGCCCGGGACGCAGAACGAGGCCTTGCCATCACGGCGCAGGAAATCGGCCAATTGGCCTGCGATCCGGTCCGCCAGGCCCAGATACATGAATTCCCGGTCCGGATAGGTCACCAGTTCCATCACTTGATCTCCCGCCAGCGCCGCCCGTCGCGATGCATCAGCATCAACGCATCTTCCGGGCCGGACGTTCCGGCATCGTAGGATTGCGGACGGTCGCCGCGCGCTTCCCAGCCTTCGATGATCGGGTCGGTCCAGGCCCAGGCGGCCTCGACCTCGTCACCGCGCATGAACAGCGTCTGGTTGCCGCGGATCACATCCATGATCAGCCGTTCATACGCATCGGGCACCTCGGCCGCCTCTGGCCCCAGTGCCGTGGCGAAGGACATGTCCAGCGGCACCTGGGTCAGCCGCATCCCGCCCGGCCCCGGTTCCTTGATCATGACCATCAGATGCATCCCTTCATCGGGTTGCAGCCGGATCACCAGCACATTCTCGCGCCAGCCCTCGGCATCGTCAAAGATCGAATGCGGCGGCTCGCGGAAGGTCACGGCGATTTCGCTGGCCCGCGCCCGCAGCCGCTTGCCGGTGCGCAGATAGAAGGGCGTGCCCTTCCAGCGCCAGTTGGAAATCGCAACCTTCAGCGCGATGTAACTTTCGGTGCGGCTGTGCGGATTTTCGGAATCCTCCAGATAGCTGCCCTCGCCGGCCCCGCCAAGATACTGGCCGCGCACGATGTCCTGCGGCGCGACCGGGTCAAGCGCGCGGATGACCTTGAGCTTTTCGTCGCGCACGGCATCGGGGTCGAAGTGATAGGGCGGCTCCATCGCGATCAGGCAGAGAAGCTGCATCAGGTGGTTCTGCACCATGTCCCTCATGGTGCCGGATTTGTCGTAATAGGCGCCGCGCCCGTTCACCCCCACCGTTTCCGCCACGGTGATCTGGACATGGTCGATATATTCCGACTTCCACAAAGGTTCGAACAGGATATTGGCGAAGCGCACCGCCATCAGGTTCTGCACCGTCTCTTTGCCAAGGTAATGGTCGATCCGGTAGATCTGGCTTTCGGTGAAATGCCTGGCCAGGGTTTCATTCAGGGCGCGGGCCGAGGCGAGGTCGCGGCCGAAGGGCTTTTCCACCACGATCCGGGCATCGGGGCCCGCGATACCGTGATCGGTCAGCCGCAGGGCGATGTCGCCGAACAGGGTCGGTGCGACCGAGAAGTAATAGGCCTGCACCACATCGGCGCGCATGGTTTCCTTGAGCTGCGTCCAGCCCTGCGTGCCCTTGGCGTCGATCGCGACATAGGACAGGCGCTTCAGGAAGGCGGCCAGCGCCTCTTTGTCCTGCGCGGCCTTGGGCATGAATTCGGCCACGGCCTCGGCCACCAGCGTGCGGAATTCCTCATCCGTGTGTTCGGCTCGCGCGGCACCGATGATGCGGGCCTCGGGCGGCATCTGTCCGGCCTGGAAGCGGCGGAACAGACCCGGCAGGATCTTGCGGCGGGCAAGGTCGCCCGTGCCGCCGAAGATCACCAGATCGAAAGCCTCGACCGGAATGACACGCGCGACCATGGGCGGCTCCTCAGGATGTCTGTTAGCGCTAACAGCGGCGTTCTAGCGCGAAGCCCGTGCCCTGTCCAGCACCGCTTCTATCACCTTCGACGGCAAGGCCAAAGCCTGCGGGCGTTACACCACAGGATCAGGCGTCCAGTTCGGCATCCCAGTAGAGGTAATCCATCCAGCTGTCATGCAGGTGGTTCGGCGGGAAACGGCGGCCATGGGCCTGCATTTCCTCGGCGGTGGGCGGGCGGGCCGGGCGGCGCAGCGTCAGGCCCGACTGGCGCAGGGTCTTGTTGCCCTTGCGCAGGTTGCAGGGCGAACAGGCGGCGACGACATTTTCCCAGGAGGTGATCCCGCCGCGCGAGCGCGGCACGACATGGTCGAAGGTCAGATCGCCCTTGGATCCGCAATATTGGCAGCAGAATTCGTCCCTCAGAAAAAGATTGAAGCGCGTGAAGGCCACGCGCTTCTGGGGTTTTACGAATTCTTTCAGCACGACGACGGAGGGTATCCTGAATTCCTGCCGTTGACTGCGCACCACATGGTCATATTCGGCGACGATCTGCACCCGGTCCAGAACCGCGGCCTTGATCGCCTCTTGCCAGGGCCAGAGCGACAGCGGGTAATAGCTGAGCGGCCGGTAATCGGCATTCAGCACCAGCGCGGGAAAATGCTTGAGCGCGGCCGGGTCGCGTACGAACTGGGTCCTGAAATCGCCGTCCATTGCCGTCCGACACTCCGCTCTTGCCCGCAGCGCCCGGAGCATCTGTCCGGTCTGCTGCGCCCTGTGGCCCGAGGGCGGGGAACCCTCCCCCGATGGGCTGACTATATCTGGGCCAAAGCCCCGCGCAACCCCCCAGCATCTGTGGCACGATTGCAAGGGGGCTTGGATGCCACCTTTGTGAGATTCGGATTCATCCGGATGACAGTTCCCGGGCGTTGCTGCCGAAAACGGCAAAGGCCCGGGACACATCCCGGGCCTTTCCATGATCTTCCCAGCAAAGGTCAGGCGGCGGCAACCGCCCGCTTGGTCAGAACCTTGATCAGATTCGCCCGGTATTCCGGCGTTCCGTGCAGATCACCCATCAGGTTTGAGGGATCGACGCTGAGCCCGTCGACCGCTGCCGCCGAGAAGTTTTTCGACAGCGCGGCTTCGGCCTCGGACCAGCGGAAGACACCATCCGCCCCCGCGCCCGTCACCGCAACGCGTACGCCCGAGGGGTATTTCGCCACGAAGACCCCGGTCAGGGCAAAGCGGCTGGCCGGTTGCTCGAACTTCAGATAGGCGGCCTTTTCGGGGATCGGGAAGACGACCTGGATGACGATTTCACCCTCTTCCAGCGCCGTGGTGAACAGGCCCTGGAAATAGTCGTCCGCAGCGATGCGGCGCTTGTTGGTGACCACCGTCGCGCCCGAGGCCAGCACGCCCGAAGGATAGCAGGCCGCCGGGTCGTTGTTGGCGATCGACCCGCCCACCGTGCCCCGGTTGCGCACGGCGGGGTCGCCGATGCCCCCGGCCAGCCTGGCCAGCGCCGGATAGGCCGAGGCCGCCTCTTTGGCGACAACGGCATGGGGGGTGGCGGCGCCGACGGTCAGGGTGCCGCCTTCGGCCTTCACGCCCTTCATCGCGGCGATGCCGGTCAGGCTGACCAGGGTGGTCGGCGCGGCGAGGCGCTGCTTCATCGTGGCGATCAGGGTCTGGCCGCCCGACAGGGCCTGCGCCCCCTCCTGTGCCAGCGCCTTGACGGCTTCTTCCACCGAGGCGGGTTTGACGAAATCGAAATTGTGCATGATCTGCCCTCCTCAGCCCTGCATGGCCTGCCAGACCCGCTTGGGCGAGACCGGCATGTCGATATGCGTCACGTTCTTGTGCCCGGCGCGGCGCAGCGCGTCGACCACGGCATTGACCACAGCGGGCGGCGAACCGATGGCCCCGGCCTCGCCGCAGCCCTTCACCCCCAGCGGATTGTGGGTGCAGGGCGTGTTGCAGCTGTGGTCGACGATGTAGAAGGGCACGTCATCGGCGCGCGGCATGGCATAGTCCATGAAGCTGCCCGACAGAAGCTGCCCGCCCTCGTCATAGGTGGTGTTCTCCAGCAGCGCCTGGCCGATGCCCTGCCCGACGCCGCCATGGACCTGGCCCTGAACGATCAGCGGGTTCATCACATGGCCAAAGTCATCTGCGGCGGTGAAGCTGCAGATCTCGACCCGGCCCGTCTCGGGATCGACCTCGACCTCGCAGGCATAGGCCCCGGCCGGGAAGGTGAAGTTGCCCGGATCGTAGAAGGCCGATTCCTCCAGCCCCGGCTCCAGCGTTTCCAGCGGGTAGTTGTGCGGGACATAGGCCGAGAAGGCGATTTCGCCGAAGGTCTTGGCCTTGTCTGTGCCCGCTACCTGGAACTTGCCATCCTCGAAAGTGATGTCGCCTTCCGCCGCCTCAAGCATATGGGCCGCGATCTTCCTGCCCTTGGCGATGATCTTGTCGACCGCCTTCACCATGGCCGTGCCGCAGACCGCAAGGCTGCGCGAGCCATAGGACCCCATGCCGAACGGGATTTTCGAAGTGTCGCCATGGACGATCTCGACCGACGATTCCGGGATGCCCAGCTTGTCGGCCACGACCTGCGCGAAGACTGTCTCATGGCCCTGGCCATGGCTGTGCGCGCCGGTCAGGACCGAGATATTGCCGGTGGCGTTCACCCGCACCGTCGCCGCATCATACAGGCCGACCCGGCTGCCCAGCACGCCCACCAGATGCGAGGGCGCGATGCCGCAAGCCTCGATCCAGGTGGAATAGCCGATGCCGCGCAGCTTGCCCTTCGCCTTGGACGCCGCCGCGCGCTTGTCGAAGCCCGCGATGTCGCCCAGCTCGATCATCTTGTCCAGCGTGGCGTGGTAATTGCCGGTGTCATAGACCAGGCCCACCGGCGTGGTGTAGGGGAAGGCGCCGGGGTCGATGAAGTTCTTGCGGCGGATCGCGATCTTGTCGAGGCCCAGCTCGTCTGCCGCCTTGTCGATCACCCGCTCGATCGAGAAGGTGGCTTCCGGGCGGCCCGCGCCGCGATAGGCATCGACCGGCGCGGTGTTGGTGAAGACGGTCTTCACGTTCACATAGACCAGCGGCGTCTTGTACGGCCCGGCCATCAGCGTGCCATGCAGGAAGGTCGGCGTCGCGGTCGAGAAGTTCGACAGATAGGCGCCGACATTGGCCAGCGTCTCGGTGCGCAGCGCCAGGAAGGTGCCGTCCTTGTCCAGCGCGAGCTGGATCTTCGTCACATGGTCGCGGCCATGGGCGTCGGACAGGAAGGCCTCAGACCGGGTCGCGACCCATTTCACCGGGCGTTTCAGATGCTTGGCAGCCGCCAGAACCGCCGCCTCTTCGCCATAGTGATAGATCTTGCTGCCGAAACCGCCGCCCACATCTGGCGCGATCACCGTCAGCTTGTTTTCCGGAATGCCCATCACGAAGGCCGCGATCAGCAGGCGGTGCAGGTGCGGGTTCTGCGAGGTGGTGTAAAGCGTGTAATCCTCGGTCCCCGGGTTGAAATCGGCCAGCGAGGCGCGCGGTTCCATCGCGTTCGGGACAAGGCGGTTGTTCACCAGTTCCAGCGTGGTGATATGCGGCGCCTTGGCGAAGGCCGCGTCGACGGCGGCGCGGTTGTCCTCGATCCAGCCCCAGTCGAAGCACAGGTTGTCCGGGATCTCGTCATGCACACGGTTCGACGGATCGGCAATGGCGGCGGCCATGTCGACGATCGCGGGCAGTTCGGTGATGTCGGCCTCGATCGCCTCGGCGGCATCGCGGGCCTGTTCCTCGGTCTCGGCCACGACGACGGCATAGGCGTCGCCGACATGACGCACCTTGCCATGGGCCAGCACCGGGCGCTTGGGTTCGCGCATCGGCGTGCCGTCGCGGCTGTTGATCAGCCAGCCCGCCGGGTTGCCGCCCATGGCGACGAAATCCTCGCCCGTCATGATGCACAAGACGCCCGGCATGGCCGCGGCGGCGGTGGTGTCGATCTTGTTGATGCGGCCATGGGCCATGTCGCTGCGGGCAAAGGCGGCATAGGCCTGGCCCCGCAGATTGATGTCGGCCGTGTAGCGGCCCTTTCCGGTGAGGAACCTGATGTCCTCGCGGCGCTTCATCGGAGCGCCGATGCCTGTATCTTTCGGCATGAAATCCTCCCTAGCGGCCCGGCCGTGCGACCGGCGGGCGAAATGACGTTGGATCGGCGCTCAGGCCGGAATGGCCGAGATGTCCTGGCCCGAGGCCTGGAGCACCGCCTTGACGATGTTGTGATAGCCCGTGCAGCGGCACAGGTTGCCCTCAAGCCCGTGGCGCACTTCGGCCTCTGTCGGCTTGGGGTTATTGGCCAGAAGCGCTGCCGAAGCCATCACCATGCCCGGGGTGCAGAAGCCGCATTGCAGCCCGTGGCAATCCTGGAAGGCCTGTTGCAGCACCGACAGCGAGCCGTCGGCATTGGCCATGCCTTCGATGGTCTTGACCTCGGCCCCGGCCACGTCCAGCGCGAAGACCGTGCAGGACTTCACCGCCTTGCCATCCAGATGCACCGTGCAGGCGCCGCACTGGCTGGTGTCGCAACCGACATGGGTGCCCGTGAGGCCCAGCCCTTCGCGCAGGAACTGGACCAGAAGGGTCCGGCCCTCGACCTCGCCCGAGACGGTCTTGCCGTTCACGGTCATCGTGACTTTCGTCATGTTACTCCTCCCTTGGAATCCCTGGGTTCTTCCTGCGGTTCATGCGCCGGGCGGTTCAGCCGCCGATCAGCCGCTTGAACCATCCTTTCTTCTTCTCGGGCGAATCGGCAACGGTTTCGTCACCCGCCGCTTGCGCCGTGTCAGCCTCGGCAGGGCCTTCGACGGCGGCCTGGAAGCGGGCGAAGAAATCGTCAGCCATCTTCTTGGCGAAACTGTCGATGATGCGGCTGCCAAGCTGGGCGATCTTGCCGCCGACATTGGCATCGACGTCATATGTCAGCCTGGTGCCGGCGCCCGAAGGTTCCAGCGTCACCACCGCGCCCCCCTTGGCGAAACCGGCGACGCCGCCCTTGCCCTCGCCCGAGATCTTGACCGACTTGCCCTCGACGATATCCGACAGGGTCACGACCCCTGTGAAGGTGGCCGAGACCGGGCCGACCTTCTGTTTCACCGTCGCCTCATAGCCCTCGGCGATCGAGCCGGTCATCGACTGGCAGCCGGGGATGCATTCCTTCAGAACTTCGGGGTCCAGGATGGCGGACCAGACCAGGGCGGGCGGTGCCGCGATCTCGCGGGTATCGGTAAGTTTCATGCGAGTCCTCCCAATCGTTGAAACCAGCCTAACGGGGCCGGGCTGATGCTGCCATGATGCCTTGGTCGTAGGATGAACGGTTCAGATTTTCGCCAGAACCTGCTGCAACGCCTGCGTCTCGATGGGTTTCAGGATCACGCCGATCCCGGCGGCCGCTGCGGCGCTGGCCAGATCGGGGCTGCGGTCGGCGGTGATCAGCCAGACCGGCAGCGGCCCATGCAGGGCGCGGAACTCGACCAGAAAGCTCAATCCGGTGCGGCCGGTGCCAAGCTGGTGGTCGGCCAGGATCAGATCGGGCAGGATGCCGATCTCCTCGATCAGCGACAGCGCCTCTTCGCCCGATCCGGCCTCGATCACCGTCAGGCCCCATTTCTCCAGCAACTGCGTCAGGGCGGCGCGCAATTCGGCGTCATTCTCGACCAGGAAGGCGATCTTGTCCTGCGCATCGGGGCGCGGCAGCGGGCGGTCGGGCGTCGTCTCGACCGGGGGCGCGGCCATGGCACGGTCAAGCCGCAAGGCGAAACAGGTGCCCTGCCCCAGCCTTGAGACCAGGCTCAGCTCATGGCCCAGAAGCGCACAGGCGCGGTCGACGATGGCCAGACCCAGGCCCATCCCTTCCGAGGCCGAGGCCCGGGCGTTGAGCCGGTGGAATTCCCTGAAGATGTCGCGCTGCGCCTCAGGCGGGATGCCCGGCCCGGTGTCGCGCACTTCCAGCCTGATGCCGCCGCGATCCCGCCTTGCCCCCACCAGCACGCGCCCGGTTTCGGTATAGCGGATCGCATTGGAGATCAGGTTCTGCAGGATGCGGCGCAGATAGGCCGGGTCGGATTCGACCACGGCCGCACTGGGCACCACGGTCAGAGCCAGGCCCTTGGCGGCGGCAAGCGGGGCGAATTCCTCGGACATGCGGCGCAGCAGCGCGTCCAGCGACACCGGCCCGACGCTGACCGCCGCCTTGCCGGATTCCAGCCGCGAGATATCCAGCAGCGCCGCCAGCAATCCCTCGACCGATTGCAACGCGTTCTGCGCCTTGTCGAGCGAGAGCCGCGCCCCGGGGTCAAGCCTTTCGTCGGCGATGGACGAGATATACAGCTTGGCCGCCGACAAGGGTTGCAGAAGGTCATGGCTGGCGGCGGCGACAAAGCGCGAGCGGCTGGCATTGGCGCGTTCGGCATCGGCCAGCGCATCCTGCAATTCCAGCGTCCGCTCGGTCACTCGCGCCTCGAGCGTTTCGTTGGCCCGGGAAAGGGCGGCCAGCGCCTCACGCTCGCCGGTGACATCGGTAAAGCTGATCACGAAACCAGCATCGGGCATTTCCTGGGCGAAACAGTCGAGGATCAGCTCGGTCCCGTGCCGCAACTCGAAATGCAGCGGCCCGCGCCCCGATCCGCCCGCGACCCAGGCCAGGATCGCCGCCTGATCCGCCCCGCCGCCCAGTTGCATCTGTGCGCCGATCCGGGCGAAGATCGTCTCGAACCCCGTGCCGATGCGGGTGCCGCCCGCAGGCAGCGCCAGAAGTTCGGCCAGCCGCCGGTTAAAGCCCGCCAGCCGCCCCGAGGCGTCAAAGATCGCCACGCCCTGGCTGATATGGTCCAGCGTGGCACGGATCATGCGGGCCTGGTCGTCCAGAAGCCGCCCGCGTTCATGCCGCTCGGCGCGGATGATGTCGGTCACATCGGTCTGCAGGATCACCGTGCCGCCGTCGGCGGTGCGATGTTCCGAGACCTGCACCCAATGGTCGGCGTCCATGCGGACGTTGAAGATGACATGACGGTCCTGATGCCGCCGCAACCGCGCCACGGCCCAATCGTCGGGGGTCAGGTCATGCGGAAGCGACAGGAAGGCCGAACGGGCGACAAGACCGACATAATCGGCGAAGGTGATGCCGGGGCGCAGGCTGGCGCGGATGTCGGGCATGTGCATCCCGAAACGCGAATTGCACATGACGAGGTTTTCATCCACGTCGAACAGCGCAAAGCCTTCCTGGATCGTCTCGATCGCATTGGCCAGGTTGTTGCGGGCGGCTTCCGCCTCGCGCTTGGCCTCGCCCAGCCTTGTGTTGGTGCTGTTCAGAAGATCCAGCGCATGGCCCAGTTCGCGGGTGCGGGCGCGGACCTGGTCTTCCAGCATCGCCGCGCGCTGGA
>Ga0209369_1001093_pt1 | contig 16173 bp, 24 predicted proteins | sample EBPBio142010_DNA_FD_185865 | JGI IMG/M metagenome (GOLD analysis project Ga0209369, IMG submission 185865) | Wastewater treatment Type I Accumulibacter community from EBPR Bioreactor in Madison, WI, USA - Reactor 1_10/4/2010_ DNA (SPAdes)... | ecosystem: Engineered > Bioreactor > EBPR >... | reverse complement strand
TAAAATCCTTTCAAAATCTGATTTTAGAATTATAGCTTACTCAATCATTTCTGTACATTCTTATATGAGCGTTTTTGTTCATTTTTATGTTAGCATTTATATGCAACAAAGTGAGTCCAATGGTTGCATTCTATCATCTTAGTGATAGGTGCATTGTTGAATGGAATTACTGTGTCGAAAATAATCATATTGTAAGTCAAGCGCATCGCTTATCTGAATTAACAAATATCGCTTTAGTGATAAAACAAAATAATGAAACTGAGCTTAAGTTTAATATCAATGGAAAAGATGTTAGTCTAAACAATAAAGACACTAATAGTGCTATTAGTTTGAAACTTAGAGATAATATAATCAAATTCTATAAAGAATTGTTAAGTCAAATTTGATTTCTTTTAGGAAATCCTGCATCACAATTATGTATGCAATTGCAAGTGAAACGTTATGAGAATGGTAATTTCAAAAAATGAGGATTAGAAATGGATAATAATTTACTGAGTGGATTAATTGGAGCAATAATCGGCGGATTACTTAGTCTAATTGGTGTGAAAATTTCAGCAGAAAAGCAAATTAAAAACCAAAATGATTTACTTGATAAACAACTCAATGAACAATTAGAACTAAGAAAGAAGGATGAGAACGATTGTATTACTAAGTCAGCTGCATTGTTATGTGTTGAAATGGTTAATTGGATTCTAGATAGTATTAGATTTTATAATAAGGTTTATAGAAGTCAAAATACGTATAGACCATTAGAGTTTAATCATAAGTATAGGGACTATTTGCAAGAAATCATGAAGCATATTGAATTTGATGATATGGAAAGAATAATTCAATTTTATGGTATCACTGAAAAAATTCATTATAACATTATCAATCATAATTACACAAATAACACACATGAAGGCGAAATTATTAATTCGTATTATGTGTTGATGAACTTATTTTTATCAAAAGAGAAAATTGATTATTATCGTGATCTTGATCCAAATTTAATTACCAAAGATGCTGTAACGTTAAGTTTGAATCAAGATTATAGTAAGTTACTGAAAAAATTGCAAACATTATCTGAAATGGACTTAAAAATTATTATTGTTTAATCATTTCTCTTAAGAACTAGATCGCGTAGATAATGCAAGTGGGGAATTGATCTAGTCTTAAGATCTTATCAAAATGTTAACAAACAACTTTTTACTTTAGTCGACACCTCTGCAAAAGTAATAAAGTGAATTTGGATTTCAAAAAGCCTAAGCCGTCAGCTGTGATCAAATGATTAATGAAGTAATCAACATAAAAAAATACAACAAATTAGTGAAAGGTGGATGCAATGAGCTCAATTATGAAGAAACGGTATATTGATTTAAAACCAAAAGTCAAAGAAGTAATGAAATTGGCAAAAGAAAAAGAAGAATATGATAGCAAAGGTCCTAACTCATTTAGCTTAAACGGAAGTTCCATGGAAGACGCCATAAGGTATCACGTGAACTCAGAGCCATCTAAGAATTTAGATAAAGCTTTAAGCAATTTATCTGATGATGAATTAATGTTAATGCAAACTCTTATGTACATTGGAAGGGACGAAGTTAATAAATTTGATGAAACTGAATTAGATGAAATTGTATTATTTCATCTTAAAACTCTGGGATTTCAATTAGGAAAAGAATTAGAAGATAGAGTTCTTGAAATAAATCAAATGTCTGGTAAGGGTCCATTACGAGAGTATTTAAAACAAGGTCTTGAGAAAATTGGTGTATAGTTGATTAAAGAGTCATGAATATGAGTTGATATAATATGTTGATTACTGCATTAAATGTTTGATTTGTTAATTAATAACGGATATATATAAAGGAATGGGTTCAAAGATATGAAAAAAGTATTTCTGCCGTATGCTACTGAATGATCCGATGAAATCAACCATGTATTTATGCCTCTTTAACTGCGTTCTTTAGTGTTTACCCCATACTTCGCAATTGTCAGTTGATGCAATGTGCTGAATCGCTGAAAAACTTTTTTGCAGAATCCAATGCCATTTGTATGAATGAACCGCTATTGGAAATAAATAAAGAGAAAGGGGGGTATAGTTTGTTAAAGCAACCCAAAAATGTGACTAGAGGGCCAGTAATTGACTCCGCTAGAAATGTTCCACCAGCTGAATATAAGAAACAGACACCACTTGAACCACAACAAAAAAATAAATAATGGAGTTTAAAATGAGTAATGATAAGAATACTTCAAGCAGTAATCAGAATATTTCAAATGTACTAAAACATAGTAAAGATGTACCAGTTGCAAACTTTAAGCCTCCTGCACCACCAGCAAATCAGTCGGGGCAGAGTACTACAGCAAAAGGAAGCAAAAAATAATGAGGACATAAATTATGAGCGATATTGGTGCAATAATTCAGGATATTCCTTTAGTATTTCAATACTATGTGCCAGGTTATCTGTTTATACTTATATTTGATTTTATATCTGCTCAAAAAAGACAGAAGGGATCAAATCTACATGTTGAAAGTATTGCAATAAGCTACTTTATTGTATTATGCACAAGTTTTTCAACTAGACTTTTTAATATTTATTTGGACATTGTAACAATAGCTCTAATAAATTTGATTTTAGCTATACCATTAGCTTACGGATTCACTAACATCATTGAATCTGTTTGGTTTAATAAGAGCCTTAAGTTCTTTAAGATAAAAAGCAGTGTTAAGAGGTCAATATGGGACGATTTTATTGACTCGAAATTAGGTACCTATGCCACTGTATACTTAAAGAATGAGAATAAAATATATTGTGGAAGAATTGTTAGTTACGACTACGATAAAGATAATTCTAGTTACTTCGCGTTAGCATTTTATGAACTATACGATTATGAAAGTAAATTATTGAAATGTGAAACTAATAATCAAGAAGTTGTTATATTGAAGTTAGATGATGTTGATCGAGTTGAGTTTTATTATAACGAAAATAGTGTTATACCAAAATCATTTGAAGTACCCACAAAATAATAGAATTTACTTTACAAAGAGCTAAACACTTAGAACTAAAACTCATGCGCTGAGTGAATCAGTGAGGAATAGTTTACAAGTACAACGAATTGTGTTTGAGAGTAAGATAATTAAGAAAATCAAATCAGTAAAACATTTGTTGAATGTTGAATAAGATTTCTAAAATATTAATACGTTAAAAACTAAGCATCATGAATTTTTGACAATATGACATTATATTAGTCAGAAAATTAACGTGTGAGTTTGAGGTGGATTACAACATTTAATATCGCGTATCATTCTTTATGTATGGGGTCTTTAAACCGAGTAGAAGACATGAATATATAAAATGGTATACAGCTATTTTAATTAAAGAAAGATGAAACTAAGCCTAGATTAATAAGGATTGTAGAAATTGATACAGATTTTTAGTTTACATTTTCGGGATATTTATGCCTACAGCAGACGGCTAAAAAGTAATCAACAATCATTATTGGATGAACGAAAGGCTTGTTAATCAAAGATATAAAATTTGAGTAAATCAATTGATACTCACTTCTTGATTTCCAAAAATCCCTGAACTACAGAATCAAAGATGTGTTTAGAAGACTCCATAGTCGCGATATAAAAGTGAAAGAGGGAAAATGTGTATAAATTTTTAGCTGCCATTAGCTTAATTATGAGGTTTGCTGTCCTGCCGAATCCTTTTGAAAGTTTTCAAAATGGAATTATGATTAATTATTTAGCAGAGCCTTTCATTCATTTCATAACATATGGAACTGTAGGTCTGTTTTACTTAAGGGGGTCTAATCCACCTGCTGGCACATTGTTATATTTTTTGTTCTATTGCATCAATATTGCATTGATTTTTGTATGGTCATTTTTAGGTGCCACAATACTAGCTGGAGTAGTTATAGTTATTTCGTACATTTTGTTACTGATCTGGATATATTCCAGAATGAATGAGTATTAATGATGTATATGTTGTACTGAAAGACTGGCCTGCTTTGTCATTGCTCATTTTGTTCGAGTAAATGTCTGAAAGAATTCACACTTGATGGGAGAATCAAATGATTATCATCGGTATAGACTATTCAACAGATTTAAAGAAATGTGGCTTGTCAACTGCAGAGTACATTAACAATAAGTGCCAGTTAAATTCAATAGGGCTTTACAAACACGAAGTCATTGCTGAGCTATTTCGTCGTCATGATTCAATACTAATCTCGATAGATGCTCCGTTAGGGTGGCCAGAAAAATTAAGTAATGTGCTATTTACTCATAAGGCAGGATTTAAGATTCAAGAAGATGCCAATGAACTTTTCAGAAGGCTCACTGATGTCGAAGTAAAAAGAATAACTGGAAAACAGTCACTGGATGTTGGAGCAGACAAGATTGCGAGAACCGCTCATGGCGCTCTGAATTTGATTTCTAGAATGAGGGAGATGTTCGGTATAGAACTTCCATTAGCTTGGAATCCAGGGGCATTATCGCGCGAAAATGGGGCATCTGTTATTGAAGTTTATCCTGCGGTTACATTAAAGCAAAACAACATTCGTTTTGATCAGTATAAAGGTCCAGATCACACTAATGAAAGACGTGAAATCATAGAGAGCATGTCTAAGATTATCAGCATGGACGAATCACATATTAAGTCTTGTCTATCCGACGATAATATCCTAGATTCAGTTGTATGTGTTCTAGCGGGCATCGATTTTATTAATGGAAGCTGCCATGAACCAGGATCGAATCAAATGGATCAAGCAGAGAAGGAAGGCTGGATTTGGTTTAAAAATATATAACCCCTACAAACAGAAGAAACAAGATAGCTTCTACCCCCTTTACTACCTAGTAGTAATAACTACGGCAGAATCAAAACCTAAACCCGGGCGTACACCTCGTCACAATATCCTCAAAACCTACCCTCATTCGCCACTTTTCCTCACTTTTCACGCACCTTTCTCCACGACAAAATCCTTTTAGTTAGATGCGGTATGCATCCAGCCAATGCTTTTTTACTTCCGATATTGTTACTACTAGGCAGTATATGGTATAATAAGGTATTAGTAATTTAAAGGAGAGAATATGTCGAAGAAGTTATATCAAATAGGTGCTAAAGACTGGGAAGTTATCGATTTAAAAGAAACAATCTCAATCAATGGTGCCGAGTATCCTTTAGAGCTTTTACAGCTTATTGTTTCTGAGGCAACCGGTAAGTGTACTTATGAAGATTGCACCAATAAAGCTTTTGCGCGCGGATTATGTAACAAGCACTATAGAAAAATGAGAAGCCTTCGGAAAATTCAAATTGATGAAACTAGAAAATGTTCCGTTAGTGGCTGCCAGGCGATTCATCATGCAAAAGGGTACTGCCTGAATCATTACGATGAGTTCGTAAGGAGGCCAAGACTTGTAGCAGAGGGAAAAAGAAGACCTAAATAATAAGTTAGACTCATAAGAAGCGGATTTAAAACTAGTCTAAAAAAATGCGATTCTTATTCATATTAATCCCAATAAAAAACGTAGGAGGGGAAATGCTATTAAGCCTGACTTTAACAATTGTCGCAATATTCTTTGCTGGAGCTGCACTTTTTTTCAGAAAGAAAGCGGTAAAAGCACTGGAAATTAATGAAACCAACGAGATTTCTTTATACCTTTATAACATCACCTTTACTAACTCCGGATTCACCGAGAAGCTTAAAAATATCTCTCTGGCCATTATGAAACGGCTTCATTTTGAATATGTTTCATTCATTATCCTGGATCCGCATAAGAACGTGGGCATCATTGAAAGTAATGTTCCTGAATTTGATAAACTTGAGCTTAGTTCCTTTGCAAAGGAACTTCTCCTTACGAAAAGCAATCCTCAAATTCTGTTTTCTGAAAAAGGGTTTCTACCTCATGGCGTCGACCGTTCAATCAAATACGCCTATTATATACCGCTGGTTGAAAATGAAGTGCTTATCGGCTGCATCCTTTTAGAAAAGGAAAATCTCGATAGTGTTGACAAAATTGAGACCACCGTTTTTAACTCTATCGTGGCTGCTGTTAGCAGGGCTTTCTCATTTATCATTTTTGCATATAACCTCAATGAGTCCGCATACAAGGATGTTCTTACTGGCGTTCAAAATCGCGCTGGCTACGAACTTCTAAGCAATGATTTGGAAGGAAGCTATACCGCAGTGATGTGTGATATCGATAAGTTCAAAGCAGTCAATGATACTTATGGTCATGACGTAGGGGACTTGGTCATCAAATCAGTCGCGTCCTCACTCTCTAAAAGTATTAGGCCAACCGATCAGATTTTCAGACTTGGCGGGGAAGAGTTCTTGCTTCTCCTAAAGGGTGTTGAATCCGATTTGATTATCAAGCGCATCAATGACATTCGTCGTGAAATCGAATCAACGTCTTTAGATACTGATAATGGTTCTGTTAAGGTGACCGTTTCATTTGGTCTTTCTGATACAACAATGACCAGCAGGCTTAGTGAACTGTCAAAGCTTGCTGACAAAGCGCTCTACTATTCTAAAAACAACGGGAGAAACCGCGCTACTGTTTACAGGGATAATCTCTTTAGTTAGCGAGGTGATGATGTGAAACTTTTACAGTCTTTTTTAGATAACAAGTCCTTTGAGAGCGCTGAAACAAGCCTTGATTACTCAAAGGTGATCACCAGGTTTATTGAGCACTTTGATGAAAATCTCGAGACGCTTTCAACTGAAGAAATGAATGAGTATCTTTACGGGGAATTTTCAATGTATTCGTACTCCAAAGATGGAACGCTACATTACCGAAAGTACGCAGTCTCCACATTCGAGAAAAATATCAACATTATCCGCTCTTTTTTGAACTATCTGTTTGAAAGTGCTCTTATTGACTACAACTTTGCTGCTGATATCAAAGCGACTGAGCAGGAGAGGAGCATTACTAAAGGTGATCTTCCTGAAGTCGGTGAAATCGATAAGATTGTAGCCTACCTGGAAAAGCAAGTTGAACTAAACAAGGACTATACTTCGCTTAGAAATCTGGCCCTTTTCAATTTGGTATTTCATTCAGGAATATCAACCAATGAACTGTCGTCAGTTAATATGAATGATCTATCCGTTGTCGGAAAAACCTATCAGCTCACGGTTCATAGGCCAGTTATGAGGCAAGTTCAAATCAATCAATCCGATGCAGCGCTAATAACTGACCTTATAAAGTTTAGGCAGTTCTTTGGACCAGAGGACAACGCGCTATTTATTAGCCTTAAAAATAAAAAGAGGCTACCCAGACGCTCTATTGGTTATCTCATCAATAAATTTTGCGAGGATGCTTCAATCCCTTTGTATTCAGCTGAAACATTTTCAAAGGCCGGCATGCTGGCCGCTCTCTCCATCGGTTATGATGTATCAAAACTTGCTGAAGACCTAAATGTAAGCGAAGAATATTTGAAAAGACGCGTTCGGTACTCCGGGCTCAGTAATAAGGTCTCTTCTTACTCAGAACTTTTTGAAAGAAGGCACAAATGAAGACATTTTCAGTTCTCGATCCTCAGAACCATATAACTCTGAAGGCGAAACCTCTAATCCAGAAGGACAAGAGTTTTTCGGTTATTTTAGAACTCTTTTACCTGGATGATAAGAACAAAGTTAAGATGGGAAATGCACTTGAATTCTTTCTAGATGATTCAGACATCGATTTTATACTATATCAGTATCATCATAAACTTTTTCCGGCTGAAGGATATACACTTATGCGCGGAAGAGATGGCACCGCGCGCGGCTTTAAAATCACACACACGCCTTCAAAGGTTACAGCAGGGCATATTTCGATAACACTTGCCTCCGGTACCGGTCCGACAAAATCAAATGGTTTCACCTCGCTTAAAAATGTAGAGGAGAAGATAATACTCAATATTACCTTTGAGCAGGCCATTAAGCTCTTTAAATATTTAGAACGCGCTGTTTTAGTTTTCTCATTAAAAAGTGAAATGGAGGAGAGCTAATCAGAAAATCACTCTTACGGAAATATGTGCATTGATGACTCGAGCGTCTGAGCGGACGTACGATTATAGACGCTAGTTTGAAATTAAACCAATCAAATTGGCTATTTTATGAATTGAATGACCACCCGGTTTTTTTGTGCTATTCTAAAATAAAGTATATTTGATGGAGGAAGACATGGATCAAAAAACATTACTGTCTAAGGCGAGTTTAGAAGCAAAGTCATTAAAAGACTTTTTGAAAAAGATGGACTTTTTTAACGATCCAGATCTCTGCGAAGTTGAAGCGGATTCTTTTATTATAGAAGAGCTAAAAACTGCATTTCAGTTTATGGATATGGCAATAACGCGTATTGAATATGTGTGCCTTGAAATCATCGCAGAAGGCACCCTTGTCAAAAATGCAAGCGGACGCTACGCGCTAGGTGATTACGAGTATACTTCAGACAGCATAATAGAATTCTTGTATTATGACGATTTCGATGAAAAGTTTCACTGGGGACGATCTAGAATTGAATTTGATGGGGATTACTATATCTACAATTATAAATTTTTACCATTAAACGGATTGCGTGTAAGGCGACGCGCTTTGCCTGATCTTTACTGATTTGGTGCAGCCATTAAACATTGCTTTACTCTTTATTCTCAAATCATCATTCAATATAGGCATATAAATCAGTGGAGGATTCATGATTTACCAAAAGCGGCCGCATTCTGAATACAAACTAGTTGAAATAACATCTAATACACTCTACAAACTCTATGAAGAATTAGGACAGTCGTACTCGCAGGTGTATCTTTCAAATGGATTCCTGATACTAAGAGATAAATATGGCGATTCCACCGTCGATGAACTGAACATCGTTGTGAATGTAGATGGTAAAAACATACCGATTTTCGGTACATTTTTTCTCCTTAAAGTCGGTAAAGAAAAAATTCTTGATATGAATCAACATGACCTCAATCAATTTAAAGAGCTATTTATTTCCTCTGTAGAAGACTAAATACAGAGAAGTAGTAAAATCTGATAGATTTGATTTTAAGAGTACAATCTGTTATAATTATCACATCAAATGTTATTGTTTTTATAATCTAAAGCCCACCTACGAGTGGCACCATTATGAGGCATTAAGTCTATCCATTAGGATAGACTTTTTTTATGCCCAAAAAAGGAGGAGAGTATGTATGAAAAAAATTGTCGCCATTGACCTTGCCCTTTTCAAATCTGAGTTTACCAGGAGCAGTCCTATTGATCCTAGTGTTTATCAGCTTGAAAAAATCCTATCATTTATTTCCAGTCCACTAAACAAGATTCTTGAAGAATCCAGTATCGAAAGTATCGATGAGATGATTGAACATTTAGTTGAACTTGATGATACCGGTAGTGATGAGCATGAACTCAGACAGACCAAAAGCAAGCTTCAGCATATTATGACCGTTAGCAAAGGTTTAAACCGGTCTTTTGCGGGGGTATTCTAATGGCCTTGTTATTTGAGTACTCTCAGTCGAATGGATGTGACATCAGTGCACTTTTTGCCCTTCAAAACATATCGATGGCAAAAGAAGGCATTCAGGTTTATGGCGAGCGATTTATTAAGAAGTTAAAATGCGATTCAACTTTTGAAAAGTATCCGCTTAAAGATTTACTTCCCACGCAAGTGCTCCAGGTACTTTTAGATACGGCTTTTGACTCTTGTGATCTAGAAAGTGATAGCTCAAGTTGTGGTGATAACTCCCATGAAGTCTTTTTGATTCAAGACAACTTGTTCTCACTGATAGAAAGCGATGCATATTTAGATTCGGAACATGCCTCAAAAGTAGATGCTATTTTGTATGACATTGGTATTATGATGTCCTCAGATCTTCACTTATTTCTAGAATCTGAAGATACTCACGATGAAGACGAGACAGATTTTTTAGATCGCGATGATTTGTCAGAACTCATCAAGTCATGCATTAAAGAAAATGAGTTTGCATTTGAGCTTTATTATTCAGAGTGCATATGTGAGCTAGGAAGCTTACTCGTTGATCTGAAAGAAAAATTAGTTGCAGTAGAGGAGGAATTAAAGTATGAGCATCATCGTTCAGCAAGAATTGCAGCCTGATAGCGCGCTGGTACACATTAAAAACCAGTACGTAAATATTACGACAGTGGCCGAGAATTGTTCTTTAGAATCTAAGGACATATCACATGATGATTTTCTTAAGATCCTATCATCTAGCATGAAGACAACTTTGGTTGATGATAAAAACTTTGATCAGTTTACTCTTGGAAGTAACATCATCAAGTTTAAGGCTTCTGTAGATGGCTTTGTCTACTATTTCTTGGTTCGTAAGGGGAAATACCCTTACAACAACGGTGGTAGAGTCAGAATGATTCACTATCCAAACATCATCTTAAAACTCGTGCTAGATTCACAGCGTAACCTTAGAAAAACGAAGCTTGCGATTGTAAAGGATGCGGATGTTATTGAAAGGGTCTCATTTGGCGTTTCATCATTAATGGTAAAGCCCGGTGCGATATTATATAGGTACAGATTAGGAAATGTCGGTAGAGATGGCGTCGTCTGCTGGGGTGGAAACACATTTGAAAGTGTTGATACCTATAATGCACTCATCGAAATTGTTTCCACCTTTTTCAATTCACCTAGTAACATTGATTTCACTGACTTTGAACTTAACATTGATAGAGCAACCTTTTTAAAGAATCTAGAAACAATCGAATATGATGAGAGCTTACTAGAACCAATGACTTATACTTTTGAGAAATACTAAGGAGAGATAGATATGGCAGATTTATTTGATATCATGAAAGCAAAAGGACTTGAAGTACCAAAATCGGTTGAGAGTAAATGCCCTGATAAAAAGGGCGAAAAGAAGAATACAAGCGAAAAGGGATCGGACATTCCAAGTAGAAAGATTGAAGTTGTTTTCTATAAGCTACCGCTTATTCTATATTACGCCGGTAGCGAACACCGCATTGAAACAGAAGAGTATCCTAATACTGAGTCTCTAACAAGAGAGCAGTTACTTTCACATATTCAGCAGCAGCTTGGATTCAGAATTGTCACAGAAAAAAGAACTACTCTTGAATATGTTAATGAATCAAATGAAGTTATCGTCCATCTGAACAACCCCTCCAAGGGTTGTTCTTTTGGTTTAAGAAGAGAAAAATTTAGTGACGGTTCCATTAGATTCGTTAGAACTGATGGTTACGGCACAATGATCGGACCCGCTGAAGATACTCATAATGAGGTCTCGTTACTGGATCCATCAGAAGGTATCCACTTAACAAATAAGGTACCATTCAGCATTATCCATCAAATTATTGAAAAGTTCCTTGATGTCTATCCACTGGAGCACCTGGCGCAGATCTATTATAACCGCAAAACCGGTGAATTCATTCTTCATTTTCCGAAGCAATCAACGACGCAGTCAAAAGTACAGAGAAGCAAGGGATCATTCTATCTTAACAATAAGGACGTGGTCCTGTTTAGCGAAATTCATTCTCATGGCCGTCATCCAGCGGTATTTTCTCCACCAGATGATGAAAATGAGGTGGATTATCTTCTTTATGGCGTTTTAGGAAGTTTGTATAGAAGTCCCAAATGGTTGTTTAGACTAGGGTTTGGTGGTGCTTTCACTTATGTTGACGCAGCTGATGTATTTGAGTTTTCAAATATGGAGGTATAGGCATGAGAGTAGCTGACATCAATATTAATGCTCAAACGTTTAACATCGTTTTAATAGGTGCTGGCGGAACCGGCGGAAATCTTGCACCTATGATAGCTCGGCTTGTCTGTAATAGACCGGGCATTCAGTTTATTCTCGTCGATGGTGATTTTGTTGAAATTTCAAACCTGGAAAGGCAGCCATATCTCGAAAACGACTTAGCCGCTAATAAGGCCCAAACACTTTCAGAGAAAATCAACATCGCTTTCGGAATGAACACGAGATTCTATCCTCGGTTTATTGAATCAATTGGCCAGCTCAAAAGTCTTTGCAAAACAGAGGAAAATGAGTCTTCAATTACTATTCTAATTGGGGCAGTGGACAACTATAAAGCAAGAGCGATCATGGAACAATACTTCTCAAAAGCTCAGAATCTCATCTACATCGATAGTGCAAACGAAGACTACTATGGAGACGTCATATGTGCTCTAAGGGCAAATGGAGAAACCATACTGAAAACAAGAGGGATGTATAGACCAAAAGAAGTCTTTTCAGGAAAGGGGAGGTTGAAAAACACATCATGTGACGTTACGTTAATTGATAATCCTCAGTATTATCCTACAAATCAAATGGCAGCAAACATTGTGCTTAAAATGGTTTCAGACATTATTGTCGAGAGGAACCTTCATGCTCATTTTATAAATTTCGATACTCATGAATATGTAATTTTTGAAGAAGAAGCAACTTGCGATGAAACGACAATGCAGCTCTATTGCGAACTACTCGAAAAGGTTAATGAGGAGGGAGTAGAGAATGAACTATTCTAATTAGCGATTGATCATTGATAAGTAAATTTCATGAAGTCAAATTTTCTCGAATATAAAGGACTTGCAAAATAGGAGATACACATTTCAGAATTTGTATGTGCATCTCCTATTTATTATTTATTAATTTTTATGAATCAATACATACTATGGTGAGTATCTCTTACCTAGATTCAATGTGAACCCTACTCGTATAACCCTTTAAGCAATTATTTATAATGGATGAGGCAAATCCATCCTTTCACCCATTGGGTGAAAGAAAATCACAGTAAATTAGCGTCTACTTGTATGTTTTTGCCTTGTCCTGTGGGTAAAAATGTAATAAATAGAGGTGTTGTGAGGAGAAGGCTTATGATAAATAAAATCGAGTTTAAGGCTAAAAATCTTACATCAAATGCAGGACATTTTCTGATGCTAGAGAACACTAAGAACAACGGCATTTTTGAGATGGTTGAAAGTGACCTCGCTTTTGAAAGCACTTCTATAAACAAGATAAAATGAATCATATTAAAACCATGCTCTGCGGTCATTTTATAGGCATAGATAAGCTCGAACGTCTAAAACTTTTAAAGATTCATCCTATTATCCGTGAATTTGAGATATCTGTTAAAGAGCCTGTAACTGTGTCTCGTTTTTAAGCAACTTCAGCTTCAAAACGTCGTAAATGTTCAGAGAAATCCACTTCAAAGTGTTAAAAAAGTTACTTCCTAAAAGTGGATTAGCATCCATCACAATAGATATCGATAGCAGTGTCATCAATGTAGATGGCCATCAAGAAGGCGCTACTAAAGGTTACAATCCTAAAAAATTTGGTAACCGGTTCTACAACATCCATTTGCCTTTTGTGATGAACTAAAAGCCTATGTCACTGGTTTTGTTAGAAGCGGTAATGCATATACCGCAAATGGTGCTGCTGAACTGATTAAAGAAATTGTTGCGTCTTAAAGCTCAAAACTTGGAAATCTTTTTTCGTATGGACAGTGGATGCTTCGATGAAGTAATCATTGAAACAATCGAGTCTCTTGGTTGTAAGTACTTAATCAAAGCTATGGACTACGCGACACTTGTCTCTCAAGTGATTGCTCCTCTGCTGCTTTTCATAAAGGTATAAACTGTAGAGAAACTGCTGAAGTGCTAATTAATTTGGATAAGTGGAACAAAATAAGAAGATTTGTCGTGCCTCATGTACTGAAACCCGAAAATGAACGAGCTCCGTTATGCTTGTTAGAAGGTTCAGAGTACGAATACTTTTTCTTTGTGACCAATACAGACCTAGAGTCAGAGGCTATGGTTCACTCCTATGAAAAGCGGGGTAATGCTGAAAACTACATCAAAGAAGCAAAATCCCACATGTCAGTCGGTCACTTGCTTTTGAAATCATTCTGGGCAAATGAAGCAGTATTCCAAATGATGATGCTCGTTTATAACTTGTTTTTGCTCTTTAAGTTTGATTATCTGGATTCTTCTGAAATTAGACAGCAGATAAAGACACTTCGATTGAAATACGTTTTTCTTGCGGCCAAAATAATCAAAACAGCTAGGTCTGTGATTATGAAGCTCTCAAGCAAATTTGCTTACATGGAGGTGTATAAGAAATGTATTTGCCTAGAGTCGTAAAGATTGATAATTTGGCGCTTGAATCACTTGAGTAAATCGATTGGTATATTAATTGGACCTACAATTATGATTTATTGCAACTTCGTTGTAAATAATGGGTTTATCCAATTTAATTGTGTTGAGGATGGGGTGTGAATAATGTAAAAATGTAGAAGTAACTACTTGAATTCTACGTAAGATCATCGAAAATATGGATTTTTAATGAATTTTAATGAATATCGTAAAATGACGTAGTATTTAGGTATATAAACATGTCCCCACCTCAAAATATATATAATATTATATTATCAATTAAATAAAGTTTTAATTTCCAAATATTACAATATAAAAAGTAATAGTCATCACACTAAACCATTTCCGGTTGCTGGCTTAGCCAACAATAAGTAAGCGAAGCGTCCCCACCCTTAACCTGCTTGTTAAATATGATTTAAAACTAGATAAATTATTAAACTCAATTTCATACGAAATCTCAATAAATGATCGATTCAGAACGGCACTTTCTATGATTGCACAATTTAGGAGTGGGTATCATTTTAACAATTGTTAGATAAATAACATGCCGAAAGTTTTGAGGAGGTTTATATGAAAAGGATTGTATGTTTGTCAATTGCACTTATACTAGTATTTACTAATCTAAACTTAGGTATTAATTATGCTGCAACCCCTAGTATTACTAGCACTCTTAGTATGTCAGACTCTTTTTTTTATAGTACTTCCCCCTCTTTGACCGGATTCATTAATTCAAGCAATCCGATCAACATGGTAGATGTTTCGATTAAAAACAGCAGTAACACAATTGTATTTGGTGCTTGCTGGTACACAACCGTAAAATCATTTGATATATCAAATATTAAATCACAAATTCCATTTACAACTTTAATCCCTGGCAATTACACACTGATAATTAAAGCTACCGATTCACAAAAATATACAAAAACAGTTTTTACTAAGCCTTTTATAGTTCATCCAAATAACAAACAATTCACTGCTTCCCAAATTAATCTCGCTCTAAAAGCCACAGTGCAAAATATTTATCCTAAAGGATCACTAGAGAGAACAGCTTGTGCAACTTTTGCATTAGCTTATTGCAGATCAATATTAGATAACACTAAGACGTATTACAAAAATTATTGGTCAAGTCCAACAAATGAGTCTTGTGCTTGGTATAAAGGAAACTACACTACGTTAGCATTAGCTAACCAATCAGAAGTACTAAAAAAAGCTTTTTATGAATTTAATTTTGGTAGACCAAGTGTATTGTATGTAATAAGTAACACAATTCCACAACATTGGGTTACAGTAATTGGATACACCAATGTAAAAAATCCTAATTCATTAACATTATATAACATTGTTATACTGGATCCGTTGGACGGAAAAATTTATGTGCTAGGCGATAAATATAAACTTCATTCTACACTCAAAATAGCCATAGAACAAAGCGACATTTAGTTCGTAGCAGTACACTACCAGGTTACAACTTAAATGTAAAAGTGTGTTTTAGCTAATAACTTTTGTAGTAACTGGTAGGTACACTCAAAAAACTTTTTAAATAAATCAACCAGCAACTTTACTTGCTGGTTTTTTATTGCTTATAAAACGCTCAAATTAGATCTTGCTTTAATCAACCAACAACTTGTTACTGAAATGCAATTGATTCTAACATGTTAGAACTTAAAATAAATTGCTACTTAACTTGTTTTGTATGATAAAATATCAGTGAAATAGAGTTAAAACTACCAAGTTAAAAGAGGAGTACTTGATGATAAAAAGTTTATCTGTTAAATCGTTATATAATAAATATTCTTTCAATGTTGATTTTAATGAAGAAGTAACTTTACTGAAAAGTGATAACGGATCATTTAAAACTACTTGTTTTAACATAATAAATCTTATAGCTACTCAAAGTTTTGATGAGCTTTTTGATTTTGATTTTGATTCTGTTACATTAGTATACTTACATGGCTATAAATGCTAACATAAAAATGTACAAAAACGCTCATATAAGAATGTACAGAAATGATTGAGTACGCTATAATTCTAAAATCAGATTTTGAAAGGATTTTAGACTAATGATTATTGAACTCAATCCA
>Ga0209369_1001089_pt1 | contig 16186 bp, 13 predicted proteins | sample EBPBio142010_DNA_FD_185865 | JGI IMG/M metagenome (GOLD analysis project Ga0209369, IMG submission 185865) | Wastewater treatment Type I Accumulibacter community from EBPR Bioreactor in Madison, WI, USA - Reactor 1_10/4/2010_ DNA (SPAdes)... | ecosystem: Engineered > Bioreactor > EBPR >... | reverse complement strand
CAACGATCAACTTGCGCCCGGCGCAAAGCCCCTGAAATTCCGGTATGAAACCGACGCCAGCGGAACCGAATGGCAGATCGAAGTTTCTACCGGGCAGAAATGGAAAGTCTGAACCATGCCCAAATATTTGAACCCCGCCTATGCCGAATTTCTTGACATGATGCTGACCCCTACAGCCGGGTTCAAGGTTCACTTCTGGGAATACGGCCAAACCGAAGTCGAAGGGTCCATCGCGGCGGCGGCGAACCGCATCAACTTCGCCGTCAAAGACTGCATTGGTCGGATTTCGAAGCTTGCAGGTGATGTGACCAAGACGGAACCCCACAAGCACGAAATTTCGCGCCAGCTTTATGACCGGCTGGCCGCGCATGTCGCCAAGGACATTGCGTATATCCGCGACAAGGCAGACAAGGACGCAGAAGCCGCGAAGCAACGCGCTTTCGCGCCTATCGCCGCAGACCCTGACAAGGCCGCTTTGTATGCTGAAACCCGCGCCATCTTTCGCGAAATGGCTGCGAAGGGCGATCCGGCTTGGCCCGCCGAAGCAACGCGGCTTGTGAAGTCGTCAAGCGACATTGCCGCCGCCCTGAACGCGGCCCCGGCCTTCAACTCGGGCATGAGCGAAACCCGCCGCATGGACCTTGTGATGACCGCCGTAACGCACTTCTCGCCCGAAGACGCCGCAGCGATGGTCCATGCGATCAATGTGGGCAATGAAGCCGACAAGATCGAACAGGGCATGTCGAAGCTGCGGCAAGCTGCCTATGACTCGGCGCAATCGAACAAGGCCCGTGCGACCTTCGTTGATACCGACGCACCCTTCGCCGAACCGCCCACCGAAGCGTCGGAATGAGGATCGGGCAGGGGCTTAATTCCTTTCGCCCTGTCCGCCAGCCGGTTTAGACACCCGGCGACCGGCCCCGGTTGCAGCGCATAGGGCCGCGTTGTGCCGGGGTCTTTTTCGTTGAGTTTGTCGAAGCCACCCCTTGCGTGCGCCGAAGTCTTTCCCACATGATGTTGAAGTGACCCAACGAAAGGGGGCGGAAGTGGAAGGCTTTTACGCGGTGTATTACACGGGCGTTGCGGGCTTCGGCCACGCCGTCCTTGTCATCAAAGATGGAATCGTAACTGGTGCCGATGTGACCGGCGGTGTTTACGATGGGAAGTTCAAAGTTAGCGATGTTGGCGGGGTTTCCATCGAAGTTACGCTGACTGTGCCAGCAGGGACGACCCTTGTAACGGGGCAGACTTTGCCCACCCCCTACAGTCAAACAATCAAGGCTGAGTTGTCGGCGAACTTTGCCAGTGGTCAGCCTGTTCCGGTGCAGACGCCACTTGGCCCGGTGAATGCGATCTTCAAGAAGCTGCGGAGCCTTCAATGAACGGGGGTGAATGGCTGGCAGTTGCAACAGCTTTGGCCGCAGTTGTCGGCCCGGTCGTCGCCGTGTGGATCACGAGATTGTCGGATGATCGAAAGGAAGTCCAAGGGCGACGCATGGATATTTTCCGAACGCTGATGCGAACCCGGAAGATGCCCGTTCATTTTGATCATGTGGGCGCTCTGAACCTGATCGAAATTGAGTTCGCGAAAGATGAATCGGTCATCCGTGCGTGGAAAGAGTATCTTCGCAACCTTAGCGAACCGTTCCCTTCGAACGCCGAAGAAGCTGTTCAGTCGAACTTCCTCAAGAAGCGCGAAACCATGCTGACGAAGCTGATTTCGGAAATCGCGAAGGTGTTGAAGTTCAAGGTTGAACAGATGGACATTTTCGAAGGCAATTACATTCCGCAGGGTTGGCATGATGACGATTGGGAGCAGAAGTTGGCACGGAAGGGTCTGATCGACGTTCTAAGCGGCAGGCGTCCTATCGTTATCCAGCCCTACGCGCCGTCGCAGGGGACTGGCCCGTATCCGCCCCCGCCGGTGCCGCAGATCGAAAAACCGAAAGATGAGGGATAGGCAGGTCACGAATGCGTGATCGCTTCACGGCCTGCGGCGGGTCGGAAGGTGCCGATTTTTCGCTGTAGTAGTTCTGTAGTAGGATTTTGCGCCCTTGAAATTTGACAACAAAATCAATCACTTGCACAGATAAGTGGCAGCCCGTAGGGGAGTCGAACCCCTCTTCCCAGGTTGAAAACCTGGTGTCCTAACCGATAGACGAACGGGCCACGCTGTCGGTGGGCGGTGTCTAATCGGGGCGCAGAGGGAGCGCAAGAGGAAAAATTCGCCTTATGCCGGCGAAGCGTCATCAAGGCGCAATTGCACCCGCGAGCGGCCGCCCCAGGTGTTGACTTCAAGCTTGCCGGCAAGGTGAAAAGCGCGGTGGCCGGGGGTTTCCAGCGCCGGGCCAAGCGCGCTGTCGAAGGCGCCGAAGGCCACGGCCTCACTCAGCCCGCCCGAGGGCGCGGCGAGGGTGAGGCGAAGATGGGTCTCGCCGAATCGCCGCGCGGTGAAGACGGCATTGGGAATCGCGAATCGCGGTGCGGGCGCGGCGGCGCCGAAGGGTCCTGCCTGGGCGATCTGTTCGGCCAGCGCCAGCGTCGCCGCTTCGGGCAGCAGAAGGCTGTCGATGCGCAGGTCTTGCGGCGCCTCGCTGCCCGCGCCCTGACGGGAGAGCAGGGCGGCCAGGCGCTCCATCGCGGCCTCCAGCCGGTCCTGCGCCACGGTCAGTCCCGCCGCCATCTTGTGGCCGCCACCCTTGAGCAGCAGCCCTTCGGCCGCGACATGCTGCACGGCGGCGCCAAGATCCACCCCGGCGACCGAGCGGCCCGAGCCCTTGCCGATGCCGGCATCAAGGCCGATCACCACGGCAGGGCGGCCCGTCGCCTCTTTCAGCCGCGCCGCGACGATGCCGACCACGCCCGGATGCCAACCTTCGCCCGCCGCCCAGACCAGGGGGCCGTCGATGCCGCGCGCCTCGGCCTGGGCCAGCGCCTCTTCGCGGACGCGCTCGGTGATCTCGCGGCGTTCGGTGTTCAACTGGTCAAGCCGCTCGGCGATGGCCTGGGCCTCGCGGTCATCGGCGGTGGCGAGGAGGCGGGCACCAAGATCGGCCTGGCCGATGCGGCCGCCCGCGTTGATGCGGGGGCCGAGGAGGAAGCCCAGGGAATAGGCGGTGGGGGCGGTGTCCATGCGCGACACGTCAGACAGCGCCCGCAGGCCGGGGCGTTCGCGCCGCGCCATGACCTTGAGGCCCTGACGCACGAAGGCGCGGTTGACGCCGGTCAGCGCGGCGACATCGGCGACGGTGGCCAGCGCCACGAGGTCGAGAAGCGCCATCAGGTCGGGGCCTTGGGTGCCTTCCGCGCGAAGCTGGCGGTTGGCCTCGACCAGCATGAGGAAGACGACCGAGGCGGCGCAGAGATGGGCGAGACTGCCGTCCTCGTCCTGGCGGTTGGGGTTCACCACCGCATGGGCGGCGGGCAGGTCGGGGAGGGCGAGGTGGTGGTCGAGGATGACGACGTCGGCCGGGGCGGCGGCGGTGACCGGCTCATGCGAGAGCGTGCCGCAATCGACGCAGAGGATCAGGGAATGGCTGCGGGCCAGCGCCTGCATGGCGGGGACGTTCGGGCCATAGCCTTCGTCGATGCGGTCAGGGATGTAGAGCGTGGCCTGATGGCCCATGGCGCGCAGCCAGGTGAGAAGAAGCGCGGCCGAGGCGCCGCCATCGACATCGTAATCGGCGAAGACGGCGATGGCCTCGCGCGCCTGAAGGGCGCGGATCAGCCTTGCGGCGGCCTTTTCCATGTCGCGCAGGGAACGCGGGTCAGGGAGCAGGTCCTTGAGCGTGGGGGCAAGGAAGGCGGCGGCGTCGGGCGGCGCGACGCCGCGGGCGACGAGGACGCGGGCCAGCGGCAGGGGCAGGCGGGTCTGCTGGACCATGGCCTCGGCCAGACGGTCGGATGCCGCATCGGGGCCGCGCCAGCGCCGGCCGGTCAGGGAGGTTTCAACCTGAAGGAAGGCGGCCTCGGACATGGGCAAGGGGTGGCGCATCGGGGCGCGAAGCGCAAGGGGAAAGCAGATGTCCCACGCAGGGACATCCGGGTGAATCCAGAAAGATCAATGGGTTGCTTGTGGCGCGTTAAGGATTTCTTAACGATTGCCCGGGCTCTGCCACGGCGGATCGCCGGGGGGCGGCCCCCCGGGGTATTTTGCCAAGATGACGCGGCGGCCCGTTTCGGTGCGGCCCGTTTCGGCGCGGCGCGGTCGCGCGCCTAGCGGAGCGGGCTGCGATAGGTGACGCGGCGGACCGAGCCGGTTTTCGACCGCATCAGGATCGTCTCGGTGGTGACCCAGCCGGGTTCGCGCTTGAGGCCGGCCAGGAGCGAGCCATTGGTCACGCCGGTCGCGGCGAAGATCACGTCGCCCTTGACCAGATCGTCGCGGGTATAGACGCGGTCGAGATTGGCGATGCCGGCCTTCTTGGCCCGGGCGCGTTCATCCTCGTTGCGGAACAGCAGCTTGCCGAAGAACTGGCCGCCCATGCATTTCAGCGCGGCGGCGGCAAGGACACCCTCGGGCGCGCCGCCCGAGCCCATATACATGTCGATGCCGGTCACTTCCGGCTCGGCGCAATGCATGACGCCCGCGACATCGCCATCGGTGATCAGGCGGATCGCCGCGCCGGTGGAGCGGATCTCGGCGATCATCTCTTCATGCCGGGGGCGTTCGAGGACGCAGACGGTGATGTTCTCGGTCGAGACGCCCTTGGCGGCGGCCAGGGCCGAGACGCGTTCAGAGGGGGTCATGGCCATGGTGACGACGCCAGTCTTGAAACCGGGGCCGATGGCGAGCTTTTCCATATAGACATCGGGCGCGTGCAGAAGCGTGCCGCGCGGCGCCATGGCGATGACGGTCAGGGCATTGGGCATGTCCTTGGCGGTCAGGGTGGTGCCTTCCAGCGGGTCGAGCGCGATGTCCATGGCCGGGCCTTTGCCGGTGCCGACCTCTTCGCCGATATACAGCATCGGCGCCTCGTCGCGCTCGCCCTCGCCGATCACCACGACGCCCTGAATGTCGAGAAGGTTGAGCTGGTCGCGCATGGCGTTGACGGCGGCCTGGTCGGCGGCCTTTTCATCGCCGCGCCCGATCAGGTTGGCCGAGGCGATGGCGGCGGCTTCGGAAACGCGGGCAAGGCCGAGGGAAAGGAGACGGTCCTGGAATTCGATAGCATCGGCCATGGGGAGATCCTTGAAAATGCGGTCGGGCAAAGCCTTAGCGGGCGGGGCCGGTTGCGGCAAGGCTGGTGTCGCTAACGGTGCGGATCAGGGCAGGCTCTGGCCGGTGACCCGGGCGAAACAGGCGTCAAGCGCGATGGCGGCCAGCATGGGCGGGCTTGCCGCCTGGGCGGGCGAGGCGTCGCGCAGCGGGCGGACAAGGAGAAGGTCGATGCCGCGCGGTGTGGCCCAGAAGGCGTCGGCAGCGATCAGGGCGGTGAAGGGTTGGGCATTGCCGCCCCGGCCCTGCGGGAAACCATAGGCCAGAAGCGCCGCCGCGGTGCAGGTGCCCGAGCTTTGCGGACAGGCGGCGGCACAGGCGGCGCGCAGGGGGGCGAGGTCGGGCGTGGCGGCAAGATACTCGGTCGCGGCCAGCGCGGTCCTGGCATCGGGCATCTCGCGGCCCTGGATCAATTTCAGGGCGGGCAGGGCGGCCTGAAGGCGGGCCTCGCCTTCGCCCGGGCTCAGGCCCGCCGCGGCGAAGATCTGCGGGATCTGGGCCGCGCCTTCGGGATTTGTTGGGCCATCGGGGCGGTGCAGGCCCGCAAGATGGGCCAGCGCCATGGCAGCGCCCGGGCTTCCGGCCTTGAGCCGGGCGATGGTCAGGGCGCGGGCGGCGGCGGGATCTGGGTTGGTCGGGTCGGACAGGCGCATCGCCAGCAGGAAATATTCGGCCAGGGCGGGAAGGGGGCGGTCGAACAGCCCTTGGGGCAGCGCGGCCCAGGGGCCGGTCTGGTTGATCCAGCCAAGCAGGAAGCCGGTGGCCTTTTCGTCTTCTCCGGCGTCGTAAAGGCGCAGGGCGCGGGCGATCAGGTCGTCGGTCCTGGCGAAATCGGGATTGCCGCCCGCCCAGTCGGCGGCCTGGGGCGCGGCGGCAGCGGTGGCATCGGCCAGTTTGGCGCCTGTGACGGTCAGGTATGTGCGGCGGTCCTTGAGCGGCGGGCGCAGCCAGTCGAGCGCGGCGGGCAGGGCCAGAAGGGCCGCGACATTGCCCGCCTCGGCGGCCTGATGCAGCGCGTCGAGCGCGGTGGTGTCATTCGCGGCGAGCAGGCGCTGGAAGGGCTGGGTGAAGGCCGGGTCGTCCAGACCCGCCGGGGCCTCGGCCCGGGCGGGGGCGGCAAGGAGCAGCAGGGCGGCGAGGACGGCACGGGCGCGACGCATCGGCGGCCTTTCACGGACAGCGGAACTGCCGCCAGCGTCGGGCCGCGACGATGGCCTGTCAAGCTGCGGCTCAGACTTCCTCGATGCGGATCGCGACCGGGGCGCCGACCAGAACGCCGGTGGCGCCGAAGCGGGACATTGCATCCGTGATGTCGGCGGGGGTGGCCTTGTGGGTCACGAACAGGACGATGGCATCATCATCCTCATCGCCTTTCTGGTTGATCTGGCGCATCTGGTCGATCGAGACGCCCGCCTCGCCCAGACAGGTGGCGATTTTCGCCAGCGCACCGGGTTTGTCGAGAAGGGTCATGCGCAGGTAATAGGGCGCGGCGGCGGCCGAGCGGGCGGGGACGGGTTTGGCAAGCTGGGCGGCGGGCAGGCCGAAGGTGGGCAGGCGCGTGCCGCGCGCGATGTCGATCACATCGCCCATCACCGCGCTGGCGGTGGGGCCCATGCCCGCGCCGGGGCCGCGCAGGAAGATCTGGCCGACCTGATCGCCTTCCAGCATCACCATGTTGGTGCCGCCCATCAGCGGGCCGAAGGGGCTGTCGGTCGGGACAAGGCAGGGCGTCATGCGCTGTTCCAGGCCCCGCCCGGTCATCTGCGCCACGCCCAGCAGCTTGATGCGATAGCCCATCTCGTCGGCAAGGCGGATGTCGTCGATCGAGACATTGCCGATGCCTTCCAGTTCCACCGCGTCGAAGGCGACCTCGGTGCCGAAGGCGATGGCGGCGAGGAGCGACAGCTTGTGGCCCGCGTCGATGCCGCCGACGTCAAGGTTGGGATCGGCTTCCAGATAGCCAAGCTGGCGGGCTTCCTCGAAGACGGTTTCATAGGGCAGGCCGGCGGCCTGCATCCGGGTCAGGATATAGTTGCAGGTGCCGTTCATCACGCCCATGACGCGCTTGATGCGGTTGCCGGCCAGCCCTTCGGTCAGGGCCTTGATCACCGGGATGCCCCCGGCGACGGCGGCTTCGAAGCGGATCGTGGCACCCCTGGCCTCGGCCATCGTGGCAAGCGCCTGGCCGTGATGGGCGAGAAGCGCCTTGTTGGCGGTGACCACGTCCTTGCTGGACTTGAGCGCGGCCTCGGTGGCGGCGCGGGCGGGGCCTTCATGGCCTCCCATCACCTCGACGAAGACATCGACATCGTCGCGGCCGGCCAGCGCCACGGGGTCGGTTTCCCATGCGAAGCCCGAGAGGTCGGCGTCGCGGTTCTTCGATTTGTCGCGGGCCGAGACGGCGGTGATCACCACGGGGCGTCCGGCGCGGGCGGCGATCAGATCGGCCTCGCGTTCCAGGATCTTGACCACGCCGATGCCCACGGTGCCAAGACCTGCAAGACCAAGGCGAAGGGGCGCGGCGGACATGGGAAAACCTTTCGGCTGAAGGACTACGCCCTGCCTGTTAGCCGTTCGGCGGGGCGGGCGCAACTTGGGCGGGGCGGTCAGTTGGTCGCGCCGGTGCGGCGGCGCAGATCGGCGGCGCGGGCGTCAAGCGCGTTGGCCCCGGCCTCGGTCGCACGGGGGGCGATCCCCGCCTGGGCGAGAAGCTGGTCGAGCGGCAGGAGCGCGGGCGGGGTTCCCAGGCTTGCCGCAGGCAAAGACTGTTCGGCGGGCAGGGGCGCGCAGGCCACGGCCACAAGGGCGGCAAGCGCGGAAAGAAGGGCAGGGGATCGGAACAAGGCAAGCCGCTTTTCGGATGGGTCGCGCCACCCTAAGGGCTGCGCGGGGCGCGGGGCAAGGGGGGCTTGCCGTCCCGACCGCGCCCGGAAGGGATCACAGGTTGGCGGGACAGGGCTGTTCGATCAGGCAGACGCGGCGGATGGGCGTGCGCGGCCGGGTCACGACGAAATTGTCGAATGTGTGCTGGGGGATGCCCACGTTGAAGGCCGGGCGATAGGCGACCACCGCCTCGACGATCACCACGGAATCGCGGTCGGTCATCACCGGAATGCGGTCGCGCATGTTCCAGACATCGCCTTTCGACAGCGCGGGCAACTGGTTGCCGGGCGAGCGCGAGAACAGGACGTAGTATTCGTTCTCGGGTTGCAGCCACTGGATCGAGGTGATGCGCAGCTTCACATCGGTCTCGCCGGTCAGATATTGCATCACCGATTTCATGCCCCCGATGAAGGAGACATTGATGTCGCTTTGCCGGGACATGAGGTCCGACACGGCGTAAGACGCCTTTTGCGACTGGTTGATGGTGCGGAAGGCGTCCCAGTAGATGAAGAGCGCCATGAAGGTCCAGACCAGGAGCGGCAGCAGGATCAGGAATTCGGTCATCACCAGACCGTCTTCCTGATCGCGGAACTTCCGCAGGCGTTTGAAGAAGGACATGCTCGGCTCTCCTCGTCTTTTCTTGCTTTACCGAGGTTCGTTGACAAAGACGGAGGCGGCGACAAGCTGATAGCCGCCCCGGCTGTCGGCGCGCAGTTCAAGGCCGATTCCGGTTGAGGGGAAGATCGGGTCCTGCACGGCGCAGACGCGGATCACCATGAGCTGACCAGTGCCGCCGGTCGAATAGTTTGAAGGCGGCTGGATCGAGGCCCCCCGGTCGACGCAGGTCGCGGGGGCGTTGGGCATGGCCCAGGTCGCGGTGTTGATCGGCTCGAGCGAGACTTTCAGGATGTTGCGGCAATCGCCCAGGATCGGCGTCGCGTCGCAGATCAGGTTGCGCAACTGGTCATGCGAGACCGCGCCAAGGGTGCCCAGGCGGAACTCGCGCATCACCAGGTCGACGCCGCGTTCCAGCATGACATGGCGGATCATGTAGAAGCCCGATTCCACCGAGGCCATGAAGATGGTCAGCACGACCGGCACGAAGATCACGAATTCGATCGTGGCGGTGCCGTCCTCGCGCCGCCACAGGCGACGCAGGCGCTGGCTCAGACGCGAGAGGGGCCTCAGGATCATTGGGTCAGCCTCAGTTGCGACAGGTTCGAGGCGATCAGCGCGAAGGCGGTCTTGATCTCAAGCCCGTCGACATCGAAGAAGAAGGTCGACGCGGGCGATGAGGCGCAGTTGCGGATGGCATTGGCGCCATTGGTCGTGCTTTCGAAGGCGATGCCATAGACAAGGACGCCCTGGGTCTTGGCCGAGGAACAGACCGTGTTCAGGCGGGTGTCCATCGTGGTGGTGTCGGTATCGGTCGAGATCGCATTGACCCAGGCATTGTAATATGAGCTGCGGGTCGTGCTGGTGGTACCCTGGGCGCGGGCAAAGAACTGCCAGGCGACATAGTTCACGCGCATTGTCTGGAAGACCTGTTGCCAGGTTTGGCGCGCCGTCAGCGTGTAGGTGCCGGTCGGCGAATAGCAGGCCGTGCTGCTGGGCGTGGAGCCGTTCCAGGGTCGCGAATGCCAGGCGCTGAGATGCGGCACCCAGAAGGGGCGGCTGTTGCAGAGTTTGGTCGAGGTCGAGCTGTCGACCTTGTTGCTCTGGAAGACCGACCAGTTGCCATCGGTCGCGCGCCAGATCGAATAGTCATAGGGGCTTCCCGATGGGTAGCTGCCGCTAGGCGCGCTGCCCGAGGCATCGCCGGTGCGATAGCCGTCATTGAACCGTTCCTGCACGAAATTCTCGCCGTCGGTCATCAGCACGATGACCTTGAGCGTCTCGCGGTCGCCATAGGCGGCGGGGCGGTTGCTGAAATAGCTGGGCACCTTGCCTGCGGCGGCAAGCTCGCTGTTGATGCCCTGCGACGAGGGGTCGATCAGGAAGGCGCCCCATTTCATGCCAAGGTCGATCGAGGTGGCGCCGACGGCGACCAGCCCGTCGATCTGGTTCTTCAGGACCGAGCGGTTGTTGTTGAACGGGCGGATGATGTTGGCGGCGATCGGCTGACACCAGACATTGGAATATAGCCCGCGACCGGAATCGTAGGTGGGCTTGCCGTAGGAACTGTCGGTATAGTTCACATAGCTGGTCGATTGCGAGGTCGAGGACCAGGCATCGGCAAAGGGCGTCTGCGGGTAGGCCGTGCTGCGCGACAGCGTGGTGTTCGCGTAGGTCGAGGTCGGCAGGTCCAGGCACTGGCTCAGGCCCTGGTTCGCCCCGCTGGTGACGGCGAAACTGTGGGCATAGGATTTGGTGAACTTGGAATAGAGATCGGGGCCGATGTTCACCTGGCCGTTATAGGGCACGATGGCGATCGAGATCTTGTTGTCCGTGTCCTTGTCGAGCACGGTGTCGACGAAATCCTTGGCCGCCGCCTTGAGGTTGGTGATGCGGCTGAACGAGTTGTACATCGAGCCCGACACGTCCAGCACCAGCGCGATCTCAACATTGGTCACGCGCTGTTCGGCCTGGCTGCGGGTCGTGGTCTCGAGATAGGGGATCTCCATCAGCGACATGAAGTAATTGCCCGACTTCACCGAGGCCTTGGCCTGCACGATCTTGTAGTTCAGCCCCTTGTCGACGGTGATCGAATCCAGCTCGCTCGCCAGCCCGGCCTTGGTGAAGAAGTCGCGCACCACATCTTCGCCGTTGAGGTCCTGCTCAAGGCTGGCCGCAGCCAGCGTGGCGCGGTCCATGGTGTTCTGCACCGCGACGCGCTTGGTCTCGAAGCGCATCACATCGACGGCGACCCCGCCGACCAGAAGCATCAGGAAGAAGAAGAACAGGATCTGCGGGGCCATGACCCCGGCCTCGTCGCGGCGAAAATGGCGGGCGCGGCGGGCCGCTTTCCGTAGGCCAAGGCAAAGGATGTCCATCGTCATGCCGATCTGTCCCTGATCAACTGTTTACCCGGGCCACCCTTCCCGAGGCGGACCGATCCAAGGCCGCAGAAGGCCCCTGCGATCAGGCGGAATTGTGGCGGTCCTCGGGCACGGGCCGGACATTTCCATGATCGGGAAACGATATCGGGCCTGCGGGGAAATTGGACGCGACGCCGGAACGCAGGGCCGCAACTGCCGCGTGTGACGGCGGTGCGGGGCGGGGCGGGGCGGCGCAGGGGGCCGAATCAGCAGGCAATGGCCAGAACGACCGGCGAGGAAGAAGAAAAGTCGCGACCAAGACCGGCCTGCATGACGATCTGCCCGTGAAACTGGCGGCGACTGGCGTTAGGCTGCGCGCGCCGGTCCGCGCCATCCTTGGCGCGAGGCCCGGCAGCACGAGGGAGGAAGTGCGCATGACGGCGATGCAAGGACAGGGTCAGGACATCAAGGAACCCAGTTTCCGAGAATCGGTTGATCTGATGTTCAACCGTGCGGTTCGGCTGATGGATCTGAGCCCGGGGCTTGAGCAGAAGATCCGGGTCTGCAACTCGACCTATACGGTTCGGTTCGGGGTGCGGCTGCGCGGCAAGATCGAGACCTTCACCGGCTATCGCTCGGTGCATTCGGAACATATGGAGCCGGTGAAGGGCGGCATCCGCTATGCGCTTTCGGTGCATCAGGACGAGGTCGAGGCGCTTGCGGCGCTGATGACCTACAAATGCGCACTGGTGGAAACGCCCTTCGGCGGCTCGAAAGGGGGCCTGTGCATCGATCCGCGCGCCTGGGACGATCACGAGCTGGAACAGATCACCCGCCGCTTCGCCTATGAGCTGATCAAGCGCGACCTGATCAACCCGGCGCAGAACGTGCCCGCCCCCGACATGGGCACGGGCGAGCGCGAGATGGCCTGGATCGCCGACCAATATGCGCGGATGAACACGACCGACATCAATGCCAAGGCCTGCGTGACCGGCAAGCCGCCCCATGCCGGCGGCATCCAGGGAAGGGTCGAGGCGACGGGGCGGGGGGTGCAATATGCGCTGCGCGAATTCTTCCGCCACAAGGAGGATGTGGCCAAGACCGGGCTGTCGGCCGGGCTGGGCGGCAAGCGGGTGATCGTGCAGGGTCTGGGCAATGTCGGCTATCACGCGGCCAAGTTCCTGTCCGAGGAGGATGGCTGCAAGATCGTGGCCATCGTCGAGCGCGACGGGGCGCTGGTCGACGAGCGCGGGCTGAACGTGCAGGCGGTGCGCGACTGGATGAACGGCCATGACGGGCTGCTGGCGGGCTATCCGGATGCGCCCCTGTCGCCCGATGGCGCGGCGGCGCTGGAACTGCCCTGCGACATCCTGATCCCGGCGGCGATGGAGGGGGTGATCCATCTGGGCAATGCCGCGCGCATCCAGGCGCCGCTGATCGTCGAGGCGGCGAATGGCCCGATCACCTTCGGCGCCGACGAGATCCTGCGCGAGAAGGGCGTGCTGATCATTCCCGACATGTATGCCAATGCCGGGGGGGTGACGGTCAGCTATTTCGAATGGGTCAAGAACCTGTCGCATATCCGCTTCGGTCGGATGCAGCGCCGGGCCGAGGAGGCGCGGAGCCGGCTGCTGGTCGAGGAGCTGGAGCGGTTGTCGGCCGACAAGGGCCTGGGCTGGAGCCTGGCCGACGACTTCAAGGACCGTTTCCTGACCGGCTCGGACGAGCTGGCGCTGGTGCGCTCGGGCCTCGATGACACGATGCGCGCGGCCTATCAGTCGATGCGCGAGGTCTGGCATGGCCGCAACGACGTGGAGGACCTGCGGACGGCGGCCTATATCGTCGCGATCGACCGCGTGGCCAAGACCTATCGCAGCAAGGGCCTCTGACGCCAGGGCCGCATCCCCGAAAGCACCAGGTCCGGCGGTCAGCCCCGCCGGACAGGCCCGCCGGACCGGACCCGGGAATCAGGCACCCTGGCCCGCCCGGTGGAAATCGGAATTGGGGTCGTTCAGCACCGCGGCGCGCAACTGCGCCCAGAGGCTGGCGCGCAGATCGGCATAGGCCGGATGGGCGCGCGGATCGTGCTGCCCGCGCGGCGCGGCAAAGGGCGGGGCGATCCGTGCCAGAACCCGGCCGGGGCGCGGCGACAGCAGCACGATGCGGTCGCCCAGAACCAGCGCCTCATCGACGCTATGGGTGACGAACACCACCCCCGGCCCGCCCTGCGCCCCGGTCAGCCGCAGCAATTCGCCCTGCATCAGCTCGCGCGCCTGGGCGTCGAGCGCGGCGAAGGGCTCGTCCATCAAGAGGAAATCCGGCCGCGGCGCCAGGGCGCGGGCCAGCGCCACCCGCTGCTTCATCCCGCCCGACAGCGCCGCCGGAAAGGCCCCGGCGACGCGCGACAGGCCGACCAGCGCCAGCATTTCAGAGACCCGCGCCCGCGCCTCTTCCGCCGCCAGACCGGGCAGGGCGAAGGCCACGTTCTCGGCCACCGTCTTCCAGGGCAACAGCCGGTAGGACTGGAACACCATCGCCATGCCCCGGCCCGGTTGCGGCGGCTGGCCGTTCAGCGTGACCCGCCCGGAATCGGGCGCGACCAGCCCCGCCATCAGCCGCAGAAGCGAGGTCTTGCCGCAGCCCGAAGGCCCCAGCAGCACCAGAACCTCGCCCTTGGCGACGGCCAGATCGACGCCTTCAACCACCGGCCTGCCGCCGAAAGACAGGCCGACCTGCGACAGCACCAGCTCGGGGGCGGGCGCCGGTGTCAATTCCAAGCCGTGTCGCCCTTGTCCGACACGCCCAGCTTGTCCAGCACGGCCCGCAAGGGCGCGAAATCGGCGAAAGCCTCGACCGGCGCGGGGGTCATCCCGGCGAAATCTTCGGATTGGTGCAGCCAGTCCTGCGCCGCCTTCAGCTCGCCCGGGCTGATGCCGCCATTCACCGTCCAGGATCCGGCAAAGGCCTTGGCCAGCATCTCGAGGTCTTCCTTCGCCACGTCGGGCCGGGCCTTCTGCATCGCCGCCACCCATTTCTCGGGTTCGGCCTGGAAATCCCGCGCCGCCAGAACCAGCGCCTCGATCACCGCCTGCACCTCCGGCCCGCGCGAAGCCAGGGTCTCGGCGGTGATGACGTTCAGCTTCGACAGAACCGGCGCGGCGCGGTAAAAGTCGTCGGGCGAGACCAGGACCGAGACATCCGCCGCGTCATCGACGGCGGTGAATGTGCCGATCCCCATCGTCGTCGCGTCGATCTGCCCGGCCAGCAGCGCCTGCGCCCGCGCCTGCGGCTGGCCCAGGGCCACCAGCTCCAGCGAGGTCACATCCACCCCCGCCGCCTCCAGCACCCGCATCGACAAGAGATGGTCGACGCTGCCGACGCGCCCGATGCCGAACCGCTTGCCCGCCAGGTCGCCGACCGCGCCCACACCCTTGCCCGCGATCAGGAAAGGCAGCGCCTTGTTGGGCGACATCACGCCGCGCAGATCCGTGGCCCCGGCCCCCACCGCCTGCAACAGGACATCCAGCGAGACATTGGCCATCTCGCCCTCGCCCGCGCGCAGGGCCGCCATCACCATCGGCGATTGCTCGACGCGGACGAATTCCACCTCGACTCCGGCGCGGTCGAAATAACCCTCCTGCTTGGCCAGTTCCATGACCGAGTTCGGCACCAGGGGCGTCTCGGCATCCGAGACGATCAGGCGGAACGGCTCGGCCATAGCCGGGCCGGACAGCAGGGCCACGGAAAAGGCCGCGGCGGCCAGGGCAATTACGCGCTTCATGGTCTCATCCCTCCGGTTTCAGGCTTCGCGCCAGCGCAGAAGCCGCTTCTCGATCAGCCGCAGGCCCTCGGTCATCGCCGCGCCGATCAGCGCCAGCACCACGACCACGGCCAGATATTCCGCCATCTTGAACCGGCTGCCATAGACGGCCAGCAGCCCGCCCAAGCCGCTGATGGCGGTGTAAAGCTCGGCCACGATCGTGTTGATCAACCCGATGGTGGCGCCGATCCGGATGCCCGCGATCAGATAGGGCAGGGCGCCCGGCAGCACGACATGGCGCAGGATGCGGGCGCGGCTTGCGCCGGTCGCGCGCGCCATCTCGACCAGCTCCGCATCCGCCGCCCGCACTCCGGCATAAGCGTTCAGGATCACCGGCATCACCGCGCCCAGAAAGACGATCAGCACCTTGGCCTGAACCCCCAGACCCAGCGCCACGATGATCAGGGGGATGAAGGCCACCCGCGGCGTCGCGGCCAGCGCCATGACATAGATGTCCAGCGTCCGGCCCAAGAGCCGGAAGGTTCCCATCGCGCAGCCCAGGGCCGCCCCGGCCACGACCGCCAGGCCGGTGCCCAGAAGATAAACCTGAAGGCTTGCCCCCAGGGCGGGCAGCAGACGCCCCTCGGCGACCAGCCGTCCCAGCGCCTGCGCCACTTCCAGCGGCGAGGCGAACAGCCCCGGCGGTGCGGCGCGGGCCGCCAGGGCCCAAAGCACCAGCAGCACTGCCAGAAAACCCAGCCGCAACAGCGCCGTGCCAAGCGCGGTCTCGCCCGACAGGCGCGCGCGGGCCACGGCAGGCCCCTTGGCCCCAGCGGCGGCGCGTTTCGGCATGGCGGTTTCGATCCTCGCTGCCACGGGTCCTGCGTCCTCGGGCCTTTGTCGCATGGCGCCAGTGTCCGGCAGGCCGCGCCCGGGCGCAAGCAGGTTCGGCTCAACCCTTTGGCTGAATGGACGCAGGGCGGAATCTGGCCGAAACTGCCCCCGCCTGACCCTGCCCGTCGCCCCTGTCCGGGGCGATCCGGGCGGGTTTGGGTTACGCAAATTGCAGGAGAGCCCGCCCATGCGCACCCGTGCCGCCGTTGCCGTTGCCGCCGGAAAACCGCTTGAGATCATGGAAGTGAACCTTGAGGGCCCGAAGGCGGGCGAGGTTCTGGTTGAGATCAAGGCCACGGGCATCTGTCACACGGATGAATTCACCCTGTCGGGCGCCGATCCCGAGGGGATCTTCCCGTCGATCCTGGGCCATGAGGGCGCGGGCGTGGTGATCGAGGTGGGCGAGGGCGTGACGACGCTGAAGCCCGGCGACCATGTCATCCCGCTTTACAC
>Ga0209369_1001087_pt1 | contig 16228 bp, 18 predicted proteins | sample EBPBio142010_DNA_FD_185865 | JGI IMG/M metagenome (GOLD analysis project Ga0209369, IMG submission 185865) | Wastewater treatment Type I Accumulibacter community from EBPR Bioreactor in Madison, WI, USA - Reactor 1_10/4/2010_ DNA (SPAdes)... | ecosystem: Engineered > Bioreactor > EBPR >... | reverse complement strand
GGCGGGTAACAGGACAACCAGGACAAAAAGATGGCTGACACGCTGAAGGAACGACCGGTCTATCGCAACATCCACGTCTCGCAGATCGTCGCCTATCGGCTACCGCCCGCGGGCATCGTGTCGATCCTGCACCGCGTCAGCGGTGCGATGATGTTCCTGCTGCTGCCCTTCGTCATCTGGCTGTTCGACAACAGCCTGACCAGCGAGATCTCCTTCGACCGCTTCACCAGCGCGTTCAGCGCCGGCATCGGCTTCGTGCCGGGCTGGTTCGTCAAGCTGGTGTGCCTGGGGCTGATCTGGGCCTACCTGCACCACTTCATCGCCGGCGTGCGCCACCTGTGGATGGACATGACGCACAGCGTCACCAAGGCGCAGGGCCACAGCAGCGCGATCATCACGCTGGCGCTGAGCCTGCTGCTGACGGTGGCGCTGGGCGCGCGGCTGTTCGGCCTGTTCTGAAGGAGACGCCGATGAGTTCGATGTACGGTTCCCGGCGTCTGGTCGTCGGTGCGCATTACGGTTCGCGCGACTGGCTGAGCCAGCGCGTCACCGCGGTGCTGATGGCGCTGTTCACGCTGGCGCTGGTGGTGCAACTGCTGCTGCCCGGCGAGATGGGCTACTACAAGTGGGCCGGCATCTTCGCGGCGCAGTGGATGAAGGTGCTGACCTTCGTGGTCATCGTCGCGCTGGCCCTGCACGCCTGGGTGGGCGTGCGGGATATCTGGATGGACTATGTCAAGCCGGCCGGCATCCGTCTGCTGCTGCAGGTGTTCTCCATCGTCTGGTTGGTGGGCTGCGCCGGGTGGGCGGTCCAGGTGATCTGGAGACTGTAGAAAACCATGGCTTCGATTTCCAAGCGCAAGTTCGACGTCGTCATCGTCGGCGCCGGTGGTTCGGGCATGCAGGCCTCGCTGCGCCTGGCCCAGGCCGGCCTGAACGTGGCGGTGCTCAGCAAGGTGTTCCCGACGCGTTCGCACACGGTGGCGGCGCAGGGCGGCATCGGTGCCAGCCTGGGCAACATGTCCGAGGACAACTGGCACTACCACTTCTACGACACCGTCAAGGGCAGCGACTGGCTCGGTGACCAGGACGCGATCGAGTTCATGTGCCGCGAGGCGCCGAAGGTCGTGTACGAGCTCGAGCACTTCGGCATGCCCTTCGACCGCAACCCCGACGGCACGATCTACCAGCGGCCCTTCGGCGGCCACACCGCCAACTACGGCGAGAAGCCGGTGCAGCGCGCCTGCGCGGCGGCCGACCGCACCGGCCATGCGATGCTGCACACGCTGTACCAGCAGAACGTCAAGGCGCGCACCAACTTCTTCGTCGAGTGGATGGCGCTGGACCTGATCCGTGACGCCGACGGCGACGTGCTCGGCGTCACCGCGCTCGAGATGGAGACCGGCGAGGTCCACATCCTCGAAGGCAAGGTCACGCTCTTCGCCACTGGCGGGGCCGGGCGCATCTACGCGGCCAGCACCAATGCCTTCATCAACACCGGCGACGGCCTGGGCATGGCGGCACGCGCCGGCATCCCGCTGCAGGACATGGAGTTCTGGCAGTTCCACCCGACGGGCGTGCACAACGCCGGCGTGCTGCTGACCGAAGGCTGCCGCGGCGAAGGCGCGATCCTCCGCAACGTCGACGGCGAGCGCTTCATGGAGCGCTACGCGCCGACGCTGAAGGACCTGGCGCCGCGCGACTTCGTCAGCCGCTGCATGGACCAGGAGATCAAGGAAGGCCGGGGCTGTGGTCCGAACAAGGACTACATCAACCTGGACATGACGCACCTGGGCCTGGACACGATCATGAAGCGCCTGCCCAGCGTGTTCGAGATCGGCCACAACTTCGCCAACGTCGACATCGCCAAGGAACCGATTCCCGTGGTGCCGACCATCCACTACCAGATGGGCGGCATCCCCACCAACATCCACGGCCAGGTGGTGGCGCCCAAGGGCGGCCAGCCCAGCAGCGTGATCAACGGCCTGTACGCGGTGGGCGAATGCGCCTGCGTCAGCGTGCACGGCGCCAACCGGCTGGGCACCAACTCGCTGCTCGACCTGCTGGTCTTCGGCCGTGCGGCCGGCTTCCACATCGTCGATGCGCTGAAGGGCGAGAAGCACCACAAGCCGCTGCCGGCCGACGCGGCCGAGCGCTCGCTGGCGCGCATCGCCAAGCTCGAGGCCGCCAGCTCCGGCGAATACGCGCAGAGCGTGGCCAACGACATCCGCAGCTGCATGCAGCAGCATGCCGGCGTGTTCCGCACCCAGGTCAGCATGGACGAGGGCGTGCAGCGCATCGAGGCGCTGGGCGAGCGGGTCAAGCACATCGGCCTGAAGGACACCAGCAAGGTCTTCAACACCGCCCGCGTCGAGGCGCTGGAGGTCGAGAACCTGATCGAGGCCGCCCGCGCCACGATGGTCTCGGCGGCCGCACGCCGCGAATGCCGCGGCGCCCACACCGTCAAGGACTACGAGCGCGGTGCCGACGATGCCGAGTTCCCGCTGGGCCGCAACGACCGCGAGTGGATGAAGCACACGCTGTGGTATTCCGAGGGCAGCCGCCTCGACTACAAGCCGGTCAACCTGAAGCCGCTGACGGTGGAATCCGTGCCGCCGAAGGTCCGCACGTTCTGATCAAGGTCGAAACCCATGACGAAGCGCACTTTCCAGATCTACCGCTACGACCCCGACAAGGACGACAAGCCGCGCATGCAGAGCCTCGAGGTCGAGCTCGACGGCACCGAGCGCATGCTGCTCGACGCGCTGATCAAGCTGAAGCAGGTCGACCCCACGCTGAGCTTCCGGCGCAGCTGCCGCGAAGGCGTCTGCGGCTCGGACGCAATGAACATCAACGGCAAGAACGGCCTGGCCTGCCTGACGAACATGCGCACGCTGCCCGGCACCATCGTGCTGAAGCCGCTGCCCGGCCTGCCGGTGATCCGCGACCTGATCGTCGACATGACGCAGTTCTTCGCGCAGTACCACTCGATCAAGCCCTACCTGGTCAACGACACGCTGCCGCCCGAGAAGGAACGTCTGCAGTCGCCCGAAGAGCGCGACGAGCTGAACGGCCTGTACGAGTGCATCCTGTGCGCCAGCTGTTCCACCAGCTGCCCGAGCTTCTGGTGGAACCCGGACAAGTTCGTCGGCCCGGCCGGCCTGCTGCAGGCCTACCGCTTCATTGCCGACAGCCGCGACCAGGACACCGCCGCCCGGCTGGACAACCTGGAAGACCCGTACCGGCTTTTCCGCTGCCACACCATCATGAATTGCGTCGATGTGTGCCCGAAGGGCTTGAATCCGACGCGCGCCATTGGCAAGATCAAGGAAATGATTGTGCGCCGCACAATCTGAAACCTTTCCCCGGCGGATGCGGTCATGCCCGATGAAGAGGTGCTGCTCGACGAACGAGGCCTGAGCCGGCTGCGCTGGGCCTGCCGCCGCGGCCTGCTCGAGAACGACCTCTTCATCCAGCGCTTCTTCGAGCAGCACGGCGACGGCCTCAGCATGCGCCGGGCACGTGGCTTGCAATGCCTGATGGACCTGCCTGACAACGACCTGCTCGACCTGCTGCTGCGGCGCAACGAACTGCCGCCGGCGCTGGACCGGCCGGAAGTGGCCGAGGTCCTGTCCCTGATGCGCCGGCCGGCGCCCTCGATTTCTAGCGAAGGAAGAACGCCATGATGTCCCTGTCCGATGTGAAAGCCACCCTGTCGTTCTCCGACGGCAGCCCGACGATGGACCTGCCCATCTACAAGGGCAGCATCGGCCCGGACGTCATCGACATCCGCAAGCTCTACGCCCAGACCGGCAAGTTCACCTACGACCCGGGCTTCCTGAGCACCGCGTCTTGCAACAGCACCATCACCTACATCGACGGTGACAAGGGCGAACTGCTGTACCGCGGCTACCCGATCGAGCAGCTGGCCACGCACTGCGATTTCCTGGACACCTGCTTCCTGCTGCTGTACGGCGAGCTGCCCAACGCCCAGCAACAGAAGGACTTCCACAAGCTCGTCAACAACCACACGATGGTCAACGAGCAGATGCAGTTCTTCCTGCGCGGCTTCCGCCGTGACGCGCACCCGATGGCGGTGATGACCGGGCTGGTGGGCGCGCTGTCGGCCTTCTATCACGACAGCACCGACATCAACAATGCGCGGCACCGCGACATCGCTGCCATCCGGCTGATCGCCAAGATGCCCACGCTGGTGGCCATGGCCTACAAGTACGGCATCGGCCAGCCATACATGTACCCGCGCAACGAGTTGAGCTACGCCGGCAACTTCATGCGCATGATGTTCGCCACGCCCTGCGAGGACTACCACCCGAACGAGGTGCTGGTGCGCGCGCTGGACCGCATCTTCATCCTGCACGCCGACCACGAGCAGAACGCCAGCACCTCGACGGTGCGCCTGTGCGGCAGCTCGGGCACCAACCCCTTCGCCGCCATTGCCGCCGGCGTGGCCTGCCTGTGGGGCCCTGCGCACGGCGGTGCCAACGAGGCGGCGCTGAACATGCTGGAGGACATCCAGCGCAACGGCGGCGTCGAGAAGATCGGCGAGTTCATCAAGCAGGTGAAGGACAAGAACTCCAGCGTCAAGCTGATGGGCTTCGGCCACCGCGTCTACAAGAACTACGACCCGCGCGCCAAGCTGATGCGCGAGACCTGCCACGAGGTGCTGGAGGCGCTGGGCCTGCACGACGACCCGCTGTTCAAGCTGGCCATGTCGCTGGAGAAAATCGCGCTCGAGGACGACTACTTCGTCAGCCGCAAGCTCTACCCGAACGTCGACTTCTACTCGGGCATCGTGCAGCGCGCGATCGGCATCCCGGTCAGCCTGTTCACCGCCATCTTCGCGCTGGCGCGCACGGTGGGCTGGATCGCCCAGCTGAACGAGATGATCGCCGACCCCGAGTACAAGATCGGCCGGCCGCGCCAGCTGTACGCCGGTTCGCCGTCGCGCAACGTGCCGCCGCTGGCCCAGCGTTGAGCGCCTCGCCACGCCGCCTGGGCCGGGCCGGCCTGCCCCTGCTGGCGGCGGCCGTGCTGCTGGCCGGCTGCAACACCATGCTGGCGCAGAACCCGTCGTCGGCGCTGCGCCCGGTGAACGCCGTGCGCGACGGCGACCAGTCGCGTCTGGTGCTGCAGGGCTACGACGTCGTCGCCTACAGCACCCAGACGCAGGCGCTGCCCGGCCAGCCGCAGTTCCGCGCCGAGTACGAAGGCGCCACCTACCAGTTCGCCAGCGCGGCCAACCGCGACGCCTTCCAGCGCGAGCCGCTGCGCTACCAGCCGGCCTACCACGGCTTCGACGCCACCGGCATCGTCTACGCGATCCCGGTGCCCGGTGACCCGACGGTGTTCAAGCGCATCGACGAGCGGATCTTCATCTTCAGCGACGCCGCCTCGCGGGCCGCCTTCGAGCTGGACGTGCCGGGCAACATCGCCCTGGCCGACCGCTACTGGAAGGACGAGGTCTCCGGCAGCTTCACCAGCTGGCAGCGCGTTAAGCGGCGCATCGACCGCGTGCCGCACTACCGCAGCCGCGACGAGCTGGCGCGCGCGGTAGCCGCCGCGCAGGGCAAGCCCGGCTGAGGCCGGTGGCTGCTGCGCCGATGTCGGCAAGCCGCCGCCTGAGCCGACTGCTGCTGCGCCTGCTGGCGCTGCTGGCGGCCCTGGTGCTGGCGCTGGCGCTGGGCTTCACGCTCTATGCGGTCAGCGCGCTGCCGCCGCTGCAGCCCTGGCATACCGAGATCCTGCGCAGCGAGTTCAAAGCCCGCCAGCATGCCGAACTCGATTTCGCCGGCTACCAGGCGCTGGAGGAACGCCTTTTCGCCGAACTGCAGGCTAAGACCGGCGAATGGGCGCGCGGCGGCCTGGGCAGCGATTGCCCGCTGGTGGCCGAGGCCCAGGCGCCGGCCGGCGAGTGCGCGGCACTGGCCGAAGAAAGCTTCCTGAACAGCCGCTTCAACCAGGCCGGCTGGCTGCACCGGCTGGTGGGCGGCGCACCATTCAACCGCTCCTTCCGACTGGCCCAGCCGCAGCCCGGCGCGCAGGCGCTGCTGGTGCACGGGCTGACCGATTCGCCGTACTCCATGCATGCGATGGCGCGCGCGCTGCATGCCCAGGGCGTGGACGTGACGGTGCTGCGCCTGCCCGGCCACGGCACGCTGCCGTCGATGATGAGCACCATGTCGGCCAGCGACTGGACGGCCGCGGTGCGCCTGGCGGCGCGCGACGTCGCGGCGCGCGCGACGGGCGGCCAGCCCTTCATCGTGGGCGGCTACAGCTCGGGCGGCACGCTGGTGCTGCAGTACACGCTGGACGCGCTGGACGATGCGCAGCTGCGCCGGCCCGACCGGGTGCTGCTGGTGTCGCCGGCCATCGAGCTGACGCGCGTGGCCGCGCTGGCCGAGGTGATCGACATCTTCGCGGTGGTGCCGGTGCCGGTGCTCGACAAGGCGCGCTGGCAGGCCATCGCGCCGGAGTTCGACCCCTACAAGTTCAACTCCTTCCCGGTCAATGCCTCGCGGCAGATCAACCGCGCCACCCGGCAGCTGCAGCGCTCGCTGGAAGAGGCGCAGCGCGCCGGCCGGCTGGCGCATCTGCCGCCGGTGGTCAGCTGGCAGTCGGTGGTCGATTCCACGGTGGGCTCCAATGGCATCGTCGACCAGGTCTATGCGCGGCTGCAGGGGCCGCAGCACCGGCTGGTGATGTTCGACCTGAACCGCCAGCCCGAGCTGGGCGGCGTGGCCCGGCCGGCGGCGCGGGCGCTGATCGAGCGCATCGCCACCAAGCCGCGCGGCTACACCTTCGACGTGGTCAGCAACGGCGACGAACGGCTGCCGCGCATCGCGGTGCACCGGCTGGCGCCCGACGGCAGCCGCCAGACGCTGCCCACCGCACTGGACTGGCCGCCGGCGCTGGTGTCGCTGGGCCACGTGGCGCTGCCCTTCCCGGGCGACGATCCGGTCTACGGCTTCGTCCGCGGCAGCGGCAACGACGGCATTCCCAGCATCGGCTCCTGGCTGCTGCGCGGCGAGAACGGCGCAATCACCATCTCGCTGGGCTCGCTGACGCGCCTGCGCAGCAACCCCTTCTGGCCGCTGATTGCCGAGGACGCCGCCGCGCTGGTGGCGCAGGACGTGGCGGCGAAGCGCCGCTGATCAGCGCACGCGCAGGCCCGGCACCGCGCCGGGCCACGGCTCCAGCACGTACAGGCCCGGATGCGCCTTTTCGTCGGCATGGCTGGCGGCCAGCACCATGCCTTCGCTGATGCCGAACTTCATCTTGCGCGGCGCCAGATTGGCCACCAGCACCGTCAGCTTGCCAGCCAGCTGCTCGGGCGCATAGGCGCTGGCGATGCCGCTGAACACATTGCGCGTGCGGCCCTCGCCGGCGTCCAGTGTCAGGCGCAGCAGCTTGGTGCTGCCCTCCACGCGCTCGGCGGCGACGATCTTGGCGATGCGCAGGTCCACCTTGGCGAAGTCGTCGATGCTGATCTCGGCGGCCAGCGCCTCGCCGCCAGGGGGCGGTGGCGCGGGCGCGGCCGGCGGCTCGAAAAGCGCGTCGAGCAACTTGGTGTCCACGCGCTGCATCAGGTGCTGGTAGGCGCCGATGCTGTGGCCGCCGATGGCACGCGCCGCGTCGTGCCACTGCAGCGCTTCCACGTTGAGGAAGGCCTCCACCTTCGCCGCCAGCGCCGGCAGCACCGGCTTCAGGTACACGGTCAGCACGCGGAAGGCCTCGATGCAGACGCTGCAGACGTCGTGCAGCACCGCGTCCTCGCCAGCCTTCTTGGCCAGTTCCCAGGGCTTGTGCTGGTCGACGTATTCGTTCACCCGGTCGGCCAGCGCCATGATCTCGCGCAGCGCTTTGCCGTACTCGCGTGTCTCGTACAGCTCGGCCACGGTGTTGGCATGCGCCCGCAGGCCGTCCAGCAGCGTGCGGCCCTCGACGCCCAGGTCGGCACTGAGCTTGCCGCCGAAGCGCTTGGCGATGAAGCCGGCCGCGCGGCTGGCGATGTTGACGTACTTGCCCACCAGGTCGGCATTGACGCGGGCGACGAAGTCCTCGGCATTGAAGTCGATGTCCTCGACGCGCGCATTCAGCTTGGCGGCGATGTAGTAGCGCAGCCATTCGGCATCCATGCCGACTTCCAGGTAGCGCAGCGGGCTGATGCCGGTGCCGCGGCTCTTGCTCATCTTCTCGCCGCTGACGGTGATGAAGCCGTGCACGAACACATGGTCGGGCACCTTGCGGCCGCTGAACTTCAGCATCGCCGGCCAGAACAGCGTGTGGAAGGTGACGATGTCCTTGCCAATGAAGTGCACCTGCTCCACGCCGGGGTCGGCCAGGTAGGCGTCGAAGTCCAGGCCCTTGCGGTCGAACAGGTTCTTCAGCGAGGCCAGGTAGCCGATCGGCGCGTCCAGCCAGACGTAGAAGTACTTGCCCGGCGCGTCGGGGATCTCGATGCCGAAGTAAGGGGCGTCGCGGCTGATGTCCCAGTCGTCCAGGCCCGGGCCTTCGTCGCCGTCGCCGGTGAACCATTCCTTGACCTTGTTGGCCACCTCGCTCTGCAGCTTGCCGTCCTGCGTCCAGCCGCGCAGGAACTCCACGCAGCGCGCATCCGACAGCTTGAAGAAGAAGTGCTCGCTGCTGCGCAGCTCGGGCGTGGCACCGCTCAGCACCGAGTACGGGTTCTTCAGGTCGGTGGGCGCATAGACGGCGCCGCAGACCTCGCAGTTGTCGCCGTACTGGTCTTTTGCGCCGCACTTCGGGCATTCGCCCTTGATGTAGCGGTCGGCCAGGAACATGCCCTTCACCGGGTCGAAGAACTGCTCGATGGTGCGGGTGGTGATCAGCTCGTTGGCGCGCAGCGCGCGGTAGATGTCCTTGGCCAGCGCGTGGTTCTCGGGGCCGTCGGTCGAATGCCAGTTGTCGAAGCCGATGTGGAAGCCGTCCAGGTATTGCTTGCGGCCGGCGGCGATGCGGCCGACAAATTCCTGCGGCGTCAGCCCGGCCTTCTCGGCGGCGATCATGATCGGCGCGCCGTGCGCGTCGTCGGCGCAGACGAAATGCACCTCGTTGCCGCGCATACGCTGGAAGCGCACCCAGATGTCGGCCTGGATGTACTCCATCATGTGCCCGATGTGGAACGGCGCGTTCGCGTAGGGCAGGGCGGTGGTGACGAAGAGCTTGCGGGTCATGCCCGCGATTCTAGGTGGCGCCCTCCGGCCGGCCGGACTGCAGCGCCTGCAGTTCCTCGGGTGTGTTGGCGTTGGCGAAGGCCTCCACCTCGTCGAAGCGCAAAAGAGTGCAGCGCTGGCTGCCCGTCCAGCGGTCGATCTTGCGCTGGCCTGAATCCAGGTACGCCTGCAGGCTGGGCAGCAGCTCGCGCTTCAGCAGGCTGAACACCGGCTGGTGGCGCAGCTCGCCGTCTTCCCAGGTCGCGGCCATCGCGATGTCGGCTTCGGCTGCGGCGGCCGCGGCGGCCAGCCGCACCACCAGGTCGATAGGGAACTGCGGGCTGTCGCAGGGCACCGTCACCAGCCAGGGGGTGCCGCAATGTTGCAGCCCGGTCAGCAGGCCGGCCAGCGGGCCGGCGAAGTCGGGCAGCACGTCGGGGTGCACCGGCACGCCCATTGCCGCATACACCTCCAGGTTGCGGTTGGCGTTGATCATCAGCGGCCCCACCTGGGGCGCCAGCCGACGCAGCGCATGCAGCGCCAGCGGCTGGCCGGCATGCGGCTGCAGGCCCTTGTCGACGCCGCCCATGCGGCTGCCGCGGCCGCCGGCCAGCACCAGGCCGGTGATCTGCTCCCGCGGCGGCGGGGTCATCCCACCGGGTGGGCCAGGTCGCGCAGCACCGTCGGGCCGGCGCGGCGCTCCACCTCGTGCTGCAGCGGCCGGGCCAGACCCAGCGTGAACAGCAATTCGGCGGTGACGAACATCGGGCCGACCAGCAGGCCGACCAGGTCGTCGGCGAACGCCGGTTTCTTGCCTTCGTAGTAGTGGCCAACGAACTGGATCAGCCAGCCGACGACGAAGAAGCCCAGGCCCCAGCTGAGCCAGTGCGCCACCGTGCCGGCCGAGGCCAGGTGGGCCAGCGCGAACAGCAGCCCGTTGCCCAGGCTGACCGTCAGCCCCAGCAGCAGGTGGCCGCGGCTCAGGTACCACAGCGTGGCGGCGCCCCAGGCCAGCCAGGCCAGGCTCAGGCCGCCGGCGGGCACATCGCCGCGGGCCAGCAGCACGCCCAGGCCGAAGACGATCATCGGCACGCCAATCATGTGGGTGGCGATGTTGCGCTGGTCGCGGTGGTAGCGCGCGTACTGCACCATCAGTTCGCTGGCGGGAAGGAACAGGCTGCGGGCCATGCGCGTCTCCGGAAGCGGGATAGACCTCTTGCGTCAAGCATAGCCGGTGTGCGCTGGCCTTGCGCGGCGCCGCGCGGGCTGCGTGCAAGAATTGGCGCCAGGCCAAGCTGCGGGAGGGCGCCGTTGAGCATCAAGAGCGACAAGTGGATCCGGCGCATGGCCGAGCAGCACGGCATGATCGAGCCTTTCGAGCCCGGCCAGGTGCGCGAGATCGCCGGCCGCAAGATCGTCAGCTACGGCACCAGCAGCTACGGCTACGACATCCGCTGCGCGCCGGAATTCAAGGTCTTCACCAATATCCACAGCACGGTGGTGGACCCGAAGAACTTCGACGAGAAGAGCTTCGTCGACATCGAGGCCGAGGTCTGCATCATCCCGCCCAACAGCTTTGCGCTGGCGCGCACGGTGGAGTACTTCCGCATCCCGCGCAACGTGTTGACCATCTGCCTGGGCAAGAGCACCTACGCACGCTGCGGCATCATCGTCAACGTCACGCCCTTCGAGCCCGAGTGGGAAGGCTACGTGACGCTGGAGTTCAGCAACACCACGCCGCTGCCGGCCAAGATCTACGCTGGCGAGGGCTGCGCGCAGGTGCTGTTTTTCGAAAGCGACGAGGTCTGCGAGACCAGCTACAAGGACCGCGGCGGCAAGTACCAGGGCCAGCGCGGCGTCACGCTGCCCAAGACCTGAGCGGGGGGGCCTCAGGCCGCCACCGGCGCCAGCAGCCCCTGGTCGTGCTGCTGCAGGTGGTCGGCGGCGCGCTCCAGCACGAAGTAGCGGAAGGCCTCCGCCGCCGGCGACAGCACCTTGCTCTGCAGGTGCACCAGGTGCCAGCCGCGCATCAGCGGCGTGCCTTCCACGTGCAGCAGGTTCAGCAGGCCGCTGCGCAGCTCCAGCCCCACGGTGTGCAGCGACAGGAAGCTGACGCCCATGCCAGCCATCACGGCCTGCTTGATGGTCTCGTTGCTGCCCATCTCCATCGTGATGCGCGGCTCGAAACGGTGCTCGGCAAAGAACTTCTCCATCGCCTGCCGCGTGCCCGAGCCCTGCTCGCGCACGATGAAGGGGTAGGGCGCCAGCGCCGCCACCGGCGGGTGGCCGATGCGCATCAGCTCATGCCCCGGCGGCCCGACGAAGACCAGCGGGTGCGGCGCGAAGGCCTCGGCGCGCGCCGCCAACTCGCGCGGCGGCCGGCCCATCACCGCCAGGTCGCAGTCGCCGGACTCCATCAGCGCCAGCAGCGCCTCGCGGTTGGCGGTAACCGACAGCCGCACGTCGATGCCGGGGTGATCCTGGCGGAACAGCGCCAGCAGCCGCGGCACGAAGTACTTGGCGGTGCTGACCATGCCCACCGTCAGCAGGCCGTGCTCCAGCTTCTTGAAGCGGTTCATCGCGTTCTCGGTGTCGCGCAGCGCGGCCAGCATGCGTTTGGCATGCACGGTGAAGTACTCGCCGGCGGTGGACAGCGACAGCGTGCGGCCCGAGCGGTCGAAGAGCTGCAGCCCGACCTGCGACTCCACCTCCTTGATCTGCATCGACACTGCCGGCGGCGTCAGGTGCAGGGCCTCGGCTGCGCGCGTCACGCTGCCCTGGCTGGCCACCTCCAGAAACACCCGCAGCTGGCGGAAGGTGAGGTTCATCGTTAAGCTGTCGCTGAACAAAAGCCCAAGGAAAGCTGACTGTACTTTAATTCAGCGCGGGCTGATGATGCCGCTGCGCCCCTGCAAAGCTCCCGTCCGAAGGCCATGCCCGCACCGCTGATCGCCCCGTCCATCCTCTCCGCCGACTTCGCCCGCCTGGGCGAAGAGGTGCGTGCCGTCATCGAGGCCGGTGCCGACTGGATCCACTTCGACGTGATGGACAACCACTACGTGCCCAACCTGACCATCGGCCCGGCCGTGGCCGCGGCGCTGAAGCCGCATTGCCGCCGGCCCGACGGCCGGGCGGTGCCGCTGGACGTGCACCTGATGGTCGAGCCGGTGGACGCGCTGGCCCAGGCCTTCGCCGACGCCGGCGCCGACATCATCAGCTTCCACCCCGAGGCCTCGCGCCATGTCGACCGCACGCTGCAGCTGATCCGCGGCGCCGGCTGCCAGGCCGGGCTGGTGTTCAACCCGGCCACGCCGCTGGACGTGCTGGAATGGGTCATCGACAAGGTCGACGTGGTGCTGCTGATGAGCGTGAACCCGGGCTTCGGCGGCCAGTCCTTCATCGACAGCACGCTCGCCAAATGCGCGCGCGCCCGCCAGCTCATCGAAGCCAGCGGACGCGACATCCGGCTGCAGGTGGACGGCGGCATCAAGGTCGACAACATCCGCCGTGTGGCCGATGCCGGCGCCGACACCTTCGTGGCCGGCAGCGCCATCTTCGGCAAGCCCAGCTACCGCGACGTGATCGACGCGATGCGCCGCGAACTGGCGGCCTGAGGCCATGGCGCTCGCGCTGGTCAGCTTCGATCTGGACGGCACGCTGGTCGACACCGCCGGCGAGATCGCCGAGGCCGCCAACCGCGCGCTGCAGGACCACGGCCTGCCTCGCCAGCCCGAGGCGCAGCTGGCGCTGCTGATCGGCCATGGCGCGCATGCGCTGATGCGCAAGCTGCTGGCGCAACTGCAGGCGCGGGTGGACGAAGCGCCGGTGCTGGCCAGTTTCGACCGCCACTATGCCGACACCACCGGCACCACCGGGCAGCCCTACCCCGGTGCCGTCGAGGCACTGGACCTGCTGCGGGCGCGCGGCCTGCTTGTCGCCTGCGTCACCAACAAGGAGCTGCGGCACACGCAGCACCTGCTGCGCCACCACCGCCTGCAGGACCGCTTCGACCTGGTGATCGGCGGCGATTCGCTGCCGCAGAAGAAACCCGATCCGGCCGTGTTGCAGCATGTGTCGGCCGCGCTGGGCGTGCCGCTGCAGGCCATGGCGCATGTGGGCGATTCGGCCACCGACGTGCAGGCCGCGCGCAATGCCGGCGTGCGCGCCTGGGTGGTGCCCTACGGCTACAACGCCGGCCGGCCGATTGCCGAAGCCGGGCCCGACGCGGTCTTCCCCGACCTGCTGGCCGCGGCCCATGCCGCGCTGCAGGCCGACGCGCGCTGAGCAGCCGGCCCCGCCGGACACTGCACAATCCTGCGCCGAGCGCGGCCCCGAGCCGCGCTTCGCCACGGAGAACCCACCATGAACTTCGACAAGGAAGTCGATGCCGCCGGGCTGGCCTGCCCGATGCCGATCGTCAAGACCAAGAAGGCGCTGGCCGGCATGGCCAGCGGCCAGGTGCTGCGCGTGATCGCCACCGACCCCGGTTCGGTGGCGGACATGGCCGCCTTTGCCGAGCAGACCGGCAATCCGCTGCTGCATTCAGGCACCGAAGGCGAGCGCTTCGTCTATTTCCTGCGCCGCGCCTAGGTCGGCCATGGAGACGTCGCCGGCCTCGATCAGCGCCCTGGTGGTGGCGGGCGGCTTCGCCATCGCCTTCGGCTTTGGTTGGGTGGCGGCGCGGGCCAACTTCTGCACCATGGGCGCGCTGTCGGACATCGTCAACATGGGCCACTGGGGTCGCATGCGCACCTGGCTGCTGGCGCTGGCGGTGGCCATCGCCGGCACCGCGCTGCTGGGTCTGACGGGCCAGGCCGACATCGCCAAGGCGGTGGCGCTGCGGCCCAGCCTGTCGTGGCTGTCGCTGCTGCTGGGCGGCCTGCTGTTCGGCGTGGGCATGACGCTGGCCGGTGGCTGCGCGAACCGCAACCTGGTGCGCGTGGGCGGCGGCAGCGTGCGCTCGCTGGTGGTGCTGACCTTCCTGGCCATCGCCTCGTACATGACGCTGAAGGGCCTGTTCGGCCAGTGGCGTGCGCGCTGGCTGGACCCGGTGCGCATCGACCTGGGCGAGCGCGGCTGGGCCGACCAGGGCCTGGACACGCTGGTGGCGCGCAGCACCGGCCTGCCCGACCCCACCGCGCTGTTGCTCGTGGCCGGGCTGCTGGTGCTGGCGCTGCTGGTCTTCGTGTTCAAGGACGCGCGCTTTCGCGCCAACGGCGCGCAGGTCTTTGCCGGGCTGGCCATGGGCGTGCTGATCGCCGCCGGCTGGTACGTCACCGGCCACCTGGGCTACGGCGAGAACCCCGACACGCTGGAACATGTGTTCTTCGCCACCAACTCGCGCACGCTGGAAAGCCTGAGCATGGTGGCGCCGCTGGCCTACACGCTGGAACTGCTGATGCTGTGGACCGATGCCTCGCTGAAGCTCACCTTCGGCATCGCCACGGTGGTGGGCGTGATCGCCGGTTCGCTGGTCCATGCGCTGGTGTCGCGCAGCTTCCGCTGGGAGGGCTTCGCCTCGGTGGCCGATTTGCGCACGCAGCTGTTCGGCGCGGTGCTGATGGGCTTCGGCGGCGTCACCGCGCTGGGCTGCACGGTGGGGCAGGGCATGACCGGCCTGTCCACGCTGGCCATCGGCTCCATCATCGCCGTGGCCGGCATCGTCACCGGTTCGGTGCTGACGCTGAAGTGGCTGCTCTGGCGCGCCGAGGCCGATTGAGGTTGAACGCACGACAAGCGGTCATCGGCGCAGGGCTCGGGCTCCTGGCGGCCGGTGCGCAGGCGGCCGGCGCGGCCGCCACCACGGCCGGCCCGCCCTGGTGGGTGTGGCCGCTGGCGTTGTTCGGCGTGTGCTTCCTGCTCGGCATGGTGGCCGTGCCGGCCGGTATCGGCGGCGGCACGCTGTTCGTGCCCATCGTCAGCAGCTTCTTCCCCTTTCACCTGGATTTCGTGCGCGGCGCCGGGCTGCTGGTGGCGCTGGCCAGCGCGCTGGCCGCCGGGCCGATGCTGCTGCGCTCGGGCCTGGGCAGCCTGCGCCTCGCGTTGCCGCTGGCGGTGCTGGCGTCGGCGGCGTCGATCGTCGGCGCGCAGATCGGCTTGGCGCTGCCCGCGCAAGTGGTGCAGCTGCTGCTGGGCATCGTGGTGCTGGGCATCGTGGTGCTGATGATCGTGGCGCCCGCGGCGCCGGCGGCCGCGCCGCGCGAGCCCGACGCGCTGTCGCGGGCGCTGGCGCTGCACGGGCTGTACTACGACGCCGCCAGCCGCGGCGCGGTGGCCTGGCAGGCGCGCCACAGCCTGCCCGGGCTGCTGACCTTTGCGCTCATCGGCCTGCTGGGCGGCATGTTCGGCATTGGCGCGGGCTGGGCCAACGTGCCGGCGCTGACGCTGCTGATGGGCGTGCCGCTGAAGGTGGCGGCCGGCACCTCCAGCCTGATCCTGTCGCTGGCCAGTTCCTCGGCCGCCTGGGTGTACCTGAACCAGGGCGCAGTGCTGACGATGATCGCCGTGCCCTCGGTGGTGGGCATGATGCTCGGCGCACGCATCGGCGCGCGCCTGCTCAACGTGCTGAAGGGCCAGGTGATCCGCCGCCTGGTTATCGGTGTGCTGCTTTTCGCCGGATTGCGCGCACTGCTCAAGGGCCTGGGGGTGTGGGCATGAAGCCGCCAGTGGTCGAGCAGCCACCCGAGCAGCAACGCTACGCCCGGGTGCTGGAATGGGCCTCGCGCGCCGGGCTGCTGGTGCTGGTGCTCAGCTTTGCGGCCTACGTCACCGGGCTGATGGACGCGCACGTGCCGCCCGAGAAGCTGCCCGGGCTGTGGATCCATCCGGTGGACCGTTTCATCGAGCTGACCGGCTCGCCGCGCGGCTGGGGCTGGCTGGGCCTGGTCCACCTGGGCGACATCGCCGGGTTGCTGGGCATCGCCATCCTGGCCGGCGGCTCGGTGCTGTGCCTGCTGTCGCTGGTGCCGCTGTATGCCAGGCGGCGCGACCGGGCCTTCGCCGCCATCAGCCTGGCAGGTGCGGTGGTGATCCTG
>Ga0209369_1001086_pt1 | contig 16282 bp, 13 predicted proteins | sample EBPBio142010_DNA_FD_185865 | JGI IMG/M metagenome (GOLD analysis project Ga0209369, IMG submission 185865) | Wastewater treatment Type I Accumulibacter community from EBPR Bioreactor in Madison, WI, USA - Reactor 1_10/4/2010_ DNA (SPAdes)... | ecosystem: Engineered > Bioreactor > EBPR >... | reverse complement strand
CGAAGCTGCCGCCGACGTCTCCGGTGGGCTGCCCGGCGAGGAGCAGACCGCACCCGTCTCCACCATCACCCGCGGCTCCAGTCGGCTCGGCTCTGCCGCCATCGGCTCGCAGCGAGCGAGCGGCAGCGGCTCGACGGTCACCAAGCGCGTCGGCAGTGGCTCTCGGCGGCTGCGCTCGGCCCGGCTCGGCGCCGGGCTGACCCAGGTGCCGCCCACCCCACAGATCGACGCGGCCGAGGCGATCATGGCCAACCCGGTGGTCCCGGAGAACAAACGCGTCTGCCCGACCTGCGGCTCACCGGTCGGCCGCGGTCGAGATGGCCAACCCGGACGGACCGAGGGATTCTGCCCGAAGTGCGGCGCGAAGTTCTCCTTCACCCCCAAGCTGAAGGCGGGTGACCTGGTCGCGAATCAGTACGAGGTCGCCGGCTGCCTGGCGCACGGCGGGTTGGGCTGGATCTACCTGGCCAAGGACAAGAACGTGTCCGATCGCTGGGTGGTGCTCAAGGGCCTGCTGAACACCGGCGACGCCGATGCGCTGGCCGTGGCGCTGATCGAGAAGCAGTTCCTGGCCCAGGTCGAGCACCCGTTGATCGTGGAGATCTACAACTTCGTCAGCCACGACGGAGCCGGCTACATCGTGATGGAGTACGTCGGCGGCATCTCGCTGAAGGACATCCTCAAGGACCGGATGCGCGCCGCGGGCGGCAGCTACAACCCGCTGCCGGTGGACCAGGCACTGGCGTACATCCTGGAGGTGCTGCCGGCCTTCCAGTATCTGCACGACCTCGGGCTGGTCTACTGCGACTTCAAGCCCGACAACCTGATCCAGGTCGGGGATGCGGTCAAGCTGATCGACCTCGGCGGCGTACGCCGGCTGGACGACGACGAGTCCGCGATCTACGGCACGATCGGTTACCAGGCGCCCGAGGTGCCGCAGGTCGGCACCAGCGTCGCCTCCGACATCTACACCATCGGCCGCACGCTGCTGGTGCTGCGGCCACCGCGCATGGGCGGCGAGCCCGGCCGCGGCGGGCCGCGCATGGGGCCCGGCGGCCCACCGCCGCCGGGGGCGATGCCGGGCTTCGGCCCGCCGCGGCCGGCCGAACCGATGCTGCCCGGCTGGGCCGGCGGCTTCCCGCCCGGCGGCTGGGGCCTGGTGCTGCTGATGGTGCTGCTGTTCCTGGCGGTGGCCGCCGGTGCCTGGCCGGTGGTGCGGCGGCTGACCCGCCGGCTCGAGGCGCTGAAGCAGGGCGTCGAAGCCTTCGGCGCCGGTGCGCTGCACCAGCGCGTGGCCGAGGACGGCCGCGACGAGGTGGCCGCGCTCGGCGCCAGCTTCAACCGTGCGGCGGCGCGCATCGAGGCGCTGCTGCGCTCGCACCAGAGCCTGCTGGCCAACGCCAGCCATGAGCTGCGCTCGCCGCTGGCGCGGCTGAAGATGGCCGCGTCGATGCTGGACGATGCCGCGCCGGCGCAGCGCCCGGCGCTGCGCGCCGAGATCAGCGCCAACATCGCCGAGCTCGACGCGCTGGTCGAGGAGGTGCTCACCGCCAGCCGGCTGGACGCCGCGCAGGGCCTGCAGCGCCGCGAGCCGATCGCGCTGCTGGCGCTGGCCGCGGAAGAGGCCGCACGCGTGCAGGCCGGCGCCGACGGCGAGGATTTGGTGGTCACCGGCGACGAGAAGCTGCTGCGCCGCGCCTTGCGCAACCTGCTGGAAAACGCCCAGCGCTACGGCGGCGACGACCTGGGCGTGCACGTACGGCGGGGGCCGGCCGGCAGCGCCGAGCTGCTGGTCTGCGACCGCGGCCCCGGCGTGCCCGAGGCCTACCGGGAGCGCATCTTCGAGGCCTTCTTCCGCCTGCCCGGCCATGCCGAGCGCGAAGGCGGCGTCGGCCTGGGCCTGGCGCTGGTGCGGCAGATCGCGCAGGCTCATGGCGGCAGCGTGCGCTGCGAGCCGCGCGAGGGCGGCGGCAGCTGCTTCAGGCTCAGCCTGCCAGGGGAGGGCACGGCCGCTTAAGCTATGCGTTTCGTTGCCACCGAAGCGCCCGATGCCCGCCCGTTCGCCTGCCACCCGCAAGACTGTCGCCAAGACCTCCGCCAAGACCGCTGCCAGCCCGCGCAGCCGCCGCCTCGACCTGGTGCTGCTGGGCGCCACCGGCTTCACCGGCCGGCAGGCGGTGCGGGCGGTGCTGCAGCAGCAGCCCGATGCCCGCTGGGGCGTGGCCGGGCGCGATGCCGCGCGGCTGCAGGCAGTGGTGGACGAGTTGCTGCCGCCCGGCGCCCGCCCGCCGAAGATCATCGTGGCCGACACCACCGACGCCGCATCGCTGCGCGCGCTGGCGCGGCAGACCCAGGTGCTGTTCAACCTGGCCGGGCCGTACCACGCCACTGGTGACGACGTGGTAGCGGCCTGCATCGCCGCCGGCACGCATTACCTGGACCTGTCGGCCGAGACCTTCTGGATCCAGCGGCTGGTGCGCGAGCAGCACGACGCCGCCGTGCGCGCCGGCGTGCGGATCATGCCCTGCGCCGGTTATGAATCGCTGCCCTTCGACCTGGCCACGCACTGGGCCGCACACCAGTTGCGTGCGCGCGCCGGCGAGGCCTGCGCCGAGCTGAAGATCGGCGTCACGATCACCGGCCGCATGATCACCGACCCGCGCGACCTGGTCAGCGGCGGCACCGCGGCCAGCGTGCTGGAGCTGCTGGCCCATGACGACACCGACTGCCTGCGCGACATGGCCTGCCTGCTGCCGCCCGGCGCGCCGCAGCATCGGGCGGTGGCGCGGCGCAATGCGCTGCAATGGCTGCCGCGCTACGACGCCGACCTACAGTCGGTGCTGGCGCCGACGCTGCCCGGGCCCTTCATCAACCCGCCGGTCATCCTGCGCGGCGTGGCGCTGGCCGACGACCCGACGCTGTTCGCGCCGAACTTCCGCTACCGCGAAGGCACCACGATGGCCCGGCTGCTGCCCGGCGGCGGCCGCTTCCTGCCGGCGCCCAGCGCGCGCGCGTTGCAGTGGGCGCTGGCCGCTTCGGTGACGGTGCCGCTGGCCAACCTGAGTGCCACCATCGCCGGCCCGCTGCGCTTCCAGCGCCAGGCGCTGCGCGCGCTGCTGCAGCGGCTGGTGCCCCGGCCCGGCCAGGGGCCCAGCGAGAAGGCGCTGGACGCCATCGGCTACGAGCTGGAAGTGCGGGCCCGCGGCCAGCGCGGCGCGCGCTTCCGCGGCCGCGTTGTCGCCCAGGGCCATCCGGGCTACCGCTCGACGCCGGAGATGGCGGTGTGCGCCGCGCTGGGCCTGGCTGACGGCAGCCTGGGCCGCACGCCGCATGTGGGCATCGTGTCGCCGGCCGCCGGGCTGGGCATCGAGCTGGTGCCGGCACTGGCCCGCGCCGGCGTGCAGTTCCTGCCCGGCCCATGAAGCTGTCGCTGTCCGGCACGCCGGAATACAAGTTCGGCATGCTGGCACTGACCTCTATCTGCGGGCTGGTGGATTCGGCCTGCTTCCTGGCGCTGGGTGGCGTGTTCGCCGAGCTGATGACCGGCAACCTGCTGCTGATCGCCTTTGCGGTGGCCCGCGGCGAGCTGTTCGGCGCGCACGTGGTGGCGGGGCTGTTCGCCATCGTGCCGTTCATGCTGGGCGCCTTCGTGGCCGGGCTGTTTGCCAACGGCCGGCACCCGATGGGCGGGCGCATCATCGGCTACCCGGTGGAATACGCCGCGGTGCTGCTGGCCACGGTGGTGGCGCTGGTGATGGACCCGCGCCGCGTCGGCCCGCTGTCGCAGGACCTGGCCACCGGCGGCAGCGGTGAATGGGCGCGGCCGGTCATCGTCGGCCTGCTGGCCTTCGGCATGGGCATCCACAACGCGCTGATGCGCAAGCACGGCGTGCCCGACGTGGCCACCAACCTGCTGACGCTGACGATGACCGGCCTGCTTTCCGAATCGCGCTGGGCCGGCGGCAGCTCGCCGCATTGGCAGCGGCGCACGATGTCGGTGCTGATCTTCTTCTGCAGCGCGGCGCTGGGCGCCTGGCTGCTGCGCTTTGGCGTGGCCGCGCCGCTGGTGGCCGCCAGCCTGATCTTCACCGTGGCGCTGTGGCCGCTGATGAAGGGCCGTGCCGAATAGCGCTCAGGCCCGGCCCGCCTGCCGGCGCAGCACCAGCGCCAGCAGCCCGGTCAGCAGCAGCGCGGCCAGCACCAGGCCCAAGGTGGAGGCGACCCAGAAGCCGCGTGCGCCGGCCAGGGCCGGCGGCGTCAGCCCGGTAAGGTCGAAGGCCAGCAGGTAGCCGCCGCCCAGGCCCACACCCCACAGCGACACCGCAAAGATCACCATCGGCAGCGTGGCGATGCGCCAGGCGCGCAGCACGAAGGAGGCCACGCACTGCAGCGCATCGGCGGTGTGGAACAGCGCCACGAAGGCCAGCAGCGGCAGCGCCGCGGCGATGACGGCTGCGTCGTCGGTGTACAGGTGCACGACGGCATGGCGCAGCCCGAACACCAGCGCGCCCACCGCGGCGGCCAGCACCAGCGCCATCTGCAGCCCGTGCCAGCCCAGCCGGCCGGCCGAGGCCATGTCGCGCGCGCCGATGCGCTGCGCCACCAGCGTGCCGGTGGCATTGCCCAGTGCCAGCGGCAGCATGAACAGGATCGACACCAGGTTCGCCGCCAGCTGGTGGCCGGCCACCGCGGTGGCGCCCAGCCGGGCGATGAAGATGGCCATGAACGAGAAGCCGGTCACCTCGATCAGGATCGACGCGCCCATCGGCACGCCCAGCCGCAGCTGCGTGTGCAGGGCCTTGCGGTCGGGCGCGCGCATGCCGCCGCCACCCAGCTGGAAGGGCGCATAGAAGCGGTCGCGCCGCAGCACCCACAGCCCGGCCAGCACCTGCGACCACATGGCGATGGCGGTGGCGATGCCACAGCCCATCACGCCCAGGCTGGGGATGCCCAGGGCCGGCACGCCGAACACCAGCGCCGCCGACAGCGGCAGCTTGAGCCCCAGGCCGGCCAGCTGGATGAACATCACCGCCTTGGGCCTGGAAACCGCGTTGTTGAAGCCACGGTAGGCCGCGAACAGCAGCGCTGCCGGCAGCGCGAAGGCCAGCGCGCCCAGGTACTGGCGCACCTTGGCCTCGACCTCGGGCGGCGCCTGCGACAGCGCCAGGAAGGGCCACGGGAAGGCCAGCAGCGTGCAGCCCAGCACCGACAGGCCCAGCGCCAGCCACACCGCCTGGTGCAGCTGGTGGCCGGCCTCGGGCAGCTTCTGCGCGCCGAAGAACTGGCCGACGATCGGCCCCACCGCCACCACCACGCCCATGAAGCCGATGAACACCGTGATGTAGGCCGCCGAGCCCACGGCCAGCGCCGCCAGGTCCAGCGCGGCATAGCGGGCGACGAACAGCGTGTCCAGCGTGCCGAAGGCGATGACCGCCAGCTGCGCGATGAACACCGGCCAGGCCAGCGGCAGGATGCGCGCGGCCGAGTCGCGCCAGCCCAGCCGGGCCGGCCAGGCGTCGTCGGCGGCCGCGGTCACGGCGCGGCCGGGCCCTGGGCCGGCGCGAAGCTGTCGGGGGAAGGGTGGTCGATGCCGCGGGCCAGGCGGGCGCGCTCGGCATAGCGGTTGAAGCGCCAGGCGCGCGCTTCCATCGTGATGCGCCGCCACACCGCGCGCTTCTCGGCCGGGCTGTAGGCCTGCCAGTGCTGCACTTCCTCGAAGCTGCGGCCGCAGCCCTTGCATTCGGCATCGCCCTGCGAGGTGGAGCAGATGGCGATGCAGGGCGCATCGGGTGTGCTGGCGTACCAGTCCAGCCAGGCCTGGCGGGCGGCGGCGGGCATGCCTTGCTCGTCGCACTCGGCCTCGTGGTAGTAGACCATCAGGCCGTAGACCTCGGCCAGGGCGCGCACCTCGTCACAGGCGCGCAGGCCGTCGGGCGAAGGCTTGCGCTCGCGCCACCAGTTGATGGCGGATTCGATGTCGGTGATGTGGATGCCGGCCATGGGGGCGGCAAGCATAGCGGGCCCGGCGCGCCGGGCCGTGGGCAGGGTTACAGCGCCAGCCGCGCCGCCAGCTCGCGCAACCGCTCGATGCCGGGCTCCTTGCGCGGCCAGGTCAGCTCGACGCCGTCGCCGGCATGGCGCGGCAGCACGTGCAGGTGCAGGTGCGGCACGGTCTGCCAGCCGGCGGCCTTGTTGGCCTGCAGGACGGTGATGCCCTCTGGCGCGAAGGCGGCCTGCACCGCCAGCGCGATGCGCCGCGCGGCGCGCATCAGCGCCGCGGCTTCGTCCTCGGTGCAGTCGAGCAGGGTCTCGCGCGGCGCCTTCGTGGCGACGATGACGTGACCGTCGTTCACCTGGCCAGCGTCCATGAAGGCGAAGACGAGATCGTCCTCGTAGACCTTGGCGCAAGGCCATTCGCCGGACAGCAGCTTCTCGAAGACGGTGCTCATTTGACGGGGCTCTGGTCGACGAAGATCAGCTTCGAGGTGTCGAAGCCGGCCGCCGCTGCGCGCGCCACCAGCCGGTCGCGCGTGGCGGCATCCAGCGTCGGCGTGCGCGCCAGCAGCCACAGGAAGGAGCGGTCGGGGCCCGCCACCAGCGCGTAACGGTAGTCCTGCTGGTCCAGCTCGAAGACCACGTAGCTTCCGTAGAAGGGCCCGAAGAAGGACACCTTCAGGTAGCCGATGTCCGGCGACTGCACGAAGTAGGCCTTGCCGGTGGCCTGCTTCCAAGTCTTGCTGTCGGCCAGGTAGCCGCGGTTGGTGACGTCAATGCCGCCATCGTCGCGCTTGCGGTACTCGGCGGTGACGCGCGACATGCCGCGCTCGAAGCCGTGGTCCAGGCGGGCGATCTCGTACCAGGTGCCCAGGTAGCGCTCGGCCTGGAAACCGCTGACCGGCTGGATGCCGTCGGGCACGGCCACACAGCCGGCCAGCAGCGCGACGCAAAGGATCAGGAAAAGTCGGCGCATGGGCTCAGGCTCTCATCAGGGTGCTCTTGCCGAACAGGCTTTCGATCAGGTCCACCGCCAGCACGGCGGTCTTGTTGCGTTCGTCGAAGGCGGGGTTCAGTTCCATCACGTCCAGGCTGGCCAGGCGGCCGGTGTCGGCGATCATTTCCATGCACAGCTGGGCCTCGCGGTAGGTGGGCCCGCCGGGCACCGTGGTGCCCACGCCGGGCGCGATGCCGGGGTCGAGGAAGTCGACGTCGAAGCTGACGTGCAGGTGGGTGTGGGCGTCCAGCGTGGCCAGGGCCAGCTCCATGGCGTGGCGCATGCCCATCTCGTCGACATAGCGCATGTCGAAGACCTCCAGCCCGGCCTGGTGCACCAGCCGCTTCTCGCCGGCATCGACGCTGCGGATGCCGATCTGCCGCACCCACTTGGGCTGCAGCGCCGGCACCTTGCCGCCGATTTCCAGCAGCGCCTGCGGGCCATGGCCGCACAGGCAGGCCACCGGCATGCCGTGCAGGTTGCCGCTGGGCGTGAGCAGGCTGGTGTTGAAGTCGGCATGGGCATCCAGCCACAGCACGCGCAGCTTGCGGCCGGCCTCGCGGCAGTGCTGGGCCACCGCGCTGATGGAGCCGACGGCCAGCGAATGGTCGCCGCCCATCAGCAGCGGCATGCGCCCAAGCCGCAGCTCGGCCAGCACCGCATCGTGCACCAGGTGGTTCCAGGCCACCACCTCGTCCAGGTGGCGGTAGCCGTGCTGCGGCGGCAGCCAGGGGTTGGGCGGGCCGCTCAGGTTGCCGCGGTCCAGCACCTCGGCGCCGTGCTGGCGCAGGGCTTCGGCCAGGCCGGCCACGCGCAAGGCCTCGGGGCCCATGCCGGCGCCGCGGTGGCCGGCGCCGATGTCGGTGGGCGCGCCGATCAGGCTGATCAGCCGGGTGGCGGGCACTAGATGTCCACCGCCAGGTCGCCGGTCTGCGTGACGGGCGCATCGAAGCCGTATTCGCTTTCCAGCAGCGCCCAGGCTTCCTCGGCGCTTTCGACGTAGTGGAAGAGCTTGACGTCGCCCGGGGCGATCATGCCGGTGTCGATCAGCAGATCGAAGTTGATCAGCTTCGACCAGAACTCGCGGCCGAACAGCAGGATCGGCCGGCGCCGGCACTTGCCGGTCTGGATCAGCGTCATGGTCTCGAACAGCTCGTCCAGCGTGCCGAAGCCGCCCGGGAAGCACACCAGCGCGATGCTGCGCATCAGGAAGTGCATCTTGCGCAGGCCGAAGTAGTGGAACTGGAAGCACAGCTCCGGCGTGATGTAGTCATTGGGCGCCTGCTCGTGCGGCAGCACGATGTTCAGGCCGATGCTCTTGCCGCCCACCTCGTGGGCGCCGCGGTTGCCGGCTTCCATGATGCCGGGCCCGCCGCCGGTGACCACGTAGATTGGCGTGTCCAGGCTGCGCGAGCGCGTGGTCACCAGCGCGGCGAATTCGCGCGCCGCGTCGTAGTAGCGGCTCATCTGCACCTGCATCGTCGCGCGGCGCAGCGCGGTGGCGTCGCCGTGGGCCTGCGCGTCGGCCAGCGCCTGCGCGGCGGCCTCGGGCGCTGGGATGCGCGCGCTGCCGAAGAGCACGATGGTCGATTCGATGCCCAGGCGCTTCTGCACCATCTCGGGCTTCAGCAGCTCGAGCTGCATGCGCACCGGCCGCAGTTCGTCTTGCAGCAGGAACTCCACATCGGTGAAGGCCAGGCGGTAGGCGCTCTCGGGGCCGCTGTAGCGCGACACCGGCGGCACGGCCTGGGCGTCCTCTTCGGCGGTGGGGAAGTTGCGGGCGGTCAGGTCGTTGCGCTTGGTGTCCATGGGCGGCCGTCGGTAGAAGGGTTGCAGCTTAGCGCGCGGGGGCGTGAGAAGCGTTGCGGTGGCCGGCGCAGACCGGGCAATCGGCCGCAGCCTGCACGGCGATCGAGGTCCATTCCATGCTGCGCGCGTCCAGCATCAGCAGCCGGCCGGCCAGCGGCTGGCCGATGCCGACCAGCAACTTCAAGGCCTCGGCCGCCTGCACGGTGCCGATCAGCCCGACCAGCGGCGCAAACACGCCCAGCGTGGCGCAGGCCGCATCGGCCACCGCGGCCTGTGGCGGGAACAGGCAGGCATAACAGGGCACGCCCGGCAGGCGACGGTCGTACACCGAGACCTGGCCGTCGAAGCCCACCGCGGCGCCGGCCACCAGCGGCTTGCCGTGCGCGACGCAGGCGGCATTGACGGCCTGGCGGGTGGCGTAGTTGTCGCTGCAGTCCAGCACCACGTCCGCCTGCGGCACCAGCCGGTCCAGCAGCGCGGCGTCGGCACGCTGCACCAGCGCCTGCACCTGCAGACCGGGGTTGATGGCCAACATGCGGGCCGCGGCCGAGGCCGCCTTGGGCTGGCCGATGCGCGACTGGTCGTGCGCGATCTGCCGCTGCAGATTGGTCAGATCCACCGTGTCGTGGTCGACCACCGTGATGCGACCGACCCCGGCGCTGGCCAGGTACAGCACCACCGGCGAGCCCAGCCCACCGGCGCCGATGACCAGCGCGTGCGCGGCCAGCAGCCGCTGCTGCCCTTCGATGCCGATGTCGTCGAGCAGGATGTGGCGCGAATAGCGCAGCAGCGCGGTGTCGTCCATGGGCTGGCTCAGCAGGCACAAGGCCCGCACGGGGCGGGCCTTGGCAAGCAGCGTGGCGCGGCAGGCTTCAGTTGACGTCGGCCTCGGCCTTGCGCTCGACCGCAGTCTTGCTGACGATGACCGGCCGCTTGGTCAGCTGGTTCAGCGCCTGCTGCAGCTGGAAGTCCTCGGCCGTGCCGAACTCGGGCAGCGGCTTGGGCGCGTCCTTCTGCTTGGACAGCTGCTCTTCGAGCTTCTGGCGTGCTTCCTCGCGGGCCTTGTTGCGGGCTTCGTCCTTCTTCTCGTCGGCACCGGCCAGGTGCTTGTTGAGATCGGCCTCGCGCATGCGCAGCGCCGCGAAGACGTTGCCGTCGGCGGTTTCGTCCAGCCAGATGTCGGGCACCACGCCACGCGCCTGGATGGCCTTGCCGGTGGGCGTGTAGTAGCGCGCGGTGGTGATCTTCAGCGCGGTGTCGGCCGACAGCGGGCGCACCGTCTGCACCGAGCCCTTGCCGAAGGTCTGCGCGCCCATGATCGTGGCGCGCTTGTGGTCCTGCAGCGCGCCGGCGACGATCTCGCTGGCCGAGGCCGAGCCTTCGTTCACCAGCACCACCAGCGGCACCGTCTTCACCGCCGCAGGCAGGCGCTTCAGCGGGTCGGAGCCGGCGCGGCGGGCGTAGTACTCGGGCGCGGCCTTGAACGTGGCCTTCGATTCCGGGATCTGGCCGTTGGTGGTGACGACCACCACGTTCTCGGGCAGGAAGGCGGCCGAGATGGCCACCGCCGCGTCGAGCAGGCCGCCCGGGTCGTTGCGCAGGTCGAGCACCAGGCCCTTCAGGTTGGGATCCTGCTTGTACAGATCTTCCAGCTTGCGCACGAAGTCCTCGACCGTGCGGTCCTGGAACTGGCTGACGCGCAGCCAGGCGTAGCCGGGCTCCAGCATCTTGGCGCGCACGCTCTGGATGCGGATCTCCTCGCGGGTGATCACCACCGGGAAGCTGCGGTTCTCGCTCTTGCGGAAGACGGTCAGCGTGACCTTGGTGTTGGGCTCGCCGCGCATGCGCTTGACGGCCTGGTCCATGCTCAGGCCCTTGACCGGCGTCTCGTCGATGCGAGTGATCAGGTCGCCGCTCTTGATGCCGGCGCGGAAGGCGGGCGAGCCTTCGATCGGCGACTGCACCTTGACCAGGCCGTCTTCCATGCCGATCTCGATGCCCACGCCGACGAAGCGGCCGCCGGTCTGCTCGCGGAATTCCTTCAGCGTCTTCTTGTCGAAGTACTGCGAATGCGGGTCCAGCCCGGCGACCATGCCGCTGATGGCGTCGCCGATCAGCTTCTTCTCATCGACCGGCTCGACGTAGTCGCTCTTGACCATGCCGAACACGGCAGCCAGCTGCTGCAGCTCCTCCAGCGGCAGCGGCGCGGCGGCGTTGCGCGCGAAGGCCTGCAACTGGATCGTGGCCAGGGCGCCGGCAAGCGCCCCCACGGCGATGAATCCGGCGACCCTGAGTTTGGCGTTCATGCGTGCTCCCAGCCTGCTACGGCAGGCGTCATCCCAGTATAAAACCCGACCCGGCTTCGAGTATGAAGCGAGGGTGAAAGTTGCACGCTCAGGCCGGGGGCGCCGCTTCCCGCGGGAAGGTGACCACATGGTCCACCTGGGCGCGGATGCCGATCCATTCGCCCACCTGGTGGTCGTGGTGCGAAGGCACGTGGGCCATCACCTGCTCGCCGCTGGCCAGGCGCAGCGTGTACAGGAACTCCGAACCGCGGAAGGCCTTGCGCTCGATGCGCGCCTTCACCGGGCTCAGGTCGTCGTGCACGATGTCGTCGGCGCGCAGCAGCACGTCGCATTCGCCGCCGGGGTAGGCCTCGGGCAGCGGGCATTCCTGCAGGTCTTCCAGCGCGCCCAGCGCGGTCTGCACGCAGCCGCCCAGGTCGGCCGCGGCGGCGCGATCGATGCGCGCCGGCGTGAACACGCCGTGGCCGATGAACTGGGCCACGAAACGCGTCGCGGGCCGGTGGTACAGCGCATAGGCGTCGTCCCACTGCTCGAGCCGGCCGCGCTGCATGACGCCGATGACATCGCCCAGCGCGAAGGCCTCGAGCTGGTCGTGGGTGACGAACAGCGCCGTCGTGCCGGTGTTCTTCAGGATGCCGCGCACCTCGTGCGCCAGGCGCTCGCGCAGGTCCACGTCCAAGTTGGAGAAGGGCTCGTCCAGAAGCAGCAGGCGCGGCTGCGGCGCCAGCGCCCGCGCCAGCGCAATGCGCTGCTGCTGGCCGCCCGACAGCTGATGCGGCGCCCGCTTGGCGGCATGCGCCAGGCCCACCAGGTCCAGCATCTGCTGCACCCGGGCGGCGCGCTCGGCCTTGGGCAGCTGCTGCACGCCGAAGGCCACGTTGTCGGCCACGCTCAGGTGCGGGAACAGCGCGTAATCCTGGAACACCATGCCGATACGCCGGGCCTCCGGCGGCACCTGCAGGCCGGTGGCGGCATCGCCCAGCAGCTCGCCGCCGATGCGCACCCGGCCGGCCGACAGCGGCTCCAGCCCGGCCACCGCGCGCAGCAGCGTGGTCTTGCCGCAGCCCGAAGGCCCGATCAGCACGCCGATCTGCCCGGCCGCCAGGCCCAGCGACACGCCGGCCACGGCCGCCTGCTCGGCGCGCGCGCCGGCGTACCGCACCCCCACCGATTCCAGGCTCAGGAACATGGCCCCATGATAATTGACTCGATGTCAATGAGTATGCTTCGCATTAACGCAAAGCGGGACGCATGCGGGCGCTGCTGAGCACGCTGTGCCTGCTGCTGGCCCTGCCGGTGCTGGGGGTGCTGGGTGCCTGGCTGGCGCTGGACGCGCAGGCCCTGGCCACGCTGTCGCACCAGGCCAGCACCGTGCTGCCCGGCTACGTGCTGCAGACCGCAGCGCTGGCCCTCGGCGTGGGCGTGGGCGTGATGGCGCTGGGCGCGGCCTGCGCGGCGGCGGTGGCGCTGTTCGACTTCCCCGGCCGGCGCATCTTCGAATGGGCGCTGCTGCTGCCGCTGGCCATGCCGGCCTACGTGCTGGCCTATGCCTGGACCGACGCGCTGCAGTACGGCAGCCCGCTGCAGACCGCGCTGCGCGGCCTGCTGGGCGTGCAGGGCCCGCTGTGGCCCGACGTGCGCAGCCTGTGGGGCGCGGTGGTCCTGTTCGTGCTGTGCCTGTACCCCTACGTCTACCTGCTGACGCGCACCGCGCTGGCCGAGCGCGGCGTGCAGATGATGGAAGCCGCCCGGCTGTTGGGCGCGGGCCTGCGCCGCCGCGTGCTGCAGGTGGCGCTGCCGCTGGCCCGGCCGGCCATCGCCGCCGGCGTGGCACTGGCGCTGATGGAGACGCTGGCCGACTATGGCGTGGGCGCCTATTTCGGCCTCAACACCTTCAGCACCGGCATCTACAAGGCCTGGCTGGTGATGAACGATCCGCTGGCGGCGGCGCAGCTGGCGTCGCTGCTGCTGCTGTTCGTGGCGCTGCTGCTGACGGCCGAGCGCCGCGCCCAGCGCCGGCTGCGCTTTGCCGCCGGCCGCGCCGCGCAGAGCGCCGAGGCGCGCCCCGTGCGGTTGCGCGGCCGTGCCGCGCTGGGCGCCTGGCTGCTGTGCGCGCTGCCGGTGGCGCTGGGCTTCGTGCTGCCAGTCGCCTGGCTGCTGCGCATGCTGTGGGTCGAGGCCTCGGCCTCCGAACTGGGCCTGCCGCTGGCGCGCTTTGTCGACTGGTCGCTGGCCAGCCTGCGCCTGGCCGCGCTGGCGGCGCTGGCCGCCACGCTGCTGGCCCTGGCGCTGGGCGTTGCGCTGCGCCGCGGCGGCGGCACGCTGCTGCCGGCCATGGCGCGGGTGGTGTCACTGGGCTATGCGGTGCCCGGCGCGGTGATCGCGGTGGGCATCCTGCTGCCGCTGGCCTGGGCGCAGCAGCGCTGGCCGCAGCTGGCGCTGGGCGTCTGGGTCACCGGCACGGTGTTCGGGCTGCTCTATGCGTACCTGGTGCGCTTCTCGGCGGTGGCGCTGCAGTCGGTGGAAGCCGGCTTGGCGCGCGTGCCGCGCAGCATCGACGACACCGCCCGGCTGCTGGGCGCGCGGCCGGGCCGGGTGTTCATGCAGTTGCACCTGCCGCTGCTGCGGCGCTCGGCGCTGGCCGCGGCGCTGCTGGTCTTCGTCGACGTGATGAAGGAGCTGCCCGCCACCCTGGTGCTGCGGCCCTTTGGCAGCGACACGCTGGCGGTGGTGGCCTACAACCTGGCCCGCGACGAGCGCCTGGGCGAGGCGGCGCTTCCCTCGCTGGCCATCGTGGCGGTGGGGCTGCTGCCGGTGGTGTTGCTGTCGCGGGCGCTGCGGCAGCAGTAATCCTGCGCACTTCGGCCGCGTTGCCAGGCCGTGGCGGGCCGATGCCGCGCTACGCTGCGGGCTGTACCGGAACCCCGCCCCGAGGAAGCCCATGGCCATCGACCCCAGCCCGATCGACGACCCCCATCCGCTGATCGACCGCGCCATCGAAGGCATGGAGATGCGCGGCGTCAGCATGCCCGGCCCCGAGGGCCCGGTGATGGGCTACCAGTGGCGGATGAAGGTGCGCGTGTTCGCCACGCCGACGACGCCCGAGACGGTGGAGAACATGCCCTGGGTCTTCGGCTCGGAAGAGGCGGTGGATCAGATGCTGCAGGCCTGGCAGGACTACCTGGGCACCCAGGGCCACTGGGCGCGGCGGCAGGCGCCGCCGCCGATGAAGCTCAGCTGATCTCAGCTGGCCCCCCCGACAGGAATCGAACCTGTATCTGCCGCTTAGGAGGCGGCCGTTCTATCCGTTGAACTACGGCGGGCTGGGCGCGGATTTTCTCATGCGCCCTGACGGCGCGGCCTTCAGTTCCAGCGCCAGGTCCAGATCAGTTCCAGCGAGTTGCTCTCGCCCGACTGCGCGCGCACCGTGAAGCGCTGCGCGATGCGGTAGATGAGCTGCCAGTTGCCGGTGGTGGCGTTCAGCCCGCGCTCGTAGCCGATGTACCAGTTGCGCGACAGCTGCTTGCCCACCGAGACGATGGCCCCGCCGGTGGCGTTGTCGCTCTGCCGCACCGACAGGTCGTCCAGGCCGATCACGTTGAACAGGTTGTCCAGCACGCTGGGTTCGTCGCCGGACAGCAGCGCCATCGCCGCGGCCTGCAGCAGCGCGGTGTCGCCGGTGCCCGGGCCCTCGCTGGCCCGGCCGCGCAGCAGCCAGCTCAGCTTGTCGGCGTCGGACATCTCGGGGTCGGAGAACAGCCGCACCCGCGGCACCAGCACCGTGCCGGTGACGGCCACGCCCACCCGCACGTCCAGGTTGGGCCGGGTGGCCTCGATGTCGAGCTGCGGGTTCTCGATCGGGCCGTTGAAGCTGAGCACGCCGCGGTCGATGTTCAAGCGCTGCCGATAGGCGCGGTAGGTGCCGTCCACGGTGCGCACGCTGCCGTCCACGCGCAGCCGGCCCTGCGGCGCGCTGAGCCGCAACTCGCCGCGCAGGCCGGCGTCCAGCCCGTTGCCGCGGATGCGCAGCTTCTCGCCCAGCTGCACGCGCAGGTCCAGCAGCGCGTTGCGTCGGCGCGCCTGCGCGGCCTCGGAATCCACCGCCGCCACGGTGGTGAAGGCCGGCGCCTCGGCGCCGCCGCGCAGCACGTGCACGTCGTCGGACAGGCGCGGCGCCTCGCTGCGGCTGAAGTCGATCAACCCTTCGTCGATGCCGAACTCGCCGGTCAGCGCCAGGCTGTCGCGGGCCAGCTTCAGCGTCGCGTCGCCGCTGGCCACGATGCGCCGGTCGATGCGGCCCAGCAGTTGGAACTGCTCCAGCGTCAGGTTCAGCTCGGCACGCGGCGTGGCGCCCAGGTTGGCGTCGCCGCGCAGCGCCAGCCGGCCCTTGCCCGCGCTGGCGGCGAACTTCTCGATGCGCGCGGTCTCGCCCAGCATCACGATCTTCAGCTCGCCGTCGCGCACGTCCACGCCCTGCAGCACGTTGCGCACGCCGATGCCCTGGCCGTTCAGTTCGCCGGTGAATTCCGGCGCGCCGAAGCGGCCGCCCAGCGCGGCGCTGGCGTTCAGGCCGCCGTTCAGGCGCCAGCCGGCCGGCAGCCACGGGCCCCACACGCCCAGGTCGGCGATGCGCAGCTCCAGCACGCCGTCCATCGGCGCGTCGGCCGCCGGCCACAAGGCTTTGGGCGTGCTGCGCACCGACACCGCGCCTGCGGCGCTGCCCAGCGTCTTGCCGGCCAGGCCGGCGCCGATGTTCCACAGCCCGTCGCGCGCGCTCAGGCCGATGCGCAGGTCGCTCAGGCCCAGGCTGCGCGTGCCGGCATCGTCGGTCACGGTCAGGTCGCCGCTGCTGCGCTCCAGGCCGACGTCGGCGCTGAAGGTCGGCGAGCTTTGCACCACGAAGCGGCCGGCCAGGCGCAGATCGCCGCCCCAGCCGAAGCCCGGCTGCGCGCGGGCCAGCAGCGGCGCCACGTCCAGTGGCTCCAGCTTTGCGTCGGCATCCAGTCGCGCCGGGGTGGCGCCGTCGGCCGCGCTCCAGGCCAGCTGCGTCCAGCTGAAGGTGGCGCCCAGCAGCCGGGCCCGGCCGGCATCGGCCTTCAGCTGCAGCGGGCCATCGGCCCAGCGCAGCGCCAGCGTGAAGGGCTCGAGCTTCAGCCACGGCGGCGCGGCGGCGACG